>Ga0315339_1002395_pt1 | contig 14367 bp, 13 predicted proteins | sample ASW17metaG_FD_204514 | JGI IMG/M metagenome (GOLD analysis project Ga0315339, IMG submission 204514) | Ammonia-oxidizing marine archaeal communities from Pacific Ocean, United States - ASW #17 | ecosystem: Environmental > Aquatic > Marine > Oceanic | place: USA: California | collected 2016-12-05
GCCTGCCGAACCATCACAGACCTATGGGATGAAATCGCTACCGCAATCGACACCTTCACACCAAAAGAATGCCAAAACTATTTCAATGCGGCCGGATATGATCCCGTATGATCAGAATCTGCTCTAGTCACCGGTCCCATATCCCCCACCAGTTGGCGTCGTCACGATCACCGCTTCGCCGGCTTTGACAATTGTTTGGTCGCACCCCTGCAGCTCTTCGATACTTCCATCGAGGCGACGGATGTTTGTTGATCCGCATTCGCCGTCGGCCCCGCCCTTCAGCCCGTGCGGGGGAACAATTCGGTGCGAGGAGAGGATGGCGCAATCCATTTCTTCGAGGAATCGGATGGTGCGCTCGGTTCCGTTGCCGGCCGAGTGCCGGCCCTTGCCGCCGGAGCCGGCGCGCAGATGGAAATCTTCCAAAACGACTGGAAAGCGGAATTCGAGAATCTCAGGGTCGGTCAGGCGCGAATTGGTCATGTGGGTGTGGACTCCATCGGCGCCGGTAAAGCCGGTGCCATCGTTGAACACGCCGGCCGGCGCGCCCGAGCAGATGGTTTCGTAATATTGATAGCGGTCGTTGCCGAAAGTCAGATTGTTCATTGAGCCTTGCGCCGAGGCCATGGCGCCAAGCGCCCCGAACAGGCAATCGGTGACGTGCTGCGAGGTCTCGACATTGCCGGCAACGACGGCGGCCGGATAGCGCGGCGACAGCATCGAGCCATCCGGGATGATGATGTTGATCGGTCTCAGGCAGCCGGCATTCATCGGAATGTCGTTCTCGACCATGACGCGGAAAGCATAAAGAACGGCGGCGCGGGTGACCGGCTCCGGCGCGTTGAAATTGGTTTTCTGTTCAGGGCTGGTGCCGGTGAAATCGACAGTCGCCTGGCGCTTCTCGCGGTCGACGCTGATCGCCACTTTGATTGTGGCGCCCTGGTCGGTCTCGATCGAGAATTCCGAATCGTGCAACGCCCCGATGAATTGGCGGACGCTCTCGGCGGCGTTGTCCTGGACGTGGCCCATATAGGCGTGCACGACATCAAGCCCGAATTCATCAACCATCTTTGCGAGTTCGTGGACACCCTTTTCATTGGCGGCGATCTGGGCGTGAAGGTCGGCGATGTTCTGTGCGACATTGCGGCAGGGCCATGGATGATCGGTAAGCAGTGCGACGGTTTCTGCTTCGCGAAAGCGTCCGCGTTCTACCAGGCGGAAATTGTCGATCAGAACGCCTTCTTCCTCGACGCTGGTTGCCCGCGGGGTCATCGATCCCGGTGCCGTGCCACCGACATCGGCGTGGTGGCCGCGGCTCGCGATCCAAAAGAGGATAGTTCTTTCTTGGTTCCCGGTCGCGCCTTCGGCGCTCCTCGCCTCTTGGCCACTAAAAACAGGCGTGCACACAGTAATGTCGGGCAAATGCGTGCCGCCATTATAGGGCGCGTTCAACGCGAAGACGTCGCCGGGATGAATGTCGCCCTGGTTCAGTCGGATGATGGTTTCGACCGAGCGGTCCATCGACCCCAGATGAACCGGCATGTGTGGTGCGTTGGCGACGAGCTCGCCGTCGCCGGAAAAGACCGCGCAGGAGAAATCGAGCCGCTCCTTGATATTGACCGAGTAGGCCGTGTTTTGCAGCGTCACGCCCATCTGTTCGGCGATCGACATGAATAGATTGTTGAAGACCTCAAGCATGATCGGATCCGCATCGGTGCCAAGCGCACGCCGCTTGGGCAGCGCCACTGCGCGGGTAAGCAATATGTGATTTCGCGCCGTCAGTTCGGCCCGCCATCCGGGCTCGACGACGATGGTCTGATGGGCTTCGACGATCAGTGCCGGGCCGGTGATTTGGGCGCCCGGCTTTAAACCCTCACGCAGATAGATGCCGGCATCGTGCCAGGCGCCGGCCGAATAGAAGCACGTCGTTGACGAAGGGTTGGGCGTTACTGACGATAGCGATGTTTCGGGCTCATCGATTTCGGCACCGCCGCCAACCGCCTCGACCTCGATGCTTTCGACAAGGATCGCCTTGCCCTCGAACACAAAGCCGAACTGGCTTCGGTGCGCCGCCTCGAAATCGGCGATCATGTTGGCGAGTGGCAGGAGAGGGGAGTTTGCAGGGGCCGCGCCCTCGTCCTTCGAGGCTCGCTGGGCTCGCGCCTCAGGATGAGGGCTCAAAGTTTCAGCCTCATCCTGAGGTGGCCGCGCAGCGGCCCTCGAAGGACGAGACCGATCCGAGCCGCCACGCCACTGGCCGATGGTTACCGCGAGCGGCGTATCGGTGCCGTCATAGCGCAGATGCGCGCGGGTGAAGATCGTGATCTCGCGATCTTCGACACCCTGTTCGCGAATTTCGGTAAGGGCACCCTCCGTCAAATCGGCGGCCATAGGCGCAAGATTGAGCGTCGCGTCGGCCGGCAGCATCGCGGCACGGCTTCGTGATGCGCGAATGTCGGCAAGCCCCATGCCATAGGCCGACAAAACGCCGGAATGCGGATGGATGAGCACCGTCTTCATGGCCAATGCGTCGGCGACCAAACAGGCATGCTGACCACCGGCGCCGCCAAAGCAATTGAGCGCATAGCCGGTGACGTCGTGACCGCGCACGACGGATATTTTCTTAATGGCATTAGCCATATTGGCGACCGCGATTTGAAGGAAACCGTCGGCAATCTCCTCCGGCTGACGGCCGTCGCCGATGTCGTCGGCAAGATCGACAAAGGCGGCGCCAACTGCCTTTCCATCAAGCGGCTGATCGTGATTGGCACCGAAAATCTTGGGGAAGAAATCAGGCAAAAGCTTACCGACCATGACGTTGGCATCGGTCACGGTAAGCGGACCATCGCGCCGATACGATTTCGGGCCGGGATTGGCGCCGGCCGATTGTGGTCCGACCTGGTAGCGGCCCTGCTCATACTTCAGTACAGAGCCACCGCCGGCCGCCACCGTGTGGATGCGCATCATCGGCGCGCGCATGCGAATGCCGGCAATTTCGGTTTCAAAGGCGCGTTCGTATTCGCCGTTATAATGGGAGACGTCGGTCGAGGTTCCGCCCATGTCGAAGCCGATGACCCGCGCGAAGCCGGCGCGCTTCGCCGTCTCGATCGCCGCGACAACACCACCGGCCGGGCCGGAGAGGATCGCATCCTTGCCGCGAAACAAATCCGCCGCCGTCAGCCCGCCGGACGATTGCATGAACATCAGGCGCGGGCCCGGCCCGAGCTCGTCGGCAATCTGATCGACATAGCGTTTTAGGATCGGCGAGAGATAAGCATCGACCACCGTCGTATCGCCACGCCCGACGAGCTTGATCAGCGAAGATACTTCATGGCTAACCGAAATCTGGGGGAAGCCGACATCGCGGGCGATCTCAGTGGCGATACGTTCGTGTTCGGGAAATTTCCATGCATGCATGAACACGATGGCAAGCGAACGAATACCTTGGTCGAAGGCGGCTTGAAGGTCGCGACGGATGGCTTGCCTGTCAGGCGCGACCTCAACAATGCCGTCGGCGCGCACCCTTTCCGCGACCTCGACAACCCGTTCATGGAGAAGCTCGGGCTTGACGATCTTCTTGGCAAAAATTTCAGGCCGCGCCTGGTAACCAATTTCAAGCGCGTCGCGGAAACCGCGCGTGATCATCAGGAGCGTGCGCTCACCGTCTCGTTCAAGCAGCGCGTTGGTGGCGACTGTGGTCCCCATCTTTACGCTGGCGATAAGCTTAGAGGGGATCGGTTCGTCCGGCTGGAGGCCGATCAGATAGCGGATTCCGGCTACCGCGGCATCGCGTTTTCCATTGTCGCCCTCGGAGAGGCGCTTTGCCGTGAAAAGTCTGCCATCGGGATCGCGGGCAACGATGTCGGTAAATGTGCCGCCGCGATCGATCCAGAAATCCCACTTACCGGTGCTGGAAAGGTCCATTGCCCACTTTCAATCGTTTGTTTGCCTATCAAGAACACGGGATGGCTAGACAGCTCAAGGAGGGGTTTGCGAACCGCTCACGATCTCGTAGGATTCGAATGCGGTCGGCGGTGGCGTTGGCGCGCCAATGTGAGTCCCGGGAGTAGTAGTAAAGATGCGGGGAATATGGCTTGGGGTCGCGGCTATCTTGCTGTTTTCCTCGGGGAATGAAGCGTTTGCGGCGTGCGAAGGAAAATCCATTCTTTTCGAGGACGGGTTCGACGAGCTCCTGCCAAGCTGGGGCGAGGCCAACGATTCGTTCAAGGTCGAGGACAAGCGGCTGCTTGTCGAGCCAGAGCCCGATGGGGTTCTGTGGAAGACCAACCAGGCCAGCCTATACGACGATATCGATATGTGCGTGGCAATGACGACTATCCTCGGCGTCGAACCGGATAATACCGAGGCAGGCCTTCTGTTCTGGTATGTCGACGAAAACAATTTTTATGCCCTCGAGCAGTCGCCGAACGGCAAGGCCTCGGTTTGGCGCCGGCAGCGCGGCAAATGGCTTGAGCAGGTTGAATGGCAGGACGTTGAAGGTGTGCATACCGGCGACAACTCAATCAATGAGTTGCGGGTTGTCACCAGGGGAAACCGGGCAAAAGTCTATGTCAATGAAACAGAATTCGCCGAATTCACCGGCACTGCGCCCAATGACGGTCAGCTAATCGGTGTCTTCGCGACCTCGCCGGAGATCGGTTCGGCGAGCTACGCTTTCGACAATCTGAAAATTACCAGACCCTGAAGCGCTGGAGCCCATATTTGAGCTATCGACGAGCATGCGGTTGCGTATTCGGCTTGGTGAAACAACAAAAAAGAAAAGGAAAAGCGTCATGGATAGGGGATATTGGATTTCCTGGTACGATCTGCCCGAGGAAGGCCGCGACGATTATCTCGCCTGGCTTCATGAAAGCTATATTCCCAGCCGGTTGAAACTGCCCAATTGTCTATGGGCCGCCCACTACGCCTCGGAATCAAATGTTGTCCATCCAGGCGAGAAGGGCCGTCTCAGCCATATCGATCGCGACAGCCTGCCGGCCGGTGACCGCTATATTCTGATTTTCGGGGGAACCACTGCCCACGCATTTGCCGATCCGACGCCGGCGGCGTTTCATGACGGACTTTCCGATGCCGATCGCAAAATGCTGGCAATGCGAGTGGGTGAGCGCTCCAACATCATGACCGAGGAAGCGCGCGACGATGGGCCGGACGCGGCGCAACGCGAAGGCGAGCTTGCTCTTTCGCCGTGCATTCAGCTCGGTAATTTCAATGCCGGTTCATACCATGACGAAGACGAACTGGCGGCCTGGTATGCACAATGGCGAATCCCGAATATGAAGAAAATGTCGGGCTGCATTGCCGTGCGCAAACTGGTTTCTGTTTCCGGCTGGTCCAAGCATGCAATTCTCTATGAATGGGTTTCGGTCGAAGCCCGCAACCGGCTCTTCGTCGATCATGAGAGTTCGAACCCGGAGATGGAAGCCTGGACGGACCGGGTAGTTCGTAAGCTTGTCCATGCCCCAGGATCGCCGAACCTCGCCCGCCGGATTTGGCCACCAATCGGTTGATCGGGCGCCGGCGCGTCGCTGAGATCAGACGGATACTATTCAGCCCTGGTGGTTTCAGCTAGTTTCAATGGCCGGCAGGCGTGCCGGACCGAAACACAATTGGTGCGGCCTGGCAGGTGAATGGGAGTATAAGCGTGATCGGCGCCGTCGACCGAATGAGCGATGGCGCTGACGCGGACCCGCCGGCGGTCGAAGCGCGCGATATACATAAGCGATATGGCGCGCTGGAGGTTCTGCGCGGGGTATCGCTTGAGGCCCATCGCGGCGACGTAATCTCGATTGTCGGAGCATCGGGATCGGGCAAGACCACTTTTCTACGCTGTATCAACCTTTTGGAGGTGCCTGAAGAGGGTACGATCCTGGTCGGCGGCGAGGAGATCGGGCTGGTCCGGGAGCGAGACGGCAGGCGTCGAGCGGCCGACGAGGCGCAGGTCAACCGAATCCGTACGCGGCTCGGCATGGTGTTTCAAAGCTTCAATCTATGGACCCATATGAGTGTGCTCGATAACGTCATCGAAGCGCCGGTCCATGTCCTTGGCCGACCAAAACGGGAAATGCGCGAAATCGGCCGTGGCCTTCTCGACAAGGTTGGTATCGCGGAAAAGGCGGATTCCTATCCCGAGCAGCTATCGGGCGGGCAGCAACAGCGCGCCGCGATTGCCCGGGCCTTGGCCATGGAGCCGGCGCTCCTTTTATTCGATGAACCGACCTCGGCGCTCGACCCTGAGCTTGTCGGTGAGGTTCTGCGGGTGATGAGGGGACTCGCCGAAGAGGGCCGTACCATGGTAATTGTAACCCACGAGATGGGGTTCGCTCGTGAGGTATCTTCGCACGTGATGTTCCTGCACGAGGGAAAAGTCGAGGAGGAGGGGACGCCCGAACGCTTCTTCGACGACACGGTCTCGGAGCGAGGCCGCCAGTTTCTCGCAACCAGCTACTGAAATCCATGAAGGGGAGTGTGCAATGAAAAAACTTCTAATTGCCGCGGTTACCGTGGCTGTCGGTTTAGGCTTGGGGCCGGTCGGCGCTCAGGAAATGATGAAGGTTCGGCTCGGCACTGAAGGCGCCTATCCGCCATTCAACGCGCTCGATTCTGATGGCAAGCTCATCGGTTTTGATATTGAAATCGGTGACGCGCTTTGCGCGGCCGCCAAGCTCGATTGCGAGTGGGTGGTCCAGGATTGGGACGGCATGATTCCGGGGCTTACCTCGGAGAAATACGACGCCATTCTGGCGTCCATGTCGATCACCGCCGAGCGTCAGGAAGTCATCGATTTCAGCGATGCTTACTACCAGGAAGCGGCGGCTCTTGTCGCGGCCGAAGGAACTGAATTCAAGGGCAGTCTGAAGGACACGGTGGCCGGCAAAATCGTCGGTGCGCAGTCGGGGACCACGCATGAGAATTACGCGAAGGATAAGTTTGGCGACGTCGCTGAGATCAAGTCCTACGACACCGTCGAGCAAGCCCATCTTGATCTGACCACCGGCCGCATCGATTTCTTCACCGATGGTGCTATTGCGGTGACGGGAGGTTTCCTTGAAACCGATCTTGGCAAGGGATACGCCTTCGTCGGCGAAACCTTCAATGATGTCACCTATCACGGCGATGGCGCCGGCATTGGTGTGCGCAAGGGCGAAGCCGAACTTTTGGCAACGTTTAATGACGCGATCAAGGCAATTCGCGAGAGCGGCGTTTACCAGGAAATCAGCGTCAAGCATCACGGGTTTGATATATTCGGCGAATAGGACTGGATCGAAATAAGGCGAGGGGCGCCGGCGAGCGTCCCTCGGCACAATGGACCAGCTGCTTCGCCTTGGCGGATTCGGAAACGAACTCGCCGCCGGATTTCTCCTGAACATCAGCGTCGGGGCCGGCGCGCTTGTTGTCGCTCTGACGTTTGGTCTGGGTGGTGCGGCGCTGAAGCTTTCGCCGAGCCGGATACTCAATTTTGCCGGGTTCATTTACACCACACTGGTCCGTGGAATTCCCGAACTCGTCCTGATCATCGTTCTTTATTTCGGTGTGCCACGCCTGGCACAAACGATTATTCGCCCCTTCATCGAGGGGTATCGGCTCGATTTTGATCCGGTGGCGACGGCTGTGCTGGTCATTGGCCTGATCTACGGCGCCTTCATGACCGAAGTTCTGCGCGGCGCATTCCTGTCAGTTCCCAAAGGCCAGTTGGAGGCAGCACGTGCCTTTGGCATGAGCACGCGCCAGACTTTTTGGCGTGTCCACATGCCGCAGATGTGGCGCTTTGCGCTGCCGGGCATTGGCAATGTCTGGATGGTTCTGATCAAAGCGACCGCACTGGTCTCGGTCGTCGGCTTGCAGGACATATTGTTCTGGTCCGGCCGGGCTGGGCAATCGCTGCGTGAGCCATTCAAATTCTATCTAGCCGCCGCTGCAGCGTTTCTCTTGATCACTTTTATTTCGGAGAGGATCATTGCCCTCGCCGAGGCCCGTTCGCAGCGCGGCGTGCGCAAGTTGAAAGCCTGAAGCGCATGGACTTAGATCTCCTCATTGGCTCGATGCCAAAGCTTCTTGACGGCGCGCTGATGACATTGTTTCTCACGGCTGTTTCGGTTTGCCTGGGGTTTGTGCTGGCAATCCCGGTGGCGCTGGCGAAATTATCGCCGCGCTATTGGCTACGATTGCCGGCAGGCGGGTTTATTTATCTGTTTCGCGGAACGCCCCTCCTGATCCAGCTCTTCTTAATTTATTACGGGCTTGGTCAGTTCCGGGAAACGCTTGAGAGTTTTGGCGTGTGGTGGTTTTTCCGCGATGCGATCAAATGCGCGCTTCTGGTGTTGATCCTCAATACCGCCGCCTATACAGGCGAGATTTTTCGTGGCGCGATTGCGGGCGTCGCCAGCGGTCAGATCGAAGCCGGGCGGGCGCTCGGCATGTCGTGGTTTACCCAGACGCGCCGGATCATCCTGCCGCAAGCGCTGCGTATCGGATGGCCAGCCTATACCAATGAAGTGGTGTTTTTGATGCAGGCGACATCGCTGGTCTCCCTGGTGACGGTAACCGAATTGTTCCGCGCCGCCGACGCTATCGCGATACGGACCTTCAGGATCTACGAGATGTATCTGACCGTTGCCGCCATGTATCTGGTAATCTCCTACGGCATCATTTTTGTGTTCGGCCGGATCGAACGCCATTTGATGCGGCATCGGGCGCCGGCCACGCAGCCGGGTATCCACAAGCGGGCTCTGGCCATCCTGTCCCGCTAAATTATCGCGGCAATCGGTTGGCAGGTTTCAATATTCACCGACAAGGCTTTATTCTCCGACAATATGAGCATTTGGCAGAAACTGGGCGATGTCGCCGATGGCGGCGCCAACGCGATCGCCGGGCTTTTCGAATGGGCCGGCGGTCTGGTCGGCGGGATCGGCGATTCGGAGACGCGGCGGCAGGTTGCGTTTTCGGTGGCCATGGTGGCGCTCTCGGCGAAAATGGCCAAGGCTGATGGGATCGTGACAACCGACGAGGTGGCGACCTTTCGCCGACTCTTCACCGTGCCCGCTGGAGAGGAGCGGCATGTCGCCCGTCTCTTCGAATTGACCAAGGGAGACGTCGCCGGGTTCGAAAGCTATGCTTTCCGTGTCGCCGCCTTCTACGGTGGAGATTGTGACGGGCTGGAAGACGTCATCGACGGCCTGTTCGTCATTGCCACGGCCGATGGCGCGGTCCATCCGGCCGAGCTTGCCTATCTTCAGCGCGTCGGCGCAATCCTTGGGATCGAGGGCCCCGCCTTCGAGCGGATCGCCGCGCGCCATGTCGTGCCCGAGGAGGGCGACCCTTATCTTATTCTCGGAGTCGAACGGTCGAGCGAACTGTCGACGATCAAGCAGCACTACCGTAAGCTTGCGGCCGACAATCATCCCGACAGGCTGATTGCGCGCGGCGTGCCGGACGAGTTTATCGCGATCGCCACCGAGCGGCTGGCGGCCATCAATGGCGCATGGGAGCGGATCGAGTTGGAGCGGCTCCCGGGTTCACCGCAGCCGGCCTGAGAGCGGCGATCGGAAAGTGGCCATGGTCTTGTTGAAATCCATCGAGGAATTTCCCTCGCCCAATCATGGTCCGCGGGTCGGTGGCGAGCCGGTCGATATTCTGCTTCTGCATTATACCCAGATGCAATCGGGCGAGGTGGCGCTGAACTGGCTTTGCGATCCTCGCTCGAAGGTTTCGAGCCACTATCTGGTCTTCGAGGATGGCCGCGTTGTTCGCATGGTCGATGAGGAGCGGCGCGCCCATCACGCCGGCGTCTCGTTATGGGCCGGCGAGAGCGATATCAATTCCCGCTCGATCGGTATCGAGATCGTCAATCCAGGACACGAAGGCGGCTATCGGCCTTTTCCGAACGCTCAGATCGATGCGGTGATCGCTCTATGCGGTGATATCCTCGCGCGCCATCCGATCCCGCCTGAGCGCGTGCTTGGCCATTCCGACGTGGCGCCGTTGCGCAAACAGGATCCCGGTGAGCTGTTTCCCTGGCGGCGGCTTCACGGTGAGGGCATCGGCCATTATGTGGTGCCCGAGCCGACAATCAGGGGCGTGAGTTTGGCGGCTGGCGCGCGGGGAACGGCCGTCGGCCTCCTCAAGCAGAGATTCCGCCAATACGGCTACGGCCTTGCCGACACTGATGAATTCGACGATGAAATGGTGGCTGTCGTGACCGCATTTCAGCGCCATTTCCGGCCGGAGCAAATTGACGGCATCGCCGATCTATCGACACAGATGACACTCGACCATCTGCTGGCGGCGCTGTCGCAGCGGTAATCCACAAGTGACAACGCGCCGCAGCGCAAAAGCGCGCAGTCTTGCTGCGCTGCCGCATTTGAGTCCGATTGCCCCGTCATCGCCGCACGCTCATCAACAGAGCGAGACTTTACTCAATGCACGACAGACTACTAAAGACGTCTTCTTTTATTCTCATTCTTTTCGGATTGACGATATTTTCAGGCGAGGCGTTGGCCATGAAATCCAAGGCCGACCGGGCTGCACAACGTTACACGCCACTGATTGCCCAGCACGCGCGAACCAACAACATTCCCTTCGAACTCGCCCTTGCCGTTGTTAGGACTGAAAGCCGCTTCGATGCGCAAGCCACCGGTCAGGCCGGCGAGATCGGACTGATGCAGATCAAGCTCGCGACGGCACGTGGCATGGGCTACAAGGGAAGCGCCAGGGGGCTCTACCGTCCGGACATCAATCTTCGCTGGGGAATGAAATATCTCGGCAAGGCGCGCAAGCTCGCCGGCGGTTCCGAATGCGGAATGCTTTCCAAATATAATGGCGGGCATGGCACCAAACGGCTGATCCGCGGCTATTGCAAAAAGGTGATGCAGGCAAAGCGCAGCTAGCCGATCGTCGCGTTGCGCGCTTGACCCCGGCCTGCCGGCCTGCCATCTCAATTAATTGTCAGCTGGCCGGACGGCCGCTCCGGCAAGGGCCGAAAGGCCGCAGGAGAGGAAAGTCCGGGCTCCATGGAAACACGGTGCCGGATAACGACCGGCGGGGGCGACCCCAGGGAAAGTGCCGCAGAAAGCAAACCGCCTCTCCGGCTTCGGCCGGGTGGGTAAGGGTGAAAGGGTGGGGTAAGAGCCCACCGCGGGCCCGGCAACGGGGCCGGCATGGTAAACCCCACCGGGAGCAATACCGAATAGGGATGGCGCGGGGCTTCGGCCTCAGGCCGGTTTCCGGGCCAGTCATCCGGGTAGGTAGCGCGAGGCGTCCGGTAACGGACGTCCAAGATGAATGGCCGTCACGCGGTGGCAACACCGCCATACAGAACCCGGCTTATAGGCCAACTGGCAAATTGAGGCGCCGTCGTCCGACAAGGGCGGCGGCGCCTCCTTTTATATGCTTGATGAGAATAACGCCTCCACGCTACCGTACTGGGCCCATAGCCAATTCGGCATGAGACACCATGAGCCAATTGGGCAAACGGAAGTGACAGATGCGCCCCTGTAGTGGGCACCCAAGCGAGGAAGTGGCGCAGTCATTATACTCGGTCTGCCCGTCCCACATACGAGCGGGCAAGACATGCGGCGGATATTCTCGTCAATAAAGCCGATCTGATCCTGGTCTTGATTGCGCTGTCCGAAATAAGCGCGATCCCGGTCGTCGACCAAGGCGAAGATACTGCGGCTTACGGACACGCGCGGCTTGCGCGTGTGACCGGCTTCTTTCCAGGCGGCACGATAGGCTTTGATTTGCTCGGTCTGCTGAACGTGGAACGGTAATCCAGTCTCATCAGTCTTGAGAGTGGAGCTCTGCAAATTCATCCCCAACTGGGCGGCCCACTTTGCCGTGGAGTTGGTGGCAGCCCCCCACCAGATGCGCTCGCGCAGCCCCTCGGAATGCGGCTCCACCCGCAAGAGCCCGGGAGGGTTTGGAAACATGGGACGCGGATTCGGTTCCGCAAAACCCTCGCCACGAAGCACCGTAAGCATCGTAACCGCGTGGCGGCGCCCCATATCGGCATCGGTCTCATCGTCGTTCGGCCGATAGCCGAAATGTCGCCACCCATCGATGACCTGTTCAGCCGACCCGCGACTGATACCCAATTGCAGGCGCCCCTCGGCGATGAGGTCGGCTGCACCCGCGTCCTCAGCCATGTAGAGTGGGTTCTCGTAGCGCATATCGATAACCGCCGTGCCGATTTCGATGCGACTTGTCTTTGCTCCGACCGCCGCCAACAGAGGAAACGGTGAACCGAGCTGACGCGCAAAATGGTGCACTCGAAAGTACGCCCCGTCGGCGCCAAGCTCCTCGGCTGCAACTGCCAGGTCGATGGACTGCAGAAGCGCGTCGGACGCTGATTTCGTCAGCGAGTGCGGCGACGCCGTCCAGTGTCCGAATGAGAGGAAGCCGATCTTTTTCATGGGCACGCGGAGGTGGGCTGTGTTGAATGTTTCATGTGCATACGACGCGTATATTGCTGGACCACTTACGAAACCGTTTCTTCCGCCAAAGCCGCCCTTGTGATGAACCCCAAAAACGCTCTATCTGGCGCTTCGGCACCGGTCATCCGGTGAATGACAGATCAATTGAGTGGCGCGTTTATGGCTTTCCGGCTTCGTAGAATTGTTGAAGACAAGCGCACCGAGCGCTTGATAATCATCCTCATCATCATCAACGCCGTGGTTCTGGGGCTCGAGACCAGCGAAACCGCGATGGCGTTGTTTGGTCGAGAGCTCAAGATTGTCGATCAGGCAATCCTTGCAGTGTTCGTTGTTGAGATAATCGCAAGATTGATTGTCCACCGAGGCGCATTCTTTCGCGATCCTTGGAGCATCTTTGATTTCTTTGTGGTCGGTATTGCGCTCGTCCCGACGACTGGAGCATTTTCGGTCTTGCGCGCCTTGCGGGTTCTGCGCGTCCTTCGGTTGATTACTACCGTTCCGTCGCTCCAGCGCGTGGTCGGCGGGCTTATTGCCGCTTTGCCGGGTATGGCCTCCGTCGTCGCGCTTCTAAGCCTGTTATTTTATGTCTTCTCCGTAATGGCGACGAAACTTTTCGGGGCTGAGTTTCCCGAATGGTTCGGCTCGATCGGTGCCTCGGCCTATTCGCTGTTTCAGATCATGACCCTGGAAAGCTGGTCGATGGGCATCGTTCGGCCGGTGATGGAAACATTCCCATACGCTTGGGCATTTTTTGTCCCTTACATTGTGGTAACGACTTTCGCGGTGCTGAATCTCTTTATCGGCATTGTCGTAAATGCCATGCAAGCGGAGCACGAAAAGCACGCGGCCGAGGACCGTGCGGCCGAGCGTGACCTGGTTCACGACGAGACCGCGCCGCTGGTAGAAGAGATAAAAGCGCTGCGTGCCGAAATAGAAGGACTTCGCCAGAAGATCTCCAGCGGCTAATTCTGCCGCCTTGCAAACAATCCGGCGGTGCAATCAGTGCGGGCATTGGATACAATCAAGTTTCGAAATTGGCAATTCGGGGCGGTATGAACCCTTGCTTTCCTATTTTCACCACGCCCCGTACCACATGCGACGCAGTAATCCGTCCCGCTTGAAAAATTGGTGGTAGAGCGCCGCACCCGCGTGCAGCACCAGCAGCGCGATTATCAATCGAGCGCCGATCCCGTGCGGAATTCGCGGCAGAAAGTCCCAAAAGTCCGGCAATGAATTTGTGGCGCCACCGAAGATGATCGGACCGGCACCGGAGAGGACAAGCATGCCGATACCGCTAGCGGTCATGCCTAGGATTACAACGTAGAAGAGGACGTGTACGCCACGAGAAATGCGGTTTTGCCAATTGGCCATCGGCACCGAAGAAGGCTTTCTGTCGGCAAAGAGCCACCAGCCAATTCTCGCCAAGGTGAGTAAAAGGATAGCCACGCCAATCGGGACATGGACCCGCAAGATGGCGGCTTTGGCGGCTGGGTCTTCTATTCCACTTCCGCGAAAACCCGAAACGATCAAAGCAAGAATCAGCAGGGCACTGAGCCAGTGAAGTGTCACGGCAACCGACCCGTATTTATCTGATGAGCTCTTTAGTGGCATTGCCTTGCTCCGGCTACGCTACACAGTGGCCGGGCACGGCGTGCTTTCTAAACAGATGCGGTGAGGCAACAGCGCTTTCTGGGTAATCGCCAATACGTTTTTGAAATTCTGGATTGATGAAGGCGTTGCGAAAGCTCTCCACGTTTTCCCATATAGCGTAGTTTAAGAAGGTTCCGCTGCCGCCTGTGGCGCGACAATCAAGGTGAGGATCCAGCGACAATCAAGGTGAGAATGCGCCGCTGGTGGGCTGACGGAAGGCGGGCGTAGCCCGGCTGAAGTTGCCCACCAGCAGCGTCGCGCTTTTTGAGTG
>Ga0315339_1002397_pt1 | contig 14361 bp, 11 predicted proteins | sample ASW17metaG_FD_204514 | JGI IMG/M metagenome (GOLD analysis project Ga0315339, IMG submission 204514) | Ammonia-oxidizing marine archaeal communities from Pacific Ocean, United States - ASW #17 | ecosystem: Environmental > Aquatic > Marine > Oceanic | place: USA: California | collected 2016-12-05
GTCGCGCGCCCGCTGAATTAGCTGAATCGCGGAGCCGCTCGAGCCCCAGTAGTGGGCGCCTTTGGCCTTGATGTGTGAGGCGACGACACGGGCGCCGGTTCGTCGACCGATCTCGATCGTCTCGATGATGGCGTCCTGGAGCGTCGGTGGCCCGGGCTCGTCCTGGCTCGGCCAGTACCACATCGGGTCGGCGCCTTCTGAGCGCTCGTGAGAGATGTACACGCCGTCGTACGGTACCAGCTCCTCAGCCAGAGCGGCGACCTCGTCGGTGATGCTCCACCGCCCTGGCGCGTACTCGAGTCCGGCGGACATGCCGACCGCGCCCTCGGCCATTGATCGGCGCACCAGCGACTGCATCTCGGCGACCTCTTCCGGTGTCGCAGGCCGTTGGAAGTCAGCGCCCATCACCTCCCGTCGCACCGTCCCATGACCCACCATCATCATGACGTTCGGCCCGACGCCCTGGGCTTCCAGGAGCGAGCGCTGGTCGCGGATGGGCCAGGGCGAGCGCCCGTCGTGGTTCACGACCACTGTCGTCACGCCTTGAGATACCACGTTGGGTGCCGCTTTTCGCTCGATCTCGTTCGTACGGATCGTTGCGCCGCCGATGCGCGCGCTACCGTCGTCTGCGTGAGAGTGGATGTCGATGAACCCCGGCGACACATACAGCCCCGTCGCGTCCACCACGCGGTCCGCTTGCACGCCTCCGAGGCGGCCGACCGCGACGATCCGGCCGTTCCGCACACCGATGTCGGCGCGGAACCACGGATTGCCGGTGCCGTCCAGTATGCGACCGCCCTGGATGAGCAGGTCGAACGGCCCACGGTCTTGGGCCGAGACCGGTGGTGCGAGCAGGAGGCTGGCCAGGGTCAGGATCGCTGCGAGGACAATAGCGAGGGTCCTTGGTTTCATGATGTCCGCACAGGGTTGGATCGTATGAGGATCACGATCGTAGAGGCGGTGTTGTGGGGCGGCAAGAATACGATCCGCGCCGTTCGCCGCGTCCGTGGGCTGACGCAGTCATGGCTCGCCGTGGCGTCCGGTACTTTACAGCCAACGGTGGCCGCCTACGAGGCAGGCCGAAAGAGCCCCACACTGAGCACCCTCCGGCGGCTCGCGGAGTCTGTGGGACTGGAGGTGCGAATCGATTTCCACCCCGCGATGACGAGGGAGGAGCGCCGATCCCTCACTCCTGAAGGAGCGCTCCCCAGGGCAACTTTGGCCCCGGGGGATACCGGTACCTGCCGGTGCGGCGCCCGTTCTCGCTATGCGCAACGAATGGGAGTTGGTGCGTGACGGAGCCGGGACCGTTGCGTGACGAAGGAGTGACGCCCTCGTGGAGGCGCTCTACCAACGCCTCGTAGAGGCCGGCCGCCGGGCCCTCTGGCCGCTAAGCCGTGACCTCATCGAACGCTTCACGCACCAGCTCCAGCGCCTCGATCAGCTCGTCTGGGGGGTTGCCGAACCCTATGCGCAGGTAGTGGTCCATGCCGAAGTGGTCCCCAGGTACCACGAGCACGTCCTTTTCGAGTCGCAGCTTTTCGGCGAACTCCGTCGAGTTGATTGCGGCGTCGTAGCGCGCATAGCAGATGGCACCGGCATCGGGTGACTGATAGCTGAAGCGTCCCCTCTGCTCCGCCATCCAGGACTTCAAGACGCCCAGGTTGGCGCGAACGATGCCGCGCGTCCTCTCTATGATGCGCGCTCGCGTATTCGGTTCGAGCGCAACGCAGGCGAGGGCGTCCGACACGTTTGCCGGCGCAATCGTGGTGTAGTCGGTCCGGCCCCACAACTCACCGATCTGGTGCGACGGGCCGACGATCCACCCGAGCCGCAGTCCCGGCAGCCCGTACGCCTTCGAGAGCGAGTTCGTGATCAGCACCCGATCGTGGCAGCCCCAGAAGGAGGGGGTCGCCTCTGCGTTCATATCGACCTTCGTTTCCGCACCGGCGTACACTTCGTCGGCCATGATCCACGCGCCGTGGCGCTCGGTCAGCTCCGCGATCGCGTCCATCGACTCACGGGTCAGGGAGACACCGGTCGGGTTGTTCGGATTGGTGACGAGCACGAAGCGGACTCCTTCCGCCAGCGCCCGCTCGAGCGCTTTGAGATCGGGCTGCCAGCCGTTCTGCTCCAAGAGCTGTACCGGGGACAAGCGGCTTCCGAACGACTCCAGCAGCCCGGGCACCTGGCCGTACGTGGGCAGGATGATCGCCGCTTTGCCCTCGCTCTCGAAGAGGTGCCAGAAACACGTGAAATTCGCTTCGGCTCCTCCTACGGTGACGAGCACGGACGCCGCCGTCGCGCCCGGATATAGGTCTGCGATCAAGTGGCGCAGTCCGTCCGAGCCGTTCGACTGCCCATAACCGAGGCGGATGTCGTCGACGGGCACGTCCACCCCGGCGATCTCGATGAGCTCCCCGACCGTCATGGGGTGCACGCCGCTCTCGGAGAGGTTGTAGCGGACTCGGTGCTCGTAGGTAGACTGGTACCGCTCCATGCGGAAAGGGGTGTAGCGCACGGCTGCTTCTCCTGAAGTGGTATGGTCTGCGGTCCAACAGAGTATTCAAGCCGCGGAACGAGGGAAACCGGTGGGTCACCCATCGGGGCGACCCACTGTTAAGATTCCCCCCATGAGAAAGGTTCTGCTCGTGATTCTCGATGGCTGGGGCCATTCTGACTTCGAAGGCGCGGCCGGCGTGGGCAATGCGATCGAACTCGCCTCCGTGCCGCGCTTCCGGGCCATCTACGATGGTTGTCCGCGCACGCGGCTCGCCTGCTCAGGTCGGGACGTCGGTCTGCCGGATGGCCAGATGGGCAACAGCGAGGTCGGGCATCTCAACCTTGGCGCGGGCCGTGTCGTACATCAGGCCATTGCACGGGTCGATCGCGCGGTCGAAGACGGATCTTTGCGCGCGCGCCTCGGACTCGACGCGCTCGTGGAAAGACTGCGGGCCCGGGCCGGTGCCCTGCACATCGCCGGACTGGTGTCGGATGGAGGCGTGCACAGTCATCTGCGCCACTTCGGCGCGGTTATGGATGTGCTGCCCCACGATCTCCCGGTGCGTGTGCATTGCGTGACGGACGGCCGGGATACGTCGCCTACCGGGGGCATCGACTACGTAGGAGAGCTTGATCGGCTTTGCGCCCGTAGCGACGCATGGGCGATCGCCTCCCTCACCGGGAGGTACTGGGCGATGGATCGGGACAAGCGCTGGGAGCGGACCCGGCGCGCGTTCGATCTGATCGTGGGAGGCCAAGCCGAGGCGTGGGCGGACAGCTATGAGTCCCTACGGCTCAGCTATGAGGAGGGTGTCACCGACGAGTTCGTCGAGCCAACCGGGATCCGGGACGTTGGAGAGGCTGGGGTGGAAGAGCGCGACGCGGTTCTGCTTCTCAACTTTCGGGCGGATCGCATGCGCCAGTTCACGGCGGCGCTCACACGTCCCGACTTCGACGACTTCGAGCGAACACGTGGTCTACCCCTCGATGTCGTCACGCTGACCGAGTATGAAGCGGGCCTGCCGGTGTCCGTGGCGTTTCCAGCCGAGCGCGTGACCGCGTGTCTTTCGGAGGTCCTCGCCCAGGCGGGCCGCAGCCAGCTCAAGGTCGCGGAGACCGAGAAGTACGCGCACGTCACCTACTTCTTCAATGGCGGAGAGGAGGCCCCGTTCGATGGAGAGCGGCGCTCGCTCATTCCCTCGCCCAAGGTCGCGACCTATGACTTACAACCCGAGATGAGCGCCCGTGGCGTTTCCGACGCTGTCTTAGCAGGAGTGCGGTCCGGCGCCTGTGACTTCATCCTCGTGAATTTCGCGAACCCAGACATGGTAGGTCACACGGGCTCGATCCCGGCGGCTACGTCCGCCGTCGAGGCGGTGGACGCGTGTCTCGGAGACCTCTTGGACGCGGTCGACCAGAGCCCGCAATGGGTCGCGCTCGTCACTGCCGACCACGGGAACTGCGAGATGATGCTGGACGCGGAAGGCAACGTGCACACCGCCCATACCACCGAGCCCGTTGACTTCGTATTGGTCGATCCGCGCGATCCCGACCGCGGCATCACCGGACCCGGAACATTGGCCGACGTCGCGCCCACGGTGCTGGACCTGATGCGGATCGCGGTCCCTGCGGAGATGACGGGAGTGAGCTTGCTCACCGAGCGGGGCTGGCAAGGGAAAGACTGATGGACCTCGATACGTTGTTGGGGCGGGCGATTTCGCTCGCCGATGGTGGGGATTGGGGCCCGGCCGCCGACGTCCTACGTGCCAACGTCGCGGACTTTGCGGACGAGGCGTCCGTGCACTGTGCGCTGGGTGTGGCCGAGCGTGAGTTGGGCAACGACGGGGTAGCGTACGAGTGCTTCAAGAAGGCGCTCGCGCTGCAGCCTGAGGATCCCTACGTGCTCGCCACCGCGGGCAATGGCGTCGCGTGGTTCGATGACCCGGACGCGATGGAGGCGCTGAAGAGCGCAGCGATGCTCGCCCCGGACGTGCCACTCACGCGAATGCTGTATGGAGCCTACTTGGCCCGGGAAGGGTTCCACGATTGGGCCGTCGAGCAACTCGAGGCGGCCCGTGAGCTCGACGAAGCCGATCCGCAGATTCGGTATGAGCTCGGTGTCGCCCATGCGCTCTCGGGGAAGACCAGTCGCGCTGCCGATTCACTCGGAGAGGCCGTACAGCTCGAGCCCGGCGACGGGTGGATGAGGATGCTCTACGGACTTGTCCTGCTCGCGGACGACCGACTGGACGAGGCGGCCGTCGAGCTGATCGAGGGAGCCCGATTGAGTCCAGAGGACGTGGAGGGACAGCTGTTGGCGGCGCTGGCCGCCCTTGCGACAGGATTTGACGGAGTCGCGTTCGAAATGCTGGAGCGGGGCCGCATGCGCGCCCTGGAGGGAGACGCCGAGTTGATCGACTCGGCCGAGGAACACATCGACGCCGGTCCTGAAGCTGCGGCGAGCTTCCTCGAGGACGAGGTGCAAAGCGAAGCTCTGCGTGTGCGTCTAATGGAGCGTCCTTGACGGTGGTACTCGCATGAGCCAACCCAGATGAGCCAACCCAGATGAGCCAACCCAGATGAGCCAACTCACGATTCCGGTCGAGCGCCACAGCCTGGACAACGGCCTCAAGATCGTTCTTTCGCAGGATCGTACGGTGCCCGTGGTTGCCGTGAACATCTGGTACGGCGTCGGTTCGCGGAATGAACCGACCGGCCGGACCGGCTTTGCCCACCTCTTCGAGCACATGATGTTCCAGGGCTCTGCCCACGTGCCCAAGAACAAACACTTCGAGCTGATCGAGCGCGCCGGCGGCACGCTGAATGCGTCGACCTGGTACGACCGTACGAACTACTTCGAGACCGTACCCTCGCATGATTTGGAACTGGCGCTCTGGCTCGAGTCCGATCGTATGGGATGGATGGTCGAGGCCATGGACCAAGAAAAGCTGGATAACCAGCGCGACGTGGTGAAGAACGAGAAACGCCAGCGGTACGATAATCAGCCATACGGCGACTGGGACGAGCGGCTACAGGCGTTGGTGTTCCCCCAGGCGCACCCGTATCACCACTCGGTCATCGGGTCGATGGAGGACATCGACGCCGCCACGCTGGACGACGTGTCTTCGTTCTTCCGCACCTTCTATGTGCCGAACAACGCCGTGATCACGATTGCCGGGGACTTCGAACGAGAGGGGGCGCTCCAGCTCATCCAGCGGTACTTCGGCGAAATCGAGAGAGGTGACGCGATCCCCCCGCTGCCTGGAGACCCAAGCATCGATCCGCTGATCGGAGAAACGGTGCGCGGGCACGTGCTGGCGGAGGTGCCACTACCGCGCGTGATCATGGCCTTCCGCATCCCGCCGTACAGCTCGGACGACTTCGCGGTCGCGGAGGTGGCGCGCGGGCTGCTCGGGATGGGGCGGGCTTCTCGGTTGTATCGCCGGCTGGTGCGCGAACGCCGTGTCGCCAAGGGGGTGGTCACTTATGCGTTCCCGCTGCTCACGGGTGCGTCGCTGATGCTCGCATGGGCCACCGGATACCCTGGAGCCTCTCCCGAAGAGTTGGAAGCCGCGTTGGCCGAGGAGCTCGAGGGACTCGTCGAGGCCGAGGACCATGAGGTTCGGCGCGCGATCGCCTTGACCGAGACCGATCTCGTCCGCGGGCTCGAACGTGTGAGCGAGCGTGCAGACTTGCTCTCCATGTTCGAGCTCTACTTCGACGATCCGGACCGGCTGAATCGAGAGTTGGACCGATTGCGCGCCGTCACCGTGGAGGACGTGCGCGCCTTCGCGCGGAAGCGACTTGGCCCTGAGAACCGAGCAGTGCTCATCTATGAACCCAAGGGGTCGGCATGAGCACCTTCGACCGCAGTCAGCCGCCGGTGAGTGGACCGATTCGCAGTTTCGACTTCCCGGAGGTCGAGCGCCGCTCGCTCTCGAACGGACTGGACCTCCGGGTCTGCAAGCTGTCACGGCTTCCGGTCGTGAGTCTCAATCTTTTCTTCGGCGCCGGTGAAGGTGGGCTCGAGGAGTCACGCGCGGGCCTCGCGGTTCTGACCGGGGACGCCCTGGAGGGAGGGACGGTCGAGCGAAGCGGCAGTGAGCTCGCTGAGGCACTCGAGCGCATCGGTGCTCGACTGGGCGTTTCGACCGGTTGGGAGGGTACGAGTGTCTCGATGTCGTGCCTCGCGGATCGACTCGAGGAGGCATTCGGCTTGCTCGCCGAGGCCGTGCTCGAGCCCGGCTTCCCGGATGACGAGGTCGATCGGGCCCGGGAGCAGCAGTTGGCGGCGATCCGCCAACGCGCCATGGATCCAGGGGCGCTCGCCTCAATGGAAGCGAGTCGTCGGTACTTCGCTCCCGGCATCCCCTATGCGCGCCCGCAGAGTGGCACGGTGGAGTCGATCGCCCCGGCGACGCGCGAACGACTCGGAGAGTTTGCGGCCGCTGCTTACCGGCCTCACGAGGGAGGCCTGATCGTAGCGGGCGACCTCGATCCGGACGAGATCGAGGCGATGGCGAATCATCGGCTGGGCGCCTGGGTGGGCGCCCCGCCAGAGACAAATGAATTCTCTGTTGAGCCTGCTACGAGAGAGCGGCGAGTCTGGATCGTACACCGCGAAGGGTCCGTGCAATCCGAGATACGCGCGGGCCATGTGGGTACGGACCGAGCCACGCCCGACTACTTTCCGTTGTCTGTGGCGAACATGTTGCTCGGCGGAACGTTCACCAGCCGACTGAACCTGAATCTACGGGAGGAAAACGGATTTACGTACGGCGTGCGGTCGGCCTTCGGCTTCCGCTCTCGTCCGGGACCCTTCTCGGTTTCGACGTCCGTAGGGACTGATGTGACCGCACCGGCGGTTCGCGAAATCGTCAGGGAATTGGAGCAGCTCGTGGAGGGCGGCCCGACGGATGAAGAAGTGGCTGCATCCCGGGATTATGCCGCCGGCGTCTTCGGGCTTCAGCTCGAGACCGCAGGGCAGATCGCATCGCGTATCTCGCAGCTCGTAGTCTATGGGTTGGCGGACGACTACTACCATACGTACCGGGATCGCCTGAGGGCGGTCACGACCGCTGATGTCGCCGCGGCGACCCGAGCTCACATTCGCCCAGCCGAGGTCCAGGTGGTCCTGGTCGGAGACGCTGAGCAGATCATGGCTCCGCTCGAGGCTCTTCAGTTGGGGTCGGTCGAAGTCGTAGGCGTCGAGTGAGTGCACTCGGGACGGCGAACTCGTCGCCCGGAAGAATCCGTGCAGCCATCCTTTTCGCGCGTCAACTCGTCATAGAAGAGGAAGCGGTCCGGTAACGGCTGTCACTTTGCAGTTCCTCGAACGTCACTAGGAGTGGACGGACGAGGTGCAGCCAGGCGCCAAACCAGTGTGGCAATGCCTCTGGCAATTGCTGGAGCTCGAGTTCTTGGTCCTGGCACAGACCATGCAACAAACAGCCGGACGAACAGTACGTTCCTGCCATTTGGGCGGGAGAACGGCTAGAGCGGAGGGTGAAGACGTGGCGAGGGGACGCAAGAAAGAGATCGCAGAGGTAGTGCGACCAGGGACGGGGGAAGCGCGCAAGCACCGTCGGAAGCTACAGGACCTGACCGATTCCCAGGTGGTCCAGGCGTCCCTGGATGGGGACTCTCGAGCGTTTGGCGACTTGGTACGCCGCTACGACGGCAGGCTCCTGAACTTCGTCTACCGGACGATTGGTGACCGGGAACGTGGCCAGGACCTCGTGCAAGAGACCTTCGTTCGCGTCTACCGGCACCTGCACCGCTTCGATCAGTCGAAGAAGTTCTCGACCTGGATCTATACGATCGCGAGCAACCTCGCCAAGAACGAACTGCGCAACCGGTCCCGCAATCCGCTGGTCTTGTTCCAGACCATCATGAAGAACTGGGACGCGGACCATCGGCCGCTGGAGTGGGAGGATACGCAGTACAAGCCGGACGACCTCTTCCGCAAGCGGCATCTCCGGTCCAAGGTCGAAGAGGCCGTGAAGCAGTTGCCGGAGCACCACAGGATCGTCTTCGTACTGCGCGAGATGGAAGGCAAGACGTACGAAGAGATCGCGGAGATCACGAGCTGCAACCTCGGTACGGTGAAGAGTCGGTTGAACCGGGCGCGCAACAACTTTGCGCAGATCATCGCCCCGATGATCGACTGACCACATATCGTAGGGATGGGTGGGGGGCGGCCCCGCCAGGTTCGCCTGGCGGGGTCGGCGTGTATGGAACCCGCTCGGGTTGAGCGCAGTATCAAGCCCATGACCTGCACCGACTACGTAGCCGCCTTCTCCGATTACCTCGACCGGAGTGTGCCCGAAGAGGATGTGCGCGCTTTCGAGGCGCACCTCGAGACCTGTGCGACGTGCCGTCGCTATCGGGCCGTGGTCGAAAAGGCGGGAGAGTTGCTGTGCGCGTTGCCCGAGCCGACGCTCACCGAGGACTTCGGCCCGCGGCTTCAGCACCGCCTTTATCACGTCGATAAAGAGCCGGGCCTCGAAGGCGCGGCGTCGGCCACGCCCGCGGTGACCGTGCTGGGTATGGCCGTGCTGCTCACGGCGATGGCTTGGTCCCCGACGCTTTGGGAGAGATCTCCAGAGATCATGCTCGAGCCCATCGTGTTGCAGTACCCGCGCGTCGAGCTTACAGTCCGCCCCGTGAGCGCGATCCCGGAGGAAGGCCGGTCCCAGCCGGGGCCCGTTTCGGACTTCCAACGCGGGCTGTGGGACGACGCGCACGTATTGCTCTACGAGTACTCGCCTCTGTCACAGCGTTACCCGCAGCGGGGTAGGGTACGCAAGGCGGGCACCGACCAAAACCCCTAGCGGTTTCGTGAAACGCTCCTCCACCTGAGATTATCTGGATGAGCAACCCCGACCTTCCCTCTGCTTTGGTAGAGTCCCGTGGTGGTGTGTTCTACCTCCATGGCGAGGACCACTTCGGCAAAGACGCGGCCGTGCGGGCGCTCGTTTCCACGCATCTCGAGGAGGCCACGCGCGACTTCAACCTCGACCGCTTGAGCGGGACCGACCTCGCCCCCGAGACGATGGCGTCGATCCTCGCCACCCCGCCCATGATGGCCGAATGGCGGGTCGTGGTGATCCGGGAGGTCGAAGGCTTGGCCGCGAGCAAGCATGCGCGCGAGGCACTTCTCGACGTCGTCAAAGGGCCTCCGCCCGGGTTGGCGCTCGTGCTCAGCTGCACGGTTCCCTCGGGGTCGAGGGCGAAGTTCTACCGCGAGCTCGCCAAGTTCGCACAGTCGGTGGAGTTCAGGGCCTTCGCCGAAGCCGACGTGCCCGGGTGGATCATGGAGCGCGCGAAAAACGTGCATGGGGTCGACTTTGACGTCGACGCGGCACAGGCGCTCGGGGCAGCCATCGGCACAGACCTCGGAGTGCTCGCCCGGGAGTTGGAGAAGCTCGCGGAGTTCGTGGGCGACCGGGCGAACGTGTCGCTGGAAGACGTCGAGGCGGCGGGCACCCGGCTTCCGTCACAGGACCGCTGGCGGTGGTTCGATCTCGTGGGTGAGCGGCAGTTCCTGAAGGCGAGGCACGCACTCGGTGTTCTCATGGCTCAGGGCGAATCGGGAGTGGGCCTCGTGATCGGCCTGACCACACAGTTCCTGAGACTCGGGATCGCCGCCGAGAGCGGTGCTCGCGAACTCGAGGCAGCCCTCCCTCAGCACCAGAAGTGGCTGGCCAAAAGGGTGAACTCGCAGGCGAAGCGATGGTCGCGCGCCGAGATCGATGCGGCGCTCGATGGATTGCTCCGCGCGGATCGACTATTGAAGGCGAGTTCTCACGCAGACGAGCACTTCGTCGAGGAGTGGCTGCTGGCTACCATGGTACGGGCGGAGGCGGCATGAGCGGCCTCGACACCGGACCACGAATGGTGATATTGACCCTGGTGCTCCTTTGCTCACCGCACCTCCTCATGGCGCAGGATCACTTGCTCGACCAGGTGGAGCGATTCGCGGGCACGGGCCGCGCCGAGGAAGCACGCGCGATGCTGCTCGAGTGGTGGGAGAACGACCGGCCCGTGGCCGGGCGCCAAGATCTACAGCTCGGTTTCTGGCTGCGAGGACGACTCACGGTAGACCCGGGGCAAGCCGCACGAGACTTCCGCAGGCTGGTGATCGAGTATCCCGGAGGGCGGTATACGGCCCAGGCACTCTTCCGGTTGGCCCAGGGCAGCTTGGCGACAGGAGATGGTGAGCGGGTTCGCACGTACCTGGCTTCTTTGACTCGGGACTACCCTGGCTCGCCGGTCGCCGAGAACGCAGAATCGTGGATGGCTCGCGCCGAGGCCGCTGGACCGGCGCCGGTCCTTCGGCGCGTCGAGGTGGAGGACGCCCAGGACGATGACGCGGCATCGACCGGTCCAGCGATCGAGCAGGCCATCGAGGTCTCTGAACCGGCCGCTCCGCCCGCTGCGGAGGATCCGCGTTCGCAGCCCCCTAGCGACGACGGCCCCTACGCGGTCCAATTGGGCGCTTTCTTGGACGAGGCCCGGGCCGAGACACTGCGCGCGCGCGCGCTGGACGCGAGTCTGGACGTTCGCTTGGTGCATGTAGAGGGCAGCCGTCTACTCCACGTGCGCGTCGGACGATTTGACTCATCGGCTGAGGCCAGTGTCTTCTTTCGAAGCGTGAGGGATCTAGGCTTTGCCGCCGTCGTCGTGCGGGACGCGCAGAGTGAGGAGCGTGTCCGAGGATGAAGAGGGATCGCGGGCGTGATCACTGGAAGGTCCTGATCGCCGAGGACAACGACGATCATGCCCTGCTGATAGAGATGGCCCTGGAGCGCTCGAGTGGCGTCCCCATTGAGGTACATCGGGCCCGCAACGGTGATGAGGCCATCATCCTGGTCGAGGACGTGCGTCCGGATCTCATCCTTCTCGACCTCAAGATGCCGGGCCGGAGTGGCCATGAGGTCCTGGAGGTGATCAAGGGCGACGACGAGTTCCGCCGCATTCCCATCGCGGTGTTGACGTCTTCGGACCGCGCCAAGGACATGGCGGAGAGTTACGGCCTGGGCAGTAACCACTTCATCACGAAGCCCGAGAACCCCGCGGAACTGGAGCGGGGACTACGCTCGCTCCTCAAGAACCTGTCTGACCTGTCAGGGATCCGACGGGGCAGCGGGAGCCTCGGAGCGACCGCGGTCAGCGCCGTCAACGCGGGCAGCGTCGCCGTGCGCCAGTTCTACCTGTGGGGCACTTTCATTGCGGTGATCATCTTCCTCGTCGTGTTTGCGATAGGCCTGGAGGTGCTCTAGGGGCAGCATGCGGGCGATCATTCCGTAGCCCTCGCTCACCCGGTTGATCTCGGCTTCGACGAATCCGTTCTGTTCGAGGGAAGCGCCGCTACGCTCGACGTAGCTCTCGATCGTCATCGTCACACGGCGATAGGATGCGTCCTGCGCCCGCACGACGGCGCTGAGCGTAGCTCCCTCCGCGAAGAGCGTGTGCCAACGCTCCCAATCACGGGCCTCGCCAACCTCACCGGAGATGACGTCATAGACCGCGGTCAGGGTCGCATCGATCGATCCGACGTCTGCTGGGTCTGCGGCCTGTCCGAGAGCGGTCGCGGGCGCCGCGAGCGAAAGCCCGGTGGGTAGAATCACTAGGAGAGAGACGCATCGTGTGCTCCCGGAGTTGCCGGTAATCGATGGATCGATACCGATGAGGTACGGCTCTGGGCCGGGGATGCTTCGCACCGCTCCCCGATGAACTTCTTGCACGGGACCCCAGGGTCTACCTTCCCGCATGGCCGGAGACGACACCCCTCTCATGCAGCAGTGGCGGGAAGCAAAATCCCGTCACCGCGACTCGCTCATGTTCTTTCGTGTGGGCGACTTCTATGAGCTCTTCCACAGCGATGCGGAGGAGGGCGCTCGTCTATTGGGCCTGACGCTCACGTCCCGAAACAACGGCGCGGCGGCCAAGGTGCCGCTGGCGGGAGTGCCGGCCAAGGCCCTCGACGGCTACCTGTCGAAGCTAGTGCGGCTCGGTCGTCGCGTGACCATTTGCGAGCAGGTCGAGGACCCGGCGCTCGCCCAGGGGATCGTGAAGCGCGAGGTCACGGAGACCGTGACACCCGGTACGGTGCTCGCGGACAACCTGCTGGCGGAGCGCAGAAACAACTTTCTCCTGGCCATCGTGAGGGCTCAAGCGGGCGAGTTCGCGCTCGCCTCGATCGATGTTTCCACCGGGGAACTCACGGCGCAGATGGTGCCTGCGTCGGAGCTCCGCGCCGAGTTGGGTCGAATCGAGCCGTCCGAGCTTCTCTTGCCGCGCTCCGTCGAGGACGCTCCCGAGTTGGACGCGGCCGCCCCGGAGTCGGTGGTGCCGCGAACCTTACGAGACGACTGGATGTTCGAAACGGACGTCTCGACCGACGAGCTTCTGCGCGCATACGGCCTGCAGTCGCTGGACGGATTCGGCTTCCAGGCCGACGACGGGCCACTCGTCCGCGCCGCCGGCGCCCTGATCCAGTACTTGCGCGAGATCAGACCGTCTGGCGTGACCCATCTCCAGCCTCCACGTCTCGTCCGTCCCGGTCGGGTCATGCTGCTCGACGACATGACGCGCCGCAATCTCGAGCTCATCGAACCTCTGCGGGGCGGGGAGGAAGGTGGCACGCTGCTCGACGTCCTCGACCTCTCCGCCACGGCGATGGGAGGGCGTCTCCTCCGTCGCTGGATTCTCGAACCGCTCGTTGGCGCGGAACAGATCTGGCTGCGCCAGGATGCGGTCAGAGATTTCGTGGACCACCCCGAGCTACGGGAAGGTCTGCGAACGTCCCTTTCCGCGATCACGGACCTGGAACGCCTGGCGGGGAAGCTCGGCACCGGACGCATAGCTCCTCGAGACCTGCTCGGCTTGAGGCGCTCGCTCGGGCAACTCCCCGCCATCAGGGCGCTGGCGTCCGATGCAGCGGCCGAGATGGTAGTCGACTTGTGTGGCGCGCTCGACTGCCTCGAGGAAGTCGACGATTTGCTCGGGCGGGCGATCGCGGACGACCCGCCGGCCGCTCTCCACGATGGCGGCGTAATTCGCGAGGGGTGGTCCGAGCAGTTGGATGATCTGCGGCGGGTCCGTGACGGAGCTCGGGACTTCATCGCCGGACTCCAGGTGCGCGAGCGTGAGCGGACCGGAGTCTCCACGCTCAAGGTCGGCTTCAACAAGGTGTTCGGGTACTACCTAGAGGTGAGCAAGGCGAAGACCGACCAGGTCCCCGACGACTACGTACGCAAGCAGACATTGACCAACGCCGAGCGCTACTTCACGCCCGAGCTGAAGGAATGGGAGGAGAAGGTCTTCGGTGCGGAGGACCGAATCACGCATCTGGAAACCGAGCTCTTCGCGGAGGTGCGATCTCGAGTCGGTGGCGCTGTGCGCCGCCTCCAAGACTCGGGAGCGCGGCTCGCGGCCCTCGACGTGCTCTCCGCGTTCGCCGAGGTCGCGATGCGGCAGGGCTATGTGCGTCCAGAGGTGCACACCGGCTTCGAGCTGGAGGTTCGCGGAAGCCGGCACCCGGTGGTCGAGACCATGATGGCTCGCGAGGAGTTCATCCCCAACGATCTGGTTCTGACGGACGACGGGCGGATCGTCGTGCTGACCGGCCCGAATATGGCCGGTAAGAGTACGGTGCTGCGCCAGATCGGGCTCATCCAATTGCTCGCACAAATCGGGTCCTTCGTGCCGGCCGACTCGGCGAGGCTTCCGGTGGCCGATCGCATTTTCACCCGGGTCGGAGCCTCGGACAACTTGGCGCGCGGTCAGTCGACCTTCATGGTCGAGATGAGCGAGACCGCGGCCATCGTTCACGGTGCGACTGAACGCAGTCTC
>Ga0315339_1002398_pt1 | contig 14349 bp, 12 predicted proteins | sample ASW17metaG_FD_204514 | JGI IMG/M metagenome (GOLD analysis project Ga0315339, IMG submission 204514) | Ammonia-oxidizing marine archaeal communities from Pacific Ocean, United States - ASW #17 | ecosystem: Environmental > Aquatic > Marine > Oceanic | place: USA: California | collected 2016-12-05
AACGAGCTGCCGTGGTGAGCGGGAGGCGATGATGCCGACACTTCTGTTGACGGGCGCGAACCGCGGCCTCGGGCTCGAGATCGTGCGCCAGTTCGCGGCCGGCGGCTGGACGGTTCACGCCTGTTGCCGCGCGCCCCAAAGCGCCATCGACTTGCAAACCGCCGCCGCCGAGGTGCCCAGCGTTACTATCCATGCGCTCGACGTGAACGACTTCGCCGCCATCGACGATTTAGCGCGCGAGCTCGAGGGCACCGCCATCGACGTCCTGCTCAACAACGCCGGTATCCAGGGCAGCAGCGCCCAGGATTTCGGCAACATCGATTACGGCGGCTGGGCGGAGGCGTTCCGTATCAACACGATGGCGCCGATGAAGATGGCCGAGGCGTTCACCGGTCATGTGGCCGCGTCGGAGCGTAAACTGATCGTCACGTTCAGCAGCGTCCTGGCATCGATGGCCGAAAACAGGTGGGGCGAGTTGCACGTCTATCGCACGTCGAAGACCGCCGTCAACATGGTCATGCGCACGTTAGCGCCGGACATGGCCAAGCGCGGCGTGACCGCGTTCAACATCCATCCCGGATGGGTGCGCACCGACATGGGCGGCCCCAACGCCGACCTCACACCAAGCGAAAGCGTCGCCGGCATCAAGCAAGTGATCGAGGCCGCCGGCCCCGCTCAAGCCGGCGCCTTCCTGGACTGGCAAGGAAAAACTCTGCCCTGGTGAGGGTGATCAGCCCCGTTGCGCGCCCTCTACCTCTCGTAGGCCAGGTTCGGGGCGAGCCAGGATTCGGCTTGGTCGACGGTGACGCCGCGGCGCTTGGCGTAGTCTTTGACCTGGTCGCGGCCGATCTTGCCTAGTCCGAAATAGCGCGCCTCGGCATTGGCAAAATAGAAGCCGGACACGGACGCGCCCGGCAACATCGCAAAGCTGTTGGTCAACATCATGCCCGCGTTGTCGTGCGCGTTCAGCAGGTCGAACAGCGCCGGTTTCTCCGAATGGTCGGGACACGCGGGATAACCGGGCGCCGGCCGGATGCCGCGGTAGCTCTCGCCGATCAACGCATCGTTGTCCAAAATCTCGTCCGACGCGTACCCCCAGAATTCGCGCCGTACGCGCTCGTGCATGCGCTCGGCAAACGCCTCGGCCAAGCGGTCGGCCAGCGCCTTCAGGAGGATGCTGCTGTAGTCGTCGTGGGCCTCAGTGAATTCGGCAAGCTTGCCCTCGATGCCAAGGCCGGCGGTGACGGCAAAGCCGCCGATATAGTCGGCAATACCGGTGTCCGCCGGGGCGACAAAATCGGCAAGGCAATGGTTGTGGCGCCCGTCGCTCTTGATCATCTGTTGGCGCAGGAAATGAAATTCCGCAACCACGGAAGCGCGGGTGTCGTCTGCGTAGACCTCAACGTCGTCGCCAATGGCGTTCGCTGGAAAGAGTCCGATCACGGCGCGCGCCGTGAGCCATCCCTCGGCGACGATCTGCGCCAGCATCTCTTGCGCGTCTTTGAAAAGCTGCCGCGCGGCTTCGCCCACCGTGTCGTCCTCCAAGATGGCGGGGTATTTGCCCGCCAGCTCCCACGTCCGGAAGAACGGCGACCAATCGATGTAGGGGACGAGCTCGGCCAAGTCGTAATCATCGAAGGTCTTGAGACCGAGGAACGTAGGCTTAAGCGGAGGGCCATTCATCCACTCGATTTCGGCCCGCGCGGCCTTGGCATCGGCCAGGCTGTGCAGGCGCCGGGTCTGAGCGCTACGGGCGTGACGTTCACGTACCTCCACGTACTCACGTGCCACATCGCCGACAAAGCCCTCGCGCATCGTCTCACTGACCAGCGCTCCCGCTACGCCCACCGAACGCGATGCATCGACGACATGCACCGTCGGGCCCGGATAGTGCGGAGCGATCTTGACCGCCGTGTGGATCTTCGACGTGGTGGCGCCGCCAATGAGCAACGGCATCTCGAAATCATCGCGCGCCATCTCGCGTGCCACCGTCGTCATCTCCTCAAGCGACGGTGTGATGAGGCCGCTGAGGCCGATCATGTCGACGTTCTCCTCGCGTGCCGCGTCGAGGATTTCGGCGTAGGACACCATGACGCCGAGGTCGATCACCTCGAAGTTGTTGCACTGCAGCACCACGCCGACGATGTTCTTGCCGATATCGTGGACATCGCCCTTGACCGTCGCCATCAAGATCTTGCCCTTGGAGCTGGGCGCCGCCTCGTCGCCTTCGGCATCGATGAAGGGCAGCAGATGGGCCACGGCCTGTTTCATCACGCGGGCGCTCTTGACCACCTGGGGCAGGAACATCCGCCCCGATCCGAACAGGTCGCCGACCACGTTCATGCCGTCCATCAGGGGACCTTCGATGACCTCAATGGGGCGGGCCGCGCCAAGCCGCGCCTCCTCGGTGTCGTCGACGACAAAATCGTTGATGCCGTTGACGAGCGCATGGCTTAGCCGCTCGGCGACACTGCCTTCGCGCCAGGTCAAGTCGGCCTCAGCGCGGACCGTCCCCCCCTGCCCTTTCACGGTGTCGGCGACGTCTAGAAGGCGATCGGTTGCGTCTTCGCGGCGGTTCAAAACCACATCCTCAACACGCGCGCGCAAGTCGGCGGGGATTTCCGTGTAGACAGCAAGCTGGCCCGCGTTGACGATGCCCATGTCCATGCCGGCTTCGATGGCGTGGTAGAGGAACACGGCGTGCATCGCCTCGCGCACAGCGTTGTTACCGCGGAACGAGAACGAGACGTTGCTCACGCCGCCCGACACCGAGGCGTAGGGCAACGCCTTCTTGATCTCGGCCGCTGCGGCAAAATAGTCGCGCGAGAAATTCGCGTGTTCAGCGATTCCCGTGGCGATGGGAAAGATATTAGGATCGAAGATGATGTCCTCGGGGGGCATGCCCACTTGTTCGGTTAGCACGCGATAGGACCGGGTGCAGATTTCGATCATGCGGGCCTGACTGTCGGCCTGCCCCTGTTCGTCGAAGGCCATGACGACGACCGCGGCGCCATAGACCCGCACCTTACGCGCCTGTTCGATGAAGGGCCCTTCGCCTTCCTTGAGGCTGATGGAATTGACGATGCTGCGCCCTTGGACGCACTTCAGGCCCGCCTCGATCACCGAAAACTTCGACGAATCAATCATTACGGGAACGCGGCTGATGTCGGGCTCGGAGGCCACGAGTTTGAGGAACGTCACCATCGCCTCCTCAGCATCGAGCATGGCGTCGTCCATGTTCACGTCGATAATCTGGGCGCCGCCCTCCACCTGTTGACGAGCCACGCCGAGGGCCGCCTCGAAATCATTGCCGCGGATCAGCTTGGCGAAGCGCGCCGAGCCCGAAACGTTCGTGCGTTCGCCGACGTTGACGAACCCGGTCACGTCGCCGAACAAAAGCGGCTCCAGCCCGCTGAGGTGGCAATGGCGCTCGCGCCCGCGAACGGCGCGCGGCGCCGCCCCGGCCACGGCCTCGGCGATGGCAGCGATATGTTCCGGCGTCGTGCCACAGCATCCGCCGACCAAATTGACGAGACCGCTTTCGGCAAATTCACCGATCTCGCCGGCCATTTGTTCCGGCGTATCGTCGTAGCCGCCAAAAGCGTTGGGCAGGCCCGCGTTGGGATGAACACTCACCGGCACCCACGCGGCGGCGCCGATCTCCTGCACGTACTGACGTAGATCTTTGGCGCCAAGCGCGCAGTTCAGGCCCGCGCTGAGCGGGTTCGCATGGGACACCGATTGCCAAAACGCACTCGCCGTCTGGCCCGATAGGGTCCGGCCCGAGCGGTCTGTTATTGTCGCGGAGATCATCAGTGGCACCACACCTTGCGCCGCGAAGAGCTGCAAGAGTCCGTAGATGGCGGCCTTGCAGTTGAGCGTATCGAACACCGTCTCGATCAAGAGCACATCGGCACCGCCGGCGATCAGGCCACGTGCCGCTTCGGCGTATGACGCCGCCAGCTCGTCGAAGGTGACGTTGCGCGCGCCGGGGTCGTTCACCTCTGGCGAGATAGACGCGGTGCGGTTGGTCGGCCCGATAGACCCAGCGACAAAGCGCGGCCGGTTAGGCGTCTGTTTGGTCTGTGCGTCCGCCGCCGCGCGGGCGATTCCGGCTCCCGCCTTATTGATTTCGAAGGCGAGACCCTCGGTTCCATAATCTGCCTGCGAGATAGACGTCGCCGTAAAGGTGTTCGTCTTGAGAATATCGGCACCGGCCTGCAGGTAAGCATCGTGGGCGCTGCGCACGATATCTGGCTGAGTCATGCACAGGAGATCGTGATTACCGCGCAAGTCGTGGGCGTGATCGGCGAAGCGCCTGCCGCGGTAGTCGGCCTCGGCCAGCCCCTGAGCCTGCATCCATGTCCCCATGGCGCCGTCGAGCACCAGGATACGGTCCTCCAGAAGCCGCGCGATGGGATGAACGGCGGCGGTCATTCGCCCGGTGCCGCGCCGGGTTGCGGACGCAGGCCCAGAATGTGGCAGATGGCGTAGGTGAGATCGGCGCGGTTCAGGGTGTAGAAGTGGAACTGGCCGACCCCGGCAGCTTGTAAGGCGCGGCACTGTTCCGCTGCGACGGTCGCGCCGACGAGCTTGCGCGTCTCCGGGTCCTTGTCGAGCCCCTCGAACAACGCTCCCAGCCAATCGGGAACCGACGCGCCGCACCGGCTAGCGAATCGCTTGACCCCCTTGAAATTCGACACCGGCATGATACCCGGCACGATTGGAACCGTGACCCCCGCAGCCCGGGCGCGCTCGGCAAAGCGCAGAAAGACGGGCACGTCGAAAAAGAACTGGGTAATCGCCCGGTTTGCCCCGGCATCGATTTTGCGTTTTAGGAAATCGAGGTCGCTGGAGGCGTTTTCGGCCTCGGGATGAACCTCGGGATAGGCGGCGGCGCTTATGTCGAAGTCGGCGACGCGCTTGAGACCTGCGATTAGCTCGACCGCATTGCGGTAACCATCCGGATGAGCCTCGAATTTCTCCACACCCACTGGTGGATCGCCGCGCAGGGCCACCACATGGCGGATACCCGCGTCCCAATAAGATTGCGCGACGGCATCGACTTCCGCCCGGCTCGCCGCCACGCACGTCAAGTGCGCCGCCGCGTCAATTGCGCTTTCGCGAATCACACGGGTAACGATGTCATGGGTGCGATCGCGGGTGCTGCCCCCGGCCCCGTAGGTGACAGAGACGAACTTGGGGCCGAGCGGCGCGAGGCGGCGCACGGATTGCCACAGAAGATCCTCCATCTCCGGCGTATTCGGCGGGAAAAACTCGAAGGAGACTTGCGGCACACCGGCCGTGCCCTTGTTGCCCTCATTCAGACCGGCTGGAGCGGCGCTGTTGGTTGTCGCCATTAGTCCCTGACCTCGCGCGGCCACCCGGCGGCCCACAGGGTGACCGTGAGCGGATCGCCGGGCAGATGCTGGATCTCGGCGACTTCTAGGCCCGCCACTTCGCACCAACCGGTGACTTCCGCATCGGCAAACCCCAGTCGCCGGTGGGCATGATCGCTGCGAAGTGTTTCAACTTCATGAGGAGCAAAATCGACGACGACAAGGCGGCCGCCGGGTGCCAGCACACGTGCGCCCTCCGCCACCGCCGCCGCCGGGTCCTCGGCGAAGTGCAGAACCTGGTGGACGACCACCGCATCCATAACGGACTCCGGAAACGGCAAACTGTACATGTCGGCGTGGCGGACGCCGCAGTTGGCGCGATTGGCGCGCTCGAGGTTGGAGCGGGCGACAGCCAGCATTTCGCGCGACAGATCGATGCCCGTGGCGCGTTCCGCGGCCGGCGCAAACACTTCGAGGATTCGCCCTGTGCCCGTTCCCACGTCGAGCAGATGGCCGATTTCGCCGCGCCCAATGAGCCTCTTCATCACTTCCTCGACCTCACGCTCAGGGACGTATAGCGAGCGGATCTCGTCCCACCGCGCGGCGTTGGCGCGGAAATAGTTGGCGGCGGCGGAGGCCCGGCTGCGTCGGATCCCGTCGAGTCGGGCGAGATCACCGGCGAGCGCCGGATCACCAGGCGGAATAAGCAATACGAGGGTCCGGGCGAGTTCCGCCGAGGCGCCGGTTTGGGCAATACGGTAGTACGCCGAGGTGCCCTCGCGCAGCCGCTCCAAAAGACCGGCATCGCACAAGAGTTTTAGATGGCGCGAAACGCGGGGCTGACTCTGACCAAGGATTTGCGTCAATTCAGTGACCGACAACTCAGCCCGCGCCGTGAGGGCGAGCAAGCGCAGGCGCGTGGGCTCACCGGCCGCCCGAAGGCCACTCAACAGTGAATCGAGGGCCAGCGATTGCCTATTTGCGGCCGCGTCCGCGGGCAAAGCACCTTCGATCACAATACGGCTCCAATCACAACAATATAAATATATGTTTATATTTAATTTAAGGTCAACAGCGGCGATGGATATTTGCGATGGCGGTCCTACTGGCCGAGGAACCGGCGCTGCGGCTTTTTAGCAACAGGGTGTCAAACATGCCGCATGATTGGCTCCGTTTACTGGTTTTGAAAGGGGTCCTGTGCTACGGATTTTGCCGTCGCGGCACCCCTGTGGCGCCGGCGGACACGATGCCCCGTGGAGAGGTGGTCGATTCGCGGACCGCTGCCCTTATGGGCTGGGGTCCGCGGTTTTTGCGGTGGCATGTTGGCCGGAACTATTATTGGTACACGCATGGCTTTGGATCGATTGAGAGTGCGGCCCGGCGCCGTTTTGATCCTGGCCTCTGCCCTCTTTTTTGGCGCGTGCGCGGTGCAAAGCGACGTTTCCGAAAACGAGTCGCCCACGGTCAACGACCCGCTTGAGCCCTATAACCGCTATATGTTCGCGGTCAACGATGCGTTGGACGGCGGGGTCATTCGTCCGGCTGCCGAGGCCTATCGCTTTGTCATTCCGCAGCCGGGACGCCGCGCGATCCTCAATTTCCTACGCAACCTTGAAAGCCCGGTCACCCTCGCGAACGACGTTTTGCAGGGCGAGGTCGGACGCGCGAGCGTGACGTCGGCGCGTTTCATCATCAACACGACTGTCGGCGTGGCCGGATTGTTTGATGCCGCCGGCGCTATGGGATTTGAGCGGCACAGTGAGGATTTCGGCCAGACCCTCGGGGTCTATGGAGCCGGCGGCGGGCCCTATTTCGTGCTGCCGATCTTCGGCCCATCGAATTTTCGCGATACCTTCGGCATGGGCGTCGACGTTTTCTTTGACCCCGTGAACCTTTGGGCCGGCAATACCGAGCGCGAGGGCGTGGCCCTGATTCGGACATTGGTCCGCGGCATCGACTTGCGGTCGCGCACGATCGAAACGCTGGACGAAATTGAACGCACGTCGATCGATTATTACGCGACCATCCGCAGCCTCTACCGGCAGACCCGCGAGGACGAGATTCGCAACGGCGACCTCGCTCCGCTCCCAGAACTAGGCGCCGACTGACCTAAATGAAGGCGATACGAGGAATTTTCCGGCTGGCGCTCGTTCTGTTTGTCTCCACCGGGATCGGAGCGGCCTATGCCCCGGCTTCAGCGCAAGATGGTGGGGCCGCCGTCTTTATCATGGAACTTGGCGACTCCGCGCTGCGAATGTTGGCGAACAGCGAGCTCACCGACGAGGAACGCACCGATGAATTCCGGCGCATCTTGCTGAGGGGCTTCGATCTGCCGCTGATTGGCCGTTATGCATTGGGCCGCCACTGGCGCCGCGCGACGGAAGGCGAACGGGACGAATTCAATAGTTTGTTTGAAAGTTTCATCGTCGAGTCCTATGCGACGCGCCTTGGCCGTTATGGCGGCGAGACGTTCAAGGTGACGGGCGAACGCAACGGCGGCGGCCGCGATAGCGTCGTCCGCAGTGAGATTCAGGTGCCGGACGGACCGCGTGTGCGCGTCGACTGGCGCGTCCGCTCGCGCGGTGGAACGCTCAAGGTTGTCGACGTCGTCGTCGAAGGCGTGAGCATGCTGATCACTCAGCGGGACGAATTTGCGTCCGTGATTCAGCGCTCCGGCGGCCAAGTCGAAGGCCTGCTCGCCTCCCTGCGCCAGCGCGTTCGTTAGGACTAAGCCCCCTAAATTGTCCGCCGCTTAGCCGCGCGTGAGCGGCTTGTATTTGATGCGATGGGGGTTGAGCGCGTCGTCGCCGTGGCGGCGGCGGTAGTCGGCCTCGTAATCGGCGTAATTGCCTACAAACCACTCAACATGACTGTCACCCTCGAAGGCGAGGATGTGCGTCGCAATGCGGTCGAGGAACCAGCGATCGTGGCTGATGATGACAGCGCAGCCGGCAAAGTCTTCGATCGCCTCCTCCAGCGAGCGCAGGGTGTCGACATCGAGGTCGTTGGTCGGCTCGTCCAGCAGCAGGACGTTGGCCTCGGTGCGTAGCATTTTCGCGAGGTGAACGCGGTTGCGTTCGCCGCCCGACAACTGGCCGACCTTTTTCTGCTGGTCCGATCCCCGGAAGTTGAAGGCGCCAACGTAGGCCCGGCTGTGGACGAGGCGCTTGCCGATTTCAATCTCTTCGTCGCCGCCCGAAATTTCCTCCCACACGGTGTGCGCGGCATTGAGCGCGTTGCGGCTTTGGTCGACATAGCCGAGAGCGACGGTCTCGCCGATGCGCAACTGGCCTGCGTCCGCCGTCTCTTGCCGGGCGATCATGCGGAAGAGCGTGGTCTTTCCGGCGCCATTCGGGCCGATGACGCCGACGATGCCGCCGGGCGGCAAGGCAAAGTTGAGGTCGTCCACGAGCAGCCGGGCGCCGTAGGCCTTGCGCAGACCGGTGGCCTCAATGACGACATCGCCAAGGCGTGGCCCCGGCGGAATGACAATCTCGCCGGCACCGGGCGCCTTCTCCGCCGCCCGCGCCCGCAAGGACTCGTAAGCAGCGATGCGCGCCTTCCCCTTGGCCTGGCGCGCCTTGGGTGTCTGCCGAATCCATTCCAGCTCGCGGGCCAGAGTGCGTCGGCGGCCCTCCTCGGCTTTGCCCTCCTGCTTGAGGCGTTTCTCTTTCTGCTCCAGCCACGATGAGTAGTTGCCTTTCCACGGGATCCCGTGGCCGCGGTCGAGTTCGAGAATCCACCCGGCGACATTGTCGAGGAAATAGCGATCGTGTGTGACGGCGACCACCGTTCCTTCGTAATCGGCGAGGAAGCGTTCGAGCCAGGCCACGGATTCAGCATCGAGGTGATTGGTCGGCTCGTCCAACAGAAGGATATCGGGCCGCTGCAGGAGAAGCCGGCAAAGCGCCACGCGCCGCCGTTCGCCGCCGGAAAGATTGGCGACGTCCGAGTCACCCGGCGGGCAACGCAGGGCGTCCATGGCGATTTCGGCGGTCCGTTCGAGCTCCCAGCCATTTGCGGCTTCGATCGTATCCTGAAGCTCCGCCTGCTCGGCCAGCAACGCTGTCATCTCGTCGTCGTCCATGGGCTCGGCGAAACGCGCACTCACCTCTTCGAATCGTGCGAGCGCGGCGACGACCAACCCCGCGCCGTCCATGACGTTTTCTTGAACGTCCTTCGCCTCGTCGAGAACCGGCTCCTGCGCCAGGTAGCCGACGGTTTGGCCGTCTGCGGGCCACGCCTCGCCGATGAATTCTGTCTCCACGCCGGCCATCACACGAAGTAATGTCGATTTCCCGGCGCCGTTGAGACCGAGCACGCCGATCTTCGCGCCCGACAAGAAGGACAGGGAGATATCGCGCAGGACGGTTCGCCCGCCGGGGTAGGTCTTGCCCAGCTTCTGCATGACATAGACGTATTGCGGAGTGACCATCGAATTCCTGACAGTAGTGGGCGCGATCCCGAGTGTTTCTCGCGCAGGCAGAGGTATGATAGTCTGTACACATGACCGCCAGACTTGAAAAAGCGATCACGGAGCTTCGTAAGCTCCCCGAAGCGGATCAAGATGCCGTCGCTGAAGGCTTATCGGCGTACTTGTCCCAGGGGTCCGGGTATCGCCTTACGGACGATCAGGTCGCGGAATTAGAGGCGCGCCTAGTGGCACCGCTCGACGTTTTGACTGAAGCCAAGACGGAGGCCTTTTTTCGCCACCTCATGGCATGAGGGTTGTATACACCCGCCACGCCATCGACGACATTGAGAATATTTTTCGTTTCATTAGTTCTCGTGCGAAACAGGATGTCGCTCGCGGTATCGTCGGGCGGATTGTTCGTACAATCGAGAAACAACTGCCGCTTTTCCGAAGAAGCGGGCGGATAGGCGCAGTTCCCGACACCTACAAACTCGTCACCAGTGGACCCCCATACATCGTGGTCTATGGTCTATCTGACACACAGATCATCGTTTACGGCGCCTTTCATGGCGCGGAGAGCAGGTAGGGCTTGTCGACCAGCGCCACCCCAAAAGCTCGCGAGCGGCGGCGGGCGCCGTACACCCTTGGCGCCGTCGAAGTGCGCCCGGCTTCGGCAGCGCTGGGCGCCGAGATTCGCAGCGTCGACTTGGCCGCCGGGATCGATGCCCAGACCCTGGCCACATTGCGGGCCGCCTGGGCCGAGCATTCGGTTCTTGTCTGGCGCGGGCAAACCCTTTCCGTCGAGCAGCACTTGAGCGTGGGACGCGCCTTTGGCGAGCTTGAGGATATGTCGCATGTGGCGGCGGCGACTGGCTTGCCATCCGAGATTCTGGTGGTCGAGAACGATCCCGGCCTCAATGCGGTAGCCGATGTCCCGGACAGTTATGCGCACGGTTTTCGCAACAACTCGGTGATCTGGCACTCGGACAACTCCTACCGCGCCAATCCGCCGGACGGGAGCCTTCTATATGTGCGCGCGGCACCGCCAACCGGCGGGGCGACCAAATTTTGTGACATGACCGCGGCCTTGACGGCCCTACCCCCCGGCCTTCGCGCGAAGATTGACGGCCGCGAGGCGATCCACGACCCCAGCCTCAACAGCGCCGGAGTGCCGCGCAAGGGCGGATCGCCGCCCAAGGATGTGTCGCAAGGCCACGGACCGCGCCATCCCCTGGTGCGGCGCCACCCGGTCAGCGGCCACGACGCGCTTTACCTTGGCCGCCGCCCCTATTGTTACATCTGCGGTTACTCGGTAGCGGAAAGCGAGAACCTGCTCGACCGCCTGTGGAGCCATGCCACCGACGAGCGTTTCGTCTGGCAGCGGGACGCCAACAAGGCAGGGGATCTCTTTCTGTGGGACAACCGCAGTGTGATGCACGCCCGCGACGGCTTCGATGCGAACCAGCCGCGTCTCGCCCACCGCCTGCAGTTTATTGGCGGGTCGGCCACCTAGTCCCTAGAGTTCGGTCGGCCATTTAGTACGGGAAAATATCGGGAGGACGGTAGTGGACAATCAGGCTGCGGCGGGCAACGCCGATCAGATCGAATTCTGGAATGGCCCGGCGGGCGCAGGATGGGCGGCCCTCAACGACCGCCTCGATATCATGCTTCGTCCGCTCGGCTTGACCGCCATGGACCGCGATCCGCCCGCGCCGGGCGAGCACGTCCTCGATATCGGATGCGGCTGCGGCGATTCTACTCAAGAACTGTCTAAGCGCGTGGCGCCGGACGGGACGGTGACGGGCGTCGATGTCTCGTCAGTCATGCTGGCCCGGGCCCACGAACGCGCGGGCGATGACAAACGCCAACGCTTTCTCAATCACGACGCCGCGAGCCATACCTTTGACACCCCCTTCGACCGGGCGTTCTCGAGATTTGGCGTGATGTTCTTCGACGATCCACCGGCAGCCTTTACTAATTTGGCCCGAGCGCTCAAACCGGGGGCGCCGATTTCCTTCGTGTGCTGGCGCGAGGTTGCGGACAACGCCTGGGTCAAGGTCCCTATGGGCGTCATGCGCCGCCACATCGAGGCACCGGCCGAGGCGCCACCATCGGACGCGCCGGGTCCTTTTGCCTTCGCCGACGGGGCCCGCGTCGCGGCGATCCTTGAGGCCGCCGGATTTACCGATATCTCGATCGGCGCCTTCGACCATACGATTCAGGTCGGCGGACCCGGCACTGCCCTGGACGCCACCGATTTTTTCATGCAACAGGGGCCCGCTTCGCGCCTCCTGAATGACGCTGACGAGGCCATCCTGTCGGCCATTCGCGCCGATTTGGCCGGCGAGCTCGCGCCGTTTGAGCGCGACGGCGGCGTATTTCTTGGCGCCGGCTGCTGGCTCGTGGGCGCCCGCGCGCCGTAAGCGCCCCTTATCGCCTGCTCCTGGCGTCGGATTACACAAAGACCGTTCCGCCATCCGCCGTCTTGCGCTCGACAAGATCGAAGCTGCGCCCATCGGCGAAACGAAACGTGGTCTGGCCGCCGTTCTGTTGGCGTTCGAGCTGCTCCTGGACCCAAATATCGTCATCGGCGGCGACCCCCGCGATCAGGCCACGCTCGGCAATATCCCGAACAAAGTCGTCATAGCAGGTGCCGCGCAGAATAGGCGCGTCCTCCAACCCATAGACGGCCCGGAAAGCCTCGTTGGAAAACGCCAGCCGCTGGGACGCGTCGAAAAACGCGACGCCCTCGCGCATGCTATCGAAGGCGTTGGCACGCTGGGTGCGGGCGTATTCGACTGCACCTGGGGGTCGACGATGCGTTCCTCCGCCCGGGTCGATGCCCGTATGACCGGACGGACGACAACGAACACTCCCTCGATCACGAGCAGAACGATAATCGCAAGCCCGCCGCCGACGAAGACCAGCAGGCGAAGGTTTGCGGCCGCGTGTTCGTCTGCAACTTTGTTGACAAAAGCCGCCAAAGCACCATCCAAAACCTGCGAATCACTTGAGATATCGCCCGAAAGGGCCGCCTGATCCGCGCTGTCCTGCGCCACGGCCAGCGCCACGGCCAGCGCCTCAAGATTGCCAAGGTAGTCTGAAATTCGTTCGTCGATTCGGAACGGCGGCTCGAAGAAAAATGCTAACGCCGGCGCCGAAAGCGTCCGGCGCTGCACGCCCTCTTGATCCATCAAGGCGGCATAACTGGTTCGAATCGCCGCGATCCGTTGGCCGAGCTGCGAGGACCGCGTATCGGCCGCCCCGGTTTCGCCAAAAAAGACGGCCTCCTGGGAGGCCAGGGCGGCCCCTTGAATCTGGGCCCGCAACGACCCGCCCAGCCTCATCTGAGTCGCCCGCACGTTAGTCGTTTGCCGATAGTCGATCAAAGCGGCCAGGCCGGCGACCGCGACGAGAGCGATCGCGCCAAAGGCGAAAAGATAGCGACGGGTCATTCCGCCGGCCAAAAACGCCGCCACCTAGCCTCCCGCGGCGCCTGCTCAATCTCGCAATAGCCGCCGCATTGTCCACGATCGCAGGCTATCTGATCTCACGGCCCAAGGAATGGGAAAAGGGCCACCGGCTCCCTTGCCGCGTCAGCGCTGTCTGAGGTGTAGCGCATAAAGCCCTCGTCTCGCCCAATAATCCCACTTGACGTTCACAAAATGAACGCAGTAGTGTTCACCCCGTGAACGGAAATTCCGGGGCCGCCTGGTCCGGGGAGCGGGTGCGAATGGGCGCAGCGGTGTCCAAGGGGAATTAATGCCTGCAATGCCCACGACCGAAAACGAAGAGGCCCAGCCCGAGAGCGAGATCACCCTTGACCTCTTGGACGCGGTTCACGCCAACGAAACCCATTCGCAGCGCACACTTGCGGCGGAGCTGGGGATCGCCCTGGGCCTGACCAATGCCTACCTTAAACGCTGCATCCGCAAGGGCTGGATCAAGGCGACACAGGCTCCAGCCAACCGCTACGCCTACTACCTGACCCCGAAGGGCTTCAGCGAAAAGAGCCGGCTGACCAGCCAATATCTGAGCCGTTCGCTAAAGTTCTACCGCCAGGCGCGCAACCAGATGGATGGCCTGCTTGGCGCCACCGCAGCGGTCGGTTGGAGACGCGTGGTGCTGATCGGCCGCGGCGATCTCGCCGAAATTACGCTCCTGTGCGCGATGCAGCATTCGGTCGATATCGTCGGCGTCGTCGACCCCGAGGCCGCCGAGGGGGCTCAATTCATGCAAAAGCCAGTCGTCGCGGACCTTGCAAGCCTGCACCCCTTCGATGTCGCGATGCTCACCGATTTCGCCGCCCCACAACGGACCTGGGAGCGCTATTTGGGCGCCGTGCCGGCGGGCCGTTTTCTCGCGCCAAAGCTTCTGAAGATTGAGCCGGCCGGCGGGGAGAGCCGCCAATGATGCGCTGGCACGCCGTCTACACGCAGGCCCGTCTGGAGTTGTGGGCGCGGGCCAACCTGTGGGAACGCGGTTTCGAGGTCTACATTCCGCGTTACCTCAAGAACCGGCGCCATGCGCGAAAGATGGACCGCGTGGCCGCGCCTTTGTTCCCACGCTATCTCTTTGTCCGCGCCGATCTCGCCA
>Ga0315339_1002399_pt1 | contig 14349 bp, 12 predicted proteins | sample ASW17metaG_FD_204514 | JGI IMG/M metagenome (GOLD analysis project Ga0315339, IMG submission 204514) | Ammonia-oxidizing marine archaeal communities from Pacific Ocean, United States - ASW #17 | ecosystem: Environmental > Aquatic > Marine > Oceanic | place: USA: California | collected 2016-12-05
ACTGGCATGCGCTCGCCGACGAGACCATGCTCGAATGGCTCGCAGACGATCTCTCCGGCCTCGACCCGAAAACCCCGCTCTTCGTCGCCAGCCACGTGTCGCTGTCGACGACCTTCCCCTTCCGCCTGGGCCAGCAGCCGGATATGGCCTTCCCCACCAACGCCGTCGCCAACGCCGACAAGGTACTAGACCTGCTCAAGCCCTTCGCGCACGTGGCGACCCTACACGGCCACGACCACGAAAACTGCCGCCACTTTGTCGAGCATATCGAAATCATGACCACCGCCGCCGTCGCCGGCGCCTGGTGGAAAAATGGCCTCGACAGCCGTTGTGAATGGGGCCATGAGCCGCAAGGCTACCGCCTGATCGAAGTAGATGACGACGGCGTGATCAGCAGCCGTTTTATCGCCTATGTGCCCGAACAAGACCAACCCGCCGAATTTTATCTCCACGAGGCGTCTGGCCGGCGTTTTATCAATGTCTACGACGCTTCTCCCAAAACGCGGGTCGAAGCCGGCGACCTCGGACAATTGGCGGCAATCGACCCCCAATCCGAATCCTCGATCGGCCTGGGCACACACCTCTACGAATTATCGAGCGATTTCGATAGCCGGACAATTGAGACGCGTATTGTTTTTGAGGATGGACGAACTTGCGAATTGCTATTGCAACATTGATCTAGCTTTTGCCCAATGCGATAATTGACGAAGAATGACTACGGTGCAAGAAAAAGAAGCGGCCCAGATCGAATCAATCAGCCGACGCGCGGTCGTCCCGTGCCCAGCGCAACGAGACAACAGCCTCCAACTCGCGGACGAAGAGTTCGTCGCCGCTGACCGCGAGGTGCCCCCAAGTCGACACCTGAGCGACCTCTCGCTCGTCCAACAGTTCAAAACGTTCGGGGTTGGCGGCAAAAAGATACAGGGTGCCTTCGCCATCGAGCGCGAGGACGCGGTCCTGCCGCCAGACCATGCTCAAATACTTGCCGAAGCTGCAACCGCTACGCCAACGGGATTGCCCCGTCGCCAACTCGATACACTCTATGCGCCCGTTGCCCAGGAACAGATAGAGGTGATCGCCGACAACCACCGGCGACGACATATAACCGCTGGCCTTATTCTGCCAGGATTCAGCAACACGCCAATCCTCACCCTCCGACGACAGGTCAATCAGATAAGATCGTTCGCGATAGGGACTGGTGAATATCGCGTCCCGCCAGATGGTCGGGGTGAGAATATGCATGCCGCGAAAATGCGGCAGAGGCTTGCTCCAGAGGACCTGCCCGTTCTCGGGATCAAGCCTGTAAAGCGAATTGCGGTTCAGGGCCACCAACTGCTCGCGACCGCCCAGCACCTCTAAAACAGGCGAGGAGAACGCTCCATTACTCGCCATACCCTCCTCGATTACAAGACTACGCCACACGGCCTGCCCAGTACGCTTGTCGAGCTTTACCAGGGAATTGGCAGCTTGGACAAAAAGAAAATCTCCAACGACCAGAGGAGAAGAGGCAAAACCGAAATCGGGCACTGGAGTTTCGTAGCGCCGGGGAAAATCGACCCACCACAGTTCGGAACCCGTCGCCCCGTCCAAGGCGACCACTACTTCCGCCATATCGCCGACATAGAGCGTCTCGCCGTCCCACCCCGGCGTCGAACGAACTCAGTCGCCGTTGGCTTTTGCGAAAAAAGGCACATCACCAGTACCCGACCAGGTCACTTGCCACAACTGTTGCCCAGTCGCCCGTGACAACGCGCGCACACCCACGGTCTTTTTGTCGATGGTCTCGACGACAAAAACCCGGTCGCCGCCCACCACCGGCCCCGGATAACCTTTGCCCAGCGGGACGCGCCATTGCTGCTCTATACCGGCGAGCGAAGCAGCCCAAGGCGCGCCGGGCGCTGCACCGTCGCGTTGGGCTCCACGCCACTGAGACCAATCCGTCGCGTTGACTGGAAAAACACCCAACAATGCGGTGCAAAAAGCGATCTTCAATAGGGAAAGCATGCGATTTCCTCGGAGACGTGCAGCATTATTGCCTGACTACGAGGTGAATCTATCTGGCCTTGGGCAAGTGGCAAGCCCGTTATTTTATTTTTTCCGTTTTATCTTCACGCCGCTCCAAGTTCCCGTTTTCACCACCGTCGAGGGAGCCGGGACCACCCGCACAAGAACGAGCACCTACCCCGGCCCCGAGATCATCCAACGGACCGTGGACGCATTTAGTCGAGCGCAGATTGTGGGGTGGTTAGCCAAAGCTGCCACCCCGCGCGATATGGTTCCGTCCCAGATTCGATACCCAATGGGTCGTACGGCCCGTAACCATCCACCACAATCTCCCACGCATTACCGTGCATATCGTACAAGCCCCAGAGATTCGGCAATTTTGCTCCAACCGGATCACCGTAGAACTGTCCAATATCACGCGCATTACCCTGAAACCACGCATAGTCCGGCAGACGTTTTTCATCCTCCCCAAATGATCAACGGGTCTTAGTACCCGCCCGACAAGCGTATGCCCATTCAGCTTCGGTTGGCAGACGATACACCGCTTCGCCCTCGGCGGCGTAACCGCGACAAATCCACCTATCCCGATAGCGGATAATGCACAACACCGAACGAATGCAGGAAAAAAATCAGACCACGGCCGATATCCGGCCTTAACGACCTGGTTGATTGCCATCGCAGTTCTCCGTTATATATCAGTACCCACACCAGGAACCGACATGATCAAACTCGGCTGCAACGCAATGCTACCGGTAGCTGAAGACCACCGCTACCCAGGAAAAAACGATCCGCGCAACTGGATCGACATCGCGGAATTAGTGCGGATGACCCGCAGGTTGGACCTCGACATAGTCGACTTCCAACTCTTCCGCGGTTTCCGCGGCAAGGACCCTGCCTACCTGCGCTCGATCAAAGGCCTTTGCCAGCAATTGGGCCTGCCCATCGGTTTTTTGGGCGTCGGCGGTGGTTTTGTCGGGACCGAAGGCGAGGTCGGCATCCCCCTACCGGAGCCCGTACTGCGCCAGCGCATCGCCGAAGTCAAGGAGGGCATTGACCTGGCCGCCTTTATGAGCGCGCCACTAGTCCGCCTCTTTGCCGGATCAATCCCCGCCGAGTCCGAAAACCATGACGGCCTGTGGCAGACGGTAGTCAGCAGCTTCCGCGAGGTCTGCGACTACGCCGCCAGCAAGGGCATTTTCTGTGGCCTGCACAACCATACACCGGTGCTCGCCCCGACCGGAGACGATGTGCTAAAACTCTTACGGGACGTCGACCGCGAAAACTTCACCTTTATCCTCGACACCGGCTGGTGGCCGGGTTCCCCCGGCGCCGCACCGCCGGGTGCGACGCTGCCCGATATCGACTTCTACGCCTTTATGGAGGAGACTGCGTCCGCCGCCACCTATATACGTGCCAAGATCTACAAAATAGACAGCGGCCAAGAGGAGTTATTGGACTACGAGCGCATCGTCGAGATCATCCGTCGCGCTGATTTCAACGGCAATATGTCGATCGTCTTCGAGGGCCACGACAACCAGTGTTCCGATCAAGAAGCCATTGCGCTGGCGGTAAAATACCTGAGAAAACTGCTCGCTTCATAAATAAACGGGCTACCCGCCGCGTGGCTTTTCTCAATTACCGTATTCTCGCGGCATAATCTTGCACCCGTTCCAACCTGCTAAGCCGATGCGCACCGCCAGACCTCGTAGGGGTTCTCCCGGTTGGCCAGCGGGAACTCGACCCTGCCTTTCAGCCGGTGGGACTCGTGCACCGCCATCACCATCTCCAGCGCCGCCCGCGCGTCCTTGCCGCTCGAAGCTTCGACCACGTCACGGTCTTCCTCAATGGCCTGTATCAACTCGCGGGCGATCTGCATATTGCTGTGGTGCGTGCGATCGCTTTCCGGCACCGCTTCCCACTCGTCGAGCAGGACCCGCTGCCACGGCACCTCGCCGTCGGGGATGAACATCCCGTGGCGGTGGATATACATCTCGCCATTAGGCGAATTCCGCAACGCGATAATGCCTTCGCTACCATGCGCCTCGAAACCGAACCAGCGACTGTTGACCCTGGCGGCCGTATCGCCCGGTTGCGACTCAAAATGCGCGGTGACTCCATTGGCAAAGACATAATAGGCCGCCAGGCTATTGCCAGCGATCGGCCCAATGCCTTCGTTGCCCTCGCGCACATCGTCAAGAGTGATCTCGCGGCCATCCCGGGCGATGTGCGCGTGCGCCCACACGACATCCGACCCGGCAAAATAACGCATACTGTCCATCATATGCGGCCCCAACACCGCCAGATCCTCTGCCCCGGCGCGGTGGTCCCATTTGCCGCGCCCCCTGAGTACCTGCAATTGGCCAATCTCCCCCGAGTCGACCAGCTTTTTCGCATGCTGCTCATAAGGGTTGGCGCGACGATGCGCGACGGCCATCCTAACATTGCGTTGCTCGCACGCTGCTAGTATCGCGTCCGCCTCCGCCAATGTCGCAGCTACGGGCTTCTCGCAGAAGATCCCCTTGGCCCCGGACTCGGCGGCGGCCATCGCCATCTCGGCGTGCGGTGTGACCACGCGCGGACAGACATTGACTAGATCGACTTGTTCCTGCACCAACATCTCGCGAAAATCGGCATACGACCGCGCCGCGCCGATCCTTTCACTGGCCGCCGCCAAACCCTCGGGGTCGGGATCGGCCACCGCGACCACTTCGACCTCGGGCATATCGGCATAGACCACATCAAGACCGTGGCCGTAGTTACCCTGACCGGTATGGCCGATAATCGCAGCCTTGTATTTCGCACTCATGCTCTCTCTCCTTGCGAGGCCGGGGCCGAAGCCGGGGCCTCAGAAAAAACCTCATCCCAACGCTGTTCGGCAATACCACCGAGTCGCCGCGCCATCCGCTCGAAGGCGTCACGACGATAGTCCCAGTTGCCCCAACGCGCCACCTGTTCCAGCCAATCGCACAAGTGCATAGTGACTAGGTCGTCGAAGTCCCGTTTGTTCATCTCGATATCTTCACCCGTCAAGCGATCCTTGATCATATAAGGCTCATCGACCTGTTGCTGTATCGCGTCAAAGGTGTCGCGCAGCATTGCGCAGTTGACATAGACCAGATACTCGGCCCGCTCACCGATCAGCGCCCGCACTTCATCGCGGCGCGCTATAGGCAAGGCAAAATCCTGGAAAATCTCGGTGCCGTACATCGAATGAAAAAGCGCCGCCCGGCACATCTCCTCATCCCCGCCCCACTTCTTCATATCGTTTTGCACACCGATACAGTGGGCCAGATAACTCTTGTTGGTATGCCCGACGTCGGCGGCGCCGACCTCCTTGAAAAAGGCAGTAAGTTCTTTGAAGGAAGCTACCATAACTGTTCTCCTAAGTTATTATTGGATAATGCCTATTATCGTTTTAAGCACGTGGATGCGGGGGGCCTATTCCCTCTTCGCTCATTCTCTCGGGGTGTGGTAAAAGGCACATGGTACAAGCTTATATAAAGAAACGGCCCAACAAAGATCCCCCAACAGCAATTTCACAATCGCTGAGGCCCCCCTCAATCCCAACCGTCCATCCTCTCGCCCTAATTTGTCTCAACCAGTCGATCCGTAATCGGCATATGCAACAAAGTAGCCGCCAAAGCCAACCCGATGGCGATCCACCAGACGACCTCGTATGACCCGGTCGAATCAAAAAGCCAACCCGCCAGCCAGACCCCCAAAAAAAAACTGCCAATCTGATGGCTAAAAAAGACAATGCCGAAGTGAAGATTCACGATTTGGCGGGGCGCTTCATCACCCGCCTGCCCGCTACTGAAACCGATGGGCGACTGACATTTTCTTGGTCTGGACACGACGCACAAGGCGCGTTAGTGCCGCCGGGAACCTACCTGTGCCGCATCGACCTCGGCGCCGACCACGGCGAGGACCTGCGTCTGCGTGCCATAGCAGTAGCCTACTGAGAGGATCGATCGATTGCTCGCGTGTAAACCATACACTGATTTCGCCGGCGATTCGGCGATTTAATTGGATTTAATTGGAGCTATCGCGCCCATAGACCGACCCGCCGGCCTGCAAAGTGCGTGCGAATCGCGACCCGGTCAGGCGGCGGGTCCGTTAAGCACTACATCGGCCAGCGTGAAATATTGCCCTTCGTCGCAGATCAGCGTTTTAGCGTGCATTGGAAATCATTTCGAGTGTGTAGGTAAATTGCACCAAAACACAGACGCGCCCTTACGCGAAAACTGCTCACCGACGCCCTATGCCTTCTACTCGCATTGAAGCAATAAGGACCTTCGGCCTGCGCGGGACGATCGCCATGTCATAGGCGTAGCGCCAATCTTCAAGGTGGTTGAGCAACGCGCCATTGGTAATAGTCGGATCACAATCGGTCAGCTCGTAAATGCCCGCGCGTTTCTCCTTCGCATGCTCGCGATTGAGCAACTTTGCTTCAAACGCTTCAACTTTGGCCCGATCAACCTCACCGACCTGGGCTACGATCCATCGTTCGAAGTCCATATACGTCGGCAAATGCTCCCGCAAATACGCCAACGTCCCGTCGCGATCAAGCCGCAACGCGTCGAATACCCCCCGATCCAAACCGCCACCGAAAGCCGGATAATCCGCGTGCAACCACCCCTTAGCCTCTAACATTACCTTATACCAGGTGCGCGCCAATTGCTTTACATTGAGCGGTCCCACGTCGAGGCTGCTCACCAGCGGCGGCATACCTGGGACCATATCCGTGCCGTCAGCGAGAAAATCATTGGCGTGAAACAGATGCCAGTCCTGCAGCGTATTGAGCAGAAGCGCCGATGTGTAATCATCGACCTCGGGGTCGAAACCGATATCCGCGTAGGTCTCGACAATTTTGTGTGGGCGATGACTGTGGCTGCGATGCAGGAGCATCTCGTTGAACTCGGCGATTTTTGCAGCGGGCAGCACCCCGCCCTTTTTTTGCAGGATCCATCGTTCAAAACTCACGTAATCCGGCAGCTCGTCGCGCAAATACGCATAGACCTCGTCGATATCGAGTTCCAACGCCTCTAAACACCAGGTGTCCAGCCCGCCGCTATGATCCGGATAGGACGAATCGAGCAGATCAACCGTCCTCGTCAGCGTCTTCCACCACGTGCGGCCTAGTTGGCTGACGCCGAGGCTACCCTGGCAAATACTGCCGATCATCGGAATCATCCCGATTTTCCCTCCTTAGTACGAGTATACTACCAATTGTCGGATCAATCGGACAATTCACAATAAAACATCTCAGACACGCCCGACACCAAACCGCCTACCCCTCTTCACACCGCCAGCGTTCCAGCGGATGCTCACGCGAATCCAAGGGCAAATGCACCCGCGCCCCCTGCCGGTGCGATGCCCAGGTCGCGTGGATCATCTCCAGACAGTCGCGCCCGTCGCGCCCACTAGCAAAGGGCTCACGGTCCTGTTCTATCGCCGCGATCAGATCCCGCAGCATCAACTGCTGCAACAATAGCCGTTTGTCCGCCGGATCTCGCTCGTTGCCCGTCTCATCGCGATCCTCTTCCACGAGTCGTACCCGCTGCCACGGCTCGTCCGGCACCTGGTGTTGCCCCTTATGCGCAAACATCGAGGTCTGCACACTCTCGCGCACCGCGATCCGCCCCTCGCTGCCGATCAGATCAATGCCATAAGCGCGATCATTGGTCTCTTCCTGTCCCAGATAAGCAACGTCGGCATGCAATCCGTTCTTAAAGCGAAACGCCGCCACGCAACGCTCGCCCAACACCAAACCGGCATCGCGGTCCTCAGGGTGCACCTGCTGCGTGTGTTTGATATCGACAACGGTCGATTCGCGTCCGTCGCGTTGCATCAGGTGCGCGTGCGCCCACTCGACGTCGCCACCGAAAAGCCGTACCCAATCGTAGAGATGCGTGCCCATCTCCATCAGCGAATTGCCCGCCCACCGCCCGCCCTTGTCAAAAGCCCGCATCTGCACAAGTTGACCAATATCGCCGGACTCGATCATATCCAGCGCGAGCTTATTATAGGGGCTGGCGCGCTTGATATGGTTTATCGCGAACTTCACCCCGGCCGCCGCACAGGAGGCGACCATTTCATCGGCCTCGATCAAGTTGAGCGCGGTGGGTTTTTCACAGAAGACGTGTATGCCGCGTTTGGCCGCGGCAATCGTCGGCCCGTGGTGTTGCGGCGCCTGGGTCGATATCAGGGCAATATCCGGTGCTACCTCGTCGAGCAAGCGCTCGTACTCCTCGTAAACCGCCGTCACCCCGAAACGCTCGCCCCAAGCTTTTCCGCGTTCGGCGTCTATTTCAGCACCGCCGACGAGTTCACAATTTTCCTCCGCCCGTACGGCTTCGGCGTGGTGTCCGCCCATGCCACCGAGCCCAATAATAGCGATGCGATAGTTTTTCATACCGGCTGGTCCCCCTGCCGATTCGCCTGCGAACGCGGCGTCAAATCGTACCAGGTTTCGTGCCCTTGAAAAAAACGCGCCAACTCGTCGACCATCAAGCAGAAGAATTCGTGGCGGCCCTGTTCACCGGTGATCGCACCAAAATGCGGGCTCAGAAATGCGTTCTCCAATTGCAAAATCTCGCTGTCGGGCGGAAAGGGCTCGGGGTCAAAGGCCTCGATCCCGGCGGCGATATCGCCCTTTTTGAGTCTGTCGATCAAGGCCTGAGAGTCGACAACTTTACCGCGCGAGACATTGACAAAAACCGCCCCCGGCCGCAGCAGACCAAACTCACGCGCCGCCAACATGCCCTCCGTCGCCGGCGTCAAAGGCGCGAGACAGATCACCACATCGCATTGCGAGAGCACATTGTCGAGCGTGGTCTGCACAAAACCTACCACCTCGGCCATCTCCCGCGGCAAATAGGGATCGTGGACCCAGATCTCGTTTTCAAAGGGCTCGAGCAATTTAATCAACCGCCGCCCCATATGACCGCAGCCGATCAAACCCACCCGCTTGCCCTTCAACACGCCGCTCATCTTGGCCACTAATTTTGCGTCGCGATCAGTTTGGCCGGCGATGATCCGCCGGAAATGTGCCCCTGCCTGTTTTAGTGAGATCAAAATCAGCGCCAAGGCCCATTCGGCCACCGGATAAGACGAACCATTCGTGGTATCGACGACGCGGATCCCATGCTGCCAGGCGGCATCGAGATCAATGCGTGCGGCAAAGCGGTCGCCTTCGAGTTCACCCACAATTTTTAACCCCTGCGTCTTGTCAATCATCGCCGCATTGAGCCTCGGCGCTCCGTGACACACAACTAACGCGTGTACCCCACTTAAGTGCTCGACCAAAGCAGCCGATTGCTCGCGGTCTTCCTGGGCCTCGTAAATCCCGCCGCCTTCGCATTCAAACCACGACCAGTCGGCAAAAACCTCCAGCCGCTGCAATTCCACTGTCGATAAGTAGGTATTGCGCACGTTTTTATCGCACGCAATGAGCACACTCGGACGCATATCTGACACGAACGTCTTCTCCTTCAATATAAGAGCCAATTACCGCGACAAGATATCAACTCTAAAACGTCCCATCAAGTCACAAAAAGCGGGACACATTAGCCCCATTTATCAATTTTACACTGAAAGCAGGTGAATATGATTCCTATCTGTCCTCACGCCAACACCCCGAAGCCTGGGTCAAGGGCGGCGACCTGCAAGCCGATAAACAGACCTTCCTGACAGGCTTACCTGTTTTGGCCCACTTAGGGTGATATGTTTTTGGTTCGCTAGAAAATAACCGCACCCTGATTATTGTTCTTTTTTTGTAATTTATCTTTTCCCCGCCCAATAAACCACTACTCAAACCCTGTATTCTTTTTTCTTAAAAACCTTAACCCTGCCAAAAACTGCCACTTACTCTTCTCGGCAATATTTTCCCTTGCAGCGGTCGGTTGCATCGGCTATATCCATACCACCCCACACTCCCCCCAACACTAAATTGATACCTACTATGTGGAAGTATTTACTTAGCCTACTGGGATTGGCGCGCCACAAGCGGCGCAGGACACTAGAACGCCTGCGTAAAAAGCCGGCTCGCCTGGTCTAACGCTTAAAAATCCGGATTTCCCACTTCAATATCCGCGTCGGGCGCCTGCAGAATACCCCCCGATGCGCGCAATATCTCTTGCAATCGACTCGTATCCACCTCCCGCGGTGTCTTGTTCCCGGCCACCGCCAACGCCGCCGCCGTTCAAGCTGCCTGCCCCATGCCCATCGCTGTCGCCGTCACCCGACTCGAAGCCAGCACGGCCGGAGTGGCTGAATGGCAACGGCCCGCCACCAATAGGTTATCGAAGTCTTTCGGCAAAAGCGTGCGATACGGAAAATCATAGGGCGGAATCCACGAGATCTCGTGATAGCCCGCGCTGCCGGCCGGATTTTTATCGAACCGCTAGGCCCCAAACACCACCACCTCTTCATGGCGCCGCCCCTCGCGCACATCTTCTTCCGTCAACTCGTAATCCCCGACATTACGCCGCGACTCTCGGGCGCCGGCGACCGGCCCGCTGGTCATAAAATACGCCTCCTCAAATTCCACCAATTCCCGCTGACACAATTCAAACTTCGTCCAGGCATCCTTCCGCCCCTGTATCTCCGCCTGGGTCCAGTCCTCAGGGATCGTATTGTCAACCGGATAGCGCGTGGCGTTGAAATAGACGCGCGCCCTGAGAAGGTCGCCAGATTCGGCCCCGCGTACTGCCCCAAATCTCCGCGCTCATGCGCCTTTTTTAGCACCGCGGCACAACGTCGCCTGAGTTCATACGTCGGCTGCAGATACGCAATGCAAAAATGCAGGCTCATCGGCTGTAGCGATTCCGCCTTTGCGAAGGCCGCACCCGCCCACGCCGCCGCGTCCCCTTCACCGGTGCAATCGATAACGACCCGAGGCTCAATCGCTACCAACCCCGCCTTATTGCTAACGATTACCTTTTCGACATGTCCGTTCATCGCCACCACATCCGCCACCTGCGAGTGCAAGAGCACCTCCACGCCCGCGTCCTCAAGGATGGCATCGGCTGCCCATTTGAAGCGCTCCGGGTCACAACGCTGAATCACCCGCTCCGGATGCATCTCGACCCAGGTCAGGTCGCCATTAACATTGCAGCGCAATCTCGGCCCCTGCCCCTTGTCGATCACCCCCATCCGCTCGAGTATTTCGAAGACCAAACCGCCAACTACCGGTGTGCCCGTAAGTTCGTCGACAAAGCCGTTAAAGGCCGAACCGACGATCGCAGTAAAAAAACCGCCGGCAAAACCATTGCGCTCAACGAGCATTGGTGCGCGCACCGCCTCTAGCTGCCGCCACCGCCGCACCAAGCCCGGACAAACCCGCGCCGCAGACCAGGACATCCGGTTTGTCCGTTATCGGCATTTCTTTGCTATATACAAAAGACGTGATCTACTCGTCGCTTTTTTTACCAACAAAGCGTACGCTCATTCCCACGCTGCCTGTGCATCCGGTTAACTTCCTCCGGTCTGCCACAGACCCTATTTCCAATCATCAAACGGATTAGCCGTGGTCGCCAGCGGCAGTGAGACGCGTGCTCCCACGATATGCGAAGCGTGTGCCATCATCGCCATCTCTAGGTATAGCCGCGCGTTTTCCAAACCCACCAAGTCCCACTCTGGCTTGCGCCCTTGCAACCCGTAGATCATCGACCGGGCCAGGCGCCGGTGCGCATTGAGCCATTTTTGATCATCCGGCGGCGGCTCGGAGGGCACCACTTCCCAACGCTCATCGCCGATTAAGCCTGGATTGACCAGCGGGTGATAAAAAATATCCGGATTGTTGACCATCGGCCCCGGCATCGACAACGTGCCCTCGGTACCGTGGATATCAATCCGATAGGGGATTTCCTTGCCGTCACCGCGATACGATTCAAAATCGACCGCGACCCCGCCGGCAAATTCGTAATAGGCCTTGATCCCGTCTCCAGCCACCAAACCCATGCCCTCAACACCTTCTTTGAGATCGGCCGGCGTCGCATTGCGCCCCTCCTGCGTCAGATGCGCATGGCACCATAGCGGCGCGCCGAACAACTGCCAAACAAAATCAAAAAAGTGCGGATACAAATCCAAAAACAACTGATCCCCACCATGCTCTCCCCCCATCCCATAAATCTGGCATAATCTCGGCGCACCGATCTTGCCACCCTTTATCGCCGGAATCGCCACCTGCTGTATCGGCGGATGCCCGCGCCAGGGATGCGCGACGACCACCTGCACCCCCACCTTGTCGCGCGCCGCGATCATCTGATCGACCTGGGCCACCGAAGCGGCCACCGGTTTCTCCAGATACACATGCACCCCCCGCTCGACGCAATTGAGCACCAGTTCTAAATGATCGCCGATCTCGCGTGAAGCCAGCACCGCAATATCCGGCTTCTCTGTCTCTAACATTTCTATATAATTTGCATAACCTTTCGGTGCACCAGTCTTGGCCACCGCCGCTGCCCTTCCTTCTTCGTCTGGATCCGCTAAAGCGACTATTTCTGCTCCCTCGACCCCGACAAAGGCCATATCCAAATAATGGCCGTAATGCCCCCGGCCCGTATGCCCGACAATGCCAACTCTCATATCAATCCTCTTTCTTCTTCTATTATTTTTGTTTTTGCTTTGATCCGACATTGACGGTAAGAGCGTGGGTGGACGGTCTGGTTTTGGGGTCCATAGAAATTAGCGGAGGTCCTTTCTGGGGTATTCTCTGAGCGGATTGTAGGCCCAGATTTCACAGGACGTGAAATCTGAGGACTACACCTCGGAGCCCGACAGAAGTCGGGCGAGAATGAGCGAAGAGACTACCCCATAGGAGGACGGTCCCCACTACAACTCCACCGCAACACCACTCTCCATTGACTGCTTCACAGCATCCAACACTCGCATCTGCGCAATACTATGCTCGCCAGAAATGCGATGCGCCTGCCCCGTCTGCAAACATTCACACATATGACGCAACTGCTCCGCGAACTGAAAACAAGCGTCAAACTCTATCACTTCCACACCATCCTGCGTCTTGTGCTCAATATTCACTGCGCGATTCTCGTTATTCCACACACTATCCAACCGCAACATACCCGCATGCCCCGAAATCTCGGCATATTGCGAGTTAAACGAATTGAAACCAACCGAAATCTGCGCCGTACGCCCACCGGAAAAAGCCAACATAATCGATGCCGCATCATCCGCCTCAATACCCAATTCCTGTGAGGCAAATACCTGCTCGGGGTCCTCGCCAAAAACAGCGCGCGCATGGTGAATATTATAACAAGCCAAATCGTAAATACTACCGCCGCCCTTGGCTTTATTAAAACGCCAATTCGATTCGGGTGTGCGATCCGAAACAAGCCGACCCGAGTTGGTGCAAAACGTGCTGCGCACATTGAGCAGGTCACCGATCACACCTGATTCAATCATCTCTTGCGCTTTGAGATGCATCGGATGATGGCGAAACTTAAAGGCCTCAGCCACTAACACCCCATTCGCCTTGCCCGCCGCGACAAAGGACTCAGCCTCCGAGGCCGTCTGCGTAAAGGGTTTTTCGCAAAGCACCGCTTTGACGTTGCCCGAGTTGCAAATTTGAATGCCCACTTCGGCGTGAAAACAGCCCCAGGTACAAATCACGACAATATCCAGGTTTTCCTTGGCGAGCATTTCGTCGAGATGGGTATAGCGCGCCTCCACTACAAACTCTTCACCATAACTAGCGAGTTGCTCCTCCGATACATCGTAGATAGCGACGAGATCCGCCTCTTCAATTTGCTGACAGGCGTTGCCGTGCGCCCGAGCGATTCCCCCGGTGCCGACCAGGCCAACTCGATAGATCACGTCCTACTCCTCATTAGGTTCCGGCCAGAGGTGGGTCGAAAGCCCGCACCTCGGCTGATCTGTGCTATTTCCACGTGAATAGTGCAAGGTACGACCATGGTGAAAAGTCACGTCGCCGGGGCCGTATTCGACGACGACAGCCTTACTTTGATCCACCACAACTTCCAAAGCACCGCCGATAGGATTCCTATACGTCGCATCCACATGCTCGGCGATGCCCTCTTTGTGCGAGCCGGGCATAAACTGCAACGAGCCCATCTCTTCGGTTGCTTCCGACAGCGCCAGCCAACAGGTCGTACTGCGATGGTTGGCTTTCCCAGGCCAGCCATACCCCGCATCCTGGTGCCATAGCAACTCGACCTCATTGCCCGGGGGTTTATAAATCAACTGATCGTATTTGTATTCGATATCGTCGCCCAACAACTGCTTGCCCGTCTGCACGATACGCTGCAAATATTCATGCCCTCGCCAACCCGGTATATGCGTATTCGGCATGCCCAATTGCAG
>Ga0315339_1002401_pt1 | contig 14343 bp, 8 predicted proteins | sample ASW17metaG_FD_204514 | JGI IMG/M metagenome (GOLD analysis project Ga0315339, IMG submission 204514) | Ammonia-oxidizing marine archaeal communities from Pacific Ocean, United States - ASW #17 | ecosystem: Environmental > Aquatic > Marine > Oceanic | place: USA: California | collected 2016-12-05
GGTTATAATTCTGCTATACTGGAAGGGCTCATGGGGCTGGGAGTGACGTGTGAAATTCTTCAAGCAGTTTATCAGACATTATAGCTGGGCGCATGCTATTGCCCTTGGCGTTCTGGTGGCATTCGTCATTTTGCGCGTTACAGATTCTCAACCGGTTCAGCTTCTTCGTTTCAAGGTATTTGACGGTTATCAGCAGATCTCGCCGCGCGCAGACAGCAAGCAGCCTGTGGTGATTATTGATCTTGATGATGAGAGCCTGGCGGAATATGGCCAGTGGCCGTGGCCGCGGACCCTGTTAGCTAAGCTGGTGTTGAAATTGAAGAAAGCCGGCGTCGTTTCGGTTGCCCTTGATATTGTCTTTTCTGAGCCGGATCGAACTTCACCTAGCTTGTTGGCTGACAGCGTGCGCGGTTTGGATAAGAAAACCAAAGAAAAATTACGCAAGATGCCGAGCAACGATAGTACCTTTGCGCGCATTATTAAGGGATATAAAGTTGTGCTCGGGCAATCGACGCAGCAGCGCGTACTCTCCGAGGAGGCGCAGCGGAAATCGCTGAAAACCACCTGGGCTAACCTCAACAAGAGCCAGACAGTCAAAGGCCTGAAGCCAAATAACTTCCTCTATGCCTTCCCCAGTATTGTGCGCAATATTGAAACGCTAGAAAATGCGGCAAAAGGAATTGGCGTGTTTACTTTCCGGCCGTCTGTGGATGGCATTGTCCGGCAAGTACCGTTGATCGTGCGGGTGGGTGATAATTTATATCCAACATTAGCGCTTGAGCTTTTTCGTGTAACAACGGAGCAAACAACTATGGCTCTGGAATATGATACTGCCGGCATGCGCGGCGTGAAACTCAAGGGTCTCAATATCCCAACCGATCGCTCTGGCCAAATTTGGATGAAGTTCGGCAAACATGATCGAAGCCTTTATGTCTCGGCTATGGATGTACTGAACGGCACCGCTGACCCGGAGCGTCTGGCTGGAAAGCTAGCCTTTTTAGGTACTTCAGCAATTGGTTTGCTCGATATTAAGGCAACGCCCCTCGATGCCGCTATTCCCGGAGTCGAGGTGCATGCGCAATTGCTGCAAAATATTCTCGATAAAAATTATCTAGCCCGGCCCAATTGGGCGATTGGCGCAGAAATCGTTGCCATGGTGCTCGTCGGGCTGTTGATGGTCCTCTTGATCCCGTTCTTGGGCGCGCTCTGGACGCTGGTGGCGGCTATCGTGACCATCGGGGTCCTTATCGGTTTCTCCTGGTGGGTTTACAGTGCCTATGGCTTGCTGCTGGATATGGTGTTTCCCGCCGTCGCCATTTTTATTATCACGGTAATGCTTACCTACCTTAATTATGTGCGTGAGGAGCGCGAGCGACGCCAAGTGAGGGGGGCATTTAGCCGTTATATGTCGCCCGCTTTGGTGGCTCAATTAGCTGAGGACCCGAGCCGCCTGAAGCTTGGCGGTGAAATGCGTGAGATGACGATATTGTTTGCTGATATTCGCGGTTTCACCACTATTTCCGAGCAATTTGATGCCGAAGGCCTGACCAAATTCATCAACCGCTACCTTACGCCGATGACTAATGTGATCCTCGAGCGTAAAGGCACAATTGATAAGTATATGGGTGATTGCATTATGGCTTTCTGGAACGCGCCACTCGATGACCCGGAGCATGCAGCAAACGGCGTGCGCTCGGCGCTGGCAATGTTCATCGAATCTGACAAAATGAATGTTGAGCTGAAGCGCGAGGCCGAAGAAAAAGACCGGCCCTATATACCGCTCCGTATTGGATCGGGCTTGAATACGGGTGTTATCTGCGTCGGCAATATGGGTTCCGACATGCGCTTCGATTATTCGGTGCTCGGCGATGATGTGAATCTCGGTGCCCGCCTTGAAGGACAGTCGAAGACTTATGGCGTCGATATAGTCATCGGCGAGAACACTCATGTCTATGTGGAGAATTTTGCCGTCATTCAGCTTGACCGTATTCAGGTCAAAGGCAAGACGGTGCCGGTGGATATTTATTGCGTTCTCGGTGATGAGACTGTGAACAAGACACAAGAATTTCAGGCACTGCGCAAACGCCATGGCGAGATGTTGAATGCCTATAAGGCGCAGGACTGGGCGGCTCAGACGCGAATCTTAAATGAGTGTCGGAAAATGGGTAAGGAACACAATCTTAATATTCTATATGACCTCTATGAGGGTCGTCGTGATGACTATATCGCCAATCCGCCAGGCGACGAATGGGATGGCGTGTTTGTCGCAACGAGCAAATAGCTCAACAGGCGCTATCTAACCGCCGCACTTATCCAGAAAAATCTAGCTGAAGCCTCAAAAACGTTAAGAAGTGGCGCGCCGCAGCGGGCGGTAAATCCCATCGCAAACAATAAACGCTGCTCGAGCATATCATACTCGCACAGTTTCAGACGAGATATTCTATCTTCTTAGAATTGAGATAAATCACCAGCCAGCGACAATACTGCAAGTAATTTCAACCGCTCGGTTTTAGCTCTATTCGTAGGGCCAGGCGCGGATAAAGTTCGGGTCGCCGTCAACCGGATAGCTTGCCGTTTGCAGCGGTAGGGCCGAGCCTGATATCAGGGGTTGTATTTCCAGAGAACCCTGGCGGATGAGCTTATTTTCCGGCGTCGCCATTACTTCCACTAAATTAGCCTTCATCACGATCTTAGTGGGGGCTACTACGGTTTTGGCTCCGTCCGTATGGTCTGCTTGGTTATGCGGATCAGTTTTTTTGGTCTTATTCTCTGCCGTAGCCTGTGTGGCTTGAATAGGATTGGTAGACCGGGGGGATGGCACTGTTGGCTGTTTGCCGTTCGTTAAATTTTTCTCTGGCTGGACGGCTGCAGTGATAGTCAGTTTATTTTCTTTCGTTACATCATTTTCGGGTACTTTGGCAGTCGCTTGCTGCACATCGTCTTTTCTAATGTCGCCGGCAGAAGTGACAACCTCCTCGATTTCTTTAATCTCTTCCATTGCCGTATTGTCTTGGTTCAGCACCACCGAGGCGACTTTGACCTTACTGCTGGCTGGCAGCGCCGCGAGGCGGGAAATGGTATCGAGGTTTAAAATTCCCATGGCTGCTAAGAGGCGATAGACGGCTATTCGCGCGTCATGCTGCGCCGCGACCGATTGGATGCGTGCATCAAACATTTGGCTCTCAGCATCAAGCACGTTTATCACGGTTTCCTTGCCCGCTTCACGCAGCTTTCTACGGCCGCTGAACACTTCCGCGGCAATGTTCACGGCATTTTGCAACAGAGTTACGCGTTGGCGTGACGTATCCAGGCCCGACCAGGCCAAACGGGTTTCTTCGGCAATCTTGCGTTTGACGAAATTGCTTTGGTCGATACTGGAAAGATAATCATGCGATGCGCGGGCCACTCCGGCGCGCGTAGCAAAGCCATTGAAGAGATCCCAGTTGGCTTGCAACTTGGCAGTATAGTCACGCCGGGTGCCACGCGTGGCGGCCAGATCATCTTCATAGGACCATTCAGCCACCAGATCCACGCTCGGATAAAAGGCGGACTTGGCTACACTGCGTTGCTCATTGGCAATATCAATACGGGTTACGCTGTTGCGGATCGCTGGATGCGATTCCAAGGCGGCAGCAATAGCTATATCCAAATTTTTGGGCACCAAGCCAAGCGGCGGTGTCGGCATGATCATGTCAGCAGTTACCGGTATATGGCCGTATACTTGGTTGAAGCGGCTAATCGAGTCGCGCAAGGAGCCATCAAAGGCGACGCGCCGCTCTTTCGCTACTTGCAGGCGTTTCTTCGCTTCCAATACATCTAAGGTAATGCCGGAGCCACGTCGCACCCGTTCATCTTCGAGCTCAAATTGGCGTTGGATCGTTGCCTCGTTGTTGGCCGCTAATTGGATCAGGATAAGATTGCGAAGTACTTCAAGGTAAATCGAAATTCCCTCAAACAGGACATTCTGGGTTGCTTCTTCAAGGCTGATTTCGGCGGATTGTTTCGCCAAATTGGCGTTGTCATTGTTTGATTCGTTGAGAAATCCGTTAAACAGGGTCTGTGTGATAGTGACGCTGGCTTGGCGGGATTGCCCAGTCGTGAAGGGGCCTTGGCCCGGTGTTCCGGACCTCCGACCTGGGCTATCAATGCGCTCATAGCCAAAGTCTCCAAAGGCGCTGACGGTCGGCAGATACTCTGAAAAGGCGGCATTGATGCCTTCTTCGCTGGAAGCAACAGTTTGGCGCGCGGAGCGAAGTTGCGGATGGCTAGTCAGCAATTGCGCAGCTTCTTCCTGCAACGTTTGCGCACTTGCCTGCCCCTGAATTGCGAACAATGATGTAGTGCCGAGTAGTGCTACACTAAGCGCTGCAGCGCATAGACACTTTTTTTTGATGAATTGTCCGCCCATCATGCCAACGATACAATTTTACCGTTTCTACTCACCGCTACGTTCTTTCTTCAATAATATCTCAGAATTCCGCGTACAGTACCATATTTTTGCAATTCTACAAGTTAGCTCAAACTGTTGCCTGGTTAAGAAAGAAACAGTTTCTAAAGCTCAAACTCTTTAAGCGTCTATCGATAAATTTCCCTTTGGCACGGAAATACACGCTAGACAGGAGCCTGCCTCAGGCTCGGCGCCGGGTTCATTAAGATAATCAATCTCACCCTCTTTGATGGCGGTAATGCAGGTGCCGCAATTTCCCGCACGGCAGCCGAAATCGATATCAATTTCATTTTCCTCAGCAAAATCCAATATAGAGCCAATCTCCGGGTCCCAATCGAGAGTTTTGCCCGATTTGGCAAAGGTGATTCTTACACCGGCGCTGGCTGCGGAAGCTGAAGTAGCTTTCTTATTGGTCTCGGTCTTGGTTTTCTTCACAGTTGCTGGACCGAACGCCTCAAAATGGATGTTCTTCTCGGGTACTTTCCACTCTTCCAGGGCGGGTACGATGGTGTTCATCATCGGCGGCGGGCCACACATATAGAAATCATAATTGTTGGACGGCAGGATGCGCTTGAACAGATCCACACTCACGCGCTCGGCATATTGGTAGTCCTTGCCTTCCACATCCGCTTCCTGGGGACGGGAATAGCAGACACACATATGGATATTTTCATGTTCTCGTGCGATCTGCTCAAGATGCTCCTTCATGACTTGCTCGTTGCTGTCGCGCACGCCGTAAAAAAACCACGTTTCGCGCTTTGAGCCACTTTCGATGATCTGGTTGAGCATGCTCAGCACCGGCGTCAGGCCGATGCCACCACCTATCAAGACTACCGGGCTCTGTTTAGTGGTATCCATAAAGAAATGTCCACCCGGGGCTTTGATGTCGATAATATCGCCTTCATTTACTCCGTCATGGAAATGATTAGACGATAGACCCGGTGGCACATCGGGCATATCCCGAGGAACCCCCACGGCTTTGATCGAGCACCGATAATAATCCGAATGATATGGACTGTCCGATAGAGAATAGCAGCGAATAACCTGCTTCTTTTGGCCTGCTATATCGAGTCCGAAGGTCAAGTATTGGCCTGGCTTGAAAGGTGGCAACGGCTTGCCGTCATGCGGCGAAAAGTAGAATGAGCAGATGCCGCCACCTTCCGGTACTTTGCGGCTGATTTTGAATTTACGGAAGCCGTTCCATGACAATTCATTGGATTCGCGCTCGAACCGAGTGTGGCCCATGATGCGGTCGATTTCAGCGCGCAGCCTTTCTTCCTCGATAACGGCGCTACCGCTGGCGAACGCAGTGCGCTTGACGCCATTGGCAAGCGCCATCAGCAGGTAAAGCGAAAGTGCCGCCAAAAATACCAGGGCGACTATATTAATGGCAATTTCCATCCCCTTGGACCTCCCAATAACCGTGACTAAAACTTGCGCCTGATTTCAAAGCGCGCGCCGGCTAGGTTTTCTTCTTCCATACGCCAGCCATGCATTGCGTCGGCACGCAGGATCCACGCTTCGTTGAGCGGGAACTGATAGCGTATACCAAGTCCATACTCATCCCCCAGGGCCGCCCGCCCGACCTCATTCCTGCCGTCAATCACTTGGAACGCCGCTGCCTCGACAACAAGCTGGCGGTTGAGGGCAAACAAATATTCCATACCGAGCGCGCCGCCGAAGGTATTGTGACCGCTATCCTCGAGCTTGGGAAAATTGGTCAGGCCGTCGGTTTCAAAGTTGATGCCGGTATTCTTGAGAATACCACCGGCACCGCCGGCTCGAGCTGCAGATTGCGGCCGATCAAGCCCGACAAAGAAATTTGCGTAGGGCACCCAGGTCGATGGCTTGTTGGTGATAAGTGAATTCTCAATTAGGAAGATCACGCCATCAGCGGTTTGCTGCGCATTATTATCGCGGTTTTGGCCAAAAGAATAGACCACGCGTGAACTGTTTGAGAGCCACGCACCATAGCGCTTAGTGAGGGCCAGGGTAGCATTACTGAAGCTCTGATCGTCGAGTCCGGCCTGACCATCTAAATGGGCGATGCCGGCTTCCCAATAGCCTTCCCTGGCCTCAACAAAAGTGGCGGCGCCATAAATATTCACATTATGGTCTGCCGCCAGCCCGTCATTATCAACAATGCCCGGATTGGTAACTTTGTCGACGCCGGCGAAGAAAGAGAATTCCATGTTCGAAATATCGAGCGCTGGGCTGTTGAGCGCTGGAATGGCCACCGCAGCACCGGTGAAGGCATCCTCAATCCATATGCCGTTTTGGAACAGGAGTGGCATGAGGCCAAATGAAAATGGCACATCAATCGGGGAATAATTACCACTCAAGCCAGAATAGATAGCGCCACCATCGCCTTCGAAAAAGAGCGCGTCAAGATTCCCATCAAGCTGCAGATCACACTCGCGGTCTTGGTCGTTGGACGTATCGTCACCAAAAAATTCACAACGGGTAAACTCGCCCTGGCCGTCGAGCGGGCGAATAAGCCAGTGAACTCGTTCCGTCGCTGTAAAGCGATAGTCGAATTCGAGGTTGAGGCGGGTTGCCACCTGGCCAACTTCAGCGGCGCCATTATCGTTAAACGCTAGCGCCGTGCGCCAATCGCCATACACATAAAATTGGTTATAGGTTGGGTTGAGCGTGCCTAAAAAAGTGCCGGACTCGCTGAACGGCCCGGCGTTATAGAGTTCACGCCCGAGCTCAATCAAGGGGCGGGGCGTTGGAAAGGCTGATTTTCCGCCGTAAATTTGCAGCTGCGCCTCACTATCATACTGCGCATCCTCATAGGTCGGGTCAGATTGGAACACGCCAGCATCATGTTTCACTAGGGTGCCGTCGCCATCGCGGTTGATGTCGTCGGCACGCACTGCGCCGATATTGCCAAGGATAAGCGCCCCGGCAAGTAGGGTGAGGCTAAGCGCCGAGCGTAAATAGAAGCGGCGGCGGCGGAAGGTTTGGTTTTGCAGGTTCTCAGTCACAACTAGCTCCCAATCACAAATTCGACTGTGAAGGAATCAACATCCATCATCCACTCATTCATGCTGCGTTCCATTTCCGTTGTGGCGCCTACAAAGCGCATGAAGTAAATCGGCTCTGCGCGGCTGCGCATCCGGATAGCCAATTTATAGGTCCCCGGCTCCGTTAACAGCTCACCCGGAACTGAATAATTAGCATCACGCCTGCCAAGCGGCGGGATCGATCGGCCTTCCATGCGTATGAAAGGCGGATGGTTAATCACCGTTGTCGGCTGCGCCGCTGGGCGTAGAAAGGGCAGTTGGTCAACATCGAAATTAACCGGCAGATACATCTCACGGTCGGTTCCTTTGACGTTGGTGGTCAGGAACTTGGTTTGCAGATTGAATAATTGGCGGTCGAGAGGAATTTTACCGGCAAGCACATCAAGGCTGTGCTGATCGGCCATATCACCATTACTGTCCACATAGCCTGATTCCCAAATATTATTACCACTGGGATCGATCAGCGCTACGTTTAGCCACAGTTCCGGCTGGGCACCGAGGGAACCCGACGGGAGATTGTGTCCATTATTCTTGTTGATAACCACATAGTGGAAATCGAGATCGTCGCCGACCAGAAGGTCGCTTGCGAAAAACGGACCATCGATATGGGAGCCGTTTTCCATTACCCGCTGGCGAAGGCTACGTTTTTCTTCGATAAGCACGAGATTGTAATCGACCACGGCGCGCGCCTCTTCGCGATCAAATCGATCTTCCCAAATTTCGGGAAATTCAATTTCCTCGCGCTCGCCATTGTCCACCGCCTCTTCATATTCATCTTCCCAATCCGGATCGCCCCAGGGCGCGCGCCAGTTGAATTCGAGCCATTCCTGCATGGTCCAGTTTTCAGCGTCCGGATTGTGCGGGAAAATGCCGGGATGAGCGATCGGGTAGCCCGGCCCGGCGAAGGAATGATCATGCCGGGTGCGATTCGGATTGACCGGCCGGCCATCAACCACGGCAACCGGGCCCTTTTTGAACTCGCCGGCAACGCCCGGATTGTAACTCATATGGCAATCCTGGCAGCTGACGCCTTCTTTGTGCGCCGGTGAATCGCGATATTGCTCCCATACCACTTCCAGCTTGATACCGAGATTAACCGCCACCTGATGGCAGGAGGCGCAGAATTCTGACTGCGAAAGTTGATCGAATTTAATGCCTTCCATATGAATTTGATTGCCGCGCTCTTCTTCGTTGGTAGCCACTTTCCATGAGCTAGCATCCGCGACTACCTCCGCCACACCGTCGCCGCCGATATTACCATAAACGGGCTCAAATATTGTGCCTGGAACGATACGGCGTTCACCGTTCGAGCGACCGTCAGCCTCGCTCACGCGGTGGCAGGTAATACAGGTAACACCTTCGCGTGAGACCTGGCTTCGCTCCCAAATCGGCATTTCGCGGGGCTCGCCCATCGCCGTACCAGCGCTGATATGGCAGCGCACGCAAAACGCACCGATGGTTGGCGCTAACGAATTGATGGCGTTCTCAAATTTATGAAACATCGGTGAGATAGCGGAATAGGCGTGATTGGAAGATGCCCATTCACGGTAGATATCCTCATGGCAAGATTTACACTTGGAAGCACTTGGAAAGAGGCTTTCATCCAGCGTTGCGGCGTGAATGTCTTCCATGTTCGTCTCATCTGCGGCGCTGGCGGGCTGTGCCTGCCATGCCAAAGCGGCAAGGATGGCTAGAACGGCCAGAGCTGTGACGCTGCAGCGGCGGCGCCATTTAATCCTCATGTAATGCATCATCTTTTACTACCACCTGTAATTCGAAACCAGGGTTTGCGTGATACACGTGGCAAAGCTGGCAGTTCTGTTGGACCTGCCCTTCACTATGACACTGTGCGCATGTTCCCTGGTCTATGGGGAAAAAGTTGCTTTGGAAGTGATACGGATCAGGCTGCCCAAAAGCTTCCCGATAGGGCGCCTCTTCATTAACCTTATGACAGGTCTGACAACCGCTTTCCGGGTCCATCATATTGACGCCCGCCGGATTCAAAAGCGTGATGTGGGCACCGTGTGAATAGGTAGTATAAGGCCTAGTATTGCTCGGCCGATAGCGCCATTCAGCCTGTAACGTGCGGCCATCCGCCACGGTATCACCTGCAGTACTGCCTGCCGTTTCGCCCGTCTCGGATATGGCATGGCATTTAGTGCAGGCGCCAATCCCTTCCTTGGGGCTCAAAATAGCTTCATGCATTGCTTGCGTGGCGTCTGCATTGTCATCATCTTCATCCACATTGTTGTTAAGGGCGAAGTTGATCCAACCCTTGGCCACAGCATCACCGTGCCCAATCGGGGCATAGCGCAGCTCAAGCGCATCCCCATGCCAGCCGCCCAGCGCATTGTCCGCGGGTGCTTCATATTCAACATTGGCCGCCCAGGCGCAGGCCACGCGTTTGACCAGCTCAGCGTTCAGACCCGAGAGCAGTATCGGCGATACCTCCGCGCCGGCATGTTCATCGACCAGCTCAGCCAGGGGCACCGGCCCTTCTTCGACTAGGCGCAGAATGAATTCCTGCATGGGCTCGCTATAGCTTTCCACGTCATCGGCCACTATGCCGAGCAGGAAGGCGCTAATCGGGTCGCCTTCTTCGAGCGAGACAGCCTCGTATTCTTCTTCTTCGATCTCTGCTAGTTCAACCTCATCGCCGGCCTCTAAGGCCTCGGTGATTTCCGCCATATTATCCCGCACCATTTCCCAGGTCTCCAGGGTTGGGCCGCAGGCTTCTAGGACGGCTTCGCCGTCGATCATATTTTCTTCAAATTCTGGCAGACGCAGGACCACCAGTTCACGCTCCTTTATAGCGCTGGTGTGGCACTGGGCGCATGTCTGGTTGAAGCCCGCCGGCTCAACCGCGCGCGTTGCGGTATCGACTGCATGACAGGAGGTGCAATCTTCTGGCGCGCGTTCGGTAAAGCGTTGGTCGGCAAAGTGCTTGGACAGATGCGAAACATGGTCAAATTGGATAGAAGTCCGCCTATCATGCGGGAAGGAGGCGGAAAATTGCGGATGGTTTGCGGAAAAGCTCTCTATTTCTTTTTCATGGCAGACATTGCATTGGGCGTCCGACATAAGCTTTATATTAGCGTCTTCGCCCTTGTGCTCCGTGTGGCACATGACGCATTCGGTTACCTGCGCTTTTTCCGCGAATTTGGCGTTATGGCCAAGCTTTGCATCGCCGCCAAAGGTATGGCAATCAAGGCATTGTTCAGTCATATCATCTTCGTGGAACGCCGCTAAAAACCAGTCTCCGGCATCTTCGTCATGGGCAATATGACAAGATTTACAGCCCGTCGTGGCGGTAAAATTGGCATGCCCTTCGGTTAGATCTCCGGCTTCAATAATAGCATTACGCGCTTTGCCATCGCCGCCCAGGGTAAGCATAACGGCAATGATGGCGATCACTAGAGCAAAGGCGCTCGCGGCCAATATGGCGCGTTGGCTTCTCAGCGAGCGGCGTGGCCGGCAAGGCGGATGGGTTTTACAGCACGAGCCGTCGGGGTTTGGGCCATTTTCGCACGTGCCGCCGGCGATGCTTGAGCGCCGGCATTCCCAGCGACTGCCCGCCTTGGCCGGGCTGCATTCGCTCATCCCACCGCAACGTCCTGATAGATTTGGGCCGAATTCACACGGTTTGCCCCAGGTTGCGCCGCGCCCGCAGCGGAATTTCTGGTTCGGCCGCTCATAACGGCTGGAATCGTGCTTAAATTTATTAAAATTCATCATAGCGCGTAAACATTCACGACAATGACATGCCAAAACATCAGTCCGAGCAATGCGGCAGCCAACGGCAAATGCAGGAGCAGCCAGTTTTTCATCGTACTCTGGCAAGCGTAGTGGATGTCTATCTTGGACTTCAACTGCGCCAATTCATCTATACGGTCGAGATAGGTGCGTTCATTATCACTGAGATAGCGGTCCACCGTACGGTACTGATTCCGCAGCCAATGCTGGCCAGCACTGCCGCCAAAGGCATTGTTAAAGAAGAAGCGCGGGCGGCGGAAATACCAGGTCAAGGTTTCGAGGTAGTGGCGCGCTAATGTGTCGCTGCCTGTTTCTTCGGTGCAGGCGCGAACCTCTGCCTCGGCTTTCGCTCTGATCTCAGCTAACTCACTCGGGATTCGCTCAAAAATAATTTCATAATCTGTTTGCACCAGACGACGCGGGTTAATGCGCTGTATCACATAGCCAAAGATTCCGCTCAGCGAGACCAGATAAAATACTAGGGCAAGAGCCTGTTCAATTCCGCCGGACGGCCAAACGGAGCCGGTATGAATAAAGAAAAGGACTACCGCCATGGCGCCACCAACAACATGGATGGCAAGCCAATAGGCTGAGCGCACGAACGGCATCATGGCGAGTTTCTTGCGCGCATTAAACAGCGCCAACACAAGCATGATGCCAAACAGGGTATAGCCGGTAACGAATTCTGATCGTTGCAAGGCGAGGTCAGCCAGATAGGTGTAGATGCCGAGAATGACTAGTCCGGTTATGGCGAGCGCCCACAATAGAGCGTAGCGGGTGGTAATTCGGTTCATGTGGCGACGCTTCCGGATCCAAACGTCTCGTCACTCTTAAAATTAACCCGCTTAAGCGCATCATGCGGGCAGGCGCGTACGCAGGCCGGACCCCCAGGGTTGGTTTCACAGAGATCGCACTTGGTTGCTTTCACAATCGGTTTTTGGCTGTCCGGGTCGCGCACTATCTTGCCGTCAGTAGAGCGGATATCGACCAAGCGAATATTGTTATAGGGGCACGAATTAGCGCAAGTGCCACAGCCAATGCAGGTATCATCATTGATTACCACAGCGCCCGTTTCGAGTGAGCGATGGACGGCACCTGTGGGGCATCCGATCATGCATACTGGATCAGCGCAATGCATGCAGGCATTGGCTACCATCCAGTGGTCAAAGGTGCGACCATGGCGAATGAAGCGCGGATTTCCGCCATGGGTCGAGGCGCAGGCACGCACGCAATCATCGCAGCGCACACAGCGGTTGAGGTCGATCAACATCGCTTTGGTGCCGTTGATAAAGCGCTGTTCCACTGCCCATTCGAGCGGTGCGTCCTGGGCTACCGTGCGGTTGGCCAGATGGTGCAGCGGGCTGGCGACGTGATGGTCGACCTTATCGAAGACATATTTCTCCAATATCGGCGCCGGCACGCGCAGCAGATCAACGTACCCGACCGCTTTCAGGGAGGTTTGCAGCGAGACGTCATTGCCAAGATGGGATTCCCACAGTTCGTCATAGCCAAAACTGTCGCCGGCGCCCAGATAGGTCAGAGTACGTTCACCATTGCCGATTTTGATCGAGACCCGGGCAAACCCGGCCCGCACCATAAGTAGGCCATCGGGATAGTCACCCTGGCGACTGATAACGGGTTCCTTATCCGACTTGCCCTCGTCGCGCATACGCTTGTAGGACACATGCCATTCGAAACTGCCATGGCTTTCGAACAGAGTTGCGTTGGCAACCTCGTCAAGCTCTTCCTCACTTAGATCCTTGAAGTAGACTGAGCTTTTCAGGTGCACCTTAAGCGCATTTTCACGGTAGCGTGCGTCGATTGTTTTGCGCCAGGTGGGGTCGTATTTGCGCAGTTCACGCAGTCCCTGCCAGCGGATTTCCAACAGTTCCGCTTCTTCTTCAGCGAAAATTGTCGCCGTACGCGGTACTCGACCAAGCGCTGCCAGCTCACCAAATAATGTGCTCGGCCCGAGCTGGGCAGTGTTGTGTTTATCGAGCACGGCGGGGATATCCTGTAGAAAAACCCGCGCGTCGGTTTGTTCCTGCGAGCCTTCTTTGCGCACCGGTTGGCGGCCATAGCGTGACGTATCGCGCACCTCCGGCATGGCGCGATTGCTCCACAATTGGCCGAGCGCCTCGAAGAAATTTTTCTTTTTACTGGCCTGGCGGCCAATCAGATTGCGCGGTAGCGCCGGCGTGATGACAACGCGTAATTTACCTGTAACCACGAGAAAGGCCGAGTTTCCGTAATCGCCCTCGCGCACTACTATGTCGCCGGGGCGGTAGCGTAGGATGCGCGTATCGTTTCTGAGAATGCCTTCGAGAGGCGTATGCTTGGGGAAACTTTCCGCGTCAATATCAGCGAATTCCGGCAACGCCATAAGGCGCTCGACATCGGCTTCCGCCATCTCCGGCCCAAACGGTGCGTCCCATCGTTGTGGCCGGGCAATCATTGCAACGTTCGCCAAATCCCTTTTCTCCACCAGATCTCTTAACCGCACATTAGGAAAATAATATCCCCAGTGCGTCTATTAAATTCTCAGCCCCCTATAGTTTTCACCACCTCAGGGCGCATAAAAATTCCTATTTGTAACTGTCTTTTGCCGGCATATTACCGCCCACTTCACCGGATAGATCCTGCCCTTGAATTACCGCCGCAAGGGCGCGCCCCTCTTCGGCGGTCGGGTTGGCCAACAACGCTGCTGCAGCACCGACATTCGCCAGTACAGCCCGTGCCGCGGTGGCGCGCGCATTTTGGAACTCTTTGAATTTGGCTGAATCGGAGCGGCCGGCCGCGCCGACAGCCGAGACTAATTTGGCAGCCTGGCCGATGACATATAATTCTGCCGCTTCGGCAGCCGACATTTCAGAATTCACTGTCATGTCGGGCGGGTAGAAGCGGTGGCGAACGCTGCCTTGGCTGTAGCGAACCAGCTCCCAGTCAGCCACGACCGGATGGCCTTCATCCAGCATAATCGCAAGCTTATCGCCTTCCACATTGGGATTTGCCAGGCCGTGGCATTCCATGCAGTTCTCTGCAACGCCATATTTATCCGATGGCCAGCGCATACCGGCGGCTGCGGCATTGGCAATGCGCGCCGCCTTGTGTTCG
>Ga0315339_1002402_pt1 | contig 14328 bp, 15 predicted proteins | sample ASW17metaG_FD_204514 | JGI IMG/M metagenome (GOLD analysis project Ga0315339, IMG submission 204514) | Ammonia-oxidizing marine archaeal communities from Pacific Ocean, United States - ASW #17 | ecosystem: Environmental > Aquatic > Marine > Oceanic | place: USA: California | collected 2016-12-05
TGCAAACCCGAATTCGAATTTCGGCGTGGCGGATGTGCCTTATTTCCTTATTCGTTGTTTTGTCGACACATACCTTGTTGGCTGACGAACGTCAGATATTGACCGGCGGTTGGTCTAACTACGCGCCATATTCCTACGCCGAATCGGTGCAGGGTTTTCAGCATTGGCGGGGTCTCGACGTAGAGCTTTTGCGTGAGATCGCCGATCGAGCCGGTTATACGGTTGATTCGTCGAAAATCGAATGGACGGAGCATCTTCACCAGATCGAAAGCGGTGAGAGTGATATTGCCGCGGCGGCGGAGCGAACCCCCGAGCGGGAGGAGTTCGCCCACTTCTCGGTGCCGTATCGCAGCGAGACAATGGTGCTAATCATGCCGCGGGGTCGCAGCGCGGATCTGCCGGCGACAAGCGACGTCGAACTTGTTGAACTATTCAAGGAGAAAAACTTCCGGCTTGGCGTCGGGGCGGGAATTGCCTACCCAAGCGAAGCGATCCGTGGCTATCTCGCTGATCCGGCCAATGCCGAGCAGATCTATTCAGTCGATAGCGAGCAGGAGCTTCATCAGGATCTGATTGACGAGCGTACGGACGGTTACTTGTCGGATCGGATCGTCGCGGCGACTTTCATTGACGCAAGCGGTGTGCGTGGCGATTTCGAGGAACACCCGCTTCTGTTGCATGGTAATGTGCATCTGATGTTTAGCAAAGCGTCGGTTTCCGCCGAAACCGTCGCCGACTTCAACCGCGCGATCGAAATTGTCCACGAAGACGGCACTTTTCGCCAGCTCAATGAAACCTACGCGTTTCCAATCCTGGTCGCACTGACGCTAGATAGCAACTGGTTCTTCACCGTTGATATTGTCGGCACAATCGCTTTTGCGATATCCGGTCTCTTGCTGGCGTTCCGTTACAATTACGATATTTTTGGCGCCCTGGTCCTTGGCGCGCTGCCGGCGGTTGGCGGAGGCGCTGTGCGCGATCTTTTGACCAACCGCGATACGCTCGCTGCCCTGTCTAACCCGATCTACATTGAGATTGTTGTCATACTGGTCGTTGGCGGCTACCTGCTCATCCACGTCGGCATGGCGTTACGAAAGAGCGGAGTCGGTTCCGCCGCGCTTGGATTCATCGATCACCGTCGCGGGCATGTCGGCTATTTCGTTCAGGTGTTCGACGCGGTCGGCCTTGCGGCATTCACGGTAACCGGCGTCGTTGTGGCGATTGGCACGCAATCGACCCCGTTGTGGCTCTGGGGTCCAATTCTGGCGGCGCTGACTGCCGCCGGCGGTGGCATATTGCGTGACGTAGTACGCTCCGATCCTGATATCCCAAGTCTCAAAGGTGAGCTCTATCCGGAAATCGCGGTGGTCTGGGGGTTGATCCTGTCGCTCTATTTCGATTGGCAGGCCCGCCATCTCAACGCCGATGCGATTTCCATCGGCATCGTAGCGACATTCATCGGAGCCTTTGTGACCCGCTTGGCGGTCATTCATTTCGGTATCCGCAGCCCACGATTTTCGGCTCGACCGTCGCTGGCAAGGTGAAAAGGGGCTGTAAGTTTGACACTTTCGGCGGCCCGCAGTATGACGCAGCGGCGCGCGGGTCCATTTGGGCTCGCGTAGCATTTCACGCGACCCGTGGAAGATAAGGGACGCTAACCCTTTCTTCCTGTCGGCCGAGTTCTGAAGATGGAGTCGGCAAAGGAGGGCGCCTAACCCTGCATTGACCAAAGGGATATGCGATGACCAAGCGCCTTCAGGCGAAATACAAGATCGACCGGCGAATGGGCCAAAACATCTGGGGTCGGCCCAAAAGCCCCGTCAATCGTCGCGAATACGGTCCGGGCCAACATGGCCAGCGGCGCAAGCAGAAGCTTTCGGATTTCGGTGTGCAGCTTCGCGCCAAGCAGAAGCTCAAGGGCTATTACGGCAATATCTCCGAGCGACAGTTCAACAATATCTACAAGGAAGCGGTCCGTCGCAGGGGCGACTCCTCAGAGAACCTAATAGGTCTTCTTGAGAGCCGGCTCGATGCGATCGTCTATCGATGCAAATTCGTGCCGACTGTGTTCGCGGCGCGGCAGTTCGTCAGTCACGGCCATGTCCGCGTCAACGGTAAGCGCGTCAACATTGCCAGCTATCGATGCAAACCGGGTGATGTCATTTCCGTCAAGGAAGCCTCGCTGCAGCTCGGGCTGGTTCTCGAGGCTGTTCAATCCAACGAACGCGATGTGCCGGAATATATCACTGTCGACCACAATAAGATGACGGCGACGTATGTTCAGACGCCAGCCTTTGGCGATGTTCCCTATCCAGTGCAGATGGAGCCGAACCTCGTCGTCGAGTTTTACTCGCGCTGAGTTGTTGGCAGTAACTATGACCAAAGGTCACCTGGAAACAGGTGGCCTTTTTTGCATGGTGCCCGGCGCAATCGAGACCGGCATGCAATACCTATCCGCGGCCATCAAATTGTTGGATGAAGACCACGCGGAAAAGCACCGCGGCAATTTGGATCGCTCAGGCCGACTCGGCTGCCGTCAATCCCCTTTCGGTCAAATAGGGCTTCAACTCGCCTTCCTGGAACATTTCCCGAATGATGTCGCAGCCACCGACAAACTCGCCCTTGACGTATAGCTGGGGAATAGTCGGCCAGTTGGAATACTCTTTGATCCCGTCTCGGATTTCCATGTTTTCTAGAACGTTGATGCCGCTATAGTCGACGCCGAGATGGTCGAGAATTTGGACGACCTGGCCTGAGAACCCGCATTGCGGGGAGGCCGGCGTGCCCTTCATGAACAGCACGACATCCTTGGTCTTCACCTCGTTATCGATCCATGCGTTGATTTCACTCATATCCTGACCCTTTCGTCGCCGGCCGCGTTTTAGCCGATCTCTCGTAACGATCTATTTCGGTCCGTTTGCCAAGCCAGTCAAGCAGCCATCAATCAAATTCACTCAGGCGCACTCGTCTGCAGTGCCAATGCATGCAGTGCACCGCCCATATTTCCCTTCAATGAATCATAGACCATCTTGTGTTGCTGCACGCGGCTCTTGCCGCGAAACAATTCCGACACGACCTCGGCCGCGTAGTGATCACCATCGCCGGCAAGATCACGAATTGAGACCTTGGCATCAGGAAACGCGGTCTTGATAAGCGCCTCAATCTCGTGCGCATTCATAGCCATGGTCGGCACCTCCGATTGCAGCCAGCGCCCTTGTCCTTACGAATGTCCAGCCATAAACGCCGGAAACCAATCTTCATGGGCCTGCCGCAGAATTTTGACTGATATGGCGTCTGCATCGCCCAGTTTCAATTCGGAACCGCCTGTATCGCCGATATGAACTACCGATACATCATTTCTCATGATCGAAATGAGTATCTTTTCAAGATCGTCATGTCGGACGGTTACGAGGTAACGGCCCTGATCTTCGCCAAAGAACGCGGCAACCGGGTTCGCAACCTTGATCCGGGCAATCCGCGCGCCGATACCCGAAGCCATGGCCATTTCAGCGAGGCCAACCGCAAGCCCTCCATCCGACAAATCGTGGACGGCGGTGGCGAGGCCCTCATGAATCAGATGACGAACGAAATCTCCGACTTGCTTTTCGTGGGCAAGATCGACCGGTGGCGGTGGCCCCTCTTCACGCCTATGGATCTCGCGCAGATAGATCGACTGACCAAGATGGGTTCCAAGGGATGGCGGTGCGCCGACAAGAAGGATCGCCTCGTCCGCCGCCTTGAAGGCCAGCGTTGCCATCTTGGCAAGGTCGGCCATAAGTCCAACGCCGCCGATCGCCGGGGTCGGTGGGATCGCGACGCCCAGAGTTTCATTGTAAAGCGACACATTGCCCGAGACGACTGGAAAGGTAAGCGCCAGACAAGCCTTGGAGATGCCCTTGATGGCGCTGACTAATTCACCCATGATTTCCGGCCGCTCGGGATTGCCGAAATTAAGATTGTCGGTAATGGCGAGAGGGACGGCTCCAACAGAAGTCAAATTGCGCCAGCACTCGGCGACGGCCTGCTTGCCGCCCTCAAAGGGATCGGCGGCGCAATAGCGCGGCGTTACGTCGAGGCTGAAGGCCAGACCTTTGTTGGTGTCGTCGATCCTGATCACGGCGGCGTCGCCGCCCGGCCGTTGCGCGGTATTTCCCTGGATCAGATGATCATACTGCTCCCAAACAAGGCGGCGCGAGCACATGTCCGCAGAGTTTAAAATTTGAATTAGAATTTCAGGGCAAGCCATTGTTTTAAAGAGAAATTCGTTAGATAAGGGAGAAGGCTTCGGTTTCTCGATCCAGGGTCGGTCATATTCTGGCGCCTGATCACCAAGGTCCTTGATCGGCAAGTCAGCTTCGACATTTCCGTTGTGGACGACGCGAAACCGAAGGTCGTCCGTGGTCCGCCCGACAATGGCAAAGTCGAGCCCCCATTTACGAAAAATTGCCTCGGCCTGTTTTTCCTGTTCGGGACGAAGCACCATGAGCATTCGCTCCTGGCTTTCCGAAAGCATCATCTCATAGGCGCTCATGCCGCTCTCCCGGCAGGGAACCTTGTCGAGGTCGAGTTCGATGCCAAGGTCGCCCTTGGCGCCCATTTCCACCGCCGAACAAGTCAATCCGGCAGCGCCCATGTCCTGTATGGCGACGACGGCACCGGTTGCCATCAATTCGAGACAGGCTTCGAGAAGTAGTTTTTCCGAAAATGGATCGCCGACTTGCACGGTAGGGCGCTTCTCCTCGGAGGCGTCGCCGAACTCGGCCGAAGCCATTGAGGCGCCGTGTATACCGTCACGGCCGGTCTTGGAGCCGAGATAAACGACTGGCAAGCCGACGCCTTTGGCTTCGGAATAAAAAATTGCGTCGGTGCGGGCAATGCCGGCGGCGAAGGCGTTGACCAGAATGTTGCCATCGTAGCCGCTGTGGAAATTGACCTCGCCGCCGACCGTTGGCACACCGAAGGAATTGCCATAGCCGCCGATGCCCGCAACGACACCGGCGACGAGATGACGGGTTTTGGGATGGTCGGATGCGCCGAAGCGAAGCGCGTTCAGCGCCGCGACTGGCCGCGCCCCCATAGTGAAAATGTCACGCAGGATGCCGCCGACCCCGGTTGCCGCACCTTGATGAGGCTCGATAAACGAGGGGTGGTTGTGGCTCTCCATCTTGAAGACGACGGCAAGCCCGTCGCCAATGTCGACGATGCCGGCGTTCTCGCCCGGTCCGCAAATGACGTCCGGCCCCTCGGTCGGCAATGTCTTCAACCATTTTTTGGATGATTTGTATGAGCAGTGCTCGTTCCACATGGCGGAGAATATGCCGAGTTCCGTCAAGCTTGGCTCACGACCAATAAGCTTCAATATACGTTGATATTCGTCCGGCTTCAGACCATGCGCAGCGATCAGCTCCGCGGTAACCTGTGGGACATCTGCGAGCGTTGCAGTTGTATAGGTCTTGGCTGTCATCAGGAGCAGCTATCGCCCCCCTTTGCCCAACGAGCGAGATCGGAGCGAATCCGGGCTGCTATCGGCTTATCGAGAAGCGGTCCGTAGCTGACGAGGCTTTCAGGGCCGCTGGCCTCGACAACCAGCACTGGTCGCTCGGCAGGCTGATCCCTGGGCACTATCAGAACCCGGGGCCGTACTGCGTTCGGCTCCGGCGAATAGATATAGCCGGTAAAAGCGGTTTCCTGGTCGGCGAACCAGCAGCGCCCGATTGTCTCGCCAGTCTTTCGCGCCAGCGCTTGAGCCTCCCTTGAGGCGGGCGCCTGCGGCGATGGGCTGGTCGATTGACAAGCGGCGAGCAGAGCCAGGCCCAAAAAAGCGACCGGCATTCTGGTGGTCCGATACAGGAATTCTCGACTCAAAGCGGTCATTCAGCGACCTCCGATACGCGGCCCAAAACGCTTTCGAATAAGTGACGCCCATCGGTGCCACCATGGAGTGGCTCGATCAGGTTCTCCGGATGCGGCATCATTCCGAGAACATTTCGCCGCTTATTGACGATACCGGCAATGTCATCGAGTGAGCCGTTAGGATTGGCATCGTCGTTCGCCGTACCATCAGCATCGCAATAACGGAAAACGATGCGGTCTTCGTCGCGCAATTGCTTCAGAGTTTCCGCGTCGGTTCGGTAGTTCCCCTCGCCATGTGAAACCGGGCAGCGGATGATGTCGCCCCTGCCGTAAAGCGCGGTAAAGGCGGTATTGGTGGATTCAACACGCAGATGAATATTGCGGCAAACGAAGCGCAGGCTGGCATTGCGCATAAGCACGCCGGGCAGCAGGCCGGCCTCGCAAAGAATCTGGAAGCCATTGCAAACGCCAAGGACCGGCACGCCCGCCGCGGCCTTGGCGGCAATCGCCGGCATTATCGGTGCATGGGCGGCGATAGCGCCGGTACGCAAATAGTCGCCGTAAGAAAAGCCTCCCGGCAGGACGATCAAATCAACCGGCGGAATATCGGTCTCGGCGTACCACAGCGTCAGTGGCGGCCGACCGGAAATTTTACCGATCGCCGCGATCATGTCGCGGTCGCGGTTCGAGCCGGGGAAGATGACAACCGCGGATTTCACGGGCGCCGGCCGGGAAGGGTTCGCCAATCTAAAGTGCGGCGTAAATCCTGGCGCCCATCCAGGCTCGCGGAGCGGCGTTTAGTCATGTTTCCTGCGACCCTTTCACCAATTCGACCCGATAGTCCTCGATCACCGTATTGGCGAGAAGCCGGTCGGCCATCTCTTTCACGGCAGCGCTGGCACGGGCGGGGTCTGTCTCGGCAATCTCGATCTCGAAAATCTTGCCCTGGCGGACGCCTTCGACGCCGGCAAAACCGAAGGAGGTGAGGGCGCCCTGGATGGCCTTGCCCTGAGGGTCGAGGACAGCTGATTTGAGGGTGACGGTGACGAGGGCCTTCAAGGGGAATCGCTCCACAATTAGCAATAGATCAGCCGATACCCGATAGCCGACAATGTGACGCCCTGCAATCGAGGCGATATCACGGCGCGTGGATCGCTAGATCTTCGTATATCCGCTCGAAAGCAGGCCGAGCTCGATCATAGTCGGCATCGGCGACAATACAGGTTATTCCAGCCAGATCGGAGCCGGCGAGGAACCAGAAGTTATCGACCCGGGTCAGCCCCCGTTCGAATGTGATGCGCATCGATATGGAGACACCGGAGTTGGCGCCATACTTGCGGAGCGCGGCCGGAAGGACGATTTCGGGTCGGGAATCCGCGCCCTGGATGTTTGTCGCGGTCTGCACGGTCGTGCCGTCCAGATTTTGACGGAATCGCTCTAGAAACGCTTGATCGGGCGGTCCATCGCCATTTCGCAGGACAATAACCACAGCGCAGCTGGCGGCGTCGCCACCGCAGGCCTCGCGTATGCAGTCGACCACCGGTTCGCCGGTTTCGTCGACTCCTTCGGTCCACATCGTTTGGTCGTAGGTGAGCGTGACCAGGCCGCTTGTGTCGGTGATCTCAGTGGCGTGAGTTCCAGCCGCCGCACCGGCAAGCGTTAGCGCCGCGACAACATAAACGAATGATTTTCGCCGTGTCCGGCGGGTCACTGGACGAGGACCGGCCCCGACCCCTTCGGCCGCTCCTGTTCGATCAGAATACCGAGCCGGCGAGCAACCTCTTTATAGGCGTCAAGCATGCCGCCCATGTTTTGGCGGAAGCGGTCCTTATCGAGCTTATTCTTGGTCTTGACGTCCCAAAGCCGGCATGAATCAGGCGAGATTTCGTCAGCGACGACGATCCGCATCAGCTCGCCCTCCCAAAGTCGACCGCATTCAATCTTGAAATCGACAAGTTGGATACCGACGCCAAGAAAAAGGCCGGAAAGGAAATCGTTGACCCGGATGGCAAGCGCCATCATGTCGTCGATCTCTTGCGGGCTTGCCCAACCGAAGGCGGTGACATGTTCTTCGGATACTATGGGATCGTCGAGTTCGTCATTCTTGTAGTAAAACTCAATGATCGATCGCGGCAGGACAGTGCCTTCCTCGATCCCCAAGCGCTTGGCAAGCGATCCGGCGGCAACATTGCGGACTACGACTTCAAGCGGAATGATTTCGACTTCGCGGATCAGTTGCTCGCGCATATTCAGTCGTTTGATGAAATGCGTCGGTATTCCGATCGTGTTCAAATGCTGAAAAATATACTCCGAGATGCGATTGTTGAGGACGCCTTTGCCGTCGACAACTTCATGCTTCTTCTTGTTGAACGCAGTCGCGTCGTCCTTGAAAAACTGGACCAACGTGCCGGGTTCTGGGCCCTCGAAAAGGATTTTGGCCTTGCCTTCGTATATGCGACGACGGCGATTCATTGGGACATACCGGGGTTTGAGGAAATCCATCAGCGTAGGTTTTCAGGCAATCGGGCCACGTGTGAGATGGCAACTGACGGCCGACTCGAATGATCCACGCCCTTGACTCGGCGGAACATATTCGATCGTTCGACACAGTACAATGTGCACAGATAACCATTGTGGCGTGCATTGGTGAGCGTTGATTTCGCTACAGTCGCGGGATATGCAGGACCACCCCCTCAGGACGCCCACTCGTGGCGCGAAAAGGAGTAGCCGATGACCACCTTCGACAAGCGCAAAGACGCGGCCGAAAATAAATACGCTCACGATGAGGAGCTGCAATTCAAGGCTGAATCGCGCCGCAACAAGCTACTTGGGCTTTGGGCGGCCGAGCTTCTGGGAAAGACCGGAGATGCCGCCGACGAATACGCCAAATCCGTAGTCATCGCCGATTTCGAGGAAGCCGGCGATGATGATGTTTTCCGCAAGGTTCGGGCCGATTTTGACGCTGGTGGTGTCGATCAGTCAGATCATCAGATTCGTCGCACGATGGAGGAATTGTTGGCCAAGGCGATTGAGCAGATCAGTACGGACACCTGAGAAGGCGAATCTTTTCTTTGCATGAGGACGGTTTATCGATGCCCAAACTGACCCTGGCCGATTCACTGCGATCCGGCACCACGATCATTTCCGGCTGGGTAACGCTGCCCGATGCACTGATAGGCGAGCTGGTTGCCCGCTCGGATTTTGGCGCGGTTACCTTCGACGTCCAGCATGGGCTTCACGATACCAATTCCGTTATGCGCTCGATCAGTGGTGTTGCGCTCACCGGCAAGCCGGCGATTGTCCGGCTCGCCGTGGACGATTTTGCCCGCGCCAGCCGATCGCTCGATTTTGGCGCCGAGGCCGTCATTGCGCCGATGATCAATTCGGTAGCCGATGCGCGCCGGTTAGTCGCGGCAACCAAGTATCCACCGCTCGGCGAACGCAGTTGGGGGCCGGCTCGAGCGATGACATTGTCAGGTATTGCTGACGGTGCGACCCAATTGGCGACGGCGAACACAGCAACGCTGGCGCTCGCCATGATCGAAACAAGGACAGCGTTTGAGGTGCTTGACGACATCCTTGCAGTGGAAGGCCTCGACGGCGTATTCGTCGGCCCTTCCGACCTGTCGGTGACGCTTTCTGATGGCTCGCGGATTGCGCCGACAGATGACTTCATCGACGCGCCGGTGCGCGATATCGCCGCTCGGGCAATAGCCGCTGGCAAGATCGCCGGCGCCTTTGCGGTCAATGGCGAGCGTGTGCGCTATTTCCGGGAGGTGGGCTATCGTCTGATTGCGCTGGCGAGCGATCAGACCTATCTGGCGCGCGGGATCAGCGCGCTCCTCGCCGACGTGGACGGTTGATACGCGAGCTGCGACGCTGAGCTGCTGAACCGCTCGCTCCGAAGACCCTGCGAAATATCGTGTCGACATGCTTTAGGTGATAGCCAAGGTCGAATAGGGATTCGAGCTCCTTCTTTGACAGCGCGCGTGTGACCTTGGGTTCTTTCTTCAAGAGGCTGAGGAGATCGGCCTTGCTCTGCCACACCTTCATCGATTGCTTCTGGACGATCGCATAGGCGTCTTCGCGGCTGATGCCCTTTTGCGTCAGGGCGAGCATCACCCTTTGAGAATTCACCAGTCCGCCGAGCCGGTCGAGATTGGCCTTCATGGCGTCGGGATAGACGACAAGCTTGTCGACAATGCCGGCGAGCCGCTGCAAAGAAAAATCGAGCGCGATGGTTGCGTCCGGGCCGATGACCCGCTCGACCGATGAATGCGAGATGTCGCGTTCGTGCCAGAGCGCGACGTTTTCCATCGCCGGAAGCGCATAAGAGCGGACAAGCCGGGCAAGGCCGGTGAGGTTCTCGGTCAGTACCGGATTGCGCTTATGCGGCATCGCCGAGGAGCCTTTCTGGCCGGGCGAAAAATATTCCTCGACTTCGCGGACCTCGGTTCGCTGGAGATGACGGATTTCGGTTGCGAAACGCTCGATCGATGAAGCGATGACGGCGAGTGTCGAAAAATACATGGCGTGACGATCGCGCGGAACAATCTGGGTTGAGATCGGCTCCGGCTGGAGGTTGAGCGCACGGGCGACGTGCTCCTCTACCCGTGGATCGATATTGGCGAATGTGCCGACGGCGCCGGAGAGAGCGGCGGTGCCGACTTCCTCGCGTGCCGATTCGAGCCGGCTTCGGGCCCGTGAAAACTCGGCAAAAGCGGCGGCGAGTTTTAGTCCGAATGTCGTCGGCTCGGCATGGATGCCATGACTTCGGCCAACGGTTGGCGTGTCTTTATGTTCGAAGGCGCGCCGTTGCAGAGCGGAAAGGAGAAGGTCGATATCGGCAATAAGCAGATCGGCGGCACGAACCAGCTGTAAATTGAAGCAGGTGTCGAGAATATCGGAGGAGGTGAGTCCCTGATGAATGAACCGCGCTTCGGGGCCGACGATTTCGCTGAGATGGGTTAGGAAGGCAATGACATCATGCTTGACCTCGCGCTCAATGGCGTCAATGCGGTCGGTATCGAAACTGAGGCCCTTGGCCTTGCGGCGAACCGCCCTTGCGGCTGATTTCGGCACCATACCGATCTCGGCCATGGCGTCGAGGGCATGCGCTTCAATCTCGAACCAGATCTTGAAACGGGTCTCGGGCGACCAGATCGCCAGCATTTCTGGCCGGGAATAGCGGGGAATCATTTTTGAGTATAGCTCCTCGAGTCAGGTGGCGCCCGTCGAGGCGGCGTCGCGGATGGCCTGAATATTGGTCGAATAGTCGGCAGCATTGCCCTTGAAAACCGCCGAACCGGCGACAAGGATATCGGCCCCGGCGCGCGCCAATGCTGGGGCGGTCTCCGGCGTTACGCCGCCATCGACTTCGATGAGAATATCGCGGGCACCAATCATTTTGCGGATCGCCGATACCTTGGCGAGCGAACCGGGAATAAAAGCCTGACCGCCAAAACCCGGATTGACACTCATCACCAGAACAAGGTCTACGAGGTCGAGTACATCCTCCAGCGCCTGAACGGGCGTTGCCGGATTGAGCGTCACGCCGGCCTTCTTGCCAAGCCCGCGAATAGCCTGGAGAGAACGGTGGAGATGGGCGCCGGCCTCGACATGGACGGTAATCAGGTCGGCGCCAGCCCCAGCGAACGCCGCAAGATAAGGGTCGGCCGGGGCAATCATCAGATGAACATCGAGAAGCTTCTTCGTATGCGGCTTGATGGCTCGTACGACGGCAGGACCGATAGAAATATTCGGAACAAAATGGCCGTCCATTACGTCGACATGAATCCAATCGGCGCCGGCGGCATCGACGGCGCGAATTTCCTCGCCGAGCCGGGCAAAATCGGCTGCGAGAATCGAGGGCGCTATAAGAACGGGTCGGGCCATGGCGTTGGCGCCTAACACGAGGGGCGGGTGCGACGCAAACGGGGATGGACAATGGGTTGGGGGTTACACAACGCAGGCGCACAAAAACCTGTCCCACACTGTGTAGGCACGGGCAGCAAGCCTGGCCGGTCGTACAACTCGGCCACAGTTTCGTTGGCGACGATCGCCAGTGCCGCCGAGCGGGTATCCGAGCTCGGCTGTTTCGATGAAGCAACAATTCCCACTTCTATGTCTGCGCGCCGCGCAAACGTTCGGAGCGGCGGCGTAGCATCTCCAACGTAACCAGCAAGCCAATCGAGATGATGATGAGCAATGTCGCGACGGCGAGGATCGTCGGATTGATCTGCTCACGCAGGCCTGAGAACATCTGGCGGGGAATCGTGCGCTGATCGGGGCCGGCGAGGAAGAGAACCAAAACGACCTCGTCGAAGGATGTAACAAAGGCAAATAGCGCGCCAGAAATAACGCCCGGCCGGATTAGCGGGAGCACGACATCGATGAATGCTCTGATCGGACTGGCGCCGAGGCTCAATCCCGCATTGTACAAGGAGCGGTCGAAACCTACGAGCGTGGCGGTGACAGTAACAATGACAAACGGAACACCGAGGGCGGCGTGGGCAATGATCAGGCCCGGATACGTCCCGACAAGGCCGAAACGCGTGTAGAAGAAAAACATACCTGCCGCGATAATGATCAGCGGCACGATCATCGGCGACAGCAATAACGCGGTGATGATCCGCTTGAACGGCATCTCAGGAGTAGCAAGACCGACGGCGGAGATCGTGCCCAAAACAGTCGCCAGGATTGTCGCGAAGAAGCCAATGATGAAGCTGTTCTTGATCGCCAGAATCCAGTTCGGATCCTCCAGAATTACATTGTACCAGCGTAAGGAATAGGCCTCCGCCTGCAACGTCAGCATACCCTCGGTAAAACTGAAAAATGGCTCTGCGTTGAACGATAGCGGGATAATGATGAGGATAGGCAGAATTAGAAAGAACAGGACGCTACCGGCAAAGAACCGGAGAATGTAGACGCCGAGCTTGTGCCAGATTGTGAAATAGAGCGGAAATGGCCCGAGCATCGATTTGACCTAGCCTAGCTTTATGTTGTCGGCGCCGACGAGCCGGTCATAAATCCAATAGAGCGTTGTGATCAGCACCAGGAGTAGCGCGCCAAGTGCGGCTGCCAATTCTCAATTGTTGGATTGCTGCATGTGGAAAGCGATGATGTTTGAGATCATCTGCCCATCTGTTCCACCGACGAGCGCCGGGGTTATGTAATAGCCTACGGAAATGATGAATACGAGTAACGCTCCGGCCGACAAGCCTGGTATCGTCATCGGGAAATAGATGCGCGCGAATGCCATGAAGGGGCGAGAACCAAGCGACATCGCCGCCCTCATATAGCTCGGATCAATTCCCTTCATGACGCTGTAGAGCGGCAGGATCATGAACGGCAACAAGATGTGCGTCATAGCCACGATAGTCGCGAACTCGGTGTAGAGCATCGTGTATGGCTCGCCGGTTATGCCGATGGATATCAGAACAGAATTGATCACTCCGTTGGTTTGCAAAAGCGCGATCCACGCCGTCGTTCGCACGAGCAGCGATGTCCAAAACGGCAACAACACCAGAACCATCAGCAAATTGGCGCGGGCTGGCGGCGCAGTTGAAAGATAGAATGCAAGAGGATATCCGAGTATGACGCAAAGTATTGTAATCACTAGCGCTATACGCAAAGTCTTGGTGTAAAGTTTGACATAGATTTGCGCGGATTCGCGGGTCTGGATATCGCCATCGGGATTTCTTTCCAGATCGAGAGCAGTCAAAAAATTGTCATCGGTATAGACCCGGCCAACCCTCCTAAGCCCAATCCACAGATCAGGATTTGCCCATTTCTCATTGATCTCCAAGAGAAGAGCGGCGCCATTCTGGATAATTTCCGCGTCGTCAATACGCCCAAGGTGACGCGCTGAAGATTGAACCAAACTCGAGGAGCCGGGGAGGCCGCGATTGAGTCCTTCGCCCAACTTTCCAGCATTGCGCTCCGCCTGAAGTCGCTTCAGATCGACTGCCATCGACGTAAGAATGCTGTCGTCGGGCGTGCCTTTTCCGTCCCAACTCTGAAGGGCGGCAAGTGTATCGGGCACGAGTTGAGCGACAGTCGGATTGTAAACGCTCCGATGGAGCATCGTGGCGATCGGTGCAAAAAATGCGAATAAAATAAAAATCAGAAGCGGAACAACAAGGCCAAAGGCCACCAAACGCCGGCGAGACAATGAGCGCCGTGCGAATCCCGCCTCTTCCGCTGTCAGGCCGACAATCGGACGGTGCTGCGGTGCAGTGTTGATTGTCGCGTCGGCGGTCATCTCGACCACGTCAGGTTTCGGCGAGGTACATTTGATTGGAATCGATGGTGCCGGAATTGACCCGGCACCATCTTTTCTAGAGCGCTATTGCAACAGCCCACAGTACTAGACGCAGTTGAATAAGGCGTTGAGACGATTCAGGAAACCGATTCTTTGTTGCCAAACGAAGGATCGATTCGATGCAGAATACGTTCTCGAACGCCTTATCCGAG
>Ga0315339_1002403_pt1 | contig 14320 bp, 13 predicted proteins | sample ASW17metaG_FD_204514 | JGI IMG/M metagenome (GOLD analysis project Ga0315339, IMG submission 204514) | Ammonia-oxidizing marine archaeal communities from Pacific Ocean, United States - ASW #17 | ecosystem: Environmental > Aquatic > Marine > Oceanic | place: USA: California | collected 2016-12-05
CCTGATTCCTTGCTACTTTGACGACCGGCCCGCCGAAATCCACCAAGCCGTTGATTTTAATCGGTAATATCTGACGACGCTAGCGATGCGATCGGGCCGGGATTCAGGCCTCGGTGCACACCGCTCGGATGGACACCGCGTTAGCCGCATTGGGCGCGATGGCGCAGCAAGTGGTCGGCGAGGACGCAAGCCATCATGGCCTCGCCGACCGGAACCGCACGAATGCCGACACACGGATCGTGGCGGCCGGTCGTTGTGATCTCCACGTCGGAGCCACCCGCATCCACCGTGCGCAGCGGTTTGGGGATCGATGACGTCGGCTTGACAACGAAGCGCACCACGATGTCCTGTCCGGTCGAAATACCGCCAAGAACGCCGCCGGCATTGTTCGAAAGAAAGTGAACGGCATCCCCGTCCATCCGCATCTCGTCGGCGTTCTGTTCCGCGTTCAGAGTGGCGGCCGCAAAACCGGCGCCAATCTCGACCGCCTTGACCGCGTTGATTCCCATCATCGCCGCGGCAAGCTCGGCGTCGAGCTTACCGTAGATGGGCGCGCCGAGCCCGGCCGGCAAACCGCTCGCCACAACTTCGATCACCGCGCCGGCCGAGGAGCCAGCCTTGCGCAGACCATCGAGCAACATCGTCCAGTCCGCCACCATTTCCGGATCGGGGCACCAGAAATCGTTCTGATCGACCGCCTCCCAATCCCACCGTTCGCGATCTATCCGATGGGACCCGATCTGTACCAGAGCGCCCCGCACGCTCACTCCCGCCCCCAGCACCAGGCGTGCGACCGCACCAGCGGCAACCCGCGTCGCGGTCTCTCGGGCCGATGCCCGTCCACCGCCACGGTAGTCGCGGGCGCCGTACTTTTGGGTGTAGGTGTAGTCGGCGTGGCTCGGACGGTATTTATCCTTGATCGACTCGTAGTCGCGCGTGCGCGAATCGACGTTGTCGATTTGCAACGCGACCGGCGTCCCCGTCGTCGCCCCCTCGAAAACGCCGGAAAGGATGCGCACCGCATCGGGTTCGCGGCGCTGACTCGTGAAGCGGGAACGTCCGGGCCGGCGGCGGTCGAGCCAGGTCTGGATATCGTCCTCGGCAAGCGCGATGCCAGGCGGCGTGCCATCGACGACGCAGCCGATCGCCGGACCGTGGCTTTCGCCCCACGTGGTCACCCGAAACAGATGACCGAAGCTGTTGTGCGACATTTTCGCTATCGTCCCCGCGCTTGGCCGAGGATCGCTAGACGGTCGCGATATCCGGCGCGTCTGCCGCCTTCATGCCGACGACGTGATAGCCCGCGTCAACGTGATGGATCTCGCCGGTAACGCTGCGCCCCAGATCGCTCAGCAGATATAATGCGCTGCCGCCCACTTCCTCGATCGTTATCGTTCGTTTGAGAGGCGCGTTGTACTCGTTCCACTTCAGAATGTAGCGAAAATCGCCGATGCCGGAAGCCGCCAGGGTCTTGATCGGACCCGCCGAGATCGCGTTGACGCGAATGTTGTCACGGCCCAAGTCGACCGCCATGTACCGGACTGTGGCCTCTAGCGCCGCCTTGGCGACGCCCATCATGTTGTAGTGCGGCATGACCTTCTCGGCGCCGTAGTAGGTCATGGTCAAAAGGCTACCGCCACTCTTCATGAGCCGCTCGGCACGCTGGCAAACAGCAATCAACGAGTAGCAGGAGATTTGCAGGGTGAGAGCGAAATTATCCAGCGAGACATCGACAAACCGGCCTTTGAGTTGCTCGCGCTCCGAATAGGCAATGGCGTGGACGACGAAATCGAGCTCGCCCCACTCCGCGTCGATATCGGCGAATACCTGGTCGAGGCTGGCCGTATCGGTGACATCGCACGGCATGACCAGGTTCGATCCCACTGCCGCGGCGAGCGGCTTGACCCGCTTGCCCAGCGCCTCCCCCTGGTAGGTAAAGGCAAGCTCGGCGCCATGATCGGCCAGCACCCGTGCGATACCCCAGGCGATGGACCGATCGTTAGCAACGCCCAGGATGAGGCCGCGTTTGCCAGCCATCAGCGGGGTGCCCTCGGTCATCTGCGCCTCGCTTGGGTGAATGGACGGCAAGAGGGTGCTCGTCGCACGTCTCAAGCGCGGGAGCAGGCGCTATCCTACACCAAAATGAGCCGCCGCTACCCTGAGCATAGGGGCAAGAAATATTGCCGCGTATGGGCCTTATCCCGTGTGCCATGGCGGACAGGGAGTGCCGACATGCCGGCTCAGTCTTTCGCCGGACCGCTCGCCTGTAGCGCGGCCTGCGCGGCGGCCAGGCGTGCTATTGGAACGCGATAGGGCGAGCACGAGACATAGTCGAGCCCGATGTCGTGACAAAATCGCACCGAATCCGGATCGCCACCGTGCTCGCCGCAGATGCCAAGCTTGATATCGGGCCGCGCCTTGCGGCCTCGCTCAACGCCGATCCTCACTAGCTCGCCAACGCCCTCGATGTCGATCGACACGAAGGGATCGATTTTGAAGATACCTTGGCGGATGTAGTTATCGAGGTAGCGGCTCGAGTCGTCACGGCTAATGCCAAATGTCGTCTGTGTCAGGTCGTTGGTGCCGAAGCTGAAGAACTCCGCCGTCGTCGCAATCTCTTCGGCGCGCAGACAAGCGCGCGGCAACTCGATCATCGTGCCGACAAGGTAGCTGAGCTTGCCACCGCGCTCCGCCTCCACATCGCGCGCCACTGCATCGATCCTGGCTTTAAGGAGGTCGAACTCCCGCGTGGTCGCGATCAGCGGCACCATGATTTCGGGCTGGACTGTCTCGCCGACTTCCCGACTGACTTCCCATGCGGCCTCAAAAATGGCACGTGCCTGCATCTCGCAAATCTCGGGGAATGAAAGCGCCAGCCGACAGCCACGATGACCGAGCATCGGATTGGATTCCTCGAGTTCGCGGGCACGGTGGCGAAGGGCCGTGGCATTGAGACCGGAGACCTCAGCGACGCGCGCGACCTCGTCATCGCCATGGGGAACGAACTCATGGAGTGGCGGATCGAGCAGACGGATCGTGACCGGCTTGCCCTTCATGATCCGGAACAGCTCGACGAAGTCGGCGCGCTGCATGGGCAACAGCTTGTCGAGCGCCGCCCGACGTCCGTCCGCATCGTCGGCCAAAATCATCTCGCGCACCGCCGCGATCCGCGACGCATCAAAGAACATGTGCTCAGTGCGAGAAAGACCAATGCCCTCGGCGCCGAAGCGGAGCGCGGTCTGGGCATCGAGTGGCGTTTCCGCGTTGGTTCTGACGGCAAGCGTCCGCACCCGGTCGGCCCAGGCCATGAACGTCGCAAAGTCGCCGGTCAGCTCAGGCTGCACGGTCGGCACCTGGCCCAACATGATCTCACCAGTCGAGCCATCGATCGTGATGATTTCGCCCCGCCCGAGCACCTTCGCACCGATATAAAAGGCGTTCTCACGGTAATCCACCCTGATGGTGCCAGCGCCCGCGACACAGGGTCGGCCCATGCCACGCGCGACCACCGCCGCGTGGCTCGTCATGCCGCCACGGCTGGTGAGGATGCCCTGCGCCGCATGCATGCCGTGGATGTCCTCGGGACTCGTCTCCACGCGAACCAGAATGACCGCCTCGCCCTTGGCCGCCATCGCCTCGGCCTCGTCAGCATGGAACACCGCACGCCCAGAAGCGGCCCCCGGTGAAGCCGGCAGACCCCGCGCCAACACCTCGCGCGCGACCTCGGGGTCTAGAGTGGGGTGAAGCAGCTGATCGAGCGAGGCGGGATCGATACGTAACAGCGCCTCTTCCTCGCTGATCACGCCTTCCCTGACCAGGTCGACGGCTATTTTTAGGGCCGCGGCCGCGGTGCGCTTCCCGGTGCGGGTCTGCAGCATCCACAGCTTGCCCTTTTGCACCGTGAACTCGACATCCTGCATATCGCGGTAATGAGCCTCGAGGACTCTGTACACCTGCGTCAACTCGCCGAAGACCTCGGGCATACACTCTTCCATCGACGGCGTGGATTGGCCGTTCGCCATCCGGGCCGCCTTGGTCAGATGCTGAGGAGTGCGAATGCCGGCAACCACGTCCTCGCCCTGGGCATTGACGAGGTACTCACCAAAGAGCTCGGGCTCCCCGGTCGAGGGATTGCGGGTGAAGGCGACGCCGGTGGCCGAGTCGCCGCCCATGTTGCCAAATACCATCGCCTGCACATTGACGGCGGTGCCCCAATCGTCGGGAATGCCGTGGATGCGACGATAGGTGATCGCCCGCCGATTCATCCACGAGCCGAATACCGCGTCTATGGCGCCCCAGAGCTGCTGGTTCACGTTCTGGGGAAAAGGCTTTCCGCACTCGCGCTCGACCATGGCGCGGTAGCTGGCGATGACCTCGCGCCAGTCGTCGGCCTCGAATTCGGTATCGAGCTTGAACCCGCGCTTGTCCTTGGCTGCCTCGAGGATGCCCTCGAAGTTGTGATGATCGACGCCGAGTACGACGTCCGAATACATCTGGATGAAGCGGCGATAGCTGTCATAGGCGAACCGAGCATCGCCAGCCTGCGCGGCCAGCCCCTCGACCGTGCCGTCGTTCAGACCGAGGTTTAGAACCGTGTCCATCATCCCCGGCATCGAGGCGCGGCCACCAGAGCGCACCGAGACCAACAGCGGCCGGCTGGTATCTCCGAAGCGCGCGCCCATCGAGTACTCGATCTCGGCCATCGCAGCGCTAACCTCCACTTCGAGATCAACGCGATAGGGTCGGTCATTCGCGTAAAACGATGTGCATATCTTAGTGGTGATAGTAAAACCCGGCGGCACCGGCAGCCCGAGGTTCGCCATCTCGGCAAGGTTGGCGCCCTTACCGCCCAGAAGGTCCTTCAAGTCGGCGCGCCCCTCCGCCCCCTTGGCGCCGAATCTGTACACTCCCTTGGTCATCGTTCTCCCACCTTCAGAGTCAGGTAAGCGGCGCAAGCGACAGCCTTGGCGATCCAGGCCATGATCAAGACCCCGATCCGCCCTCGGCGTAAAGTGAGCCTGTCACAAGCCGGCGGCTATCCCTCAATCAGCGAAAAGTCGGCGAGCAGCAAAAAACGAGTGCGGATCACGTCGAGAAGCCGCAGGCGGTTTTCCCGCGATGCCGCATCGTCGGTGTTGACCGTGACCTGATCGAAAAAGGCGTCGATCGGAACGCGCAACTTGGCGAAGGCGTAACAAGCGCCAGTGAAGTCCTCTCTCTTGATCGCTGGGCCTACATCCGCCTCGGCCCTGGCCAGTGCCTCGTGGAGGCGCATTTCCTCGCTCGCGGCAAGCAAGCCCTCGGCGAGATCGCCGCCGCCGTAGGTCTTGCCGTCCTTGCGCTGCTCAATCTCGACGATGTTGTTGGCGCGCTTGAAGGCAGTGAGCAGGTTAGCACCGTCGTCGCTTTCGAGGAAGGCGCCGAGCGCCTCGACCCGAGCCAACAGACGTACCAGATCGTCCTCGCCGGTCAGCGCGAACACGGCGCTGATGAGGTCATGGCGCACGCCGCGATCGCGCAGGTGCACCTTCAGCCGATCGGCAAAGAAGGTCAGCAGCCCGTATGAATCTGTGTCGCCCTCCTCGATCTCTTCGCCCGGATAGAGGCTGAAGGCGGTAACGAACACGTCGTTAAGGGGAATCCGCAAGCCGTTCTCGACGATAAGCCGAATGACGCCGAGGGCGGCGCGGCGCAGGGCGAAGGGATCGCGCGAGCCGGTAGGCTTCTCGTCGATGGCGAAAAATCCGACCAGGGTGTCGATCTTGTCGGCAAGCGCCACCACGACGCTCACCGGCGCCGACGGACAGGTGTCGGATGGCCCCAGCGGCGCGTAGTGCTCGGCGATCGCGTCGGCGACCGCCGTGTCTTCGCCCTCGGCCAGCGCGTATTGATGGCCCATGGTTCCCTGTAGCTCGGGGAACTCGCCGACCATCTCGGTCAACAGATCAGCCTTGCAAAGCCGCGCCGCCATGCGTACTCGATCATGGGTGGTGGCCGGGATATGCTGAACAAGGTGCATCGCCAGGGCCTCGATGCGATCGACCTTTTGATCGAGGGTGCCGAGCTTGGCGTGAAAGATCACCTCCGCGAGCCTTGGCACCCGGTCGGAGAGCGATATCTCGCGGTCCTGATCCCAGAAAAAGCGGGCATCGGCGAGGCGCGCGCGCAGCACCCGCTCGTTGCCAGCGACGATGGCGCTCCCTCCGTCATCGGCCTCGATGTTGGCGACGACGATGAAGCGTGGCGCGAGCTTCCCGTCCGGCGCCTCGGTCGCCAGATAGCGCTGGTGATTGCGCATCGCAGCGATCAGCACCTCCTCGGGCAACGACATATAGTCGGCGTCGATGGCACCCATCAGCACCACCGGCCACTCGACCAGGCCGGCGAGTTCGCTCAATAATCCTTCGTCCTGGCGCAGTCGCAAGCCGTCTTCTATCGCCAACCGCCCAGCGTCTTTCAAGATCATCGTCCGCCGCTGAGCAGGATCGACCAGCACGCAGGCGTCGTGCAATTTACGCTCGTAGTCGGCGAAGTCGGTGACGGCGAATGGCGCGGGCGCGTGTACACGATGGCCGACGGTCGTGTTGCCCGCCGTGGTATCGGCGAACGTGAACGGCAGGACGTGGCCATCGAACAGGCAGAGAAGTCCGCGCACGGGCCGCACCCAACGCAGGCTTCGCGTGCCCCAGCGCATCGATTTCGGCCACGGCAGCGCGGTCATCGCTGACGGCAACACTTCCGACAGCACCGCCGCCGTGGGCCGGCCCTTTGCTTCGATCACCGCGAAATAGAAGCGGCCCTTGTCAGCCTCTCGCTCCTCCAACTGATCACGCGTCAGCCCCAGCGATTGGCAGAACCCCGCGACCGCCTTCTCCGGCGCGCCAACCCGAGGACCGCGCTTTTCACTATGCACATCGGGTTGTTTCTCGGGCAGGCCACCCACAACAAGGCCGAGGCGGCGCGGAGTGACGAACGTATCTATGCTTTCGAACGACAGTCCGGCGTCCTTGAGGCCCTTGGCGATCAGGTGCTCGAGGTTCTCGGCCGCGGCCTTCTGGACCCCCGCCGGCATCTCTTCGGAGAGCAGCTCGAGCAGCAGTTCGGCCATCGGCTACGTGCGCACTCCCTCGAGCCACTCTTCACAGCAAGCCTTGCTCAGCTCCCGCACCCGGCCAATGTAGGCAGCCCGCTCGGTGACGCTGATGACGCCACGGGCGTCGAGCAGATTGAACAGATGGCTCGCCTTCATACACTGATCGTAGGCAGGCAGCGCCAAGCCGGCGCCGACCAAGCTCCGGCACTCGACCTCGGCGTCGGCGAAGTGCCGGAGCAGCATCTCGGTCCCGGCGTGCTCAAAATTGTGGGCCGAGAATTCACGCTCCGCGCGCAAGAACACATCGCCGTAGGAGACGCCGGCTCCATTCCAGTCGAGATCGTAAATGTTCTCGACCCCCTGGATGTACATGGCTAAGCGCTCCAGCCCATAGGTCAGCTCGCCTGAAATCACCTCGCACTCGATCCCGCCGACCTGTTGGAAATAAGTGAACTGGGTGATCTCCATACCATCGCACCAGACCTCCCAACCGAGGCCCCACGCCCCCAGCGTCGGGCTTTCCCAGTCGTCCTCGACAAAACGGATGTCGTGGCGGCACAAATCGATCCCGAGCGTCGCCAGGCTGTTCAGGTAGAGCTCCTGCAAGTCATCCGGCGAAGGTTTAAGAATCGCCTGGAACTGGTAGTAGTGCTGGAGCCGGTTCGGGTTCTCGCCATAGCGGCCATCGGCCGGGCGCCGCGAGGGTTGGACGTAGGCGGCGCGCCACAGCTCGGGCCCGAGCGCCCGTAGCGTCGTTGCCGGGTGGAACGTACCGGCGCCGACCTCCATGTCGTAGGGCTGAAGGATCACGCAGCCCTGCGCAGCCCAATACGCCTGCAGGCCAAAAATAATGTCCTGAAACGAGGTCGCCGGAGACTGCCCCACGGGGTTTAGGTCGCGTAGGGACAATCGGCGCGATCGCAAGCCGGGGGCTGCGCCGAAGCGGAATAGGCCTGGCAGACCGGGCATTGGCGCATGTTTTCGACACTATCCGCCGTGGCGCTCTCGGTCTGTTTCGGATCTTGGCTGCCGCGCCGCTCCAACGCGGCGGTGCGGCGTTGGAACAGCTTGATGCCATACCACACCGCCGCCACGACGATACCGAGGAGGATGAACTTGCCGAGGCCGCCGAACATGGCTGAGGTTTAGTGGCGCTGACCCGCCGCGGTCAAGCCGCGCGATCCGTTTTTAGAGCCCGAAGCGATGCCAGTGCCCGCGCGTCTCGATCGCCTCGATCAGCTGCTCGGCCCAACCCACCGACGACATGCCGAGCGGCAACCGCAGCCGTCTCTCGAGCCAGCGGCGCCGCCCGACGACATCCCGGAGCCTGACTTTATCCCCGTAGCGCGCGCGCATCACCGTGCGAAGGTCGCCAAGGCCATCGATCAGACCAAGGCCGAGTGCCCGCTTTCCCGTCCACACTTCGCCTGAAAACAGCTTCCGCTGGGCACCCTTGAGGCGCTCGCCCCGACGTTCGCGCACGTAGGCCTTGAAGCTATCGTGCACATCTTTCTGCAGCGCCATGAGGCGAGTGACGTCTTCGGCGTCTTCCGCCGCGAACGGGTCGAGCATCATCTTCTTATCGCCGCGCGTGTGCAGACGGCGCTCGATGCCGATCTTCTCCAACAGTGCTTGAAAGCCGAAACCCGCGTAGATGACCCCGATGGAGCCGATGATCGAGTTTTCGTCGGCATAGATCTCGTCTCCCGCGCAGGCGAGCCAATAGCCACCAGAAGCCGCCACGTCTTCGGCGAAGGCGAACACCGGCACCTTCTTTTCGTCGGCCAAGGCCCGGATGCGCCTGGCGATCAGTGCCGATTGGACCGGCGATCCGCCGGGCGAGTTCACGACCAGCGCCACCGCCTTAAGGTGGTACAACTTAAACGCCCGTTCTATCTGACCGGCCAGCCCGGTGAGATTGAGACCACCGCTCAGGCGCGATTCACCGCCGATTACGCCGCTCAACCGCAACACGGCGACCACCGGCCGCGGCTCCCGCCACGGCGGCCAAAACCTAGCGAGCCACTTCTCCATCATCGTCGCCCATAGATAGGGTGCATGCCCGCCCCCAACAAGAGCTACGCGCGCTGACACTAGAAGACGAGCCCCGCGCCGTCGCGCAGCACAGCGTCCGCCCCGTCGGTATAGGCGCCGTCGGCGGTATGCAGCACGAGCCCCGCGGCCATGGTCAACGGCGCGGCCGAGCCCTTGCGCGCCCGAACGATGAGCAACTTGGCCGCCTTGCCCTCAACTGGCCACAGCGGAAACAGCACGATAGCGCCCATATCGCCGCGCAGGGGTTCGAGGATGACGTCGATCTGCGCCGCCGGGGCGATCATGGTGATCGTGCCGCCGGAACGCACTCGATTGATCAGAAAGTTGATCCAGACGGCCAAATCACCGTCCGCACGGTGATGGCTCAATGCGCGGGCCGGCACAGGTGAGGGTTGCGAGCGCCCGAGCTCGAAATAGGGCGGATTGGCCATGGCGTGGTCGTAGGTGGTGGTGTCGAAGGGCGCCGGCGGATCGCCAATGTCGCCCTTGATGATACGCACTCGTACATCCAAGCTGTTGAGCGTCGCATTACCCGTCCCCGCCGCTGCGAGGTCCGACTGCAGTTCGATCCCGTCCACGCGGCAGCCGACCCGGCGTGCCAGGCACAGCGCCGCCGCACCCGACCCGGCGCCAGCCTCGGCGACGACCTCGCCACCATCCGCCGCCACGGCGGCTGCCAGCAGCACGGCATCGACACCGGCACGTGGATATCCCGGCACGTCGGCGAGCCGCACTCGCCCACCCATGATCGCGTATGCCTTCATGTCTATGTTTTTTAGGCCCTCTAGGCGCGCGCCGACGATCAGACCTGAGCGGGATCGGGCAGGTGAATGTCAGCCTCGGCGAGAAGCCGGCGCGCGCGGAGTTCGTCTGCTCGGGCCACGACCAGGCGCCTGGGCAGTGCGCCGATGCTCCCCTCGAGCACGCTGGTGTGGCTGTCAAACACGAAGGCCTCGATGCCGGCCTCGGTCAGGAGCGCGGTCAGCCACGACAAAAGCACGGGGTCGTTGGTGCGGAGGAGTTCGACCATGCCACCTTTTCCGATCGCCAGCCCTCCCTTGACCGGTCGGACGAGGCGCTTTTATGCTCGCCGCTCGTCTCCGGGAGGTCAAGAAAGGGGTGGTCGTGGGTACCGTCGTTTTGCTCGAAGGAGAGCGGTCGTCGGCGACGCGTTCGCTTGAGCCGCTACAGCGGTTGGTCGCCGAGGATCTGGCCGAGGTCAACGCGCTCATTATCGAGCGGATGCACAGCCGCGTGCCGCTGATCCCCGAGCTTGCTGGCCACATCATCGCCTCCGGTGGCAAACGCTTGCGTCCCATGCTGACCATCGCCGGCGCTAAGCTCTGCGGTCATGCCGGCCGGCGCCAGGTGATGCTGGCGGCGTGTGTCGAATTCATCCACACCGCGACCCTGCTGCATGACGACGTTGTCGACGAGAGTGGGCTTCGTCGCGGCAACGCGACCGCCAACTCGGTGTGGGGCAATCAGGCCAGCGTGCTGGTCGGCGATTTCTTGTTCAGCCGCGCCTTCCAGATCATGGTCGAGGACGGCTCGCTCCGGGTGCTGGACATTCTCTCCACGGCGTCGGCCGTAATCGCTGAGGGCGAAGTGTTGCAACTCGCTACCACCAACAATCCCGAGACCAGCGAGGATTCCTACCTCGAGGTCATCGGCGCCAAGACTGCGGCGTTGTTCGCTGCCGCCTGCCGGATCGGCGCAGTCATCGCCGATCGCCCTCAGGCCGAGGACGAGGCGCTGGAAAGTCACGGCCGCAACCTCGGCATCGCCTTCCAACTCGTGGACGATGCGCTCGACTACTCGGCCCGTCAGGCGACGCTCGGCAAGACCGTCGGCGATGACTTCCGCGAGGGAAAGATCACCCTGCCGGTCGTGCTCGCCTTCCGCCGAGGCCGCGCCGAGGAGCGCAGTTTCTGGCGTCGCACCCTGGCTGATGGCCGCCAGGAGGACGCCGACCTTGCCCACGCGATCAGCCTCTTGGAGCGCACCGGAGCGCTCACCGACACCATCGCGCGCGCGCGTCACTACGGCGCTATCGCCCGCGACGCCCTCGGCATCTTCCCCGATGGACCGGTCAAGCAGGCGATGATGGAGACCGTCGATTTCTGTATCGAGCGCGCCTACTGAGGGCACCTCGCGTTGCGGGTAGAGGTGGTTGGCGCTATAACCTCGCGCCTGATCGGAGTGTAGCTCAGCCTGGTAGAGCACCGTCTTCGGGAGGCGGGGGTCGGAGGTTCAAGTCCTCCCACTCCGACCAAGTGTTTCTCCGCCGGCCGCCGCCTTGCCCCCAAGGTAAGGGCGGCATGTCCGAGCAGACGGTGCCGTTCACTCCTGGTGGCGATGCAGCACCTTGAGGTCGACGTCCTCGAATGTCGCCTGTCCGGTCAGCAGCTTCCAGTTCGTGGTCGAAAATGTGTGCTTACGAATGATGCGCCGGGCGTGGCCCGGCCGCACGTGGCCGGTGCGGTGCGATACATCGGTGTCGAACACGATCAACGTGCCGGGCGGACCGGTCATCGAGAGGATGCCCTCGGCTCTTGGCCCAATGTAGCCCGCATCCCCGGCGGTTTGCTGTGCTCGCGCAGCAGGCCAATGCGCGTCTCGATTTTGCGATGGTGCGAGCCCGGCCCGAACTCAAAAGGGCCGCAGGTCTTGGTCACATGGCTCAGGTAGAGGAAGAACTTAAGGCATTGATTCACGTCGAAATGCACGTCGTATGACGAGCCGGTGAGGCGCTCGGACGCGCCAAAATTGTTAGCGATGTAGATCTGGGTGTTGAATTCCACCGCTCGCCGTAGTGGGCGGTCGCCGCCTCGCGCAGCACCGGGATAGAGAAGAGGGCGGTGACAGCTGGGAACAGGCCCCCAGCCGTTCGCTCGGGTTCAACACGGTGAGCCGCTTGTTGTCGTCGTTGGAACCTTGTTTCACGTCGGGATCGACGATGGCGAATGCTCAATCGGCCTCTTCGCCAAGCTGGCGCAGCATATCGGGGCCCAGCAACCTTAGCACCCGACAACCCCCATAGGTCCGCCCCGGCCGCGACGATCGCCGCGGCCGGGGCCGGCGGCACCACCGTCACGCGCTCAAGGATATCGTTGAACAGCGCATTTAGATCAAGCTTATCGCGGTGTTGCATCGGCTCACCTCACTCGATCCTGCCCTGTAGGACACGTGCCGTGATCGCTCTCCGGGCCGTGCACGGCCCTCATCTATCTCATTCACGACGCCATTGCAGCGCGGCGCCGCACGATTGTCATGGCGTTCGAGCGGACATCGGGGCTAACGTCGCGGCCTTCCTCTCACCCGGGCCACCACAATGACTCTCGCCGTCCCGCCGCGGCCAACGCTGGCGATTCTTATCGGGCTTGCCGCCATCGGTCCGCTGGCGCAGAGCATTTTGATCCCCTCGATGCCGGGGCTCCAGCGAGTGTTCGAGACCGACTATGCGACCGTGCAATACCTACTCACACTCTCTCTCCTAGGCATCGCCCTCGCCCAACTCGTGTACGGGCCGGTGTCGGATCGCTACGGGCGCCGGCCAGTGCTGCTCGTGGGCGGGCTGATATTTCTCGCCGGCAGCGTAGCCTGCATCTTCGCGCCCGATATCGAGACTTTGATCGCCCTGCGCCTGGTGCAGGCGGTCGGCGGCTGTGCCGGCATCGTGCTCGCGTCAGCCATCTTGCGCGACCTCTACGAGCGCGAGCGAGTCGCGAGCATGTTGGCATACGTGATCATGGGGATGGTGGTTGCGCCGATGATCGCGCCGACCATCGGCGGTATTCTCGAGGAGTGGATCGGCTGGTGGGCCAACTTCGTCTTCGTCGGGATCATGGGCGCCATCATCCTCGGGTTCGCGCTCTCGACATTCCACGAGACCAACCACGCCCGCTTGCCGCTCGCCAACCCGCTCGATATCGGCCGCGCTTTTGGCCGGCTCCTCGCGGTTCCGGCCTTCCTCAGCTACGCCGTCGTCAATGCCTTCTCTCTAGCGATGTTCTTCGGTTTTCTGGCCGGCGCACCGTACGTGATGATCGAGCTGATGGGGCGAAGCCCGAGCGAATACGGCCTCTACTTCATGCTCGTCTCGGGCGCCTTCATGGCCGGAAACTTCATTTCGGCACGGGTCTCGCCGCGCTTCGGCATCGATCGCATGATTTGGGCGGGCACCTCGCTAACCCTGCTAGGGATGATGGCGTTATTCGTGGTGGCGGCGCTCAACCGGCTGACACCGGGACTCTTGTTCGGACTGCCGACCCTGATGGCGCTCGGCAATGGCCTCACGATGGCCAACGGCATGGCCGGCGCCGTCAGCGTGAACCCGCGCGCCGCCGGGACCGCCGCAGGGCTGGTCGGTTTTATGCAAATGTTTCTCGCCGCCGTCGCCTCGTTCATCGTCGGCGTGCTCATCGACGATAACGCCATGCCCCTCGTCAGCGTCATGCTGATCAGCGCGTCGCTCGCCTTCGTTGCGCACGCACTTGGCGGTGTGGCTCGCGGCCGGTCGAGGCGCCAAGGCGCCGCTGCACCGGCCGAATAGGCGCCGGCGCGCGATCGACATTGCCCACCGGTGGTCGCTCGCGCGGCCCGCGGTCGGCTCGCGCCGCTGAGCCCGAGCCGATACTCCCAGGTCTTGCGGACCCGCCGCGCAGCGGATAGTGGCCGGTCGACACGCCGCGATAGGTGAACCCGACCGTTTCGAGGGCGCAGGCCGAGGCCGGGTTGTCAAGAAGGACATGGGACATCAGTGCCGCGACACCGCGCTCGCGCAAATGACCCACGACCGCGCGCACCGACTCGGTAGCGAAACCGAGGCCCCACGAGGGGCAACCGATCCAGTAGCCGTGTTCGGCCGCCCTCGTATCGTCGCCAAACCCCGCACAGCCGACCAACGCCCAGTCGCTCTGGCGCAGGACGGCGAACGTGGTTCCGCCGGGGCCGCATCGTTGCGCGATCCACTCGCAAACGCTGACGGTCGTACGGGGATACGGCATTGACGCGAGCTGTTTACCGGCCTTCAATCGCGGCCGAGCAGCGCTGCGATGAAGGCTGCGTCGGCGCTCTCCAAAGACCGCAGCCGCTCCGTCACCAGACGTACGTACGTGGTTCTCGGCCCCAAGACCTTGCCCGGCCGCATCGGCCGCGTCCGAGCGCCTA
>Ga0315339_1002404_pt1 | contig 14320 bp, 6 predicted proteins | sample ASW17metaG_FD_204514 | JGI IMG/M metagenome (GOLD analysis project Ga0315339, IMG submission 204514) | Ammonia-oxidizing marine archaeal communities from Pacific Ocean, United States - ASW #17 | ecosystem: Environmental > Aquatic > Marine > Oceanic | place: USA: California | collected 2016-12-05
ATAGCGACAGGATGGTGGAAGGGCAGTCAGAAGATCAAGCAGTCGCTTTACCCACTTGTTGTTGTTCAATTGGCGTCCGTAGCAAATGCTGACGACTCTTCTGGCGATCGCTGGCAGAAGGAGGCCACAGTCACCGCTGGATGGCGTGGCGCGCTTCAATCCTTCTTAGAGAAAGAGTCCCAACTCGAGTTGCTGATAAGTAAACGAAAGGCGTGCGACGAGAAGCTCGCAGCGGCCAAAGCGCAAGCCGATGTGTTGAGGCAGCAGCGCAACAAGACAGCGCACGAGATCAATACCGCCTGGGCAAAGATACGCGAGATGGCATCGGGTAGGGCGGAGGCGATTCGGGACGGCGACTGGGGCGAGGCGTATAGAGAATTCGGGCAAAAGATTGTAGATGCAAGACAAAAGCTGAGTAAGAAAGAATCGCCATCAAAAGATTTGGGTTTCCTTGGCCGTGCTGCAGAAAAAGTGGCTCACAAAATTGACAATTGGTCGGCATCCTCTGAACCTGAATCAATACTTGGTAAGTTGATTCTGGAGATGAGGCCAGCGCTGGATGACCTAGATGTTGACGATGGCAAAGTCATGGCAGTAATTAGTGAGCTTAGAACCGTCGTCTCAAGGATTGAGGGCGAGAGCCGTGAGAAAGGTGTAATAGAGAACCAACTGGAAAGAAGTAAAGTGGAGTTGGTCGAGTCCAAGGAGTTAGTCAGCGACGCTCAAGCGGAATTGCGAGCGCTGGGGCGGCAGTACTTTGGCATTAAGAAAGCGGCAAACGACTGGCCGGACGTGGCTGATGTTGAACCTCTTTCGTCTGGCAAGAACCAGCAATTGATTGTCGCCCTCGAGAGGCCGTTAGTCCCGCAGAGCGAGGAAGAGCGGCTCAGCCGGTTGTTGGGCGGGGGTCGGGGAGATTCAGCATTTGCAGGTTTGGTCGTCGGCGACTTTCTTTATGATTACCTTAGAATTGATCCGCTCGTCATGGAGGGGATTGATTTTGCTCGAGCAGCCGATCTAAGTAATCCGCTGTTGTTTGCCGATTTCGCAAATGAACAAGCTGCATTGATGGCGTTGGGTGAGGGCGATTCAATTGCCCGCTTGCAAGGATACGTTGCGGAGCGAATGGTGGCACAACACATGGCCGCAGCCGGGCATGATGTGTCGTTTCCGGAGACTTCGAATCAGGCTGGATACGATCTGTTGATAGACGGTCAGCCGTTTCAGGTGAAGTGCACGGAGTCTGCAAGCCATATACAAGAGCATTTGGATAAATACCCAGAAATTCCTGTGATCGTCAATGCAGAGCATGCCGATGCGTTTGCGGATGTGCCTGGGGTTTATGTGGATCCAGCATTATCGGTAACAGATGTGACGGCGATGACCGAGATGGGCATCGCCGACGGTGCTGAGGTCCTGGACTTCGAGTTGCCCTGGATTGCCCTCGCGGTGAGCACGGCGGTCGAAATTCGAGATCTGTATCATTCGCGAACAGGCTTGACGAACTCAGCCGTCAATATCGTGACGGATACGGCTGGACGAACCGCACTAGGTACCATTGGCTCGTATGCAGGTAGTGCGATTGGGTCTTTGGTATTCGGGCCTGCTGGGTCCGTGATCGGTGCGCTGGGTGGTGCAGTCGGCGGCGGTATCAGCGGAGGACGGCTGGCAAAGGCGAGCCGGGCTTTTCTCGTCGGTGCAGAGTCCGATGCGGTTCGAGAAGCAGCGCGTGATCTGGCGATGTCGGCGGCACTGACGATGCCGGGAAAACTGGATACTTGGCAGGGTAAACGTCGAAAGATTGCCGAACTCGTGATTAAGGACAGCGAACACAAAAGTGAGGTGGAGCAGATCAGGGGCTGGATGCTGCGACAGATGGAAGACGACGCACGATACTTTGAGCAACGGCAACGCGAATTAGATCGCGTAGCTCACGCTGCTGAGAAAGAAGACCCATATGACCTGTCACGCAGAGTGCTCGATCTGATCGGTCGAGCCAGAATTCACCCACACAGCCTCCAGGTCAAACTGCGAAAACTATTCCTGGCATTGAAGGAACTTGGTGATGCCGCAAAGAAATACCGCATCGGCGGGGCTGGCACGGGAGATTCAGCCGCATGATCCCATCCGTCGTCGCCAAGCAAGTTCGTGAGACCGTCCTCGATTACCTCCAAACGACGTTCGCGTTGTCGGACAAGGATTTAGAACGCGGGCTGTTTGAGTTTCTCGGCGGACCAAACGGACTGTTCAAAGGCCCGTACGTCGATATCCGGTTGCCGTTTCGCAAACGCGACGAAGGCGAGCGGATTCCGCTTGATATCAAACCCGGCTTTGAGCCTTACAAGCATCAAGTAAAGGCGTTTCAGCGCCTCTATTCGAGAGATGGCCACCAACCGCAGCACACACTGGTAACGACCGGTACCGGCTCGGGTAAAACAGAGTGTTTTCTGTATCCCATCTTGGACCACTGCTGGCGTAACAAAGACAAGCCCGGCATTAAGGCCATCATTTTGTATCCGATGAATGCTTTGGCGACAGATCAAGCCGGTCGCCTAGCGGAAATGCTGTGGAACGACGAGCGGCTGAAAGGTGAGGTATCGGCCGGTCTCTATGTTGGCGGGAAAGGCCGCCATTCCGCAGCTGACGAACAGCATCTGATCGATTCTAGAGATGTCTTGCGCGACTCGCCGCCGGATATTTTACTAACCAACTACAAGATGCTTGATTTCCTGTTGCTCAGGCCGGAGGACAGGAAGCTCTGGCTGCACAACGAGAGTGATACGTTGCAGTACTTAGTGCTCGATGAGCTGCACACCTATGACGGGGCACAAGGAAGCGACGTTGCCTGTTTGATTCGCAGACTCAAAAACAGACTCAAGGTAGAGCCAGGCAGCCTATGTTGTGTTGGCACGTCAGCGACTATCGGCGACTCGGATGATCGCAGTCGCAATGCTCTTACTAGCTTCGCGGGAAAAGTATTCGACGCTTTGTTCGCAGAGGAAAGTTTGATCACGGAGTCGCGACAAACGATCCGTGAGACCTTGGGCAGCGATACGAATGACCAGGAGCCACCCTTCGCTGCGACATTGGAACAGTTAGATCCCGATAATTTTGCTGACTCACAGCGTTGGCTGGAGCAGCAAGCAGAACTTTGGTTGAGTCTTGATGGTGCAATCGACCCTTTGCGTGTCGCTGATGAACTTCGCCAAAACCACTTCTTGCGACAGGTAATAAAAGTACTTGGCGGGCAACCACAGTCGCTGCACGAGATTGACGCTCGGCTTCGCGCTCGCGATCCTGACTGGAATGATTTACAGAACGACAAGCAGCGGCAGTTCTTATTGAACTCTTTTCTCGGGCTGATCTCCTACGCTAAGAGCAAAGAGGGCGAGCGTGAAATTCCATTCTTAACTGTACAAGTACAGCTGTGGTTGCGAGAACTTCGGCACTTGGTACAGAGAGTAGCGATGCCCTCGGATGTGGCTGAGTTTTCATGGGCAAGCGACAATTTGGCGGCAGGTTCGGAAGGTTCGCACTGGCTGCCGATCGCGTTCTGCCGTGAATGCGGCCAAAGCGGGCATGCATCAGTCATGCGGACTAATGAAGCGGTACTGCGTGAAGACTTGTCCGAAATCGGCAAGGCCTGGTTACACCGAACGCATTCCGCGCGGTACGTTCGGATTGGTCAGCAATCAAACGATCTCTTTCCCGATTTCATCAACCCGCAGTCTTTAGTCGTTGGTTCGGAACCCACTGATCAAGGGGAGAATGGTGAAACGATTGATTGCGTGCCAGCGTTGGTTACGGCCGAACTGTCGAGCCAGGTGCCGCCCAAATCGCTTGCGCGCTGTCCGGATTGTGGTGGCGACCACTGCTTGTCCATGCTCGGATCGCGTGCGCCTAGTCTTCTCAGTGTAGCGATCAGCGATATCTTCACGAGCCCGTATAACGCAGACAAGAAGCTGCTCGCGTTTACGGACTCGGTACAAGACGCTTCTCATCGTGCTGGCTTCTTTGGTGCAAGGACGTATCGGTTTAATGTCCGAACCGCGATGCAGGGGTTACTACAACCGGAACAGCCGACGGTGCCATTGACCGAGTACGCGGAGCGTATGTTCGAATATTGGCTCCCGCGGGTGGGCAAGGAAAGGTTAATTCCGACGCTGATGCCGCCTGACCTACGCGAATATCCGCGATATCTAGCTTTCCTGAGTTCGAACGGCGGTGGAGGGCACAAGCGACTTCAGGAAGACTTGATGGATCGACTGTCGTGGGAAGTCACGATGGAATACGGACTGCGGAGCAAGGTGGGCAGAACGCTGGAAGCGACGCGTTGTTCAGCGTTCCAGATCGATGCTGGTCGATTGGACGAAGCCGCAGAACGCTTAACGCTCGAGCTTAACGAGGAGAATATTCTCGACGGCAGAACCGAGAATGTCGACGTAGCTACGATGCGTCATTTCCTGGTTGGGTTATTGAACAGGACCCGACTCAGGGGCGGCATCGTTCATCCTTTTCTGAAACCTTACATCGAGAGTGGCGGGAATGGCTATTTGCTTCGGAAAGGGCGCGAGCCACTGTTGTCAACATTTGGCCAATACAGCGTATATCCCAGGTTCTTGACGGACAATGTGGCAGCTGCGGGAGCAAAGGGAGTCGCGTTTGATTCTATCGTAGCCACTACAACTAGTCGTACTTGGCCGAGAGACTGGGTTGCCCGTTGCTTGGATGTGCCGGCCAACGATCCGGGCACCAACAATTTCTACAGTAGTGTGATGTCCGCGCTTACTGCGGTCGGCTTGTTAAAAGAGTATCAAGGTCGTTCACATTCACGAGTGTGGGGCATCGATCCGAAAGTGGCCGGGATCACCGCAGAAACTGCCGTTGCGGCGTGCTCAACTTGCGGCACAGAGGCTGTTATCGCAGCGAGCGACGCGGACCATTGGGCCGGAAACAAATGCACGCTGTATCGTTGCATCGGAAGTTTTGAAGTTGTCGAACAGACCAAAGAGTCGTACTACAGTCGAATTTACAAAAGTGGCCAGCTTTACAGAGTATTTCCGGATGAGCACACAGGACTTCTAGGGCGAGCGGCGCGAGAAGACTTAGAAGAAGCGTTTCGAACTCAAAGTCATCCTAATGGTCCGAATTTACTGGTTGCCACACCAACCCTGGAAATGGGTATTGATATTGGTGATCTGTCAGCACTCGTTTTGTGTGCAGTGCCGCCAACAACGGCTAATTATATTCAACGCGTGGGCCGGGCAGGACGTAAGACCGGCAACGCGCTCTGTCTGACACTCGTAAACGCACGGCCGCACGACCTCTATTTTCATGAAGCGCCAGAAGAAATGATGAGCGGCGCAGTTGTTCCGCCTGGGTGTTTTCTTGATACGCCAGAAATGCTGAAACGCCAACTGGTTGCACACGGTATGGATGCTTGGGCACGTGAAGACGAAAGCGCCGGCTCAATACCGCGAAATGTTCAGTTAATCAAAAAAGCTGACGATCCATCCAAATTCCCCGGCCGCTTTATCAAGTACTACCGTGACCATTATGAAGAGCTTACGGAGACCTTTCTGAACCGTTTTCGCGAGGAATTAAGCCCAACGAACCTCAAATTGCTTAATGCGTTCGGGGATGGCGAAGTTGTCGCTAATCATGTCTATGCAGCGTTTGATCGAGTTCGAGAGGAACGCGATGAACTAAAGAAGACGCGGAACCGAATTCGGGACCAAATAAAGACCTTAGAAAAGAACAAAGATGAGGACGAGGACGTCGAAGAGCGAATCAAGGATCTGAAATTCGCACGCAGCGTGATCGGGCGACTTATAGGTGAACAGGGTGAGAAATACCCGCTGAATGTATTAACCGACGAGGGCGTGTTGCCGAATTATGCATTCCCGGAGGCGGGCGTAACACTGGACTCCGTCATACGCGACGATAAGGACGACCGGCAGCGGGAATTTAGCAGTAGAGAATTCATTCGCCCGGCGAGCAGCGCGCTTCGTGAACTCGCTCCGTTCAATACGTTTTACGCCGAGGGCCGCAAAGTCCAGATCGACGAGATCGACGTCGGTAGTCCTGCGCGTCCCCTGACTGAAAAATGGCGGTTGTGTGCCGAATGCAGTTACGCAGAACGGGTGACAGAAGAAAGTTTCGCCGAGCCTGCTTGTCCGCGATGTTCGGATACCACCGCATGGGCAGATGCGGGTCAGCTGAGAACTCTGATCAATTTCAGGAGGTCGCGTTCTCTTGCTGCCCGGCTAGAATCTTCGACGGTAGATGATAGTGACGATCGCCAAGAAGAGTTCTACAAGACCGCTGACCTTATCGATGTTGGACCTCAAAACTTTCATGGCGCGAAACTGATTAGTGACATGCCGTTTGGGTTCGAGTTGCTGAAGGACCTGATTCTTCGCGAAGTGAATTTCGGTCGCGAATTTGATGGCGGCGGTCAGGGACTAAAAGTATCGGGACTGCCGATCGGCGATCGCGGGTTTGATGTCTGCCTGGACTGCGGCAAGGTTCGCGGCACCAATGGAAAGGAACTCGAGCACGCTCCGTACTGTAAAAGTAAACGTACGAATCAAGAAGAGCGCGTCGAGTCCATATTTCTCTATCGACAGATTCAGTCGGAAGCAATCCGCGTACTCATGCCATTTGCGGACGTAAAGCTCGATGAGCGTAGAGCATCGTTCAAAGCTGCTTTGGAGCTCGGATTTAGACGGCATTTTCAAGGGGATCCGGTCCACCTACAAATCAAAGAGTCTCGCGAGCCGGTTGCAGGCGGCGGATATCGACAATACCTGGTAATTTTCGATGCGGTCCCCGGCGGAACCGGATATTTATCGGAACTGTGGAACTCGGACAATTTCATGGACGTGTTGCAGTTGGCTCTTACGGCGCTGCAGTCGTGTGAATGCCGGAATGACGAACTTAAGGACGGTTGCTATAGGTGCTTGTACGCCTATCAGCGTCAAAAAGAGCTGGCTCTAATTTCTAGTCATACAGCACAAGAAACGCTTTCGGAGATTCTCGCCAAACGCGGCGATCTACAGCCTATCCATACTTTGTCGGACGTATCGCTAGATCAGCGTCTAGAGAGCGAATTGGAAGAGAAGTTCGTCGCGGCGTTGGCAGCGCGTTGCATTGAGAAGGATTACTGTTCCTGGCGTGAGTTTGTGCAAGGCGGCGAAATTAGGTGGAAATTTTCCATTAACGACGTTGAGTGGGAGCTCGAGGCGCAAGTCAATCTGAGCTCGAAACAAGGAGTTGGGGTTGCGAGCAAACCCGACTTCATCTTTAGACGCGTGAACGGCAACCTTGGCGACAAACCGATCGCTGTCTTTTGCGATGGGTTTGCGTTTCATGGCTGTCCCGATAAGGCAGAGGGACGGATCTGGGACGATGTTGTTAAGAGAACCGCCATAATTGATTCTGGGAAATTCAATAAGTGGTCTGTCGCCTGGAAAGATGTCGAGTTATTTGAGAAGGACAAGGGCAGTGCGCCTTGCTTATTCGAGGACACTGCTAACCGAAAACTGAGCGCGCTTGCAGGCCCAGCAGGTTTAACACTTCCGAAAGAGCTTGGAAAATCGAGCAGCATGGAAATGCTTTGGGAGTATCTTGCAGATCCCAATCCGGAAAAGTGGCGCTGTCTTGCAAACGTCTGGACTGTCGCTTGGGCGACTTCTGGTCAACTAATAGGTCCCGATCAAATTGACGCCATTGGGAATCTCCTGACGACAGACCAAGTACTGAACGATTGCCCCCAAATTGATGTTGTACCAAGCCCGGGGGCGTCGTTCGGCAGAATAGGGTGGAGTGAATTCCAACAAACTCTAATATCGTGCCAAACGGCCGATCTTCAGGTTGGTAATATTGATGCAGCGAATGTTGTATTGCGACTAGATGACTCAGCCGGTAATCGAGCTGCTAACGAGTTTGAACGTTCCTGGAGAGCGTTCCTGCAGGCATGGAATCTGTTGCAGTTTAGAGCAAACGTGACAGTTCAAACAACTGAGCGAATTCAGCGTGAGAGCGATCAAGTCTCAATACCTGATCAGATTTCTCAGGCGGCTGAACCGGTGGTAGAGGAATACATAGAGTCGGAGCCTCTAATAGCTGAGTTATTAGAGTATTCCACCGAAACGGTGAAACCGTTCCTGCACCACCTCGCGCTTACTGGACTACAGTTACCAACAATCGATTTCGAGTTGGACGTCGGGACTGAACGATGTGGGCCGCAGCCAGAATTGGCTTGGCCAGAGCTGAAGATGGTCATCCTTGCCGATAACCAGATTGAGGATCGTGAAATTTTCGAGAACAAGAGTTGGAAAGTTTTTGTACACCCTCTGGACTTCGAAGAAGTCACTGACGAAATTAGACTAAGAGCGGTTGATACCGCGAAATAGGAAGATTAATGAATCCCCAAGTAGCTTTCGCAAAAACATTCTTGAAGTCGTTTTCCGGATTGCCTCAGCAGGAACAAAAGCGGACGCGCGAGTTCTTGGAGAAGTTTCAGGAAGACCCGCAGGGAACCGGGCTAAATTTTGAGAGATTGAATGCTGCTAAGGACGACAAAATTCGAAGCGCACGAATCAGCCAGGCCTATCGCGCGATTATCATTCACCCACCTAAAGGTGACGTTTACCTTTGCGTTTGGGTTGATAAACACGACGATGCCTACGACTGGGCGGCGAAGAAGCGCTTCGAAGTAAACCCTACTTCGGGAGTAATGCAGTACTACGACACGACGGCCGTCGAAGCGGCGAAGCCGGTCGCCGATGAGCAGGAACAAGAGGACTACCAGGCCACGCTGTTTGATGAGCATGATGATGAGGAACTTCTCTTAGCGGGAGTGCCACAGCCGTTACTCACGGCTGTTCGCGCAGTTATTACTGAGGATGATTTGGACGCGTTATCGCCGCATCTGCCCGAAGATGCGGCGGAGATGCTGTACTTGCTAGCTGCAGGCTACGGTCTGATGGAGGCTATTGAAGAAGCCGATAGAGCGAAGAATGCTGTTGCCAACGTAGATACGGAGGATTTTACTCAGGCATTGAACAGGACGGAATCACAACGGACATTCAAGATTTTGGAGGGCGAAGACGAGCTCGAAGCGATGCTCGACGCGCCGCTCGATCAATGGCGAGTGTTTTTGCACCCAACGCAAAGAAAACTTGTCCGGATGAAATCCAATGGGCCTGTTCGCGTGCTCGGTGGCGCCGGTACAGGAAAAACCGTGGTGCTTATGCACCGAGCGAAATACCTATTGGGCAATGTTTTTACTGACGATAGTGATCGTTTGCTCGTGACAACCTATACGAAAAATCTTGCTCTAGATTTGGAGCGCAACCTAAAGACGTTGTGCGGTCGAGATGCCGGCCGTTTGGATGTGGTCAATTTACATGGATGGGCGAAGCACTTCATGACTACCCATGGACATCCTTTCAAGTTGATTAGCGATTCGCAGAAGAAGCAGCTGATGCAAGATGCTGTAAATCAAGCTGATTCGTTGAACTCTGATATTGCGTTCTATCTTGATGAATGGGATCACGTTGTTCAATGCAATGACGTTACGTCTCGCGACTCGTATCTGACGGTGCGACGGGTGGGGCGTGGTACGCCATTGAGTAGAAAACAACGATCAGCAGTGTGGGCAGTGTTCGAGATCTATCGTGAGTTTCTAGACGATCGGCATCAGACGGAGTGGGCGGATTTGATTCGCGAAACTCGGCTCTTTATCGAGAGGCGAGCATTGAAATTGCCTTATCAAACCGTCCTTGCCGATGAAGTTCAAGATTTTACGAAGGGAGAGTTGAAGCTGTTACGCGCGATTGCCCCCACAGGCAAGGACACGATGTTTGTCGTCGGCGATGGTCATCAACGAATTTACGGAACACCGGTGACTCTCGGCAGCTGCGGCATTGAAATCCGCGGTAGGTCTCGCCGGCTCAAACTTAACTATCGAACGACCGAACAAATCGGTGGTCAGGCGATCGCGATTCTAAAAGATCTTGAAATAGATGACCTGGACGGTGGAGTGGATTCGCTCAAGGGTTATTCGGCGCTTCGGTCTGGCCCCGTACCAATAATCCGCAATTTTGGTGCTGAGGGTGCCGAAGCAGACTTTATCAAGGAAGTCGTAGGTGCCTGGATCGCTCAAGGCGTGCCTCCTGAAGCAATTTGTATTTCAGCGAGAACGCATTCTCAAATCGACCGTCGGTATGCACAGATATTGGAAGGAATTGGAATCGCTTCGGTGAAGGTAGAAAAAGATCCAGAGGCTGAAGCGAGCAGGCCGGGTGTAAGGCTAGCGACAATGCATCGTATGAAGGGACTCGAGTTTTCACGGGTGTTATTGGCTGGTGTACAGGCGGGGAAAATGCCGCTGGAAGCCGGCGATTATGCTGATTATGCGAGTTTGGAAGATCATGAATTGCGAGAACGTTGCTTGCTGTATGTGGCGTGCACAAGAGCGAGGGACGAGTTGATCATTTGCGGGTACGGTACTCAATCGCCTTTCGTGTCAAAATAACGTAGAGACGTGACATAGTCGGGTATTTCTCGATGTCTCTCCGATAACAAAAATCTAGAGGAGATTGACATGTCATTGCTGGATATTCTTAGATCATTCGATCCAAATGTCGTCGCATACGGTTTTATCGTCTTTATGCTTTTCGCTTTCGTGTTAGCGATCTGGACAATCGGCTCCCAAAAACATCCTCGATACCAACAGTTTGCGCCAAATCTATTAACGACAGTTGGTATTTTGGGTACTTTCGTCGGAATCTCGATCGGCCTGGCAGGATTCGACACAAATCTGATCGACGAGAGTATCCCAACGCTACTGAACGGTCTAAAGACTGCGTTCATAACGAGTATCGTTGGTATGACTCTGTCGATTCTCACAAAAGCGTTCGCAACGTGGAATAACCGGGAGGACGAAACGGCCGGTGAGGATGTTGGAGCCGCTGAACTACATACCGTCCTTCGCGAAATTCGCTCGGGAATCCTACAAGGAAACGCTCTTACTGATAAAACGCGTCAAGCGATTGCCGGTGACGGTGATGCAAGTGTTGTTACGCAATTGCAGAAAGTTCGGACGGAGATAAATGACAACTCCAAGGAAATGCAGCGGAAGCTGTCTGTCGGAATGCAGGGCGAGTCGATCGGTGTCGCTATAGAAGGAATCGGTACGAATATTAATAATATTGGCGAGAAAGTAGCTGAGGAATTCCGTCGGTTCGCCGAAAAGGTTTCCGAAATCGGATCCAAGCAGCTGGTCCAGGCTCTAGAAGAAGTAATTCGCGATTTCAATCGAAATTTGATGGAGCAATTCGGCGAGAATTTTAAGCACCTCGATCAATCTGTACAGAAGCTAGTCGTCTGGCAAGATCAGTATGGCGAACAATTGGATCAGATGGACAAGCAATTTCAGGAGACTGTAAAGGGCCTGGCCGTTTCGAAAGATGCGGTTGCGGAGATTTCGGAAAAAGTATCAGTCATTCCTGAGTCTATGACCGCGTTCTTGGCAGTAATGAAATCGGCCGGTGTGCAATTGCAAAATTTAGAAGCACATCTTGGCGCTTTTGCGGACATGCGAGAGAAGGCTGTTGGTGCGATGCCCGAGATCAAGAAGCAATTGGACGACGTTATGGAGACAGTTCAGGCGTCGGTTAAGAGGGCTTCCGATCACTACGAAATCATGCTGTCGGATTCGTCGGAAGCTAATGAGAAATTTAAGCAGGCAGCAGCAGTCGTTCAGGAACGGTTCGCAAATGAAACAGAAGCAGCAATAACGAAGACCAATGATGTTCTAAACAAGACTGTTTCTTCATTGCACGACGGCGGAAAGGCTGTCACCGAGTCGGCTTCTCAAGTCTCTGAAAAGGTCAGCGGGGCCGTCGACGAGCTTTCGACCAAGATAGATCAGTCAATCAGTAGATCGTTCGAAGACCAAAACGCGAAGCTGCAGCAGCTTCAGGGTGGTCTCAGAGATGCTGTAGCCAAAGCCGCTGAAGATCAGACTCAACTAATCACTCAAATTACTGAGAATATGGACGCGAAGATGCAGGAGGAACTCACGCGTGTAATCCAGTTAATGGCAAATAGCCTGGGTGCGATTACCGGGAAGTTTGTTGATGATTACATGGAATTAACTACCAACATGCAGAAGGTAGTCGAAAGCAATAGACGAGTAGGCCAGTGAGCCGCAAGCGAGCGTTATTCGCGACCAGGGAAGGAGAAGATGGTGGTCACTGGCTATCTGTCTCAGACCTAATGGCGGGCTTGATGATGATTTTCTTGTTCATCGCGATCATCTATATGCGACAGGTTCAAAAAGTGATCGTACTCGCCGATGATACCCACACAGCGATCTACACTGCGTTATATGACGAGTTCAAAGACGACCTCTCCAAGTGGAGTGCGGAGATCGACCCCGAAACGATGACCATACGATTCAATGAACCGGATATTCTTTTCCCTCAAAACAGTGCCGCGCTAAGGCCTGAATTCAAAGTTATCCTAGTTGATTTCTTTCCTCGATATGTGAGGACGCTGGACGTCTTTCAACCCGATATCGATGAGATTCGGGTCGAAGGACACACCTCAAGCGAGTTTCGCAGCGAAACGGACGAGACTAACGCATATTTTCGAAATATGGATCTTTCTCAAGATCGGACTAGGAACGTTCTTGAATATTGTCTACAGCTGGAGAACCTCGACGGGAACTCTTTATGGCTAAAAGAGAAGGTTGCGGCGGTAGGCCTTTCCTCTGCACGGCTCATTCGAGATGAAAACGAAATCGAAGACAAGGAAAGGTCTAGGCGTGTCGAGTTTACCGTGAAGACTAATTTCGAAAAGAGAATCATCGAACAGACACTTGCGAAGAGGGCTAGATCCGCGACTCAATAGTTATGGACTTAGAGATCAACATTTCGGAACTTCAGCGTTCAGTGCGTCGCCTCGCGGCGGAACCGAGGGAGATCTTTATTGGTGATTCTAAGCTGGGTGGTCTTTCAGAAGTCACTATTCGGCTACAGCAGGGCGTAGATGTTGAGCTGAAGGATCTTGAGGTCAATGCTGGTGGACTGCTTGGTTATCAAGGCCATCAAGTCGTTCTTTATATCCCGGATCAGGGGTGGAAAATCGATGAGGTAATGCTAGACGGATCTTCTGGAAAAAAAATTCACGTCGCGAATTGTAGCGTATTGGAGGAAATGAAAAGGAGTGGGCGATTTGATAGATACGTCGTGCGAAACGGTTTGTCGCCAAAGTTCGCAGTTATAGGGGGAACGCGTGAAGGTGATGAAGTCGTGGGCGAGGCGGAACTTGTTGCATGTATAGTCTGCATGAAATATCTAAATTATAAAAACGCTAACAATATATCCTCTGCCGCTCGTCGAGATCTGGCGAAGCAATTTTCCCTCGACAATTTCTTTGCGACCTATAGCTCATATTTCAAGCATATGCCGACGCGAAGTGCTGATGAGATGGCATCGAACCGGTACAGCTCTAATTGGAAAGAAGTTTCAAGGCGGTATCGGGAACAGGTTGATTGGCAGTGCGAAGGTTGTAGCGTAAGTCTGGTTGGGCAGAGACACAAGCAGCTCTTGCACGCGCATCACCTCAACGGTGTTAAGGGAGACAATAAGAAAAGCAATCTCAAGGCGCTCTGTATAGATTGTCACTCGAAAGAGGAGATGCACCAGCATTTGTTCGTGTCTCATAGCGATCGAAGAGTGATACAAGCCTTGCGGCAGGAGCAAAAACTTTATGAAAAGGCTCCTAGCGGTAGTACGGCCAAGTCAGATTGGAGCGATGCATTTTTGAATGCAGATCCTGCTGTACATGGACTTTTGTTCGAATTAAGAGCGCAGAATCATCCGGTACCTGAGGTGGGCGCCGATGTCGTAGATTCGGGTACACGTAGAGTTATTTATTCTAATGCCGAACTTGTTTGGGCGGATCAGAAGGAAGTGGTTGTACTAGCGCAAGATGATGACTACAAAAAATTAGAGGCTAAAGGCTGGAGCGTATTCACCGCACAAGATCTTCTTGATTATCTTCTTAATGGTGAGCGATGAAGATATTTATCGACACTGAAACAACAGGCCTACCGCGACGCCGCAATGCACCTTACTCGGAAGTAAGCAACTGGCCGCGTTTGGTTCAATTGGCTTGGGTAATTGTGGACGATAATGGAAAGGAGTTGCCGGCAGTCATATCACTGTCCAGTACCCAACTTGGTACCCAATTCGAAACGGCGAAATAACAGCGTAACCCCCCCTCTTCACTTTATACAAAGGCA
>Ga0315339_1002405_pt1 | contig 14319 bp, 12 predicted proteins | sample ASW17metaG_FD_204514 | JGI IMG/M metagenome (GOLD analysis project Ga0315339, IMG submission 204514) | Ammonia-oxidizing marine archaeal communities from Pacific Ocean, United States - ASW #17 | ecosystem: Environmental > Aquatic > Marine > Oceanic | place: USA: California | collected 2016-12-05
CTGTGACAACCGCGCGGGCGGGCGTTGCCTCAACATCCATGATGATCCCATGGTCGGTATCAATCAGGTAATTGGTCTCATAGCTGAAGCGCCCGGGGCCGTCTTTCAGCGACCGCGCAGCATCATGGTCGGTTTCAGAGATGTATTTGGGAGGCTTCTTTTTGGGGGCGGGCTGCACGGGTTGATCCTGATTGGCCAGTCTGGTGAGATAGTCCGCGACCGGGCGCTGCATCTGTTCCTTGCGCGACCAGAGCTTGTCCATTTCCTGCGGTGTGCCCTTGCGGGTTTTGTTCGCATCCGCCTCGACGGTGCTGCCATCAACCGCTGCATCGGTACCGCTGACGAAACCGAAACCTACGCATTTTTCCACGACACTTTCGAATAACCGCCGCAGTAAATCGCCGTCGGCGAAACGACCGTGCCGGTACTTGGAGAAAGTAGAGCGCTCGGGAACCGGAGCTTCCAAACCCAGCTTACAGAACCACCGATAGGCAAGATTAAGATGTATTTCTTCGACCAACCGCCGCTCGGATCGTATGCCGTAAAGGTAGCCGATCAGCAGAATGCGCAACATCAGCTCGGGATCGACCGACGGGCGACCCGTGTGGCTGTAGAGCGCCGCTAACTCGTGCCGAATACCATCAAAATCCAACAGCCAGTCGATCTTGCGCAGCATGTGATCTTGGGGAACGTGATCTTCTATCCGGAACCGATAAAACAGGCTGTCCTGCGTTTCCAACCGTCCCATCATCGCCTGATCCTCCCGCTCTTTGGAACGATTGAATCAGTCAAAGTGGCCCCGATCAAGGCCAGAGTTTTTCACCAATATCGGTCGTTATTGCCAAGGTCCATGTGGACCTCTGTAATGACGCCCCCTGTGGGAATATTAGACCCGTCTACCGTTATCCCGGTACCGAACAGGGTAATCAGGTTACCATCGGTCGAGAGATAAGAATAAAACGTCGCAGATTGGTTCACAAAGGTCGCAGTATCGGCCACGCCCGCTGGCGAGGCGTATAGCGGCTGGGTCAGGTTCGTCAGGTCAATTGTTGGCATCTTGCCCCTCGTCATTATGCAAAATTCAAATGCAGCGGCGGGTAATTTCCGCCCCGAAAGTCGCCCTTAGTGGCCCTCTGAGATCTTGCCGGAAAACCGCTTTCTGGATTGTAGCCTCAAGCCTGTTGGGAAATAAAGCCAAAGCCAGACAAACGCTGCGCCATATTAGGTTCCCAGCGCTTTAAGACCCTTGGCGTTGCCTCGCTATACCCCGCACTCAACTTGGACCAAGGTCTTGCTGATCCAAGAAGCCTCATGTCGTTTTCCGCTACCTGCAGGGCATGATGCGCGAGTGAAAAAGACAAGAGAATGATGCATTTGGAAACCAACAAGACTGCACCTTCGTTGGAACAAACAACACCTCTGAGGCCGGTGCAGATTTGTCAATCACACTGCCCACCCTGAACAAACGGAACGCTATCGAGCGCTTTCTGGCGGTGATACTGCTAATGCAGAATACCCCCAGCGATGCGTCTACGATTCTCATTACCCTGCCCTTTGGTGACCCGAAAATGTCATCGTTTGGCTTATTGGGAGGGTTTACCTCGAGGTGCGGGACGGGCCGCAGTCTTTCGTACGCCCGCAACTTACCTGGCATTTATTGATGGTTCGGCGTTGATTACAGCCCGCTGATATAGTCGGCAAAGAACGCAACGCCAGATTCTTCACCATCAATCCAGAAAACCGCGACGGAAACCTGATTTGGCTTCGTAAAATGATATAAGTCATTCTTTCGCACCGTCGGTTGCGGAAAAGGATGTTTGAACAGTCTGTTGCACCGGAGCCAAAGTATGAATGACAAAAAACATGAGATTGAGGCCTCCTTGGGTGTTGGGCAGCCAAAACGCCATCTGACGGTATGGCTGGGATGGGTCGGGGCGGCGATTATCGTTGGGGCGCTGGCGTTCTGGTGGATGCAAGAGGCCGAAGAACGCGCGCAGGTGACCTATATTACTGAAGCGGTCCAGCAGGGTGAGTTGACCGTGACAGTCACGGCAACTGGCACCATAGAGCCGACGAACTTGGTCGAGATTTCATCGGAACTGTCCGGCACGATGGCCGAAGTTTTGGTTGATTACAACGATACGGTCACCGCCGGGCAGGTTCTGGCCCGGCTGGACACCGTGCAATTGAATGCGCAACTATCCGTACAGTCCGCAAGCCACGCGGCCGCAAAGGCGCAACTGGCCAATGCCGACGCAAGCCTGCTGGAGGCAGAAGCTGATTATGAAATCGTGCGTCAACTGGACGAACGCGGGGTGACGTCACACGCCAACCTGACCACGGCACAGGCAGCACTGGCGCGGGCGCGCGCCAACGTGGCCAGTGCACAAGCCAACGTCGATCTGGCGCAAGCCCAGCTAGAGGCGCAGCAAGCCATCCAAAGCAAGGCCACCATCGTTTCGCCGATCAACGGCATCGTGCTGGATCGCGCGGTAGATGCCGGGCAAATCGTGGCCGCCAGCCTCTCCGCGCCCGAGTTATTCACCATCGCCGAGGATCTGGCCCAGATGGAGCTGCAGGTCGACGTCGCCGAGGCCGACATTGGCCGCATCTCTGTCGGGGATCAGGCCAGTTTTACGGTCGATGCTTATGATCAAAAGCCGTTCCCGGCACAGATATCCATGGTGCGCTTTGCCTCTGACAGCACCGATGGGTTGGTAACCTATAAGGCGATCCTGTCTGTGGAAAATGACGACCTGCTGCTGCGCCCCGGCATGACGGCGACTGCCGACATTACGGTAGCAAAATACAGCGATGTTCTGCTGGTACCCAACGCAGCCCTGCGGTTCGCCCCGCCCCAAGTGATTGAGGTCGAGGCGTCTGACGACAACAACGGCAGTGGTGGCTTGCTGGGTCTGATCATGCCTTCGCGCCCCGCCGACACCGCGCGCGCAGTGTCCGATAGTACACTATGGGTGCTGCGCGACGGGGTTCCCGTCGAGATAGAGATTGAAAAAGGCGACAGCGACGGGTTGCAGACCGTCGTGAATGGCGGCGAGTTGGCGGATGGCGATCAGGTCATCACCGATATGATCGAGGGCAAATAGCATGGCCGCCGATACGCCGGTCATCGAATTCCGTGACGTGAAAAAGACCTACGGCCACGGCGAGGCCAAAGTACATGCCATGGCAGGGGTCAATTTGTCTGTGGCACCCGGCGAGTTCGTGGCGATCATGGGGCCGTCCGGGTCTGGCAAATCGACGGCGATGAACATCATCGGCTGCCTCGATAGTCCAACCAGCGGCGACTATCTGTTCAGCGGCGTGCAAGTCAGTGACCTTGATAAGGATCAGCGCGCGCTGCTGCGACGCAATTATCTGGGGTTCGTCTTTCAGGGGTTCAACCTGCTGGCGCGCGCCTCTGCGCTGGACAACGTGGAACTTCCCCTTATTTACAAGGGCATGCCCGCCGCTGAACGTCGTGCGCAGGCGATGGATGCCTTAGCAAAGGTCGGGCTGACCGGGCGCGAGCATCACGACCCCTCTGAACTGTCTGGCGGCCAGCAACAGCGCGTCGCCATTGCCCGCGCGCTGGTTGGCAGCCCGCAGGTCATTCTGGCGGATGAGCCCACCGGCAATCTTGATACCAAACGGTCGGTCGAGATCATGGAGCTGCTGCGCGACTTGAACGAAACAGACGGCATCACTATCGTCATGGTCACCCACGAAGAAGAAATGGCCGGGTTTGCCCATCGGGTAATCTGGATGGTCGACGGGCTGGTCGAACGCACCGGCACCCCGGACGAGGTATTCAATTCCGAAAGACACAGCGCATGATCTGGGAAACAGTACGCTTGGCCATTCAGGCGATATTTCGCAATGCAATGCGGTCTATCCTGACGGTGCTGGGAATCGTGATTGGCGTGGCCGCCGTGATTGCCATGGTCACCGTTGGGCAAGGTAGTTCCGATCAGGTGACCGCCGATGTCGAAAAACTGGGCACCAACGTTTTGATGGTCATGCCCGGAGCCGGGCAGATGGGGCCGGGCAACAATTCGGTCGCCGCAGCGCTTGAGATACGCGATGTTAAGGCCTTGATCGACCAGCTTTCCAGCGTGCGTACGGCGTCACCCTACAATCAGACGTCGCTGAACGCGGTTTATGGCACCGAAGACACGCGCACCTCGGTCGCGGGCACGGATGCGCAATATCTATCGGTGGTTGACTGGCCGCTGGTGCTGGGGCGCGAATTTCTGCCTGCCGAGGAAAGCTCTGGCAAGGCTGTGTGCATCATCGGGGAAACTGTCCGCCAAGAGTTGTTCGGCAATACCGACCCCGTGGGTGAAACCCTGCGGCTAAAGAACGTATCCTGCGACGTGATCGGCCTGCTAGAGGCTAAGGGTGCCTCCAGTTTCGGGTCCGATCAGGATGATATCGTGCTGATCCCGATCAAAGCCTTTCAGCGCCGGATCACCGGGTCAGCCGACGTGTCGATGATCTATGTTGCGGCCTCGGATAGTGTCACCACGGACCGCGCGGTGGTGGATATCGAGACCCTGATGCGCGAACGCCGCCGGATCGGGGACGGCGAAGAAGACGATTTCAACGTGCGCGACATGAAGCAGTTGGCGTCAATGCTGACCGGCATCACGAATGTGCTCACCGGGCTGTTGTCGGCCGTCGCCGCCGTTAGCCTGCTAGTGGGCGGTATCGGGATCATGAACATCATGCTGGTGTCCGTGACCGAACGCACCCGAGAGATTGGCATCAGGCTGGCGGTCGGGGCCACGGCGAAACAGGTGCTGCTGCAGTTTCTGGTCGAGGCCATCGTGCTGTCGATGATCGGCGGAATTGTCGGCATCCTGTTGGGCCTGACGCTGGCTGCCGTCGCCTCTAACATCATGGTTATCCCGTTTAGCCCGGATCCGGGGATTGTGGCGATTGCATTCCTATTCTCGGCGGCAGTCGGCGTGGTTTTCGGCTATTTCCCCGCCCGCCGCGCCGCCCGGCTGGACCCGATAGAGGCGCTGCGCCATCAATAGGCTGACGTCATCGCAACAGCCCTTAGGCCGTGCCGCGAACGGGGCGATCATTCTCGATATTGAACTTCATCCCATCCCAAAGCTCTTCCAGATCGGGCCGCGCGGCGGGACCGTTGGATATGTCGACAAGCATCAAAGTACCGTCCGGGCGAATGGCAAAGGCACCCGGTTCAGCGAACAGATCGGTTGTCTCTGCCTCTGACAGCGGCTCTGACACATAAAGGCCAAGCGCCCGCATCTGTGGCACGGTCAGCCCGTGGCACAGGTCAAAATCCCAACCAAATTCGGCCTTATCGGCCTGCGCCTTTTCAAGCGTGTCGGACGACACAACCACAACATCCATCAGACCAACCCAGGCAGGTAAAACCGCGTTCAGCTTGTTCAGGAACCGTTTGCAGCGCGGGCAATGCCGCCCGCGATAGACAAACAGCATGGTCCAGCGATCCTTGGCGTTGCCAACTTGGATCTCGCCACCGTCAACACTGGGAAAGCTGAACGGCCCAACGGGGGCCCCGACGTTTGGTTTAGATGCGGTCATGTCATGTCCTAACGTATTTCCGATATGCGTTGTTCGACCCTAGTCGTAGAACGACGGCAACCAAAGCGATACCTGCGGCACGAAGGTCACCAGCAACAGCGCCCCCAAGATGGCGATATAGAACGGCCAGATCGACTTTAGCGCTTGTTCTATCTTGATCTTGCCGACGGCGCATCCGACAAACAGACAGGTGCCCACAGGTGGCGTGCACAGGCCCAGACCCAGATTGATCAGCATCATGATACCAAACTGCGTCGGGTCCATTCCGAGGCTTTTGGCAATGGGCAGGAAGATCGGCGTACAGATCAGGATCAGCGCGGCCATGTCCATGATCATGCCCAGGATCAGCAAGATCACGTTGATCATCAGCAGGATGATATAGGGGTTGTCAGAGATCGACACCAACAGCGTGCTCAGCTTTGCAGGCACCTGATACAGCGCCAGCAGGTAGGCAAATGAGCTGGCAAAGGCGATCAAGATCATCACCATCGCGGTGGTGCGCACGGCACCAGTGACGGCCAGAAAGAACGACCGAAGGGTAAGGCTGCGATAATAGAATGTCGTCAGCAACACCGCGTAGATCGCCCCGAATGCGCCGGATTCTGTTACGGTGAACACGCCCGACAGGGTGCCACCGACGATGATCACGGCGGTCATGAAGCCGGGGATCGCATCTGCGGACGCGCGGCCAACCTCGCTCCAGCCCGGAAACGGGTCAGACGGGTATTTATGTTTGACCGACAGGATATAGGCAGCGATGGCCAGACAGACGCACATCAGGATGCCGGGGATCACACCTGCCAGAAAAAGCTTTGACACCGAAATGCCGCCGCCCGCTGCGACGGCGAAGATGATCATGTTGTGGCTGGGCGGGATAACAATGCCCGCGATCGACGATGTGACCGTGACGTTGACCGCAAAGTCAGGCCGATAGCCACGCTCTTTCATCACTGGGATCAGCAGCGATCCAAGGGCCGAGATGTCAGCCACGGCCGAGCCCGAAATGCCGCCAAACAGCATGCTCGAGAAGATGTTGACCATCGCCAAACCACCCTTGAGGTGGCCGACCAAAGCCGAGGCCAGCTTGACCAGCCGCCGGGCGATACCGCCGTGCAGCATGATCTCTCCGGCGAAAACAAAGAACGGGATCGCCAGCAGCGAAAACACCGACACACCCGCTGTTGCGCGCTGAAAGGTGATCAGCATCGGAAAGCCTTCGAACCAAAAGGCCGAGGCCGCCGCAATGCCCATTGCAAAGGCGACCGGCATTCCGATCACCACTCCGACGCCAAAGACGCCCAGCAGAATAGCCAGTCCCACGTTCAGGATTCCTTTGCTTCGGTTTCAGGCTCCCAGGCCCGGAATGTCAGAAGGCGGAACAACCCGCGTGTGCCGGCGAACAAAAGGATCAACCCACCGCAGGATGTAATGGCAAGCGTTCGAAAACTTTCGGGAATATCGAGCATCGGCAAATGCGTGTCCCAGCCAAACCGCATCAACGTTATCCCCGCGATCACCATGATGGTTCCAAAAGCCGCTAGGATGAAATCAATGGCAACGATAACGGCTTTTTGTGCCGAAACGGGCAGCATGTCGCGAAACAGGGTAACGCCAATGTGGCTGTTTTCCCTGATACCAGCGGCAGCACCCAAAAAGGCAATATAGCAGATCAGCAATAGCGCCAGTTGTTCAACCCAGGTTGGCGTGACGTTCAGAACATAACGCCCGAACACCAGCCATCCAAAAGTCACGATCAACACAACCAGCGCGCAAGAAGCAATCAGCGTGCATAGTGCGCGTATTTTGTCCAATACGTACTCGACACGTATAATGGTCGACACTTGTAACGACATTATCTGCCCCCCTCACGACGACTGCTGCGCCGATTGTGAAAAAGGCCCACCGCGATAGAAATGCGGCGGGCCCAGTTCAGATCAAGTCTTATCAGTCAGCGTTACGGATCATGTTGACCAGATCGGTCAGGTCCGGGTTTGCCGCCAGGAAAGTCTCGTAGACAGGGGCCATAGCCGCCTGAAACGGTCCTTTGTCAGAGATCGTGTTCACGACCGTGCCGCCAGCCTGCACTTTTTCCATGCTTGCAGCTTCACGGGCCTGCCACAGCTCACGCTGCAGAACGGCACTTTTGTGACCGGCGTCCAACAGGATTTCCTGCTGCTCTGGCGTCAGGGTTTCCCAGGTCTTCAGGCTCATGCACAGGCATTCTGGAATGATCAGGTGCTCTGTCAAAGAATAATACTTGGCAACTTCAAAGTGGTTGGTCGACTCGTAGGATGGTGGGTTGTTTTCCGCACCGTCAACGACACCAGTCTTGATCGACTGGTACACTTCGCCGAAGGCCATCGGGGTAGCGTTGCCGTCCATCGATTCAACCATGCTGACGAACAAGTCGTTGCTCATGACGCGTACCTTAAGGCCGGTCACGTCAGCAGGTGTGTTGATCGGCAGCTTCGAGTTGTAGAATGACCGCGCGCCAGCATCATACCAGCCAAGTGGCACCATGCCTTTGGCCTTCATGCCTTCGCCGATTGCAGCCCCAACTTCGCCATCCATCAGCTCATACATCTGTGGGATGCTTTTGAAGATGAAAGGCAACGAGACAACGTTAGTCTCTGGAATGGACTGACCCATTGGGCCAAGGCTGAATTCACCGAAATCGATGATGCCAAGACGGATCTGCTCAATCGCGTCAGGCTGGTTGCCCAGAACGCCGTTGTGATAGGTCTTGCCAGTCACTTCGCCGCCGGTGCGTTCGGCGACTTCGGCCATGAACGATTCCATTGCGATGGAAACCGGGTAATCCTCGACGTGGATATTCCAGCCACGCAGTTCAGCGGCAGTTGCCGTCGTTGCTGCCATGGCAAGGCATCCGCCCAGCGCGACACCAGCTACAGTGGCGTTAATTTTGGATACAAATGTCATGCGATCCTCCCTGATCGACCTTATTCGACGCGTCGGATTTGCCGTTATACAGTCCCTACCCTATCGGGAAATTTCCGCATGTCATAAGCGCGCCGACTACGTATTGCATTCTAGTATGCTAGTTGACAAATCTTGTCAAATGCTACCCGACTGGTTCAAAGTTTCAGGCCAGCCACCCTTTCGTATCGTCATTCCCGGGCGCATCGGGATGGGCATTTCGCAATGCCAGACCACCCGAAACCCAAAGCCGAGATTGCTGGACAAAGATAACAGATCCCTATCCAGCCGCGCCAAGGGCCGAAGCCTTTGACGCATTGGTTTGCGCGATCAAGATCGCCTTAGGAAAACAGCATTCCGCCGTTTATGTCGACATTGGCACCGGTGATGAACGCAGCCTCGTCCGAGGCCAGATAAACCGCCAGGTTGGCCACATCTTCCGACGCGCCTTCGCGCTTCAGCGGGGCCGCACCGGCCACGTGGGTGCGAACCTCTGGCTTGGTAAAGATGTTGTGGAAATCCGTGTCGATCATGCCGGGGCAGATGCCGTTGACCCGAATATCCGGGCCAAGCTCTTTGGCCAAACCACGTGTCATGGTCATCACCGCGCCTTTTGACGTGGCATAGGCCACCGCCCCGCCGCCGCCGCCATCGCGGCCTGCCTGGCTTGCCAATGTGACAATCGAGCTGCCCTTAGACATATGCGGCAGCGCCGATTTCACCAGATAGAACACCGAGGTCAAGTTCAGGTCCATCACCGTGTTCCAATGTTCTACCGACATCTCGGCGATGGTTTTGCGCGCAACCAAACCGCCCGTCACCGGGATCAGAATATCAACAGCGCCAAATTCGCTTACCGTACGGTCAACCAAGGCCTGCACCGCCGCCGCGTCAGTCATGTCGCCCTGCATGGCAAAGGCTTTGCCACCCGCTGCCGTGATCTCTGCCGCGGCACTGTCGGCCCCGGCGGAACTGGCGTGATAGTTGATGGCAACGTTCGCCCCGGCTTCGGCGAGACGCATCACGCAAGCCCGGCCAATATCGCGCCCCCCACCAGTGACAATGGCAGTTTTTCCCTTAAGGTTCATGTCTTAGCTCCTGTTTTTCATATTCTGATCAGCCAAGCCTAGGCTTTGGCAAGTTTCTGCACGACAACCTTGAATGTGTTCTCATCGGCGTCGGTAAAGTAGAGGTCGCAGTCGTATCCCTGATCGTCGAGAAAGCTGAAAACTCGGCGTGGGGTCGCCTTTGGATAGGGCACCAGCAGCGTCGCGATGCGGTGGCGTTTCGCTTTGGGAAAGCGCGCCGTCAGGCAGGTGCTTTCGTGCAGACCTTTGATTTCGGCGGGGTCCACACCCTCAAACCCGGTCTCTTGTGTCAGTGTCGCCGCCCCGGCCTCTGACCAGATGATCTGGCCATAAAAGCCGGCCCGCTCGCCCGTGCTGCGGAACGAGTTGCCGCCCAGATCATACCGATTGTTGGCATGTAGCAGCCAGTCAATTTCGACCGGTTCATCCGCATCAATGCTATCAACAATGACGAAATAGCTGTTCTGGACGAAATAGACCTCGCGCTCGACCTTTGAGACCTCGGGGCTAAGCGAACGATAGGCCGCCGTGGCGTCGCCCTTGATATAGATGTGATCCTCGCGTTCTTCGGCTAGAATGATCTGGCCGGTGGATTTCATCTGTTGCGCCTTGTCGCGGTCGGCATACTGGCCTTTGCCATTGATCATAATGGCGTTTTTCGACCGGGTCTGTTTGCGCCAGCCCTGATGCATCGAAGTGTTGAACCCGATGTAATGGCCCGACTGAATCGCCAGATCCTCGCCAAAGGCCGACATGCAAAACGCGTTCTGGTCGCCGTGGCTGTGGCTGATTGACCCGAAGGGGCTGGATTTCATCACGAAATGGATATGCTGATCCGGGTCGTGCATCTGGTGCTGGATCGCAGCCCAGCCGATGCCTTTGAACCAGCGCAGCCGTTCGATATCCGCTGGCGGTTCGGCGGGTACAATCGGAAAATCGTGGCGGTACATCATTTCGTCAAAGTTCAGATCCCACCAGCCATAGTTATACGACGCCATCTCGGTGCCCGGATCATTGCGGCGGACCTCATCATAGTACCACTGATAGGCCCCGTTGCCGGTCACGCCCGCGAACTGGCGCAGGTTATAGCCCAGTTTCAGGCACACCGGGTCGCCCATCGTGCTGTCATCGCCAAAGGTACCACGCCGCAGGTCGGGCGGCTTGGTGTAGAACGGAAAATCGCCGGTCTTTTGCAGGAATGGGCGCTGATAAATGTCAAGACCTGCAAAGGATTTCAGCAGGTTCGCGGCCTCTGTCAGATAGGCCATACCGGTCATCCAGTAATGCGGCCCCTCGGCCCAACCGCCGTCATCATCGCCCCAGGGCGTATAGACAGTGTATAGAAATTCGATGGAATAATCCAACCACTCGCGGGCCTCTTCGGCCTCATCCAGCAGGGCGATACAGGCCGGGATCAATACGGCAGAAACCGAGCGCACCGCATGGCTGTCATAGGGAAACAGCTGAATGTTGGCCTGTTTGATAGAGTGATCGGCAACCTGACGTGTACGGGCCAGCAAAGCCCCGCGCACCGTGTCACGTTCTTCATCCGTCAGATCAGCGTGTAGCCAGTCATAGCCCCAGGCCAATGCCACGGCGACGCGAAACGCCCATTCGTCGGTATATCCCCGAGAGGTGGTTCCGTCAGGATCCCACTCAGCGGCCGCAAGCAGCCAATCCTTGGCTTTGGCCAGCATCGACGCATCGTCAAGAACATGGCCCGCGATGGCCAGATGGCGGATCGCATAGATCAGCTCTTGGCAGTCGATATAGGTCTGGCGCCAAACCGGCGGGGTGCGCTGGTTGTTCGGATAGGGCGCGGGTTCGGCCATCACCGGGCGATCCAGCCAGGGCTTTACTGATTTCTCAAAAAATGTGGACCATGTGCAGTAATCCGGGTCACTGGCGACCTGGGCCTTAAAGCCCCGCAAGGCGTCGGGGCCAAGCCACAACCGGGGATGCGCCATGTTGGCACCGGCAAAGCGGTCGGCACGGGATGGCAGCGGAACCTCTGGCAGCCCCTCGGCGACCTCAAAATCGCGCACCGTGCTCCATTCCGTGGCTGGCGCGCCTTGTGCGGCATCCCAGACCGCGTAGGACCAGTGGTATTTACCGGGCTTTAGCACCTTTGGCGGGGTCAGGAAATTCAGCGGAATGGCTTCGAACACCTGCGTTTCCCCAGCCGCGAAATCTAGATCGGTCGAGACCCGCAACACATAGCGCGCGCCCTCGTCTATCACCGGCAACCACATGAAACGGGGCGGGTTTTCGACAATAGTTTCGGCGCTTGATGGGCTATATTGAATATTCAGACGTCCCGCGCGCGGCTCGTCCAGATAGGCAACGGGGTGTTGTTTCGGGTCGAGCGGCATTCGTCAGGTATCTCTTTGTTTGAGGACGTTAGAAATGCCGCCCGCCAGCCAAAGCCAGCGGTCGACTGGGGTTAGGCGTTATTCGCTATACTGACGGTCATAGGCCGACTGCATCGCAGCCAAAACCTTGGACAGGCCTTGCTTTTCAAGTTGCGCGATATACGCATCCCAATCGGCATTCACGTCGCCATTGCCCAGAATCCAGCCTTGCTGACGCTCCAGCATATAGTCACGGATGGACGGCCAGAATTTGTCATAGACCTTCTGTTCGTCCGCGTTGAACGCAACGCCCAGGAACTGATCGATCAGATAGTCGCCCTCGTCATAAAGCGCGATACCTTCCAGAGCGAATTCGTTCGACCACTGCTTTTCATAGTTGTAGTCTTGGAAATAGCCCCGAGCCTGAAGCTGCGATCCAACCGCCCAAAGCTGGGCATTCACAGGCTCGCCGTTGGTCAGGAATTCTTCGGTGAACTTGGGCTCGCCATCGACCATGTCATACTGCTGACCTTCGACGCCAAAGTTGGCCAAACGGCGGCCTTCCTCAGAGAACCAGAAGTCAAAGTATTTGATGGTCTCGACCGGATGCTCGTTGGTAAAGCCAATAGCCCAGCCATCGGGTTTGATCGGAATGCGGCGATGTTCCTCGATGCGCTTGCCGGAAACCGACGCGGGTGGCGCGAAGGCCTTGAAGGCAAATCCCGGAACTTTATCGCTAAGCGAGGTGTTATAGCCGCTGGTCGACGCAAACCAATCATGGGTCATGCCACCAAGGTTTTCCGACAGCAGATATTCACGAGAGCTGGAGCCGCGCGTAAAGACTTCGGCGTCGATCAGACCCTCAGCGTACCAACGCGCCAGACCTGCGATACCATCGCGATAGCCGGTGCCAGCATAAGGATGCTTTAGCATGCCATCATCAACAAAGAAGTCGTGGTATGTGTCAGACCCGGAAGACCGGCCATCCCACAACGTGACAAGGCGGATCAGTTCTGGCCACTGACGGGCGAAATAGGGAACCTCGTCCTGCATACCGTTGCCATTTGGATCGTCGTTCTTGAAGGCACGCAGCGTTGCTTCGACCTCGTCGACCGTTTGCGGAACCTCAAGGCCCAGCGCATCCAGCCAGTCATAGCGAATGAAATAGGCACGGCCATATTTGCCGTCGGGCAGATACGGGATGTAGTACATGTGGCCGTCAGCGGCGGAAATAGCTGCCTTAATTTCCGGCTTGGCAGCAAAGAACGCCTTCATGTTTGGCGCATGCTCTTCTATCAGATCGTCAAGCGGCACGAAGGCACCCTCTGGCCCATACTGGTTGACGAAGTCCTTCAGACGGCTAGAGCCAACGATATCAGGGATTTCACCCGTCGCCAGCATCAGGTTCAGCGCCTCTGTGCGGCCGTTGTTTTCACTGGTGCGGGTATTCGCCCCGGTCGTGTCATCCACCAGGTGAATGTTGGTCAGCGCACGGGCAGCTTGTTCGACGGGCCAGGTTTCGTCATAGCGCGGATAACGCGCATGGTTCATCTGGATCGTCAGCTCCAGAGGTTCATCAACGATCTGCAGATGGCTGTCTGCGATAGCGGGCGTCGCTATCGCAGTGCCGACCAACAGGACCGCCGCAAGGCTTAGTTTTCGCATGGTATCCTCCCTTATGCGTAGACTTTGGTTATTCTTTCACGCCCCCAAGAAGGATGCCCTTCTCAAAGTAGCGCTGGATGAATGGGTAGATGAACAGCACCGGTATGATCGAACAGACGATGATCGCTGCCGTCACTGTTTCGACGCTATAGGGCGCATCGACCAGCGTGGCGGTGAACTCATTATCATCCGACAGCGTTGCGATGGTGTGGCGCAGATAGACCTGCAACGGAATTTTTTCCTCGTCCTGCAACAGCACCATGGCCCAGAAAAACCCGTTCCAGCGCGACACGATGCAAAACAACGTGATCGTCGCTATCGCGGGCTTGGACAGCGGCACATATACCTTCCACAGCACCTGAAACTCATTAGCCCCGTCCATCCGAGCAGCCTCTTCAAAGCTTTGCGGGATGCTTTCGAAAAAGTTGCGCAGCAAGATGATGTTAAAGGCGTTACAGGCAAACCCGATAATGATGCCAAAGTAGCTGTCCAGCAGGCCCAGATCGCGCATATTCAGGAAGAACGGGATCATTCCGGCGTTGAACCACATGGTAAACGCCACCATCAGGTTCCAGAACCGACGGCCCAGCAATTGCGGGCGTGACAAGGCATAGGCACCGGGGATGATGATGATCAGGCTCATCAAAGTGCCACCGATGGTGTAGATAAACGTGTTCTTGTAACTGATCCAAAAGGCA
>Ga0315339_1002406_pt1 | contig 14298 bp, 16 predicted proteins | sample ASW17metaG_FD_204514 | JGI IMG/M metagenome (GOLD analysis project Ga0315339, IMG submission 204514) | Ammonia-oxidizing marine archaeal communities from Pacific Ocean, United States - ASW #17 | ecosystem: Environmental > Aquatic > Marine > Oceanic | place: USA: California | collected 2016-12-05
TAATGATTGCCAAAATAGGTGATTTTGTTGAAGGCCGTTCATTTCAGAACGGGATTACAGCCCTAATTGTATTAAATGCAGCAGCGCTTGGGTTTGAAACAAACCCAGATGTGATGGCTAAGATTGGCCCTCAACTGATCTTGTTTGATCACTTTGTACTGGTAGTTTTTACCATTGAAATTTTTATTAAATTGATCTATCGCCGGTTTGATTTTTTTAAGAACGGTTGGAATATTTTTGACTTTATTATTGTTGGTATTGCGCTGGTACCAAGCTCTGGTCCCTTGGCGGTTTTGCGGACGTTGCGAATTTTTAGGGCCATGCGGTTGCTCTCGGTGGTCCCGTCAATGCGTAAAGTTGTGCAGGCTCTGTTCATAGCTATTCCGGGCCTCTTTTCAGTCGGCTCAATCATCATGCTGATCTTTTATGTTTCCTCGGTGCTAACAACGAATTTTTTTGGTTCTCAATTTGATGAATGGTTCGGTAGTGTCGGTCGTTCGATGTATTCCCTGTTCCAGATCATGACCCTGGAAAGTTGGTCAATGGGAATCGTCCGCCCGGTCATGGAAGTGTATCCCTGGGCGTGGATTTTCTTTGTGATTTTTATTCTGATCACCAGCTTTGCTGTCCTAAATCTATTCATAGGTATAATTGTCGATGCGATGCAACAACAAAGCTATGCAGAGCAGCAGGCGATCCATAAGGAGACCGGACAAATGCTCTCGGAATCAACGGAGATACATAAAGAGGTCATCGCAATTCGCCAGGAAATGCGTGAGTTAAAAGAGTTGCTTAGCTAGTAGACATCAATCTGGAACAACCTCCCAAAGCCATGAGATGAATGATATGAATAAAGTGGTGCGCACTGAAAGCAGTGATTCCCTGACCAAAGACCAAATATTTTCATTGAATCAAATTACAGTATTCAGATACGATGGACTTCTCCAAAGTGTCAATCGTAGCACTTCTAGTCTATGAAGAACTTGCGGCGTCTTTGGTATGGCGAGTTGGCGCTCCAGAATGTGTTTTGGGACTGGGCTATTTTCGGCGGTCTCATCGTCAACATTACGTCCAGCGGAATCTCCCTTCTCTTAAACATGTCTGACCGCCCGATTTTGGGAATCATTGTTGGTTATACCTTTTCCGTTCCATACAACATCACGGTCTTAGTGGGCGTGTGGCGTTCAGCTGCCCGGTTCGTAGGTGAACGTCGCTGGGCTGACTTTGCTCGGATGGTAACGGTCGTTGGTATGGTCCTGCTCAGCGTCTCATGATGGGCTGGCTCGGTGAGTTGGCAAGTATGATGGCGAAGGCCGCCGCAAGGATCAAAATGATCCCACCAGCAGCTTCAAGTTTAAGGAATTCGCGGATAGCAGAGAGAGGCATCTAGGTTCCTACTGAGGATTATTAGTGACCAAGGGTATATAGTCTGACGTATAGAGATTTAAAGCCTTTGAGAAGCCTTAATTTTGGTGGGTAGGTATAGATCAAGTTTTCCCCAGCCATTCAATTGTCGTCGCTCAATTTTTAGGCAACAATTTTTTTCCTTAGTCAAATATGTTTCAACTCCTTATTCAAATATGTTCCAAAATTTATACAAAAAAATATTGCCGGCGGATCATCAGCTCTGGATCAATCGAGGGCCGACCGGTGTGACTGTAAAAAGGCGAAAGCTCTGATCTTAACCAGCTTAAATCAAGAACCGCATCAATCTTGCGGAGGAAGTGATCTGATGGCACCCGATCTTCAAGGTTAAACTCATAAAACAACCGACCTTGAAGTCCAACTTGCTCGCCTAATGCGTCTCGCCATTGATTTTGACAAAGACCCCACCAAGGTGCCATTTCCAATTTGAATGATTAGGATTTGGATGCATCCACTTTTTACGAATTTCACGGGCGAACATTGGGCCAAATCTATTCCACCAATAACGAACTGTTTCATGGCAAATATCTATGCCCCGTTCGTGGAGCAGGTCTTCTACATTTCGAAGAGAAAGTGGAAACCTGACATACATCATCACAGCCAGTCGGATGATCTCGGGTGATGTCTTGAAATAGCGGAATGGATTGGGATTTTTCATCCACAAACTCTATGGATTTAGTCGATCGACGTCAAAGTAGGTTTTCCTCTGACAGTGCCGTCTGAGGACATATGTAGAATTAGGTTAAGTGGTTTGCACGTGCCGCCGACCCGGCACGGGGGCAAAGCAGATCTTATTTGATACTCCTGATTTCGTCCGCTATTAGCCAGAAGCAGACATTGATGGATACCATTAATAACAAATTCTTGTGTTAATGAAATGTGTAATTGGGTGCAGTAAAACATTACTCCGACCGGATACCAGAGACCTCTCCAGTTATCCGATAGATCTGCTGGACGATGGTTGGGATGCCATTTATTTCACCAAATCGGTTCCGAGTCAGAGGACCAAGCACGAATAGATTGTTGGCTGCAACTCCATCGGTCTGTATGGGACTGCAGGCAGTATCGACTTCTAACCCAAGGCCAAAGGGACTAGCCGTTGCAAATCCCTCACTAATAAGTTGGGCCAAAAAAGGATTGCCCGCTCGCTCTGGATCACGCTCTGGGCCAGTACAATTGATTACTGCGTCATAATTATCACTTACGGCAGTTGCTTCTCCACGAGGTCGTAGGCCTACCTGGATAGAACTGCCCTTGGCGACGACCTTGGTCAGAAACCCAACTCGATACTCAAGTTTTCCACCACGCCGATAACCAGCTAGTTTCGATGCAACTTGGGGCGGCAGGCGAAAACGATGAGTTTCGTACCAAGGGCTCAAATGACGAAAATAGCGCTGTTGCTCAAGCAGCGGTAAAGACGGCCAGAGGCGGTAGGCCGCGTCGCGCAATTCGTCAAATGCCACGTGCCATTCAATATCTTGGGAATCGAGCCGGGCGACGTCAGCTCGGAATGCCCGAAAGATTGCCAAGACTGTTTTTGGTATATCATGCCGTTCGACAAAGGCAGGAATCGGGCGGATTAGAGATTCCCACAAGGGTTCGATTGGAGGATAGCTACGCTGATCTTGAGGGAGTAACCCGCGTCTCGAAATAGCAGTGATCTGGCGCTTCGGTCCATCACGCAACAAAGTGGTGACCACATCCGCCATCGTCAGGCCAGTGCCAACGATTAGCACCTTTGCATCGGGTGCTATCTCCGCGAAACGGGTCATATCCCATGGATTTGTGAATACTGCCGAATGCTCTGCTAGCTTTTGTAATGGTGCTGGGACAGCAGGGTAAAGATTGCAGGGGGTAACCATTACAATGTTTGCCTCGATATTCATACTTGAAAGTAATTCAATGCTCCAGTTTCCATCCGATTTGGCAAGATTTATCGCTGTGTCTTGGCAGTGCGTAATGGTTGAGCCTGATGGATTGCTTTGCTGGTGGGCTGCCAACTCTCCGGCTACGTATGCACCAAAATCGGCACGTCGGGCGTATACCCTTCCGTCGGTTGCTATTGACTCTGGATCTTCTGCCCTGGCCCCACTTGTTTCATGCCACTCTGTGAAGCTTTCGGTATTTTCCGGATAAAGAAAGTGGATACCGGTCGGAGCGTTTAGCCGATGGTCTTTGTCCGGCGTGGTGAAGGCAACTCCACCTCCGAGCGTCGGCGAAGTCTCGATTATGCAAATATTTAATGGTTGTTTGCTACATCGCACCAAATGAATAGCGGTCGCGGCCCCAATAAGGCCGCCACCAATAATGGCGATTGTGGTATTGCTCACTTATTACCTTCCGCTGAGATTTTGTAGAATTATTTTTTTTCGTTCAAAATATTTGACAATTAGCGATCATTGGTGAAGACCTGAAATTAGTGAATCTATGTCGGATAGACTAAGGCTAGACGTCGCTTACTCTCAGTGAGATTTACACCTTTTTCGAAACTAAACTATTACCAACTAACCAATTGATATAATTGTATATTTTAACATTGTTGTACAGTCATTGGTTCTGGCGGAGAGGGTGTCCTCCGATTAGTCTAATTTATTATTATATATCAATTGGTTATAATTAATAATTTATCCTACCCACGTCTGTACCCACGTTAAGAATACTGCCATTATTTTCTTTATACTCTGCAATGGCATCCTCGTGAGCTTTAGCCCAACCCTTTTCGCAGTCTGAACCAAAGTTGTTGTCTGATTTGTAATCAGAAGGTCCGAGTCCAAATCTTGGGGGCAACCCTACATCATATTCCTTGCTTGCGCTCGATAATTTTGCATTATTCTTGGTATGCCGATCTACGCCACCGCTACGCGTTGCTTTATTGAGGTTGCCCGTTTGGGCTCAATTCGGGCGGCTTCCGAACAGCTGGCACTGACACCTTCCGCAGTGCATCGCCAGATAAAGTGGCTGGAAATCGAACTCGAGACACCCCTATTCGAGAGACATTCACGTGGCATGCGCTTGAATAATGGTGGCGAACTCCTGCTTTCTTCATTGAAAAGACAGCAACGTGATTTCAACGACGTCCGTGCTCAGTTCCAGGCCTTGCATGACTTGCGGCGAGGACACGTGGACATTGCAGCACTCTCTTACTTGTCAGGGACTCTATTGGCCAGTTTCATCGCGACCTTGCGAACCGAGTTCACTGGAATTACTTTCACAATTTTCTCCTGCAACAGTGACGATGTCATTTCTCATATCATGGATGATACGGCGGATATAGGGTTGGGATATCCAACACGAAATGTCAATCAGGTCACCTCACATACCTACCCGACAAGCGTCGGGGTTGTGATGTTAACTGAGCACCCGTTGGCCAAAAAAGCGGAGCTGAAACTGGACGATTGCAAAGACTATCCATTGATTTTGCCGCGCGCTGGCATGGAGATGCGCGACTATATTGAAAGATGTGGCCTGCGAGCCTGGCCCGAGCAACCGGTCGTGGTCAAAACCGATTCCTTTCCAGCTCTGATGGGACTTGTGCATGCCGGAGTCGGTATAGGTTTCGTTACAGAATTTGATGTGGCCGTGGATCCTGAACGCGATCTCCTGGCCTTCCGCAAACTTGTTGACCTCGCATTGCCACCGCCACAGCTCAGCCTGATGGTGAAGTCCGACAGGATATTACCTCCGGCCACATCGATGGTAATGGAGCAGCTCGACCAGGAGATCCTGGCAATCTTGGACGCCCATATTTCGTCTTCTCCGTAATCCAACTGCATAATTGTGTTGATCTAAAATCAACACAGCGTTCGAATCTTAGCGCTTCTCGCAACACTAGGTATTTGTTACCGTTTGGCCAACTACTAAATAGCAGTGCCTAAACTCAATAAATAATTTTTTGTAACAGGGAATTACTGTGATACCAAATTATGTGTCGAATGGTTTAATGGTATTGAAATGACGGAATGCACCTATAGAGCATACGGAATGTCGTTCGGAATTGGTCTCGGTCAAATGGCTGGCAAGGTTTTCCGCATTGGTCATCTCGGTTCATTGACCGATATCCTCGTCCTGGCGGGTATCGCCAAATTCGAATTGGCGATGAAGAACCTGAACCATCCGATCGAATTGGGAACCGGCATCTCTGCAAAGCAGGAATACTAGTGTGAATATTTCAGAATCGAGGACTTAATAGGAACGTAACCTGCAAGGTGCGATGAGCCTTGCTACCATGTAAAGGAGATTAAAAGTGAAACGACAATTAACGAGACTAATATTCCCCACATTGTTTCTGAGTATGTTTGTGTTGATTTTTGAACCAGCACCAGTCAAATCCGCCAATTTAAACGTCGCATTGAGTATCCCGATGAAACATTATCGGGTTAAAGATTGGTACAAACCATACGCCGATAAGATAGCAAAACTCACAAATGGCAAGGTCAAATTAGTTATTTTTGCGTCAAATAGTTTAGTAAAAGATTCGGGAGCATGGGATGCGGTTAACTCCGGACTTGCTGACATGGCTGAAGTAAAAATATACACCACGCCCGGACGCTTTACGTTTGAAGGCATTGTTACGGCTGGCTTGACCAAGGGGGTCAAAAGGAGCCATGGCAATGATAATAAGGCAGTTTGGTCTGCCTATGAAAATATTTCCAAGGTCAAAAAAGAATTCGCATCGGTTAAGACTTTGTGGTTCTTTACTTTGAAAGGCAATGTCATTTATTCCATAAAACCGGTACGGAATTTAGAGGATTTAAAGGGCATGAAGTTAAGGACCAATTCCGGTTCCCCAGCGGTGGCAATGGGAAAACTTGGAGCAGTTCCGGTATCCGTTCCATATGGCGCAACGTACTCAGCCATCGAAAAAGGCGTGGCTGAAGGTGTCGTTACCTCTCCTGCTGGCGCCTGGGCTAAAAAGTTTCATGAGGTTGCGCCTTATATCACAGTAATTCCCAGTACTGGCAGCATAACATTCGCGTTCGTCATGAACCTTAAAAAATGGAATAGTTTATCAAAGGAAGTACAGGCTGTGTTCAATGATATGACAGGCGAGATGCAGTCACAACGCATAGGTGAGCTTGCCGATCGAATGGACTCAGTAACCCTGCAAAAGAGTTTAAACAATGGCGGTAAGGCAATTAAACTTGACCCAGGCGAGAAGTCTAAATGGGAAAACATTCTGCAAGTTATGGCGAAAGACTATGGCAGCCAATTGGATAAGACCGGTAAACCCGGAACAATCACAATACAATATATTAAGAAGAAAATAGAATCATATTAAGAAGAAAATAGAATCCAACTGAATTGTCTGACGCCAGGTTGCGTAATAAGAAACGCTTTGCGCAACCTGGCTAGCATTTCAGAGTAATCTTCTCAGTTCTTGAAGTGCAAGATAACCGGTTATTTTTTTCGTCGCGGGATTCTATTAATTTCAACTAATAACCATCAAAATACTGGGCATTATCACGTGAACGCGAATATTTATGCAATGAGCATTATGAGACTTCGTGATACCAGTGGCCGTGTGATCGAGTTAGTTCTAGTTCTCGGAAAAGTGGCGCTATCATTGATGGTTCTAGCAATTGTCGTTGATGTCTCGTTGCGTTACGCATTCAACGCGCCGTTGTTTGGCACGTTGGATATTTCAACGCTCTTGATGGTAGTTGTCATCGCATCCGGGGTGGCTTATACCGCTCATTTGAAGCGGCATGTGACCGTAGATGTTTTGGTTGACCAATTGTCACCAAGGCACCGGGTTGTCATTGACACTGTGGTTGGAATTGTTTCGGCAGTTTTTCTGGCGTTAATTGTATGGCGCAACATACTACATGCTCAGAGTTTATGGACCCAGACTGCTGTATCGGAACAGCTAAGGGTCTCTCTTCTCCCTTTTGAAGTATTCTTGATTATTGGTTTTCTGTTTCTGCTTTTTGTCGTGCTGATAGATTTGATGGAGAATCTTGCAAAGGCGATAGAAGATAACAATTTGGGAGTCTGGATCGGCATAATAGCGGGAACTTCTATGAGTGTGTTGCTGATTCTGACCATTGTGTTTCACTGGTTGCCTTTCTCGGTAGCGCCTCTGATAACGGGGATCATCGGTTTCGTTTTTCTTGTTATATTGTTGTTATTGGGTATGCCTGTTGGCTACGCTTTGGCTCTTACAGGTTTCATCGGCGTTAGCCATGTGCTCGGAATAGATCCAGGCTTGTCAACCTTGAGTATAATTCCTTTTCAAACGGCAAAAAACTTCGCCTTTCTTGCGATCCCTCTTTTTATCCTAATGGGCGAGATTTGCTATGCCGCCGGATTAAGCACAGATGCATACTATGCCGTATATCGATTGATGGGAAGATTACCCGGTGGGCTTGCTTTAGCGACAGTCGGTGGTTGTGCGGGTTTTGCCGCTGTCAGTGGCACGACCGCTGCTACTGCGGCCACAATGGGCACCGTGGCTTTGCCGGAGATGAAAAAATACGGCTATGATCATGGTCTGGCTGCAGGTACCGTTGCCACCGGCGGTACACTTGGTATTATGATTCCACCAAGTATTACGTTTATTGTTTATGCGCTAATAACTGAGGAATCGATCGGGCGGCTCTTTCTTGCCGGCATTATTCCAGGGGCCATCATTGCCGGCTTGATCATGCTCTACATTTATATTCGCGCTCGAATCAGTCCCCATATGGCCCCTCCGGGACCGCAGTCAACGACCAAGGAAAAATTAGCAGCACTACGGAATGCCTGGGGTATTTTGGTACTGTTTTTAGTTGTTATTGGCGGAATCTATGGAGGGGTTTTTACACCGTATGAGGCAGGTGCTGTTGGAGCTTTTGGAGCGCTGCTCATTGGCATGTGGCTCAAACGACTGACATGGAAACTGATTAATACTGCGCTGATCAATACCTTAGTCACGACGAGCTTGATGCTTATAATGCTGATCGGTGCCGCAATATTCAGCCCTTTTGTGGCTGTAAGCCGCCTGCCCATGGATATTGCTGCCTTTATCGGCACGGCTGACGTGGCGCCTTGGGTTGTGTTGGTAATGATCATATCCAGTTATTCTATTTTAGGCTGTTTCATACCCAACATCCCCTTGTTGCTACTTACCATTCCAGTCTTCTTCCCTATCGTCATGGGTTTAGGGTATGACCCAATTTGGTTTGGCGTCATCGTCGTGGTGTTAGGGGAAATAGCCATAATCACACCACCGGTTGGTATAAATCTCTATATTGTTAAAGGTGTCGCTGAATACATACCTCTTTCCACAATTTATAAAGGAATCATGCCTTTTATTATGGTTTTGTTGTTCAGTGTCAGCCTCCTTGTAGCTTTTCCCAAACTGTCCACTTTCCTGCCAGAATTGGTGAAAGGCCTGTGATTTAGAATATGTCTAGAGGTATTTGATGGATACGCTTTTGATATGGCTTCCCACCATCAAGTAGTCCAGCATTTAAGTTAGAGCATTTTCGAGAAAGATTGAATCAAACCGACATTAATTGATTCATTTTTAAGACTATTCGTGATTCCCTTGGCTATTGGATGGCATGGGAGTTATTGAAATGACAATGTCGCAAGATTTACGTATTCGTTTAGTGAATAAGGTCGCGAGCGGGAAATCGTGTCGGCGAGCGCCAGTTCAGCCATACGTTTTAACAAACAGTATGAAACTGAAGGGTCGGTAGCGCCCAAGACACGGGCCGTACAGAAGCGTCGGCTTGCCACCGCCACAGCTCAGCCTGATGGTGAAGTCCGACAGGATATTACCTCATGCCACATCGATGGTAATGGAGCAGCTCGACCAGGAGATCCTGGCAATCTTGGACGCCCATATTTCGTCTTCTCCGTAATCCAACTGCATAAATGTGTTGATCTAAAATCAACATAGCGTTCGAATCTTAGCGCTTCTCGCAACACTAGGTATTTGTTACCGTTTGGCCAACTGCTAAATAGCAGTGCCTAAACTCAATAAATAATTCTTTGTAACAGGGAATACTCAAACGTTATGCTTCAAGGATCAACCGGCGAACAAATAGATATTAAAGTGACACTCTTGGGCACGGGCGGCCCAGAACTGACGCGTGATCGGATGGGGTCTGCGACTCTCATTGAGACAGGTGGGCGGCCTCTGCTCTTTGATGCTGGCAGAGGCGTGCTGCAGCGTATATACGAATGCGGGGTGTCCATAAATTCTGTGACCCGCGTAATTTTTACACATCTCCATTCTGATCATATCGATGGTCTCCCTAATCTTTGGATAACTCCGTGGTTTCTTTTGGGAAGAACAGAACCGATGCAATTTTGGGGTCCGCGAGGGACCCAAAAGATGTTGGCCGGCATGCGAGAATTCCTAGAACACGACGTGACCCATCGGGTGCGAGAAGATTGCCCTGCCGCGGCTTTGGAAACGCCAGTTAATGAGTTTGAAGGCGAATGCATCATACTGAACGAGGAGGGATGTAAGGTCACTTCGGTACCGGTCAACCACCCGACCGGAAATCCCGCTTTCGGCTTCGTAATAGAGGCCAACGGACGTAAGGTTGTGCTGTCCGGGGACTGCGCATTCTCCGAGGAGCTGGTTCAAGCCGGTGTCGGTGCGGATTTGACAGTCCATAACGTATTTGCGCCAAGCGAAGAGCTTTTAAATCGTGAACCCCACAAGCGGCAAGTGGCCAAGGGATTGGCTTCGCCCGAGCAAGCCGGCGAATTCTTTCGCCAGTCTGGGTCCCGCATGGGTGTCTTTTCTCATGTCATCAACTTGGATTCAACGGATGAAGATATTCTACGGCGTGCCCGATCCGTCGGCTACGACGGCGAGATCGTACTAGGTGCGGACCGTATGGTCCTGGAGGTGGGAGACGAACTGCGCGTTCAGACACCGCCACCACTCGACGCATTGCAGGATGTGACAAGGCGCGGCCAAGGTTAAGAACCCGCCATTCGGTGTGGTGGAAACGTGGTCGGAACATAAAACCGGCAGATGAACCAATGAGGGGAGTTAGGACATTAAATGCTAGAAGGTACTCTAGCTAGTGACCCACTAACGAGAATTTGCCTCCTTGTCCAGGCAGTCCTACAGATAATTGGGGTGTTGCATTTAATTGGACGGGTTGTTTTGGCACCATGAGATCTGAACTTGGGTACAAATACGTTGGTGAATGGAAGCAAGCGAAGGCGTTAGCCCCTTAACTCAATTTGTTCACCATCAGGTCCTCTAAAGACTACACGTTGCCAATTGTCTTCACGAGGATGTCTAGCGGCGGTTTTGTGAGGTGACTGAATTACTTCAACGCCCGCTGCCGTTAGGTTGACCACGGCTTCATCAAAATCGTCGGTTTCTAGACAGAAATGAAAACCGTTGATGGGAGTATCTTCAATGCCGGTTAGTTCCAGCACGGTGTCTCCAAGGCGAAGATACGCAATAGAAATACCGTTGGGCGTTTCATGTTCGAAGTAAGTTTCGAAGGCAAAATGTTTCTCATAAAACGACTTAGATGCCTGAATGTTGCTTACATGGAGTGCGGTGTGGTCGATGCGTTTATATTTCACCATGATAGTACCTTTCCGTTTTTAGCCTACAAGCGAGGGCGTTAGCCACCCATACTAGAACTCATCATTTTGCTTTTTGCCGGTTTGATTTTATTCTGTTGCTTCCAGAGGACGTTTTGACTTTGCCCAGTAATCGGGAGACTCTTTATATGTTTTTAACGCCTCCGGGGTTTCCGTTCCCGGTGCCATCGAAGCACTAGTACCTACTAGTACTTGATGATGGTCAATATTCAATGTGCGAAGCCAGCGTTGTTGCCCCATAGTAATCGCAACAAAATAGCCCAACTCGACAATTTCAGGCTGAGCAAAATATTTGTAAAGCTGATCCCAAAGCGCGTCACTACACTCAAGATCCCAGACAATGGCTTCAGTATACCTTAGAGCTGACTTTTGACGTTCTGTATATCGATCTGATGACTCAAAGTTGAGAAGCTCAAAGTAATCATCCTCGACCAGACCTTTTTTTGCCGATTGGAGCGACCTTTGATTACCGCAGTACTCGCATTTGACCGACTGGGAAACATAAACGCGACACAGTTCTTTTATAGTATGATCGCAAACACCTTCGTGGAAGACGGTCTGCCAAGTATTCGCGAAGGACCAAAAAGCAGCTGGAACATGCGCACGTATTGCCTGACTTTCTGGTCGCGGCGTACCACGCAGACGGCATCTATCAAGCTCCTTTAGCATATCAGCGTCTTGAAGATTATTGGGGTCAACATAGTCAATTCGTTGCTTAACCATCACTAAATCTGCTCCTTCAGAGATCTCCAAATGTAAAATCGGTACTAACGGTCTCACCAATATTATCCATAATTAAAGGATGTTAAATGATCTGGAATTTAATAGGAAGCATCGGCGGCAAAGTCCTCGATATTGTAGATGACGTTGTTGAAGACAAAGACGAGGCCAATCGGCTGAAGTTTCTCCTCCAAATGAAACCAATAGATGAACCAATAAGGGTTCATTATAAAGAATTACTCCTCCAATTCTCTTTAAAGAATGATAAGATGACAAGTCCCTAAGTAATAGATGAAAAGATAGATAACTAATTGAAATGTAATAAGTATCTCTAAAGTTCTTTAGTATAGGCCCGTAGCGGCCGTGTCCCTTCGGTACTCCGCTCTTCCTTAGGTCATTTCTTTAGACCCCTATGGCCTTCATTCAGTTATTCCCATCCTGTAGTTATCCCATACAGAAGTGGTACAGAAGGGCGCTTTATGGGTGGATAATGACTAGTTATCCTTTCCATTTAGACCTCACACTTGTGCCCATTCAGTATTTCTCTGGTTGAATTCAGAGTGGGTCTTTTGATAAATATAAGGGAATGAATTGTTCTTCCACATGACCTACCCTCCATACAGGATTTAAGTAAAACTGTATGGATACCAAGGAGTTACATGTGTAGTACTTGAGAATTTGGTGTCCCCAGCGAGAGTTGTGTTCCCCTCAAGAACTCCAATGACCCAATAGTATCCAATTGAATCAATACCATAGGAATCCTCGATTCCATTGTAATAAAGAGGGGTAAATGTACTACCGTTTGTAATACCCTGTTCTTAGGACCACTTAGGCATCCTATGCCATATTCTGGATACCGTCTGTGAGTCCATTTAAGGCTGATAGAGAGTCAGTAAATTCCCAGACTCCAAAAACCCCTACCAGACACTCCTAAAGATCGACTCAGTGAGTCTTAAAATGACTCACAGAGTCATTGTGTGGAGGTTTTCCTGAGTGGACATGGGGGAGAGGCTCAGAGGAGATATTTTTATTTAGAGCCATTTGTACTTCTGAGGGGGTTTTGAGATCCAAAAGCTGGGCCATACCATCACCGCTATATTTGATCCCAGTACCGATACGGAGACGGACTTTTTAAGCTGCTTTGCAGAGCCTCAAGAGGCGACTGAGTTCCTGACCTACAAGCGAGGGCGTTAGACTTTTCTTTTCTCAAGACATGCAAGGCATAAGCAATCTGAATAACTTTTGTCGATAGGAATATTTTCTACATCCACGCACCAACAAGGTTTGTGTGAATTTGCATAACATTGGAAGTGTTCTCCACAGCTTCCGCATTTTAGATTTCTTGGCTGCGCTTCGCCCATAATCAAAGGACTTTATCGGGCGAGTTTCTAACCTACAAGCGAGGGCGTTAGCAGGGGAAGGCTTTCCGCATGGCCTTGTGTGTCAAAAGGGTAGTATTAAGATGGAGCGTTGCGGGGTGGTTGCGGAGATACTTGAGAAGCACCCTTTTTTTTTGGTCAACGGTGACCTCACTGGGAATGCAAATTCGCATTTTGGGGTTATGCTTCCTTTTTTCATAGTCTTCGTCGCCTTTCATATACATAGTCGTGACGACGAATGCATCTAGCCACCCATTCACATACGCGAAGCAAGCCACCTCATTATTTTTGCAAATATCCAGAAATTGATTACCCGTGATGGCAGCGGCAGGCCGTGGCGACGCCAGTACGCCAACCAATGCCAAAACCATAATTGCATACTTCATAACTCTTCTCCGTTTTTAACCTACAAGCGAGGGCGTTGATATAGAATCGGCGGCCCATATTTCGGCTATTTCCGCACCGGTCCCTACAACATCTCCAAAATACATTCGCACGTTCATAAGCGTTGCGTCGTGCTGGACCCGCGCAGGAGAATCTACACAATCTTCTGGCATCACGATGTAATAGCCGTTGAAGTAGCCATCTCGTAGAGTTGATTCTACACAAACATTTGTGGAAACGCCGGTCATCACTAAGGTACGAACGCCTTTAAAACGTAGTATGCGATCAAGCTCGGTACCGTGAAATCCTGAATAGGTATGCTTTTCGATAACCCATTCATCCGGCTCAGCTTCGACCTCAAAAAAATCCCAACCCCAAGTACCACCTTCGCAGCAGATTGACGAAATCTGTTTTTGCTGAAGCTTGGCAAGAGCTTGGCCAGACAGATAACGGTGTTCGTAATTAGCCTTAATCCATACCACCATCGCGTGCGCTCTGCGCGCTGCGCCCACTAAATCCATGATGCGCTGAGCCAGTGGAAAATTGCTACCCATATCCACACCAAGATTCTTATGGACATAACCATTCTCGGCGCAGAAATCGTTTTGCATGTCGACTACCACAACTGCGGTATGTGCTGGATTAAGCGTTTCGTGAATAGAGGAAAGAAATTTGTCCATTGTCAGTTACCTCATTAGTAGGGTTAATGCCCACATTAAAAGTGCTCGGCTGAGTTTATAACCTACAAGCGATGGCGTTAGGGGGCAGGAGCAGTCGCCCAGAACTTAATGACTAATGATCTGGTAAACGATACAAATTTGAG
>Ga0315339_1002408_pt1 | contig 14293 bp, 13 predicted proteins | sample ASW17metaG_FD_204514 | JGI IMG/M metagenome (GOLD analysis project Ga0315339, IMG submission 204514) | Ammonia-oxidizing marine archaeal communities from Pacific Ocean, United States - ASW #17 | ecosystem: Environmental > Aquatic > Marine > Oceanic | place: USA: California | collected 2016-12-05
GCCACCGTCCTCTTCGCGTGGCCGTTCAAACTCCGCTGGCCGCTCGCGATGATCATCCTAGTCGGCGGGTCATTCGCTGCGCTCTCCATCAGGTATGTCGAGATCGTGGACTTCAGGCGCGGTTCATCGGAACCCCTAGGCCTGAGTTTGGGGCTCGACCTCGTTGGCGGGATTCACCTCGTGTACCAGGCAGGCGAGGAGGGGTTCGAGCCAACCGACGACCAGATGGCAGGGCTCATCGACAACATCACACGCCGCATCAACGGTCTCGGGGTCTCCGAGCCGAGCATCCAGAAACTCGGCTCGGACCGGCTGGTGATCCAACTCCCCGGCCTCGAGGACGAAGAGCAGGCCAAACAGCTGATCGGCCGAACCTCACAACTAGAGATCGTCGAACGCATCTGCTCCATCTCCCCGTGCCACATATCAGCCGACGAAGAGACACCTAGGGCCTTCCAGAATCAACTCACCGGCCTTTCCGGTGCGGACATGTCCCGCGCCTTCGCCGGCACCGACGCCACTACCAACGAGCCTATTTTGCAATTCGAGCTCAACCGCGGCGCGGCGCAGCAATTCGCCACGCTGACGGCACGACTGAACGGAACATTGAACACTGATACGCCGGACGAGCTTGCGTTCGTCTTGGACGACGAGATCATCGTGTCGGCAGTGGTCACGAGCCCCATCCTCGCGGGCGCGGGACGGATCAACGGCAACTTCACCTTCGAGGAAGCACGGCTCCTGGCGATTCAAGTCGAGTCGGGCCGCCTGCCAATCGAGATCACCGAACTGTCATCGGACTTTGTCGCGGCGTCGCTGGGCGCCGATTCGCTGGACCAGGCGCTGCAGGCCGGCATCGTGGGCCTGGCACTGGTTCTGTTCTTCATGGTCGCCTACTACCGGCTCGCGGGCTTGGTTGCCGCTGTGACCCTTGTCTTCTACACCGCCATGGTCTTAGCGATCTTCAAGCTCGTCCCGGTCACGCTCACCCTCGCCGGGCTCGCGGGCTTCATCCTTTCTCTGGGCATGGCGGTGGACGCCAACATTCTGATCTTCGAGCGAATGAAGGAGGAGATTAGGATCGGCCGATCGCTCCCGTTCGCCACGCAGATCGGGTTCAACCGCGCCTGGACCTCCATCCGGGACGGCAACGTTTCCACCCTTATCATCGCCGCCATCCTGTTCTTCTTCGGCAGCAGCGGCGCCAACTCCGCCGTGACCGGATTCGCGGTAGCACTCGCAATCGGCGTAGGCACAAGCATGTTCACCGCAATCGTCATCAGCAAGAAGATGCTAGCCATCGTCGTGGCGACGCCGCTGCGCAAATGGCCCAAAGGGTTCAGTCCCGAGGTCAACAAAGGCTCTAGCGGCGCTTCCGGGCAGGGTGCCTAGATGAACGTCGTAGGCATCCGCAAGTGGACCTTCGGTTTCTCGGGAATCCTGGTGCTCCTCTCGATCGTGGCGCTGTCCATCCCGCCCGCGTTGACGCCCGGCATTGACTTCAGCGGCGGCGCCGCGTTCAACCTGGAGTTCCAGGAGTCGGTCACGCCCCAGGCGGTCGAAGCAGCACTGGATGCCATCGGTCACAACGAGGCTGTGATTCAGCCCTCATTGGAAGACGGCGGAAACTTCGGTCGGACGTACTTTATCCGCATGGGTAAGCTGGAGCCCACGCCACGGGACGCCGACGGCAACATTATCACTCCGGGCGACCGCGAGGAAGTTGAGGAAGCGCTCGGGGCCCTTAGCCCTATCACGGTCGCCGGGTTTGACACCGTCTCGGGCATCATCGCAGCTGAAAACGTCCGAAACGCCGCCATCGCGGTCATCGTCGCGGCCGTGGTTATTCTGTTCTACGTGACCTGGGCATTCCGCCGCGTGCCCTCGCCCTTCCGCTACGGCATGTCCGCCATCTTCGCGCTCGTCCATGACGTGCTCATCGTCATCGGCCTGTTCTCGATCCTCGGAAAGACCGTCGACCTTGAGATCAACGCCATGTTCATCACCGGCGTGCTCACGGTCATCGGGTACAGCGTCAACGACACCATCGTGGTGTTCGACCGGGTCCGCGAGAACATCGTGCGCTTCCCTGCCTCGACCATCACCGAGATCGTGAACTTGAGCGTGCGCGAGACCGTCGGGCGCTCTCTCAACACGTCGATCACGCTGCTCGTCGTCGTACTATCGCTCATCCTGTTCGCTAGCACGTCCATCCAGCCGCTGCTGTTCGTCCTCGCGGCGGGCGTCGTTGTCGGGACGTATAGCTCGATCTTCATCGCCACCCTCACTCTCGTGGCATGGGAAAACGGGGAGATCCGCGGCTTCTTCTCACGCATCCCCATCATTGGTCCCAAGCGCCGCGTCGCCTAGCGTCTAACCGTCGGCACGCCGTCAAACGTGTAGCATAGGCACGCGACAGCCTGCCATAGGAGTGCACGCCATGGCCAAGCACCCGGACGACTTTATCGCCGAGCTTTGGGATTACGCTTATCAGGTGCCCATGCGGGAGCACCCCTGGTTCCAGGGCATCGTCCAACACCGCTGGACGCGCGACGAGATCGTCGTCGGCGAGGTCCAGCACTATCTGCGCGTGCGGCAGAACCCGGTCTATTTCGGCTACATGGCTGTAAACGCCGCCATCGAACGGCAGCCCGGCCTGTCGGACGTGGTCATGCTGAACTACCTGGAGGAGCTCGCGGGCGACCGTAGCCACGTGGACATCATGTTCCAGTTCCTGGAAGAGGGCGGCGTCACACGCGAGGAGGCCGACAACGCCGATCCCGCACCCGGCACGCTCGCGGCCATCGAGATGATCCTGGGCCATTGCCAGCGGCGATCAGCGTTGGAGGGTGTCGCCATGCTGGCGTTCGTCGAAGCCCAGCATGGCGGCGCCGACGGCGCGGCGGGCATCGCGTACCCTGAGCTTATCGGGCACTACGGGTTCTCCGATCGCGCAGCCGAAACCTACAAGATCCACGCGGAGCAAGACGTGAGCCACGGCGACCGCCAGATTGAGCTCATCGCCAAGCTGGCTACCGACGACGACACGCAGGACCGCGTGCGGCGGGCGGTCAAGCTGGGTATCGAGGCGTGGAATTTCGAATGGGACGGTCACGTCCAGGCGATCACCGGGAAGCGTGATTTTTGGGCGGGCGATAGCCTCGCAATGCGCCCGGTGGCCGTTCGCTTGCCGCAGCGAGCTTAGGCACCAACGTCCTCCTGCCCAGTTGGCGCACAGTAAGCGCATGGCTCGCAGACATCAGCGTCGGTGTGCCCACCCGCCCGACCCTATAGCGCTATCCGCTGGGCTTTTCCGGAGGGGGCGCGCAGGAACGCTTCGACAAGGAGCGCCCTCTCCGGTCACTGGAGAGGGCGCTCCTTGATCCGTTAAAAGAGCACGAGCCTTACAAGAAAAAATGCAGGAACAAGGAGAAAAGCAACTTTAAATCCATAACTCCAATCATTCCCGCGCGGGCATGCGGCACAAATGAGGGCAATCATGAGGACAGTGCCTATTGCCTGCCAAACAAACCCTATTACATTGCCGATGAACTCAAAGGATGAAGTTCTGGCAGACCCAGCGGGCTACACGAGCGAAACCTCAATGTCCGAGCGAGGGACCATGTCGGCGAAGGGACCGCCGGGCTCCGAGTAACCAGGGTATCGCCCGTGCTCTATCGGCAGCACGATGCACTTGAGCCGGGCGGGCGCGCGCGCCCGTTTGCGGTAGCCCAAAACGCCCGCATTCACGATCTCGATCGCCACAAAGGGCTTTAGTCTAAAGCCGAAGCGGCCGCGGAGACGCACAGTTCAACATGGCGATTGCCGAACCAACGCCAAATTAATTAGTTAGAGCGGAAAAGCTTTCGGCAACTCCTCACGAAGTGCGATGTACTCGGGGTCGAACGCGTTGCGCGCAGCGACCTCCTTGAGCTGTCCGAACAGCTGCTCGGTAGTCAGTCCAAAAACGCTGGAGACCATACCCGTGGTCTCTTCGAAGGTTCCCCTTCAGGAGCGGTATCAGCTGCCCATCCGCACCATCAGGTAGTGGTCATCCTTCTCCATGCCCATCCTCCCGATACAGGTCGCCTGAAACTCGGGTGATGGTAGCACCGCCTGAGCGACGCGTGACTACAAGTTGGGGCGCTTGTTCCCGGGTTGTTTAATCGCACGTCCGCTGCACCCAACAGCGTTCGCATTCATGGGCCATCGCCACTGAGTGCTTTAGTCCGGAGCCCTAGTAACAACGGAGGCGCACAGTCAGGCATGGCGCCTGCCCGCACCCAACCCTTAGAGCCCCGTCGAAAACCCAACGCGGTGCGCCGTGGTCAACGCCGGCTGGACGACCGGCGCACCGCCGTCGCCGTGGCTCAGCGCGAGCTGGATGAGCACACGCCAATCGGCGCCACGCCAACGCACGCGCAGGATGACGAATGGGTTCGCGGGTTCGGAAGCGTCCTTGCGTGGATGGTAATCGACGCTGAAGGCAAGCTCGACGCTGGTGCCTGGAGCCAGCGCCGGCATGCTAGCGCAATTCTGCGCGGGCGCGCGCAAGACCACGTGGGGCATCCACGCCTCTAAGAGCTGAACCGGGGCCACGCCTGCGTTGCCGACGCTAAACGACAGCCGCCAGGGGCCGCTGCCGCTAGCCACGCCCACAGAGGCGATCGTCAGTTGGGGTGTTTCGGCTTGGTTCATCAACCGCCCGTGCTTCTGGCCAGAGTTCGCGCCTCGTTGTCCGCTACGTCGATGTTCAGCATAATGGGCGTGGCGTCCGCGCGACATTATCCGGTGAGCGGACCAATCCGGTGCGAAGCACGATTAAAGGAGCCTCCATGCGTATCGGAGCGCACGTCTCAACCTCCAACAGCGCGGACCTCGCCATTGACCGGGCCCTCGACATCGGGGCGGAGGCGGTGCAGGTCTTCGTTTCGCCCCCCCAGGGTTGGAACTTCAAGCAGATCGACGAGAAGATCGCGGCCGACTTCAAGACGAAGGCGCGGGAGCACAACGTGGGGCCGAACGTGCTGCACGCGATCTACCTGGTCAGCCTGGGCAGCGACGACGAGGCACTGGTGAACCGGGGGAAGAGTTCACTCAAGAAATACATGAACGGCGCATCCGACCTGGGCGCCATGGGGGTCATCTTTCACCTGGGCTCGCACAAGGGGAAGGGGTTCGACGGCGTGCGCGACCAGGTGGCCAGCGGCATCCGCGACGTGCTGGCCGAATCTCCCGACGACGTGCTGCTGTTGCTGGAGAACAGCGCCGGCATGGGCAACCACATCGGCTCGAATTTCTTGGAGTTGGGCATCATGCTGCGCGAGCTCAACGACCCACGGGTGAAGATCTGCCTGGACACGCAGCACAGCTTCGCGGCCGGGTACGACCTGCGCACGCCGGAGTCAGTGGCCGGCGTCATGGCGGAGTTCGATCGCGAGATCGGGCTGGAGCATCTCGTTGCAGTGCACTGCAACGACTCCAAGCCAGAGTTCGCAGGCGCGGTGGATCGGCACGAAAACATCGGCGAAGGCCACATGGGGCTTGCGGCGTTCGAGGCGATCATGGCGGATGCGGCATTCCGCGACGTGCCCTTCTACCTCGAGGTCCCGGGATTCGAGAATAAGGGACCGGATATCCAGAACGTGGACATCCTGAAGGGAATCCGCGAGCACCTCGCCATCTCAAGCTAGGCGGGCCGATCTCCCATGCGTAAAGCAGCATTCGAAGCCCTGGTGCGTGACGCGATTAAGGATATCCCGGAATTCTTCCTGGACATCATGACCAACGTCGATTTCCAGGTGCGCCCCTGGCCGCTCAAGCGGCACCTGGTCGATCTGGAGCCGGACGAAACGCTGCTGGGGCTGTACGAAGGATTCCCCATCACTGACGGATTCGACGGCAACATGGCACAGCCCGACATCATCACGATCTTCCAGGGGCCCATCGAAGAGATGTGCAACTCGGAGGAGGAGATCCGCAACCAGGTGCGGGACACCGTCGTGCACGAGGTCGCGCACTTCTTCGGCATCAGCGACGCTGAGCTGTACGACTGGGGCCTGGCCTAGCCGGCTAGCCCGCCGCCTGGAACGCCTGCGCGTCAAGCACGGCGTAGGCGGCAGCCTGGGTGCGGTTGTCGACGCTCAGCTTCGAGAGAATCGCCTTGATGTGCGTCTTCACCGTGCTCTCGGACACGGACAGCATCACCGCGATCTCGCGGTTTTTGAGCCCGTCCGTGAGCAGCTTCAGCACGTCCCATTCTCGTGGTGACAGCGACTCCGTCCCGTAGTCATCCTCATCGGGTGCTACGACGGGCCCGGCCGATCCATTGACCAGCGCCTTGGCCAGCATCTGCGAGACCGATTCGTGCTGCTCAAAGTCGATTGCGTTGGTGCTGTAGTAGAACTCACGCAACCGGGGCACGGTGTTCTTGGTGTCTTCGGCAGCGGCCTGGATCATCTCCAAGTAGTTGCGCGCCTTCTCGACGTCCGCGAGCTGCTCGGGGCTCGTGAGCAACAGCTCCGTGAAGCCCTCGACTGGCGTCAGCGCGTTGTACAACGCATGCTCGATGCCTCGGGCGATGTCGTCGAAAGCGCGCACGCGCTCGAACTCCACCAGCTGACGGTAGGCGGCGTATCGAACGTCCTGTTCAGCGCTGAGCGCAGCTTCCGATGCCTCGAGCTCCTGCTGCAGCCGCTGGCATTCCACCGTGAGATCTTCGACGCGGCGTGCCAGTGCAAAATCGCGTTCGTTCGACGTGCGATCAGTCATGGGCGTCCCCGATTGGAATGGATGTGGCCGCTTCCGCGGTCTTCACATCATGCGGAGGCGCACGCAAGGGCCATAGGGATGCCCGCCATCAATCTCACCCGGGGGTTCCCCCAACCAGGAGCGGGGTCGCCTTACGACCGACCTGCGGTGATCCGCCGCTCAGCGAGGTCGTCCGCCGCTCGCAGCGTGGTGGTGCCATCGTCTTTCGCGCTCTGGATCACCTGGGCGGTCGTCTCAAAGATGCGCGCCGTGCGGGCCATCGCGGCCGCGCGATCGTAAGGACCAGCGAACTCGTGGTAAACGTTGATCACCCCGCCGGCGTTCGCGATGTAGTCGGGTGCCCACAGCACGCCGCGCGCCTGCAAGCGTTCGGCGTCGGCGTCCTCCCGCAGTTGATTGTTCGCCGCGCCGCACACGATGGGCGCCTGCAAACGGGGAATTGTCTCTTCGTTCAACACGCCGCCCAGCGCACAGGGCGCGAACACGTCCGCTGCCACGTCATAGATGGCGTCGGGCTCGACGATCTCGACGCCTGGAAACGCCGCCGCGCGGGCCCGCGCATCCTCGAAGATGTCGGTGACCACAAGCTTCGCGTCCGCCTCCAGTAGGTGCTGCGCCAGCGAGCCCGCCACGTTGCCGAAGCCCTGGATGGCGATCGTCTTGCCGGCGAGCGAATCGCTTCCCCATTGCGCAGTTGCGCATGCGCGCATGGCCTGAAAGATACCGAAGCCCGTAACCGTGGACGGGTTGCCGCCACCGCCGCGCTCCTCGGGCAGGCCGACCACGTGGTTGGTCTCCTGGGCTATCCACTCCATGTCGCGAGCGCTGGCGCCCACGTCCTCGGTTGTGATGTACCGCCCCTGGAGCGATTCCACGAAGCGCCCATACGACCGGAACATCGGCTCGGTCTTGTCGGTTCGTGGATCGGCCAGCACCAGGCCCTTGCCGCCGCCCATGGGCAGACCCGCCGCCGCGTTCTTGTACGTCATCGCGCGGGACAACCGCAGCACGTCCATGATGGCGTCGTCGTGCGTTGTGTGCGGCCAGATGCGGGTGCCGCCGAGCGCGGGACCCAGCGTCGTATCGTGGATCGCGATGAACGCGGTCAGGCTCGCGCCCTGGTCGGTCCAGACCGCCAACTCCTGGTAGCCCTTGGTCTGCATGAACTCTACAAAGTGCATGTGCGCCTCTGTCCTTGTGTCTCGTAACTACTAGGTAGCGCGCCAGGCGTATTTGGTTACCCAAAACTGGCGGTTACCCGAAGAGGTCAGCCTTGTCGGCGGGACTCGTGGGTGCTTTGCCCCAGCCCGGCACTGACATTTCAGCCGCGAACTCCTGGTAATCCCGCGTGCGCACGACGACGGGCATCCGCAGGGCATGGCCAAACAAGAGCGCCTGCTGTTGCGATTCTAGGCGCGAGAGCACGCCCTTGAGCTCGCGCGAGCCGGGCGCGCCCCGCAGCACAGCGTCCACGTCGCGCTCGTTGTCCAACTGACAGGTTATGCGCGTGCCCACCTGGCTGAGTACCTCTTCGTCTATTCCCGAGGGCCGTTGGTCGACCACCAGGAGCGTGACGCGATACTTGCGCATCTCGCGAGCGATGGTGCCGAAGATGGTCTGCTCCGCGATGCCGGGGCTCAGGAAGCGATGGGCCTCCTCGATGGTGATGACCAGCGGCTTTGGCTGCGTGGTGCCGCTCGCCTCCGCCTCCTCGGTGCGCTTGCGGTATTCCGCGTGGATGCGGCGCGTTATGAGGTTGGCCACTAGCACGTAGGCTGACTGATCGTCGCCGTAGCGCCCGAACTCCATGACCACATGCCGCCCGGACGTCAGGTGCTCCAACACCTGTCTGACAGCACCACCGCCCGATTGCGCCTGTTCCTGGATGAATCCGATGCGTTCGAGGTCGCGCAGCTTGCGCCGGAGTGCGCCCAGCGCCCCCGAGTGCTCGCCGTCGGCCGCCAATTGTGCCATGCCGTCCGCGTCGAGCGCCAAAAAGTCGCTGATCCAACGCCGGCCGTACTTGTCCGCCAGGGTGTAACAAGCGTTCACTCCCGCCTCTGAAATGTTCAGCGTGGGCGCCAGAATGGCGATGTCCTCGGGTTCGATCTCGTCCAGCCCGATGCGCACGTCAACGTCCGGCGTCAGCCCGCGGCGGCGCGCCGATTCGGGGTCCAGGGCGAACACCGACACGCCGCTCTGGAGGATTTGGCGTAGGCCCTTCGCCGCGTAGCCGCCCTCCGCCGTCGTCTGCCAGCCGTACTCCGAGTGCATGTCGAAGATCAAGTGGGTCGCGAGGCCGCGCTGCGCGATGGCCGTAAGCAGGATCCGGGTCAGGAAGCTCTTGCCGGAACCGCTCTTGCCAAAGACGCCGTTGGAGCGCTTGACCAGCTCCTCGAGGTTCAGACAAACGCGCGTATCTTCCATGTCCATCGGGCTGCCGATGTAGATGTGAGTCGCGTCCTCCTCGCCGAAGATCGTGGCCACGTCGTCGTTGGAGGCGCGATGCACCGGCGCGAAGTGGGCAGGCAACGACCGTGCCGGTTGGGGCTCGTCTTCGCCAATGCCCGTCATGAGCATGGGCGTCACCTTGGCCAAGGCGAACGCGCCCGTCCCCGCCAGCACCTCCGACATGGCCGGCGCCGCATGCGGGATGCTCGAGGCCAGCCGCCCATCGGCGCTCTCCAACGAGAGATCGGTGATGATGCCGAAGTACTTGTGCCGCTCGGCGAGGACCGTCACGAACGTGCCGACCTTCGCGTCCTCGACCACACCCTCGCCCGTGAGGCGAACATCCAGCCCCTGCGAAAGCGAGCCGCCGACGATCACGCCGAGCACCGTGGGGTCCTGGAAGAACCCATTGCCGTTGGTCATGGCCGGCCCTCCGCGAGCGGCAGGCGGCGCACGATGGCGTTGATGCGCGCGGTATCGCCCGCCAGCGCCACGGCCACGGCCTTGCCCGCCTCGATGAGGAACTCGCGCGGCGGATTGAACGCGGACGCCGCGTGCCGTAAGACCGCCGCGAGCACGTCGTCGGCCGCGCCGCCCCAGCCGACCAGCAATGGTACGAAGTCCAAGCAGGGAGTGCTCCCGCCGCCGAAGAACCACCGCACCTCCTCGGGCGTCGTCTGATAGAGGAACGTATGGATGCGCGGTGGTTGCGCGGGCAAGTACTGGCGCACCGGACCGCCCGCTTCGCAGTGACCCACGGTCGTGATGGTGACGTCCGTGCGCAGCAGGCGTTCGAGCTGCGGGTGCGCCGCGTAGACCTCGGCCTCGCTGGCCGCGTCTTGCCCCCGCGCGATCACGCGCCGCGACGGGTCGAGCGCCGAGGTCACGATGCCGCTGACCACGCCAAACACACCATCGCCCGCCCGCACCAGCGCGCCGAGCGGCGGGGCTTCGTAGAGCTGGTGACACTGGCCGATGAGCTGCTCGACCGAGGCCTCAACCACCTCGCCGAACCGCCCGGCCAAACTCTGGTTAACCAACGCGCTCAACCATGCACGGATTGTCGCGGAGCGACTGCCCAGCAGCAAGGGTCCCTTGGCGAGCCAAGGTCGGGCTTGGTGCGCAAGCTTTCGGAAAGCGACGCTCGGGCGCAGCACGCGAGCATCACTTGAACTCGCGGGCGTGTTTGAGTAAGTTCTGGCATTAGGTTGGGGAACGCGGAAACGCACCGCTTGGAGAACTATCAGATGCCATCGATCATCGACGCCGATACCCACATCGACGAGTCAGACGCCACCTGGAGCAGCGTACCGGCCCAGTACGCGCAGCACGCTCCTGTCGGGATCATGGTGGGCTCGCCGCCGGAGCAGCAGGGCGACACACCGTTCGGGACGCGCTGGTGGGTCGTCGGGGACCGACTGCATCCGCGGGCGACTCGAGACGAGGCCCACCATCCGTCACTGGAACGGCGCGAGTTGAGTGATGTCGAGGGCCGGTTGCAAGACATGGACCGCATGGGGGTGGCGACGCAGGTCATCTTTCCGACGTTCTTTATACGCCACGGCACGATCAACCCCGAAGCCGAGGCAGCGGTCGCCCACGCCTACAACACCTGGATCGCCGAGCGATGCGCCCTCAGCAACGGTCGGCTGCAGTGGGCCGCGGTGCTGCCCCTGGTCGACCAAGACCGGTGCGTATCCGAACTCCGCTGGGCCAAGAACCACGGGGCCTGCGGCGTATTTAGGCGCGGTTACGACCTGGAGAAGGAGGTGACCGACGCTCACTTCCTGCCGCTGTACGAGGAGGCCGATGCGTTGGATATCCCGATGTGCGTCCACACCGGGCACCCATTACCCGGCCGCGAGTGGGACCGAGGATTCCCGGTGATGGCGGCGTTCACCGCTCTCGTGAAATCGGGACTCCAGTCGAATTTCAAAAACCTACGGTTCGGGTTCATCGAAGCCGGGGCGGCGTGGATCCCGTACGCGTTCTCGCAGCTGGAGCAGTTGCAACGAGCGCAGCGCCTTCGCGAGCGGGCCCGCACGTTCGAGCTCGGGAAGGACCTATTCCGGGCGGACCGGCTCTTCGTCACCGTCGATCCGGTCGACCAAATCGAGCATCTGTTAGCGTTCGGGACGGAGGACAACCTGATCGTCGGCACCGACTACGGGCATTCAGACCCGTCGGCGAACGCTGCCGCGCTGGAAGAGGTGCAGCGCTGGGCCAATGACGGCAGGATCACCAACGCCGTGGCGGAAAAGATCCTGCAAGGAAACGCCCGGCGCTTCTACGGGCTGTAGAGTTCCAGGCTGCCGTGGCCTAGACGACTAGACGGCGGACCACTCAGCGAGCTTGGCGCCCTCGCCGGAGAGATCGACCTCGACGTCGTTGTGGACCTGGATGTCCACAAATGGACCGCGGGCAATGCCCTCGTAACCGAAGTAGTCGAACCCCTCGCAGGGAGCACGGATAATCTCGTTCTCGGCGGGATCCCGGTACGTATTCAACGGGTCGCCCTCGCCGGCCTCGACGAGCCGCATTTGTGCCTCGAGCATCCGCCGAAACATGATGACGCCCACGTCCGTGGTGCCGAGGCGCTCGGTGGTGCGGTCCATGATCTTGCCCTCGATGACCCATGCCGTCTGGTCCTGCGCGATGGCGCCCACCACGATCTGGTCGGCCACGGGCACGTCGTAGCGCAGTTCGATCTTGCCGTCGACGTCCAGGAAGTCGACCCGCTGGAACTCCTCCGCGCCAGTGTTGGTCGTCTCGTCTCCTTCCAGCGCCCGCCAGTCGAGCATCATGTGGAGCGTGTGCTCGTCGTCCACCGGCACGCGGAACTGGAGGTTGCGGCCGACCCACAGGATGTTGGGGAAGAAGATGGGATGGCCCATCTTCCAGTGGTCGTCCTCTTCCGTCTCGTCGCCCACCAAGCGGCGCTTGATGACACCGTAGCTAGTGGCCTCGAACCCCAGCCTACGGTGGTCCGCGCCGCGCGATCCCACGCGATCGTTCCAGAACGCGCGCTCGGCATCGGTCTTGAACAGCTTGCTCAGCTTCCAGCCTCCCCAGTAGCGGTGGAGCCACTGGAAGTGCAGCGGGTCCATGGAATTCTCGTGGCACTGGAGCCAGTTGCAGGGCAGGTCGACCGACCACCCATGCCGGATCCCAGGCCGCACCAGGATCTCGTAGCGAGGGAGCAGCGGCGCCGGTGCGGGGCCCATGTAGGCGAACACGAGCCCGCCCAGCTCCTCCACCGGGTAGGCCTTCATGTGCACCTTGTCCTTGAATCGTGAGCCGGCGGGCTCGGACGGCTGATCGACGCACGCGCCCGTTTCGTCATACAGCCAGCCGTGGTAGGCACACCGGATACCCTCGGGCTCGGGCACGCCGTAGGAGAGGTTCGCCTTGCGGTGCGCGCACGACGGCTCGATCAGGCCCAGAACGCCGTTCGTGCTGCGGAAGAGGACCAGGTCCTCACCCAGCAGGCGGACCTCCTTCGTCGGGTTCTCCTCGCCGACCTCGGCGCTGCCCGCGATGGGGTGCCAATAGCGCCGCATGAGCTCGCCCATGGGCGTACCGGGCCCCACGCGCGTCAACCGGTCGTTCTGTTCCTGGGTCAACATGGCACACCTCGCGCAACTCATGAGATCTTCGACCCAACGGCACCTGGCTTCAAGATGGTACAGCGATAGCTCGTAACGCAACCAGGTTCAGCAATAACGAACGGTGGGCGACTGGTGACGTGTACTTATTTCGCTGCGGCCCGGGTGCGAACTCACCGCCGATGATCTAGCTGCTCTTGGACAGGATAACCGGCGCCATCCCCGGAGGCTTGAGCCTCGACGACGGGAGGTACGATATGCTTATCTCGGCGTGGTTGTTGCTGTTTGGGGGTACCGGGCTTCTCACGGTCTACGACGCGTACCAGGTCGTGCGAAGGCTGTTCGCTGAAGCGCTGTTGCCGGTCAACGTCGGGATCGCAACGGTCGTGATCGGTAGCCTGCTTCTACTGGCCTACGGAACCGCGGTCGTTGTTGAACCCACGAGCGCCTAACCGCAAACGAAAAGCTGGCGCGGCACCGTGTGCAGGCGCTCGACGCCCGTGGCAGTGATTCGGATCATCTCGCCGAACTGCACGCCACGCATGGCGTCAGGCGTGACCACGTTGGGTTGGATTACGTAGCACTGTCCCTCGCGGTACGTAAAGTTCGGTGGTTCGCCCCGATATTGCTCCCGCGTGCGTACGATGGGAGGCAGCTGGCTTTCGCCGTGCACCAAGTCGTCGTAGACCGTGAATCCACGCTCAGCGATGACGTGGGCAGCGTCCATGACCTCAGCGACCGTGGCACCGGGCCTGAGCACGCTCTCGATGCGCCCGAACGCCTCCAGCGCCGTCTCGTGCAGCGCGTGGTACTCCTCGTTGGGGCTCTCGCCGATGGTCATGGTCCGCAGCACTTGCGCGACGTAGCCGAATGCGTTGGTACTTATCTCCGTCACCAACACGTCACCCTTCTGGACAACCCGATCGGACATGTACTGGCGCGGAATGCCACCTTCCGGATTGGCCATGGACGTTGTGATAACGAAGTGGATCTGATTGATCCCGCCATCGCCCAAATACGCGTCTTCAATCACCTTCGCAAGATGGTGTTCGGTCATCCCCGGTTGTGCCTGCTCCACGAGGGCCATGACCGATCGATCGCTCATAAGCGCCGATCGTCGCAGCCACTCAACCTCCTCGTCGCTCTTGATCTGCCGCTGGTCGCGCATCTGGCCAGAAAAATCCGTCCATGCGGCGGACGGCAACCCCTCCTGCAGGCGCGCGTGATGCGTGTACGGCATGGGACCGACGATGCCCAATTGGTCGCTGGCGAGGCCCTTCTCGTTCAGAACTCCAACAAGGGTCGGAATCGAGTCCACGCTCCCGGTGGGCCCCGACCCGGCGAATCGCACGTCGTCCGCAACGGACATGAGCCTGGCGTTAGGAAGGTGGTTTGAGAGCTGGACCAGCAGCGTCATCTCGCCGGTGCGCGGGAACACCAGCCACGCCTCGGTCGTCGTTCGCCCA
>Ga0315339_1002409_pt1 | contig 14292 bp, 15 predicted proteins | sample ASW17metaG_FD_204514 | JGI IMG/M metagenome (GOLD analysis project Ga0315339, IMG submission 204514) | Ammonia-oxidizing marine archaeal communities from Pacific Ocean, United States - ASW #17 | ecosystem: Environmental > Aquatic > Marine > Oceanic | place: USA: California | collected 2016-12-05
CCGGAGCACATGCTCCACGACGTGTGGGACGCATTGGTTGAGATTGACCTCGCGGAAGCCAACGCCAATTCCATCAGCAACGTTGTCTCGTGCCCCGGCACCGACAGCTGCAAACTGGGCATCACCGCCTCCATGGGCCTGGCCGGCGCCCTGAAAGATGAGATTCAAAGCTGGAACGGCCTGGCCGAAGATGAGGGCGTCAACGACATCCGCATCAAGATGAGCGGCTGCCCCAACGGTTGCGGCCTACATCACATCGCCAACATCGGTTTCCACGGCGCAGCCACCAAGGGCGCCGACGGCGAGCAGATACCCGCCTACGAGATGTTCTTGGGCGGAAACTACGGCGACGTCAACGTACAGGACTCCCGCATCGGAACCAGGATTCCCCGGATCAAGATTCCGGCCAAGTCCGTCCCCGGTGTGCTGAAAGAAGTGGTCTCCTACTACAAGGACAACCGCTCCGACGGCGAGAAGTTCAACCAGTTCTTGGAGCGCGTTGGTCTGGAAGAACTGACGGCAGTTGCCGAAAAAGCTCAGGAAGCCGCCGCTGAAGCCGCCGCGGGCTCGGACCTGTACATCGACTGGGAACGAACCAACCAGTACAAGCTGGAAAGAGGAGAGGGCGAGTGCGCCGTATAGGACGCTACTGATTTGGCATCGCCTGATTTATCGTCCCTGGCTGGAAAGACCGTCGCTTACGTCGAGGCCCGCATGCTCTCTGAGATGGGGGCCTTGATAGAGCGTAACGGCGGCATACCCTACCCGGCCCCAGTTCTCCAAGAGGTCCACCTGGGCGACACGCCAGAGGTGATACAACTGGTCGACGACCTGTGCGCCGGCCGGGTACAGGTGATGATTTTCCAGACCGGCGTCGGCACCAAAGCCCTCTTCGATAGCGCGGAGTCTCAAGGCAGAGGGGCTGAAACCCTGGAAGCGCTGGCGGGTCTCGCAGTTATTGCCCGCAGCCCCAAGCCTGCAGCCGTGCTGCGCCGCAACAAGGTCCATATCGACCATATGCCCCCAGAGCCGTTCACCTCAAACGACCTGATCGCCACCATAGCCGAGCTAGATCTTGCAGGAAAGTCGGTCGTGATCCAGGCCTACGGCGGCCCCAACAACCTTCTGACTCAGACCTTGCAGGGGCGCGGCGCTACCGTGCGCGAAGTCACTCTATACACCTGGGGCTTGGCAGATGATGTCACACCGGTGTTGGGCTTGATCAACGCGCTGGAAGACGGCCAGATTGACGCCTTGGCATTCACCAGCCAGATCCAGATAGGCAACCTCTTGGCGATCGCGGCGCTAGCAGGTAAAGAAGAATCGCTACGTAGCATCCTGTCCCAGGGGCCTGTGGTGGTCGCCTCAGTCGGTCCGGTCTGCACCAAACGAATGATTGAGGCCGGGTTCCGGGTTGACGTCGAGCCTGACCACCCCCACATGGGCAACCTGGTGTTGGCTTTGGCAAAACAGTTCAGTCCGGACTACGTCAAAACCGATTGACCGCCAACCAACCGCGAGGAAAAAATAAACGGGCGGCTAATGGCCGCCCGTTTATTTTTTCGCTGTTATGCCCTCGAACCGGGTCTGGATTCAGCTCTTTATCCAGCGCTTGAACCGATCCCACTGGGATTCAGATGGGTCTTCCAAGGGTTCTCCACGCCACCTCTTTTCCATGTTTATGCTCCTTGGCGTGATAAAAAAAAGCATATAGCCAAAGACCAGCAGGGCCAGTCCAACCCAGATCAACACCCATATCTGTAGCAGAGCCGTGACTATGAAAACCACCAGGCCCGTCATCAGAATCTTGCCGGGTGTTATGGTGGGCCAGCGTCCTCTGGGAGTTTCATAACTCTGAGGTTTGCTGGCCTCGGCTGCCTGGCGTAACGCGCGCGGACGGTCTTCCAGGGGTTTTTCTATCTCCCTGCCAGACTCTTCAGGTGATACTTCGCCCGCATTTTTGAGGATCTCTTCGATCTCTTTTTGGTACTTGTCTTGCATAAAGGCTGGGTACAGTATCTTCAGGCGATTTTGTCGTTCTCCGATAGAACCCATTGCAGGCGGGCGCCTCGCTCCGTGCACTTGCGTCTGCCACACCACCCACGCCCATGCTCACGAATGACCGACACTGCTGATTATACCGTAGATATTTGCTAACGGGTAGGAGGGAGTCCGAGACTGGCCAGGCTGGTCTTCCGTACCAAGAACAGCCGCTATTCTTTGTCTTCGGGAGGCTTATAGCGTCCGATCTTGCCGGTGACCATGAAGATCACTCGCTCAGCGATATTGGTGGCGCGGTCTGCTATTCGCTCCAGATCATGGGCTACCCACAGGAAATGAGTCGAAGCTTCGATCTCCTTGGGGTGTTGCCCCATATTCAGAAATATCTGATTACAAACCCCGTCGTAGAGGGCGTCCACCTCATCGTCCGAATCCCAAACATCGTTGGCCAGATCAACATCCCGGTCAACCAGCGATTTTAGGCTCCGTGTTAGCATAGCCACGCCCATACGGGCCATCTGGGGGAGCTGTAGGGGTATTTCCGCTGGCTTGTCATCGCCGATGATCATGCAGATCTTGCCGATGCCCTCCGCGTAATCGCCCATGCGCTCCAATTCCACCGCGATGTGCAAAACGGCCAGCAGGGTCCTGAGGTCGATGGCCAGGGGTTGTTGAGTTGCTATGAGGTCGATGCACCTCTCCTCCAACTCAAATCGCTTCTCGTCGATCACATCGTCTTCGGCAACCACTTCATACGCCACAGCCAGGTCTCGGCGTTCCAGCGCGTCCATGGCTTTGACGATGGCCTTCTCAACGATCTCTCCCAAGAGCACCAATTCGCCCTGCAATTCCTCGAGACTCCTGTCGAAGTCAGCTCTAACCATGTCGCCTCCTACCCAAACCTGCCGGTGATATAGGCCTCTGTCCGTTCGTCCTCGGGGTTAGTGAATAGCTGCCGGCTCTCGCCAAACTCCACCAAGAAACCGATCCTAGCCTCCTCAACCATCAGGAACGCCGTGTAATGGGAGACCCGGGCCGCTTGCTGCATGTTGTGAGTAACGATGATGATCGAATAATCTTCCGACAACTCACGCATCAGTTCTTCGATCGCCAATGTCGCGATAGGGTCTAGGGCCGAACAGGGTTCGTCCATCAAGATGACCCGAGGTTCCACCGCCAGTGTCCTCGCGATACACAACCGCTGCTGTTGGCCGCCCGACAGGGACAGCGCGCTCGCCTTCAGGCGGTCTTTGACCTCATCCCAAAGGGCAGCGCGGACCAGGGATCTCTCGACGATCTCTTCGATATCGCCCTTGAACCCATTTATTCGCGGGCCGAAGGCGACATTATCGAAGATGGACTTGGGGAATGGATTGGGACGCTGGAAGACCATCCCGATCTCATAGCGAATCTCAGTCGGGTCAACAGCATGACCATATAGGTCGAGGCCGTCAAACAACACCTGGCCTTCAACTCTGGCTGACGGAATCAGGTCGTTCATCCGGTTGAAGCACCGCAGCACGGTGCTCTTGCCGCAGCCGGACGGTCCGATGATCGCCGTGATCCGGTTCCGGGCAACGTCCAGGTTTACATCGCCAACTACTTTTTTGTCGCCGTAGTAGACGTTCAAACCCCGGGACTGAAGGATGAAATCCTGGTCTAGCAATCTATTCTGTGTCCTCTCCGCGATCTGACGTAGAGACCTGGCATCAAGATCGCGCCTATTCCCACTTTTTCTGGAACTTGTTACGGAGTATCACCGCGCCGGCGTTCATCACCAGCAATATGACCAACAGCACGATTATACCGGCTGCCGCGGCCTCCTGGAATCCAGCCTGAGGCCGCGACGTCCAGTTGAATATCTGGATGGGCAAAACGGTGAACCGGCTCAGAGGGCTATCAGGCGTGAATGGCACAAATGTGAGCGCGCCCATGGCAATCAAAGGCGCCGTTTCGCCGATGGCCCGGCTGACCGCGAGAATAACCCCCGTCAGTATCCCCGGAAATGCCTGGGGGATAACCATGTGCCAGACGACCTGCCACCTGGTGGCGCCAAGGGCATAGGCCCCTTCCCGGAGAGACGGCGGGACCGCCCGGACGGCTTCACTGGCAGCCACGATGACTATAGGGAGCACCAACAACGCCAGCGTGAACCCACCAGCCAGCACGCTCTTGCCCAGATGCATGCTGTGAACAAATATCTGCAGGCCCAATATGCCGTAGACGATGGACGGCACCCCGGCCAGGTTGGCTATGTTTATCTTGGCGATCCTGGCGAATTTGCTGCGGGCAGCGTATTCCTCTAGGTACAGGGCCGTGGCGACGCCCAGCGTGAATGCCATCACGCCGGCGATGACCACCACGTAGATGCTGCCCAACATGGCCGCCTTTATGCCGGCCTGGTCCGGGTGGCGCGAAGCAAAGCTGGTCAGGAAGCTCCAATCGATACCAGTGACACCCTGGATCAATAGATAGACCAACAAGACCGCCAACATGCCCAGGGCGATGGCCACGGACAATAGGCATAGACCGTAGAAGGCCCGGCCCATCCACTTGCGGCGGGTCCGGTTCCGCTGGAACTCGGTCCGGGGAATCACTGCCACTACTCGTACTCCTCTCGGAACCGGCTGACCACCCATTGGCTCATCAGGTTCATCCCCAGAGTGATGGCGAACAGGAGCAGGGCAACGGCGAAGATGGTCTTGAACTCAATCGACCCGGCCGGTACATCACCCTGGCTAACCTGGACGATATAGGCGGTCATGGTCTCGATCGGCACGAAAGGATTCAACGTGAAATTAGGGTTCTGTCCAGCGGCAATGGTGACGATCATCGTCTCTCCGATAGCCCTGGAGACGGCCAGTATGAACGCCGACACGATCCCGGAAAGAGCCGCCGGCACCACCACCAGGGTGGAAACCTCCAGCTTGGTAGCGCCCAATGCGTAGGCGCCTTCACGTAGGGTCCTTGGCACTGCGCGCATGGCGTCTTCACTAAGGCTGGAGACCATGGGCAGGATCATGATTCCCATGACTATCGAGGCGCTAAGGGCGTTGAACACCGAGATGTCACCAGAAATCTCGCGGATGATCGGGGTCACGAACAGGAGCGCAAAATAACCGTAAACCACGGTCGGTATCCCAGCCAGGACCTCCAGGATCGGTTTGACCGCCCGTCGCACCGGGTCGGGAGCGTACTCACTGAGGTATATCGCGCTCAGCAGGCCCAACGGCAGGGCCACCAACATCGCCAGCACAGCCGTCAATGTGGTGCCTGCCACCAGCGCCAGTACACCGAACTGCTTGGACGAGAACAAAGGTGTCCAACGGGTGCCGGTGATGAACTCGAAGAACGAAACGTCGCCGAAGAACTTGATCGCCTCAAAGAGCAGAACGGCCACGATGCCGACGGTGATCAGGATCGATAGGACGGTCGACAAGAACATGGTAAACGCGATGGCCCGCTCCGGAAGCTTTCGCTTCCAGGCGCTCCTAGACCCCTTCCCTAGAGGAGGGCTAACCACGTTTTTAGCCAACGTTACTCGCGCTCCCTAAGGTCGATGATGATGGGCGTTCCTTCATAAAATTCGTTCGCTAAGATCATTCACTGACCTGCGGATAGTTTCTCTTCAACTGTCCCGGTCAGAGGATTGTCTCCGCCGAAGATCGTCCCGGTTATTCCTCGTTGGAACCGGTCCAACACCAGGTCGTGCACGACTTCGGGAAACGGCACAAACCCCAGTTCTCTGAGCAAGTCAGACCGTTCGTAGCTCACGTAATAGCTGACAAAGTCCTTTATTTCTTGGTCGGCCCACGACTCTTTGCTCACATAGATCAACAGAGGCCGGGACAGCGGCGAGTAGGTACCGTCGTTGATAGTCTCATCGGTCGGGTAGATGCAGCCATTACCGCTGTCGACTCCCACCATCTTCAACTTGTCCTGGTTTTCTACGAAATAAGAGTAGCCGAAGTACCCCAAACTGCCCTTGTCGCCTGCGATTCCCTGCACCAGAACATTATCCCGTTCACTGGATGTAAAATCGCCCCGTGAAGCCTGGGCCTCGCCGTTTATCGTCTCCGTGAAGTAATCGAACGTCCCGGAGTCCACGCCCGGTCCGTAGAGGCGCAGCCGCTCGTCAGGCCATTCATCCCGTATCTGATTCCAACGCTCGATCTTTCCCTCAGAGTCCGGCTGCCACATGATATGGAGTTCTTCTATCGTCACGCATTGGACAAAGTCATTATCCGGGTTTACACCCACGGTCAGCCCATCTATGGCGACGGGAAGCTCGATGAATTCCACGCCATTTTCGAGGCATCTCTCCGCCTCGCTGGGCTTGATGGGCCGGGAAGCGTTATTGATGTCGGTGTCGCCGGAACAGAACTTCTTAAACCCGCCGCCGGTGCCTGATATGCCGATGACCAGCCGGGCGGAACCACCAATGGAATCCCCCCAGTCCTCCACCATCGCCTCGGTGATTGGAAATACGGTACTGGAGCCGTCAATGTCCGTTGTTCCAGCGCCACAGGCGACCAAAAGCGCCATGGCGCAAAAAAAAGCCGTCCCCCAGACTTTCCAGCCCGGAGAACGGCTTATAATCCAGTTCCTTGTCTTCATTCAGCAAAAATTATATGCCGCTCCCATGGGCGGTGCAATAGGGTCTCCGGTCAATTTCTCCAGCCGTTTTTCCTGCCAGATTGTATACTTGTATCTACAAGGCTCCCGGCACTCCCTGATTATCCGCAATTATCCGCGACCAGGCGCCGGAATAATCTGGAATGGCACATCGAGGTTTTCCTTTGAGTCAAAAACTAGAACTGAGCGTCGTGGACCAATCGCCGGTGCGCACCGGCGAGTCCGCGGGCCAGGCGCTACGCGACACCATCGACCTAGCAGTGGCGGTCGAGAAACTGGGCTACCACCGGTATTGGCTGGCCGAACACCATAGCCTGCCCAACTTCGCCGGCACCAGCCCAGAGATTCTCATCGGCCAGGTGGCCGCCCACACCAACACCATCAGGGTCGGCAGCGGCGGGGTCATGCTCTCCCATTACAGCTCCCTGAAGGTGGCGGAGAACTTCCGCATGTTGGGGGCTCTGTATCCGGGACGCATCGACCTTGGAGTCGGCCGGGCGCCGGGCAGCGACCAGGTCACTGCAGCGGCCCTCTCTTTCCCCGGTCAGCCCCGCGAGATCCGCCACTTTCCCCGGCAGGTGGTCGACCTTATAGGTTTCTTGAACGACGACCTGGAAGACGGCCATTTCTTTTCCGGTATCAGTGCCGGCCCAGGAGAGCCCGAAGTGCCTGATGTCTGGCTCCTGGGCTCCCGTTACGAGAGCGCCAGTATGGCAGCCCAGCTGGGGTTGCCCTTCGCCTACGCCCACTTCTTCGGCATCAACGTGGAAGAAGGACCGGCCATCGTCGCCAACTACAAGCAGAACTTCCAGCCGTCGGAGCGTTTCCCCGAGCCCAAGATCAACGTGGGTGTCCATGTGGTCTGCGCCGAGACCGAGGAAGAAGCACGAAGACTGTCCGCCAGCCGAAATCTGTCCCGGTTGTTCAATATAACTGGGCGGGCCAACGGGATCCCTTCGCCCGAAGACGCCGCCAAATACATCTACCGGGCGGACGAAGCGGCCTTCGTTAAGCAATACCAAGACGTCTGCGTCGACGGCGACCCGCAACAAGTCAAAAAGGGACTGGAAGGGATCGCAGAGATGTACCAGACGCCCGACCTGAGCATCGTAACCATCACCCACGGCCTGGCCGAGCGCATCCACTCCTACAAACTGGTAGGAGAGGCCTGCGGGCTGAAACCCCTTGAGTAAGGCTATCCGTGAATTTCTGACCTTGGCACCCGAACCGACCTCTTTTTCTTGACGTAGCTCGCTTCAATTGCCGTCATTCTGAGGAGCGCCGAAGGCCAACGAAGAATCTGTCAATCATCACCTTGGCAGACCCTTCGCTTCGCTCAGGGTGACATGTTCGCAGGTCCGTGCAAATCAGGGACTAGTCGTTCGGAGCCAACGCCTCAATCACATGCTGATGAGAAGCCATGTTGTCGCCCACGGCAAAGGGTGCGATCACCGGGAGTTGTAGGCCGGCGGCACGGCGTTTCTCCAGGGCGGCGCTGCATTCTTCGACGGTCCCAACCACCGCCACCTGGTCTTGCATTTCAACCGTGATCGAGTCCGCAGCCTTGTCTAGGTTGCCTTCGGACAGAGCAGCCGCGGCGACGGACATCTCCTTGTCGAACCCGGTCTCCGCGAAGAATTTGCGGTAAAAGGGGTTTCTGGCGTACCTGGCTACCTGCCGGCGCAGCGAGTCGCGGGATGCAGTCAGGTCGTCCCCCACGGCCACACGCACGTAACCGGCGATGTCTATCTCGCTGAGGTCTCGGCCCGCCTTCTCGGCGCCGCGTCTGATGTGGCCGATGGCCTCCCCCAGGTAATCCACAGCCGTCCAGTTCATCAGCACACCGTCGGCCAGCTCGCCAACCATCTCCAGCATCTGAGGGCCAAGGGCGGCGATATAGATGGGCACTTTGGTCTTGGGAGTGGCTGCGCCCATGGACGCTCCGGTCAGCTTGAAATGCTTGCCGATGAAGTTCACTTCTTCGCCCGCTAATAACGCTTTAACGATCTGGATGGTCTCCCGCATGCGGGTCATGGGCTGCTTGAAGGGTATGCCATCCCGAGTCTCCACGGTAGGAGCGTGGCCGACGCCCAAACCCAGCATGAACCTCCCGTCAGCAACCGCCGCCATACCAGCCGCGCCCATGGCGGTGTTGGTGGGAGTCCGGGCGAATATTGGCAGTATCCCGGTGCCCAGCTTCACTGTGCTGGTCTTCATCGCGATCGTCGCCAACGCCGTCAGCGAGTCCCGCCCGCCGCCCTCTGGCACCCATACCGCATCGAAGCCGTTCTTCTCGGCCTGAGCGGCCAGTTCTTGGTAGTCCTGGGGAGACAGGTTGGGGTCGTTTTCCAGACGCACGCCAAAGCGGGCCATGATAGCTCCTTAAAGTCTTGAGAGAACTACCTAAACGCCCAGCTGCGTCGCCAGGTCGCGGAAGTCGTCGCAGACGAAGTCGAAGGACGGGTCTGGTGTGGTGTCCATCTTGCCGTTGGTGCCGTGCTCGAATGGTCGCTTAACGAATGCCATCTTTAGGCCCTGCGCGCCAGCGGCTAATAAGTCCTCCTGGTGCGCGGCCACCATGATCACCTGTTCAGGCTTCAAGTGGAGCAATTCCACGCCGGTCAGATAAGTCTTGGCGTCGGGCTTATAGGCGTGGGCCAGTTCTGCTCCCAGGATAGTGTCCCAGGGCAGGTTGGCGTATTTGGCCATGTTGACCATCAGCGCGATATTGCCGTTGGACATGGTCGCCAGAATGAACTTGGATTTCAGACGCGCCAGTCCCGGAGGCGAGTCCGGCCAGGCATCCAGCCGGTGCCAGGCCAGGTTCAGGTCGGCTTTGGCTTCCTCGCTGATACCCTTGATTCCAAAATCGTTCAAAAGCTCTTCCAAGCCCATGCGATGGAGCGTATCCAGTTCGGTCCAGGGCAGTTCCCCGGAGCGCACTTTGTCCAGGAATGGACGGTATTTGGCCCGCCAGCTTTCGGCGAAGTTGACCCAGTCGGCCGTTATGCCGTGGGCCTTGCCGAAATTCTCAGCGTGGCGGATGACAGACGAGCGCCAGTCGACCACGGTGCCGAAAACGTCAAAAACCAGGGCCTTGATCCGCGATGAATCCGCCGCCATTTCCCGCCTCTCTTTAGCTACTTCAGTTATTCACGCCCGATCTTGAGCAGGATCTGAACCAGCTCTTCGGCGTGGGTGACCATCGTGTCGTGTCCGGACTCCACGGGGTAGACGCCCCATCCAGCCTGTCTGGCACGCTCGGCCACAGAGTCGAACCCCGATTCCCCGCCGCCGACAAAGTCCTTTGGGATAGCTGCTGCTTTTGGGTTGCCCATGTGGACGGGGCTGTCCATGGCTGCCGCCGGTTGGGGGGTGACGTTGGCGCCCACCCAGGCCAGGTCATCTGGGTCGGTGATGCCCCAGCGACGGCCTACTTCTTCCAATGAGGCAGGAGCTGCTAAGAACCCGTTGCCGTTCTTTATCTGGTCGCGCACCCACCCGGCAAACTCCTCGCCGCGAACGGGTACCAGTTGGTCGACCATGGACTCCCCGTCGGCGGGTAGCACTCCGTTGACGAAGACCATGCGAGATATTCGCTCGGGGCACACCTCTGCCACCCCGGTAATGACCATCCCGGCGTAGGCGTGGCCCACTAGGACAACATCCTTCAACCCTTCGTAGTGCATGAGCTGGACGATATCTTGGATATGCACGTCCAAGGTGATGTCAGCCGGGTCAAGGCAATCGTTGAGGTGAGCCCGTTCGCCCAGACCGGTTAGAGTCGGAGCGAACACCTCCGCTCCGGCGTTTCGCAGCAGCGGCGCTGTCTTATTCCAGCACCAGCCGCCGTGCCAAGCGCCGTGGACCAATACGTAGGTTGTCATGTTGCAGTCTCCAGCGCCTGGCGTTTGGTTAGATCGAGTCCTGTTTAGCTGAGCTTGTCGACCTGACGCTGGACCTCGTCGTAGTCAGGTTCCACACCGGGGTTTTCACCGACCCACTTGAACTGGATCACACCCTCTTTGTCGATCACGAAAACGGCCCGCTCTGAAGCGGTGTAGCCTTCCATGCCGGCAAAGTTAGGCAGTGCCACGCCGTAGTCGGCGCCCGTTTTGCGTCCGTAGTCGCTCAGCAAAGGGAAATTCAGGTTGTTGGCGTCGGAGAATGCCTTCTGTGCGAAGATGCCGTCCACGCTGATTCCGAAAACCTGTGCGTTCATGGAATTGAAGGATTCAAAGCGGTCACGGAAGGCGCACATCTCGGTGGTGCAGACGCCGGTGAACGCACCGGGGTAAAAGGCGAGCACCACGTTTTTTCCCTTGGAATCGCTGAGTTTGGTCGGTTGCTTTGCGGAGTCGAATAGCTCGAAATCAGGGGCTTTTTGTCCTACTTCTGCTGCCATGGTTGTTCCTCCTGAGAGAGTAAAAGTTTCACCGTTTCAGTCTCGCCATTGGGGCCGCCCGAGACATCGGCGGAGACGGGTCGTTCGAGCCCAGAAAGCGGGCCGAGGCTATATTAACACAGGCCTCTGTGGCCAGGCGCGGCGCGTGCCTATGGTACAATCGCTTAACCCACCGCCCCTAGGCCATCTCGGACATAAAACCCGGATATCACGGCGAGAGCTTTAGGCATTGAGAGCTGCAGGCATGTTTTTTGATTCACGGCGATCCAACGTCTTGGCCACCAACGGAATGGTCGCCACCAGCCAACCCCTAGCCGCCACCACCGGCCTGCGCATCCTGATGGAGGGTGGCAACGCGGTTGACGCCGCCATCGCCGCCGCCGCTGCTTTGAACGTGGTGGAACCCATGTCCACCGGAGTCGGTGGAGACATGTTCGCCCTGGTATGGGACAACAAGAAGAAAAGTGTCCGCGCCCTGAACGGCAGCGGCCGCGCCCCCGCCGCAGCCAACATCGATGAACTCACCAGCAAGGGACATAAGGCCATGCCGGACATCGGCGTGTATTCCGTGGCCACGCCGGGCACCGTCCACGGCTGGGAGACGCTGTTGAACTCCTGCGGCACCATGCCTCTGAGCAAGGTCCTGCAGCCGGCCATAGACTACGCTGAGAACGGCTTCCCCGTTTCCGACATCATCTCCGTCCAGTGGCAGCAGCAACTGGGTAAGTTGTCGGCCTTTCCGTCAGGCACGGAGATGCTGCCCAACGGCGGCGCTCCATCGCAGGGCGATTTCGTGAAACTGCCGACCCTGGCCGCCACCCTGAGGGCTATCGCCGAGGGCGGTTCGGACGCCTTCTATAAAGGGCCTATAGCCGAAAAGACCTGCGCGTTCGTACAGGAACACGGCGGCTGGCTGGCGATGGAAGACATGGCCACCCACACCTCCGACTGGGATGAGCCCATCTCCACCGACTACCGTGGAGTCACCTGCTGGGAATGCCCACCCAACGGCCAGGGCATCGCCGCGCTCGGGGCTTTGAACATCGCCGAGGGGTTCGATATCAGAGGCATGGGCGCCCAGTCCGCCGACGCCTACCATCACCTGATCGAAACAATGCGCTTGGGCTTCGCCGACGCCTTCCAATACGTGGCCGATCCCCGCAAGGCCAACGTTCCCATCAGTGAGCTTACTTCCAAGGACTTCGCCATCACCCGGAGGGTGCTGATGGACTCGAAGAAAGCCATGTCAACCGTGCCCTACGGCCAGGTGCTTAAAGGCTCGGACACTGTGTATATCAGTGTTGTCGACGGTCAAGGCAACGCCTGTTCCTTCATCAACAGTGTGTTCTCGAACTTTGGCTCTGGGATGATTGTCCCGGGCACCGGCATCGTCCTCCACAACCGGGCGTCGCTGTTCTCCCTGGACCCGAATCACGCCAACCATCTGGCCCCACACAAGCGGCCTTACAACACGATCATCCCTGGCATGGCCACCAAGGACGATGAGCTTTACCTGTCCTACGGCATGATGGGTGCGTTTATGCAACCCCAGGGTCACCTTCAACTGATCAGCAATATGGTTGACCACGACATGGACCCGCAGCAGGCGATCAACGCACTGCGGTTCATGGTCGGTAACGACTCCGTGCTCTTGGAAGAGGGTTTGGACCCGGTCGTCGCCAAGGACCTGCAGTCCCGTGGCCACAACGTTGGTCAGATCACCGGATACAACCGGGTGTCCATCGGCGGTGCGCAGATGATCCAGCGTAACCCCGACACAGGCGTGCTGATCGGCGCGTCAGAGCCTCGCAAAGACGGCGCCGCGGTGGGATACTAGCGGCGACTCACCGCGTTTTTATATCTCGCGTTTGTATATCTAACGAATATCTCGAACCACGGTCGGCAACGAGGAGTGAATCATGACCCAGCCAAAACCGGACAGTGGCTTCTACCGGACAGTGGCTTCTACAAGAAATTATTCCGGGAGATCGATGTGGTCCACGGACTGCAGACCAAACCCGAAGACCGAGAATGGCTCCTGACCACGCCCAAAGACGACGTGAAACAAACGGACGTCGTCCTCTACCTGGGCTGTAACGTCCTCCGCACCACTCACATGATTCGCTCCGTGACCGACATCTTCAAGCTGATGGGCGTCAATTACGCGGCCGTCGGCGGCAAAACCTTCTGTTGCGGCATCCAGCACTTCCAACGTGGCGACGAAGCTGCCGGCCGGTCAGTGGCCGAGACCACTGCCGCCAAATTCGCGAAGTTCAACCCAGAGCAGGTGGTCATGTGGTGTCCGTCCTGCATCTACTTCTATGACGACATCATGGACATGCGAGAAAAGAGTTTCGACTTCAACCACGTGGCCGAGTTCCTAGTGGACAACATCGACAAGCTGGACTTCAAGCCCCAGCCGGAGACCACCGTGGCGCTCCACTACCACACAGGCCGGGAACCAGGCGACGCTGAGGCCAGGAGCGCGCAGACACTGCTATCCAAGCTACCTGGCGTGACACTGATCGACGTAGGCAGCGACACTCGCTTCGGCCGCCACTGCACCCCCGCGGTTCGCGAGAGCATGGGCTCTGATGAGTGGGAAGGCATGTCCACCGGATTTGTTGAGAATGCCGTCGCACAGGGCGCCGACACCTATGCCACTCTCTACCACGGCTGCCAGCGCCACATGTGCCGCTACGAAGCTGACTATCCGGTAAAGGTTGAGCACTACCTGATTGTAGTAGGCCGGGCGTTGGGCATCGAGCACGAAGACCTGCACAAGAAGCACGTGCTATCCGGCGACATCGACGCCATCATGGAAGAGACCAGCCCCTGTGCCGTCGCCAACAACATCTCCCCCGAAGAAGCCCGCGCCACCATAGAAAAGAACTACGCATCGCGGTAGCAGCCACTTATCAACTTCTATCTGCGACAACGGAGGGTTAGCATGAGCAGTGGTACTCCACGGGGGATGATAAAGGCTCGGCGGCAGAGGGACGAATCCCGCGGCGACCCCTCAAACTTGAACCACAAAGTTGCCCTTGGTTTGGACGAGGTATTGCGTGAGTTGGAAAAACGTCGAATATCCATGGTCAAAGTCATCGCAATATCAAAAAGCTTACGTGCGCAGATAAGATAACACCAAGCGATTCGCAATAGCAGAAACTAAGAAAACAACAAGCTAACCGTTCGTGGTGAGCCCCGTCGAACCATGGACGCGCCGCAGTCAACTCTCTAGTGCGATTCTT
>Ga0315339_1002410_pt1 | contig 14278 bp, 13 predicted proteins | sample ASW17metaG_FD_204514 | JGI IMG/M metagenome (GOLD analysis project Ga0315339, IMG submission 204514) | Ammonia-oxidizing marine archaeal communities from Pacific Ocean, United States - ASW #17 | ecosystem: Environmental > Aquatic > Marine > Oceanic | place: USA: California | collected 2016-12-05
CTTACCCCGTCAGCCGGTGCTCGCGCGTCATTACTAGTTGGAGTTGATATGTCTGGGAGATCCTTGTTTGAAAAAGTGTGGGACGAGCACGTAGTCGTCCCGGAAACGGAAGATGCACCTGCAGTTCTGTATATCGATCTGCACCTCGTTCACGAGGTGACGAGCCCTCAGGCCTTTAACACCCTCCGTGCCGGCGGACTCAGCGTGCGCAGACCCGATCTCACACTCTCTACGATGGATCATTCCACACCTACGGTTACCGTTGGCTCCCTGCAGGAGCTGAAGGTTATCAGCGAGCCTGAAGCGTTCGAACAGATCGTTCAGATGGAAAAGAATTGCGCTGACTTTGGTTTAGAGCTTCGCGGCCTTGGCAATGCCGAGCGTGGCATCGTTCATGTGATCGGACCGGAACTGGGAGCGACCCAGCCCGGAAAGACTATCGTTTGCGGCGATTCACACACGAGTACCCACGGAGCATTTGGGGCTCTAGCCTTCGGCATTGGTACAACGGAAGTTTGTCACGTGCTAGCAACGCAGTGTCTGCTGCAGCGCAAACCGAAAACGTTCGCCGTAAACCTGGTTGGGAACCTACAGTCTGGCGTTACCGCAAAAGACATAATCTTGGGTCTGATAGGACAGATTGGGGTGGATGGTGGTAACGGACATGCTATCGAGTATCTCGGTACGGCTGTGTCGCAGCTGTCCATAGAAGAGCGCATGACCATCTGCAACATGGCAATCGAGGGTGGCGCCCGAACTGGGATGTTTGCCCCGGACGACACAACTTACGAGTACCTCGCAGGGCGTTCTCTTGCGCCGACTGGGGCCGATTGGGACGCGGCGCTTAGTCATTGGCGCGAACTGCCGAGCGATGATGATGCGCAGTTCGATAAGGAAACGGCGTTAGATGTATCCGCGTTGAAACCTATGATTACCTTTGGCACCAACCCAGGCATGGTGATTCCCGTGGACGGGGCCATACCGGTATCAAACGGAGACCTTGGATTCGCCAAAGCACTCGAATACATGCAGCTTGAGGCCGGCCGGCCTTTGGCTGGCACCCCAGTGGACATCGTTTTTATCGGTAGTTGTACTAACTCGAGACTGAGTGACCTGAGAGCAGCGGCCGGTATCCTTGAGGGGCGTAGGGTCGCCGATGGGGTCCGGGCTCTGGTCGTGCCGGGTTCGGCCAAGATAAAACGCGACGCAGAGGCTGAAGGTCTACCGGAAATTTTCAGGGCGGCCGGTGCTGAGTGGCGCGAGCCCGGGTGCTCCATGTGTCTGGCCATGAACGGCGATACCGTGCCCCCTGGGAAGCTCGCGGTCAGCACAAGCAATCGTAATTTTGAAGGGCGCCAGGGCAAGGGGGCACGCACAGTATTAGCCAGTCCTCTGACAGCGGCGGCATCTGCCGTGAACGGGGTCGTTAGTGATCCGCGACCACTCATTAATTAAGCCTATGAACCCAGTAACCCGTATTACCGCCCGTACCATCGTCTTACCATTGGAAGACGTTGATACGGATCAGATCATCCCGGCCCGTTATCTCCGGACGACGGTCAGAGAAGGCCTGGGCGAGAGCCTTTTCGCAGACTGGCGTTACGATAAAGATGGCTCCGAGATTGATGGCTTCGTCCTGAACGAGCCGGAGGCCAAGGGTGCGGGCATCCTGGTTGCCGGGCGTAACTTCGGTTGCGGCTCTTCCCGTGAGCATGCTCCCTGGGCACTGCTCGACCATGGGTTCCACGCGGTGATAAGTACCGCAATCGCCGACATCTTCCGCAACAACTCATTGAAAAACGGGTTTCTCCCGGTAATCGTCGATGAGGATACGCATCGCTGGCTGTTGGCTCACCCTGGCATCGAGCTTACGTTGGACGTGGAGGCGAAGGAGTTGACGCTCCCCAACGGCAATACGGTCAATTTCCCGATTGAAAACTTCTCCCGCTATTGCTTACTGAACGGTGTGGATCAGCTTGGTTTCCTGATGGAGCAGTCCGACGCGATCTCCTCGTACGAGGCGAAGACCCGTTGAAACAAACGGTTGTGACGCTCCCGGGGGACGGGATCGGTCCCGAAGTCACCGCGCAAGCGACCCGAGTTCTTCGGGCGGTTTCCGATAGCCTCGATCTGGATCTGCAGATCCGGGAATCGCTCCTAGGAGGAGCGGCATTGAACGCCTTAGGTACGCCGCTACCGGAGGAGACACTCGCGGCGTGCCGAAACTCGGACGCTATTTTCCTAGGCGCAGTCGGGGGGCCGGAATGGGCGAACGTTGACCCCAGCCTGCGTCCCGAGGAAGGCCTTCTGGGCTTGCGAAAAGCCTTGGGGCTTTTCGCCAACCTCCGGCCGGTTACGACACATCCCGCACTGGTGGACGCCTCACCCCTGCGGGCGGAGCGTCTTGAGGGGGTCGACATCTTGGTAGTCCGAGAGCTAACCGGCGGCCTCTACTTTGGTAAACGCGGCCGTACCGCGAGCCGGGCCTTCGATACCTGCGAGTATTCTGTGGGGGAAATCGAACGAATTTCTCGATTGGCTGGTGAATTGGCCCGGGTGCGCCGAGGAAAAGTGACGTCTGTCGACAAAGCCAACGTTCTGGATACGTCTAGGCTCTGGCGGGAAACCGTGAATCGCCTTTTCCAAACAGAATTCCCGGAGCTCGACCTCGAACACATCTACGTAGATGCGGCGGCAATGTTCTTAATGAGTCGGCCAAGGGAGTTCGACGTAATTCTGACTGAAAATATGTTCGGGGACATCCTCAGCGATGAGGCATCCATGCTGTCCGGCTCTCTCGGATTGCTACCTTCAGCGTCCCTCGGGGCTGAGGGGCCAGGTCTGTTCGAGCCAATCCATGGCTCCGCCCCGGACATCGCTGGTGAGGGAATCGCCAATCCGTGCGGAGCGATTCTCAGCATTGCGCTCATGCTCCGACATTCCCTCCAACAGGATGAGGCCGCCCTCATGATCGAGAAGGCCGTAAGCAAGGTCCTCGAATCCGGAGTGCGAACCGCTGACCTAGCTCGGGCAGGTGCGGGAGAGACAGTAGGCACAGTGGCATTTGGCGATGCGGTACTTGCGGCCCTAACTCTCCAATAGATTCCAACTAAGCGCCCTATCCTTTTGATAACAAGCTAGTTTGGTTGGACCTCCCACGCTTGACCGACACGCTCAAATAATATAATGTATTAGCGGATTAATACAATAGCGGATTAATACACACATGAAAGAACACCGCGGGATGACCCCCCGGCAGGCGGCGCGGGCCGAAGACGGGCTCTATCGGGCGATTCTTACGTTACGGACAGAGGACGAATGCCGACGTTTTTTCACTGACTTGTGCACCCCCGCCGAGCTGGAGGCTCTTGTGGACCGTTGGGCAGTCGTAGCCCACCTGGCCGACAGCCTGCCCTACCGAAAAATTCACGATCTCACGGGTGTGTCAGTCACGACAATTGGGCGGGTCGCCCGATTTCTTACTGCCGGGAACGGGGGTTATAAGACAGTCCTGAAACGGCTAAGCGCGCTCTGAACAGAATGACACGTCGAAAAAGGAAAACTACGATGGAGCAACAAGGGGGACGGATAAAGATCGCTGTGCAGAAGTCCGGCAGATTGACGGACCATTCCATGGAACTATTGGTTCGTTGTGGCCTGAGTTACTCGAAAGGGCGAGATCAGCTGATCTGTTACGGCGAAAACATGCCGGTCGATGTTCTTTTGGTGCGGGACGACGACATCCCCAGCCTCGTTCAGGAAGACGTCTGTGACCTCGGGATCGTCGGTGTCAACATCATCGAAGAGTCCCGTCTAGCTTTTCAGGAAAAGGGGCTGTCGACCCTCTTTTCTACGATCAGTCCTCTCGATTATGGCCATTGCAGGTTGGCTTTCGGAGTTCCAGATGGATTCGAATACGCGGGCCCCGGATCGTTAGAGGGCAAACGTATAGCCACCAGTTACCCTCGAATATTGAAAGCCTACTTGGAGGCACAAGGTGTCGGCGGCACGGTGGTGGAGTTCTCCGGTGCGGTGGAAATTGCACCGAGTCTGGGAAGGGCGGATTTGGTTTGCGACCTGGTTTCTAGCGGTTCGACCCTGAGAGCCCACAATCTCCATGAAGCCGATACGATTCTGGAAAGCAGCGCGGCGCTAATACAAACGCCGGTTGACGTGCCGAAGGAAAAAGCGGAGTGGATGGAACGCCTTTTACAGCGAATTCAAGGTGTACTTCAGGTGCGGGAAAGCAAGTACATCATGCTCCATGCGCCTCGGGACGCCTTGCATGAGATTCGTGAGCTTCTCCCGGGAAGCGAAGCGCCTACCATCATTCCGCTGGAGGGCCGCGACGACAAAGTAGCCGTCCACGCAGTTTGCCGGGAGAACGTTTTTTGGGAGACGCTTGAGCAACTGAAGGAGGCCGGGGCGAGCTCAATGCTGGTAATACCTGTGGAGAAGATGCTCGCGTGAGTGCCATGAAACGATACGATTGGGATGCACTGTCCGCCGAAGGGCGGGTTGGGCTACTCGAAAGGCCGGCGTTAGCCGATGGCGTTACCCTGCAACGAGAGGTGGCCGCCATCGTCCAGGGGGTCCGACGTGGCGGCGATGCAGCCTTGATGGCTCTCACCCGGGAGTTGGACGGGATTGACCTGTCGAATCTTTCGGTGTCCGAGCAGGAGTTCGAAGAGGCCGAGTCGTTGCTAGATCAGGCGGATTGCGCTGCGATTCGTGAAGCTGCCTCCAACATTAACCTGTTCCACGAAGCCCAACTCCCGGAAACAGTATCGGTGGAGACGGCCCCCGGGGTGCGTTGCGAGAGAATTAACCGACCGATTGCCGTGGTGGGGTTATACGTCCCGGCAGGCTCTGCCCCGCTCCCGTCGACAGCGTTGATGCTAGGAATTCCCGCCCGCTTGGCAGGTTGCACGACTCGAGTGCTCTGCAGCCCGCCTCAGCCGAACGGCGCCGTCGACCCGGCCGTGCTCTACGCGGCCCGCATCTGTGACATCTCTGCTGTATTCAAGGCCGGCGGAGCTCAGGCCATCTCCGCGATGGCGTACGGGACGGAGTCTATCCCGAAGGTTGCCAAGTTATTTGGGCCAGGCAACGCTTGGGTAACGGCGGCAAAAACACAGGTTGCCCAGGATCCAGACGGTGCGGCGCTGGATCTACCCGCAGGACCCTCGGAGGTTCTGGTTATCGCAGACGCGAACGCGAACCCGGCCTTTGTCGCGGCGGATCTTTTGTCTCAGGCTGAACACGGCCCAGATTCCCAGGTGATCCTGGTGACGACTAGCGGAGATCTCCTCGAGGCGGTCTTGGGGGCGATGGGCCAACAGCAAGAACGGTTGAGCCGACGTCACATCATCAAAGATTCTTTGGCCCATTCTAGGGCGATCCTGGTTTCGGATCTGGAAACGGCGCTAAATGTCTCGAATCAATACGCTCCGGAGCACTTAATTTTGCAGGTCGAGAATCCTAACGAACTGCTTGATGGCGTGCACGCTGCAGGTTCGGTTTTTCTTGGGCCTTGGGCTCCGGAATCGGTTGGCGACTACTGTAGCGGCACCAACCATGTGCTACCGACCTATGGCTTCGCCCGTTCCTACTCGAGTCTTGGTGTGACCGATTTCCTCCGCTTCATGACCGTGCAGAGCCTCACCCCTGAGGGCCTGAGAAACGTTGGGCCTATTGCAGAGCGTTTGGCCGCCCTGGAAGGGCTGGACGCTCACGGTCGCGCTGTACGCGAGCGACTGGATGCGCTTGATGGGGAAAGCGATGGAATGGACCTAGGATGAGCTTTGACGTCCTAAAGTTAGCAAGGCCGGAGCTAAGGGATTTGATTCCTTATACGCCCGCTAGCTATGAGCCTGACTGTATCCGCATGAATGCGAACGAATCCCCCTATCGGTCTCCGGGGGATAATACGGTGCGAGGTCTCAACATCTACCCTCCTCCGCGCCCCTGGGCGCTTCGTGCCCGGTTGGCGGCGCACTACGCAGTTCCCGATGAAGAGATGTTGGTTACGCGCGGGAGCAGTGAAGCCATCGACGTGTTAATACGAGCGTTCTGTGCCGCTGGAAAAGACGAGATTCTTGTCTGTCCGCCGACCTTTGACATGTATCGCCTCTACGCCGGGATACAGGGCGCGAAGGTCATCGAGGTGCCGCTGCGACGGGATTCAGACCTGAGGCTCGATTTTGCTCTGAACACCGAAGCAGTGATCGAAGCTCTCAGGGACCGGACAAAGCTGATTTTCATTTGTTCGCCCAACAATCCCACGGGCCGCTCGATGACGGTGAGCGATGTCAATGCCATCTGCGACGCAACGCGCGGTCGATCACTGGTGATTCTAGACGAGGCCTACCTCGAATTTTCTGATAAGCCTAGCTTCCGCCCCCTTCAAGAGGACAACGACCACCTGGTGCTCCTCAGGACCTTGTCCAAATTCGTATCGCTTGCGGGCGTTCGCTGTGGCGCATTGATTGGAACGCCAAAGCTAGTCGAGTTGCTCGGCAGTGTCCTACCTCCCTACACTTTCCCGACCCCATCAATCGAGCTGGTGCTCGAAGCCTTGTCGGAGGACTCCCTAAAGACCTCAAAAAAGCGCATAGCCCTTTTGCGGAACGAGCGGGCTCGACTTGCGAGGGGACTGATGAACATACCGACAATTACGCGAGTCTGGCCGAGTGACGCTAATTTCCTGCTGATCGAGACCACTGCTAGAGAGCGGATCACGGAAAAGGCCCGTCGTGGTGGAATTCTGCTGCGGACATTCGGGGAACAAAAGTCCCTTGAACAATGCGTGCGTATCACGGTGGGACAGCCGGAGGAAAATGATCTCCTGGTGGAGGTTCTCGGGGCGAGAACTGATCAAAAAAATACGGTGCGATCTAATGGAGAGTAAGATCCTTTTTCTTGATCGAGACGGTACGCTCGTCGAAGAACCGGAAGACAAACAAGTCGACAGCACTGGGAAGGTTAGACTCATGCCCGGCGTGATACCGGCTTTGTTGCGTGCCAAGGACGCGGGTTTCGAATTCGTCGTTGTAAGCAATCAAGATGGCCTGGGCACCGAGAGCTTTCCGCAGGAGGCCTTCGACAGGACCCAACAGCATATCCAAGCTCTGTTCTCCTCCCAGGGAATCGAGTTCGCTGAAGAATTCTATTGTCCCCATTTCGAAAGCGACGGCTGTCCGTGCAGAAAACCAAAAGCGGGTCTCCTGAAGAAATATCTCTCCGAAATCAATCTGGATCGCCAGCGATCAGCCGTGATCGGGGACCGGGATACCGACTCGGAGCTCGCCGACAACCTCGGCCTGAGTTGTTACAGAATCTCGAATGACGGATCCCAGAAAGAATGCTGGGAAGGGATCACCCATCTTCTCCTGAACCATCCGAGGGCAAGCTCCGTCGAGCGACGAACACGGGAGACATCCATTCGGGTCGACATCGATCTCGATCGCTCCGGTGATCCGGAGGTAGACACTGGGCTCGGTTTCTTCGATCACATGCTCGAACAACTCGGGAAACATGGGGGCTTTTCCTTAAAGATTCACTGCGAAGGGGACCTCGGAGTTGACGAACACCACACGGTGGAGGACGTTGGCCTCGCCCTTGGAGAGGCTTTAAGCAAAGCGCTCGGGGAGAAACGCGGGATTCAACGTTACGGATTCCTGCTACCAATGGACGAAGCTCAGGCGCGCGTGGGCGTCGATCTAGGCGGGCGTCCCTATTCGGTTTTCGAAGGCCAATTTCCGAGGGAACGAGTCGGTGAACTCCCCACGGAGCTAGTACCACACTTCTTCCGTTCGTTGGCGGAGAGTCTCGGTGCCGCGATCCACATTCGGATAGAAGGAGAAAATGCTCACCATATGGTCGAAGCATGCTTCAAGGGCGTTGCCAGAAGCCTTCGCCAGGCTTTTCGAAAAGAAGGCGTAGATGTGCCCTCGACAAAGGGCGTTCTTTGAATTCCTCGCCGGTCATCATTGCCAGCGGCGGCGCTAACCTGGCTTCATTACAGTTCGCGCTGGAACGCATCGGTGTTAACGCGCCGCTTACCGAGGATCCAGCGCGCGTAAAGGCAGCGAGTCACGTGATACTACCGGGGGTCGGGGCTGCCCAGGATGCGATGACGCGACTGGAGTCGGCGGGGCTTACCGATGCAATACGAGCGGTCAAAAAACCGGTACTCGGGATATGTCTCGGCCTGCAGCTCCTCTTAACTGGTTCCGATGAAAATGATACGACGTGTCTTAACATAATCTCCGGACGAGCCTGTCGATTTCCGGCCAACGCCGATCTACCCGTCCCGCAAATGGGGTGGAATGCCCTTCGCCGAGTTGCTGATACGCCGCTGCTGGACGGTGTACGCGATGGGGACTATCTGTATTTTATCCACAGCTACGCATTGGCCCCAGGGGAATACACCTGCGCAACGTCCGACTACGGTGGGCCTTTCTCGGCAGTCGTTCAAAAAGACAACTTTTTCGCAACTCAATTTCACCCCGAACGTTCCTCCCAGGTGGGGTCGAAAATTCTCTCAAACTTTCTAAAGCTCTGAACGGACGAAACTGATGCACTTGCTTCCAGCAATCGATATTCGAGATGGCCGGTGCGTAAGACTCCTACAGGGAGATTTCGGACAGGAGACCCGTTACGAGGTTAACCCTGTAAAGCTTGCTCAGCGCTACGTCAGCCTCGGCGCCGAATGGTTGCACATTGTTGACTTAGACGGCGCTGCGAGCGGCTCACCCCAGAACCTGGATCTTGTTGCGACAATTGCCAAAACGGCAGGACTGAAGGTTCAAGTGGGTGGCGGTATTAGATCGCCAGAGGATCTAGCACGTGCGTTGGCGGTAACGGAGCGGGTCGTCATCGGTAGCCTAGGGGTAACGGCACCCGGGCTGGTTGAACATTGGCTTGAGGAGTATGGGCCCGATCGGTTGACTTTAGCTCTGGACGTTAGGGTCGATGATAGCGATGCCCCGTTTGTTACCACCCATGGTTGGACGGAGCGGACAGAGCTAACGCTCTGGGCAGCCCTAGAACGTTATAGGCCCTTCGGCCTGCGAAACGTTCTCTGTACCGATGTGGATAGAGATGGTGCCCTCACAGGCCCAAATATCGCGTTGTATCGTAACTGCGTTACACGCTGCCCTGGCGTCGCATTTCAGGCATCCGGTGGTGTACGTAATGTGGGAGACCTCAGCGAACTAGCGGAGACAGGTGTAGCTTTCGCGATCTCTGGAAAGGCGTTACTCGAAGGACGTTTATCAGATGGGGAGATACGATCATTCTTGCCAAACGGATAATTCCGTGCCTCGATGTGCGAGACGGGGTAGTGGTGAAGGGCATTCAGTTTCGTAACCACCGCGTAATGGGCGACATCATCGACCTGGCTTCCCGTTACCGTGACGAGGGTGCGGACGAACTGGTCTTCTACGACATTACTGCGAGTCCAGACGGACGGACAGTTGATAGAAGCTGGGTCAATCGCGTCGCTGCGGTGTTGGATGTCCCCTTTTGTGTTGCCGGCGGTATACGCACACTCGAAGATGCGGAAGCAGTGCTCAACCTCGGTGCCGACAAGATCTCTATCAACACCCCTGCGCTAGAGCAGCCCGATCTGATCGGAGCCCTCGCCTCACGTTTCGGTTCGCAATGTGTAGTAGTAGGCGTCGATAGCCGGGAGGAAAATGGGGAATATGTCGTGTATCAATACACAGGAGACCCCAATCGTACCCGCACGGCTCAACACGGCACGCTGGAATGGATCGCCGAAGCACAGGACCGAGGTGCCGGTGAAATCGTACTGAACTGCATGAACCAGGATGGCGTTCGGCATGGCTATGATCTGGAACAGCTCACTCGGGCCCGAAAAATTTGCCGGGTGCCTCTCATCGCCTCCGGCGGCGCCGGAAAGATGTCCCACTTTAAGGACGTTTTTGAAATGGCACGGGTGGACGGTGCACTGGCAGCTACGGTTTTTCATTCCGCCGCGATATCCATCCCAAGCCTTAAAAATTATTTAATAGAAGCCGCTATCGCGATGCGGCCGCCAGATCAAGAGGAGTGACCCGTGAGCCAACTCGACTTCCTTACAACTCTCGAGACCGTCATCCAAGATCGCCTGGACAATCCGACGGGGGACAGCTACACGGCTCGCATCGCAGCAGAAGGGGAGCTCAAGGCAGCCCAGAAACTGGGTGAAGAGGCCGTGGAGGTCGCTCTCGCCGCTGTGGCAGACACTCCAGCTCGCCTAACTGAGGAGGCAGCGGACCTCATCTATCACCTCTTGTTGCTCCTGCGTATCCGAGGACTTTCGCTGGAGGACGTTCTGACAGAGCTCCGCCGTCGCCACAAGACTCCGACTCGCTAGAGAAGGACCTCTGTGGCGGCATCCCTTAGGTTGTACTGGGAGCTCATGACGTATCCGTAGGCTCCAGCGTTAGCAATGAGCAGAACGTCACCCTCCTTCGTCTCCGGTAGTAAGCGGTCGGATCCGAGCCGATCACCTGTCTCGCAGATCGGCCCCACGATGGTGTAGATCTCCGTAGCAGGGTCACCCAGACGAGTGAGATTCACGATTTCGTGGTAGGCGCCGTAGAGTGCCGGTCGAATAAAACTGTTCATACCAGTACCTACACCGACATAGCGGATTTCTCCCTTACCTTTTGTCTGCGTGACACGAGTCACGAGCACTCCCGATTGCGCCACGACAAATCGGCCGGGCTCTATCCACAAATCCACCTCTGGCGCACCTGCCTTAACGCGCCTCAATGCAACATCCAAGTGTTCCAGGTCCAATGGAGCGTCACTCGGCCTCTCTGCGATACCCAAGCCGCCGCCAACGTCTGCGTACCGAACCTCTGGAAAGAGTTCTCTTAGTCCGGTGAGTTGTAAGCCAGTCTGCTCCCAGTTTTCAGGTTCAAGAATGCCGCTCCCGGTATGAGCGTGCAGCCCGACGACCCTCGCCCCCGCCGCTGCGACGAGCTCTTTCAGTTCTTCGAGCTCGAACAACGGAACACCAAATTTTGAATGTACGCCCGCCGTGCGTACATGTTCGTGATGCCCTCTTCCTTGTCCAGTGTCGACCCGAACAAAAATTTCTTTTCCCGCGAACACATCGGGCCAATACCGTATGGGATGAAGGTTGTCGAGCGTCACCCACACACCCTCCTCCACCCCCCATTCGTACTCCGATCGGGGTGCGAAGTTGGGCGTGAAGAGGATTCGGTTACGATCGATGTCAGGAAAAAGCGTGATGACGCGTTGGATCTCGCCTGGAGACACACACTCAAAGTTGGCGCCCTGTTCATTGACTAGTGTCAAAATTCCGGGGTGCGAATTCGCTTTCATGGAGTAAAACACTTCATCCACTGACTCCAATGAACTCAGCGCACCTAACGCCCCCCGGACACTGTCCAGGTTGTAGACGTAGGCGGAGCCCTTTTCCTCTGCCAACTGGAGAAGAACATCCCGCTTGTCTGCCCACCACGAGGTGGGCGCCAGGGGGCGGGACCGCGTCGTGTCTCGTAGTTGTTCCCAGGTCGGCCCGAACACCCCGCCCTCCCGAAACTTGCTCACCAACAGCGCGTGCATTCGCTGGAGCAACCTGTAGCCGTGCTCGGCGTCCACTACGAAGGTGAGATTTAGATCATTTGCTGCTTGCGTCAGCAAGTGCACTTTCTGTTCCTCGAAAGCCTCGAGGATCGGGCTAAGCTCGTGGAGGATCGTTCTTATTCCTCGTCCTACCAGCGTGATCGCTTCGCAATCACGGATGACGCTCACCCGGCAGAGCCTCTTTAGGTCCTCTGCGACTTCGTCTACGGCGGACACATTGGCCAGGTTAGCGCCTAAGTCGATGGAGACGGTGACGTTGCTCTCAGATGTCGAGATCAGATCTACGGACAGACCATGCATCCGGAAACAGTCGAACGCTTCCGAGAGAAAGCCGACCTGGTGCCACATCTCCATGGACTCCATCGAGATGAGGGTGATTCCGGGTCTTCGGGAGATAGCTTTTAGCTGCGGCAGGCCTTCCCCGACGGCATCGGAGATCACCGTTCCCTCCCATTCCGGATGACCGGTACACCTCAAGAAAAGAGGTATACCCGAACGGCGTACGGGAGAAATACTGCGCGGATGCAAAATCCCGCCACCGGCGGAGGAAATTTCCTGCGCTTCACTGTAATCCAGTGCCCTCAGCAATCGGGCAGCAGGAACGATCTTTGGGTCAGAACTGAAAAAACCAGGTACGTCGGTCCAGATCTCGAGTCGGCGAGCCTGTAACCTCGCTGCAAGATAAGCCGCAGAGGTATCCGAGCCACCGCGCCCGAGGAGAACGGTATCGCCGGAAGAATTGCGCGCGATAAAGCCCTGGGTAACGATGAAACCGTCAACATCGCGCAATTCTTCCTGCAGTAGAGGATCTGAGTCGAACTCACACGTCGCGGCGAGGAATTGGGCTCGCTCTTTTGCATCAATGTCTTCTACGCTCTTCAGAAGAGTTCGTGCGTCCCGCCACTTCGCATTAAAGCCTTGCGCAACCAGGTAGCCTGCCCCTAGGGTCGTTGCGAGAAGCTCACCCGTCGCCATAATGCGGGCGTGAACACGTGGGTTTGCCTCGCGGACCAGGCGTACACCATCTACAAGTTGGCGCAAAACGTCTAGATGATCGTTCAGCAAAGCAGTGTCGACATTGAGCTCTCGAGCTAGCTGGAAGTGCACGGACTCGATCCGATCGAGCTGTTCGTTCCCGCCGTCCGATACGGCCGCTAGAAGTAGCTCTTCAAGCGTGTTTGATATTCCCGCGAGAGCCGAATGCACAAAAACTGGTGTAAGTCCCTCGTTGATCCGTTCTCGCAACAAATCCGTGATGGAGTTCCAGTTGCTGGCGGACGCGACACTGCGCCCACCAAACTTCATGACAACGAAGGGCGATTCTGGATTGGGGGTATCGACGCTATCGAATCCCGGATTCGCTTCAGTCCCTCTGCCCATGATTTGCTCCACAAAAAGAAAACCCGCTGGGGGTATCCGCAGCGGGTTTTCATCGTAACCGTAATCGTTTGCTGACTAGCGCATCGGCACGAACAACCCGCTGATGGTGAGTTTGTTCGTCACCATCGTCTCGTTCATCATCTGTTTGCCGTTGCAAGACATCGGGCGCAACTTATAGCCAACGGCATCTCAGGTCAAGCGGGCAGACGTGGATTAGCAAAAGTTTAGCTAATATCGGTCACGGCACCCAGCGATGCAGAGCTTACGAGCTTCGCGTACTTGGCAAGTAGCCCGCGCGTCGTGTACGCGGGCTCGGGTGTCCAGTTTCTTAGTCGTTGATCTATAAGATCTTGAGAGATTCCGATCTCGATCGTCTTGGCCTGGGCATCTATTGTAATTGGGTCGCCCTCTTCGACAACAGCAATCGGACCACCGGCAGCAGCTTCTGGGGCGACATGGCCAACGACAAAACCGTGACTCCCCCCGGAAAAACGGCCGTCGGTGATTAGAGCTACCTTGTCCCCCAGACCTCGCCCAATGATGGCGCCTGTCGGACTCAGCATCTCTCGCATGCCTGGCCCCCCCTTGGGTCCCTCGTATCGAATCACGAGGACATCGCCGGGTAACACGATTCCGCCAAGTATTGACGCTAACGCGTCTTCCTCAGAATGGAACACACGAGCCGGACCTGTGAAACGCGTCCCTTCCTTACCAGTGATTTTGGCAACGGCACCCTCCGGCGCAAGATTGCCGTACAAGATGGCAAGATGGCTGTCAGCCTTTATTGGATCATCTAGCGTACGGACGATGTCTTGGCCTGGCGCATACGGTTGGACATCGGCTAGGTTTTCTGCGAGAGACTTACCGGTCACGGTCAGGCAACCCCCGTGGATAAGCCCTGCATCCAGTAATGTTTTCATCAGGGGTTGAATACCCCCGATCCTAATCAGCTCCGACATCATGTACTGCCCGCTGGGTCGCAGGTCAGCCAGGACCGGAACTCGGGAGCCAATACGAGTGAAGTCCTCTAGAGTGATTTCAACCCGCGCATCGTGCGCTACCGCCAAAAGATGAAGCACGGCATTCGTGGAGCCTCCAAGCGCAATCACGGTTGTGATTGCATTTTCAAAGGATTCCTTGCTGAGAATGTCAGAGGGTTTGATCCCGCGTTGCACGAGCTCTACCACTGCCTCCCCAGCCTTCTCGCAGTCCATCTTCTTTTCCCCTGAGACCGCTTCCTGGGCCGAGCTGTTCGGCAGGCTCATCCCCA
>Ga0315339_1002411_pt1 | contig 14277 bp, 11 predicted proteins | sample ASW17metaG_FD_204514 | JGI IMG/M metagenome (GOLD analysis project Ga0315339, IMG submission 204514) | Ammonia-oxidizing marine archaeal communities from Pacific Ocean, United States - ASW #17 | ecosystem: Environmental > Aquatic > Marine > Oceanic | place: USA: California | collected 2016-12-05
CCTATCGGGCCGATGCAACACCGCAACACCCTCAGACATCGGCCCCGCTATCCTACTGCCCCACCTTCACCAACACCGAGCATTGATGATGCACAGCCTGAAGATCCTCGGTTTGGAGGTTGACGTAGCGGCGGGTCATTTCCAGCGTGCTGTGACCGAGCATCCTCTGGAGACGAAACTCACCGCCACCTGACCGCAAGCAGTATGTTGCGCGGTGGGTGGCCGGTGATAGTACCTGCGCGATAGCCCCTTTCAGTGCTGCATAGATACATGTTAGACTTGATATGCTAGCAAGATTGAGCTATACTTTAAGTAAAGAAGGGTAGACTTCGCAGCAAGGAGATTCGGAATGGCTTTTGGCGATCAACGCGGCCCGGCGAACGAGTTCAAGACGTTCGGTGAGGCACTCAAGTACTGGCGCAAGAAGCGGGGCTGGACCCTGGAAACAGCAGCCAAAGCGTTCAGTCTCGACGCAACCTATCTTTCACGCATCGAGCGGGGGCCGCACGACAAATACAAGCCGCCAGAGATCTTTCCTACTGCGTTTCAGTGGGCTGAGAGATTGGGGCTTTGGCACCAGCCGTACGAACACGCTCAGTTCATCGAGTTGGCTGTGCGAGATCGTTTTGAGTCAAATGCGCTGGAGGCAATGGGGCACGACTCTGGCTTCCGGGACCTGTGGTGGTGGTTCTCGCGGCGATCGACACCGCCGATGGATGAGGCACCTACTAACACTGTCAAGGGCATCGCCTCGGTCCACGAATGTATCGGTCGTGTGGCGGAAGCCGCTGTGGAGAACGGACCCGGCGATTTAGGTTTTCGACCGTTTGGCGACGATGGCTCATGGGACATCTGGAGAATCGAGAAGCCGACGCCTCCCACGCCGAAGAAGTCCCGGAAGAAAGGAGGATCAAAGCGCCGATCGAAGTAGGTGTCGGCAACATGACTATGAACTGATGACCAGTTAAGTTTTTGTCTCACATCCAGATGGCGCTAGGCAGCTCAGCCGTAGACGCGCCAGGCAACCTGCCGCCCGGCAAGGTGCCGTATTTGGTGAGCCCTCTTCCACGGGGGAGGATGTGAGGCCGCTTCGCAAAGGCCCGACAAGGGACTGAGTGGGGCGATTGATTCAGAAGTACAGAGCTTGACGTGTACCCGTGTGGCCTCGGCTGTGCGGGCAATTACACCTGCTTGGGATAGGTCCCTAGGACCGTCCACGGTAGGTGATTGTTTCTCGACGCGCGCTTGTGTTTGAGCGCGAACAGGAGAGCTGTGCCCGCTATTGGGCGACAACCTTTAACCCGGTCTAGGGTCTTCCTTGACCGGCGCGACTTTGAAAAGGAAAGTACCGATGGCCCCGTTTACAGAACCGATTGAACATCCTATGGGCAAGATCCGCCTAACAGTACGGACCGCACGGACCGCACGGACCGGTCCTACAGCATGCATTGAAGTCTACAACGGAAAGTTACTCTTTTCCGATGAGGTCAAGCTCGACCGGGAAGAGGATCGCCGCAGGTTTGCTAAGCGGCTTGCTGACGACGTAGCTGATGTAGATGAGGCGTGCGTGAGAGGGGCGCTTCTGGAGCTGAAGCCCAAGGTCGAGGAAGCCCTGAAAGAAGCAGAGCAGGAGACTGAATGTGGGTTGAGTGCCTCCTACGAACAAAAAGGCGACGGGCTCTACTGGAACAAGGTCACAACGGACGGTGTTGTCATTCCGACGCACCTGAGCAACTTCACGGCCCGGATCACCACCGACATCGTTGAGGACGATGGAGCGGAGGAGAGAAGGTTCTTTGAGATCGAAGCGGCTCTGAATGGGAAACAGAAACGTTTCACAATCTCGGTGGATGAGTTCAACGCGACGAACTGGCCGACGGACAAACTCGGGGCGGGCGCAATTGTCTATCCAGGCTTCAGCGCCAAAGACCGTCTGCGGACAGCTATCCAGACTCTTTCACCCGATGCCGAACAGCGGAGGGTGTACGTCCACACGGGATGGCAGAAAGAGGACGACCGTTGGGTCTATCTGCATGCCACAGGCGGCATCGGCAATAACGGTAATAACGCGAACGTGTGTGTCGATCTGGACCGTCACAACCTCATCTCGTACAAACTGCCCGACCCACCGGAGGGCAACGAACTCCATCAAGCTATTCAAGCATCGTTGTCAACGCAGGAACTCGGGCCAAGGAACATCACAGTTCCTCTTTTCGCGGGTACGTATCGTGCTCCCCTGGCGGAGATGACCGCTGCTGGCCAGAGCATATTCATTGAAGGATCAACCGGTTGTCAGAAGAGTTCCCTGACCGCAATCTACCAGGCGCACTACGGCCCTGACTTCACCTACAACCATCTGCCTGGCTCCTGGGAGAGTACGGACAACTCGCTGGAGCTTCAGGCGTTTGCCGCGAAGGATGCTGTCTTCGTTGTGGATGACTTCAAGCCCAAAGGAACGAAGTGGGACATCGAAGAACTCCACAAAAAGGCGGATCGATTGCTGCGAGGACAGGCCAACCAACAAGGTCGCGGGCGTATGACAGCAGATGCCACGCTACGGTCGAGCTACCACCCACGAGGACTCATCATCTCTAGCGGAGAGGACGTTCCTAAGGGGCAGAGTCTCAATGCCAGGATGGTGATTCTCCCGCTTCAGAAGGGTGATGTTGACCTAGACAGACTCACGGAGGCTCAAGAGAACGCCCGGAAAGGTGTCCTCGCTCAGGCGATGGCTGGTTATCTTCAGTGGCTGGCTTCTCAGGTGGACAACCTGTGGGAAAGCCTACCAAGGCGGCAAGAAGAGCTTCGTACAGAAGCACGCAACCAGGTAGCGGCGGCTCACGACCGTACACCTGAAAATGTTGCGAGCCTCGCTCTCGGATGGGAAATGTTCCTTCGGTTCGCTGAAGAGAAGGGCGCGCTGACAGCGGGGGAACGCGAGGGGCTTTGGACGGAGGGCTGGAAGACTCTGCTCCAATCTGGTTCAACCCAGGAAACCGAGCAGGAATCCCAGGATGAAGCCTTGCGGTTCGTCGAACTTGTTTCGTCGGCCATCTCCAGCGGTCAGGCCCACCTCGCATGGAAAGACGACACCCATCCGCCCGTTGCCTCATCGTGGGGTTGGCGGGGCGTGGAGCGGAACGACGAAGACGTATACATCCCCCAAGGAACCCGCATTGGGTGGGTGGACAAGAGCTGTGTCTACCTAAATCCGTCAGCTTCGTACACAGTTGCGCAGAAGCTCGCCGAGCAGGAGGGCGAGCGACTGACCGTCACGCCGAAGACGCTTCATAAGCGACTTCAACAAGCGGGAACCCTTGCCGACCACGACATCGGCCGAAGCACGGTCCGGCGCGATATTGGGGGCCGACAAAAACGCGTTCTTTTTCTCAAGCCGGGTGTCCTTGGTGAGAAAAGCGGTCCAAGCGGTCCGACCGGTCCGCAGGAGGGAACGCAGTGAGAGTGAGGGGGATTTCCCCCTCACTTCTTGGAGGAGACGAATCGACCAGCTTGATCTTCCGCGATGTCAGCTCTGTTGGCGGGGGATCTTGGGGAAATAAGGGGAAGAGGCTATGAACGAACAGATGGATCAGAAGTGGAGCGGGCCGCAGAGTCCGCCTGAATCGATGGTGAACGTGAAGGCCGCCGCTGCGTTCCTGGGCATCAGCCCATCGAATGTGTATGCTTGGGTTGAGCGAGATCAGGTTCCTCATTACCGCATTGGGTGCTCGATCAAGTTCCGGCTCTCGGAGCTAGATGAGTGGCTCAAGCGATTCCACAACGGAGGAACCAAATCATGTCAATGAACAACACAGCGCCCCGTGGGCGGGGCAGACCACGAGAGAGAGGAGGGAATGTCTATGAACGCACGGGAACGTCCGTTCTCTGGGTGAGGTACCGTGACGCCGCTGGCAAGGTAGTCCGGGAGTCAACCGGGACCGCTGACCGGGACGACGCCGAACGGTTCCTTAGGGACCGGCTCAACGCTCGGGATGATGGTTCACTGGACCTTCTGCTGGAGGGGAAGAAACTCACCTTCAGCGAATGGGCGGACTGGTTTCTTGAGCATCGGTCGAAACCACCGTTTCGATCAGAGGCGACTCACCGTCACAATATCCGCGTTCTGAAGACTCGGTTGATACCGGCCTTTGGATCGGCTTTGCTCTCGGAGATCACGACCGAGGCAATCGAGTCCTACATCGAAGAGCGCCTACAAGCGAAGCGAACCGTTCGGTTCAAGCTGAGGAACGGATGGGCTCGAAGGAGTCTGGGAATCGTGAAGCCTGCAACGGTACATCAGGAGTTTCGCATCCTACGCCGCATCCTGAACGTCGCGGTCAAAAAGAGGAAGCTATCCGCCAATCCTTGCAACGGGGTCGAGTTCCCTGTCTCAGTGAAGAACTCAACTCGCAAGCCACGGTACTTACTGTGGAGCGAACAAGAGCGGGTCGAGATGGTAGCGCCAAGCCACCTTCGGCACGTCGTCATCATCATGACCGAGATGGGATTGCGTCCGTACAAGGAGCTTCTCGCGATGAGGCGTGAGCATGTTGATCTTGAGAACCGGATCGTTCACATCCAGGACTCGAAGACCGAAGCGGGTGTGGCGGACATGCCGATGACGGAACGGGTGGCGGAAGTACTCAGGGAAAGGCTAGAGGAGATTCCGTCGGACTGTCCGTGGCTGTTCCCAACACCCGTAGAAGGCTCGAAGAAGCCTCATCTTCAGTCGCTAAAGAAGGTATGGGAATCGACCCTTTCAAGAGCCAAGGTCCCGTACTTTGCGCTCTATGAACTTCGGCACACCTTCGCGACCCGTTTGAGCGCCGGAGGTGTCGGTGACCATTGGGTTTCTCAGATGTTGCGGCAAGGAGACGCGGAGGTGTTCAAACGCTACAGCCAAGCCAAACTCGGGATGATGAGGGAGGCACTTGCAAAGTTGGACCGCCAAGCGGACGAACACCACATTTTGAGCACAGCCAGTACGAACTGAGTGATTTTATGCACAGTTCTGACACAGTTTGCCCTTCCAAGGGCTGATAACGAACCGCGATGCGAAACATGGGGCTGATTCTAAAGGGGATGAATGGCGGGCCCGGTGCGATTCGAACGCACGACCTGCCGCTTAGGAGGCGGCTGCTCTATCCACTGAGCTACGGGCCCGCTGGGACGCAAGGCTGCGTTTCCGGCCGGAACAACTCCATTCTATCGAGCGTTCCTTTGCCGGGGCTCTGGTCCGGCGTTGCTAGCCGACCTTGATTTGCTGAGCTCGGAGGTCTTGCTCAGAAACAACGATCCCGAGACCCGGCTTATCCGGTATCGTTACCGTCACGCCGTCTTGCTCGATGCCGTCCGCCATCATTGACGTCAAGAACTGCGGCCCGTTTAACTCCGGCGGCAATAACAGATTGAGCGTTGAGTAAAGATGGATCGCCGCCATGAAGCTCACGCCCGCGTCGGTTAATCCGCTGCCGAGCAACCCAAGTCCATTCGCTTCGGATACAACCGCGCTCTTGTAGCAGTTCGTCACTCCACCGCTCTTAGGGACCTTGAGTACGACTAAGTCGGCCGCGTCCAGCCGCGCCATCCGGGCGACATCAAACGATGAGAAGCAACCCTCGTCGATCGCAACCGGATAGGGGCTCTTCTCGCGCATCCGGCGCATCCCCAGCCAGTCCTCACTACGAACCGGTTGCTCGAAGCAACGGATCTTGTCAAATTCCGGCAAGGCCCGCAGGAAGCGCTCGAGCGCGATCGGCTGGTACGACTGGTTGGCATCCAACCAGATCACCGCGTCAGGGCGAGCGTCGCTGATTGCACGCAGCCGGCTGAGATCCTTATCCGTGTCGCCCGAAACCTTGACCTTGAAACACATGCAAGCCGGCCAACGCTTCACTTCTTCCGCCATCGCGTCCGGCTCGTCGATGCTGACCGCATAACAGAGGTCAATCGTGTCGCGGACCTTACCGCCCAACAGCGCGTGGAGAGGCTGGCCCGTAATCTGTCCCGCTAAGTCGAGAAAGGCAATCTCGAGAGCGCTCTTCGCGAACGGCGCGCCGTTACTTACCGCGGGACGGATCTTCCTGTCCATCTCATTCTTCAGCGCGTTCAACTGGAAGGGCGTCCGTCCAATGGCCAGCGGCGCGAGATGATGCTCCAGCGTTCCCACAACGGCTTCCACAGTCTCGTAGCTCCAATTGGGAACGGTCGTCGTCGCACCCCAGCCAACGCGTCCGTCGTCGGTCGTCGCCTTGACGTAGACGTACTTGCCGGGGACGCCCTTACCGCCCACCGTGCCGACGCCGATATTGAAGGCCGTCCGGAATTCAATTCCGACGGGGATCACATCCACTTTCTTAATGCGGATTCCCTTGTCTCCGGCAGCTTGCGCGCCGGTCGCCAAACCCGACGCCATCGCCATTCCTCCGCCGGTCATCGCCCAGCCGAACGTACGTCGATCAGTCTTCATCATGAAATCTCCGGAACAGTAAAAAACCGCAACGTACTAGTTCGAGGGCGCGATACTCGCCAGCGTGGGCTCGCCATCGGAAAGGGAAGCCGAAGCTTGAACTTGTAGACTACGTGGCGACTCCCCATCCTCGTTATTTTTCGGCTGTGGCTGAATGATCTCCATGCCGCGCACCGTCAGAAGGACTCTCCGCACTTGCCCCGAGGAGCCGACAGGAGGCATCGGCTCACCGTTGAGCGAAACCGTAACGCCGCCGGCGTTACCGACCAACAGGCGAATCTGCTTGTCCGCTTCAACCTGCCGCGATTCACCGGAACGGAAGTTTCGCCGGAACACACGCTCACCGTCCGCGATGGCCTCAATCCACACGGTTGCTGATATTGACAGCTGCACGCTCACCGGCTTTACCGGCTTCCGTTCAACATAGGGGCGAACACTCGCCGTCGTCGGGGAAGCGGTACCCGCCGGTGTGGGAGACAATTCCTGCGCCCCCGCTTGTTCCCACAAGAAGCTCTCGCTGATCGTCGCGAATCCCGCATCCCAATCCCACTGGACCAATATCACGGCGCCGGCGATCACAGCAAGCAACACAGTCATGACAATCGGCGCCGTAAGCTGATATTCGCGCGCGCGTTCCACGACGCCCTCGACGAACGTCGCTCTGCGATCTTCTTCATTTCGCTCAGGAGTGAGTACAACCAACTCCGTGGGTTGTGTCACCGCCTTGAACTCCTCGACAACCGAGTCTTCATCAAGACCCACCTGCTTGGCATACTGGCGGACAAACGCCACATTGAACATGCCGCCCGGCAATTCGCTGAACTCTTCTTCTTCAATTGCCGACAGGAGACGCACGCTCACCCGCGTGTGAGACGAGATCTCTTCCAGGGTGATCTCTTTGGATTCCCTCGCGGCGCGCAGCCGTTCTCCAAAGTTATCTTTAGGCACAACCATTTCAGTCTAAGGTTATAATACTCGGTCGGCGCTGGACAAGGTGAAAGCGCAGCCGCAAGGGACCGAAAGCCTCCCCCCATCCCGGTTCGGCCCCCGCGACGCAACCGTTCCACCCCGATAAGGGCCCATGTCAGAAGGTCGTCCGCTTGTTTCGGTGATCGTTGTGAACTGGAACCGGCTCGAAACGCTTCGCCAGTGCCTCCATTCCCTTTCGCGTCAGACGTTGCGGAATCACGAGGTGATTATTGTAGACAACGGCTCATCCGATGGCTCCCTGAAGTTGAGGTCAGACGAAACCCTACCCCCAGCGCACTGGATCGTTAATGCCGAGAATCGAGGATTCGGCGTCGCCGTGAACCAAGGTATCGCAGTAGCACAAGCCGCCTTCATCGCGCTGCTCAACAACGATGCCGAAGCCACCCCCGGCTGGCTGGCCGCGCTCGTCGACGTTCTGCGTCCCCATCCGCACGTCGGTATGGCCGCCTCGAAAATCGTCGCTTTCGACGATCACAGCATCATCGATAAGACTGGCCACCTTATCTACCCTGATGGCCAAAACCGTGGGCGCGGTAGCGGAGAGAAAGATGAAGGCCAGTTTGACACCATCGATGAAGTCGCTTGGCCCGATGGATGTGCCGCGCTCTATCGCCGAGAAATGATCGATGCCATCGGCGGCTTTGACGAGGATTTCTTCGCCTACGCCGATGACGCCGACCTGGGGCTTCGCGGGCAGTTAGCTGGATGGACTTGCCTCTACGCCCCACAAGCGGTCGCCTATCATCGCCTCGGCAGCACGCTCGGCCGCTTCTCCGAGCAACGTTTGTTCCTCATCGAACGCAATCGGATCTGGCTCGTCGCCAAGCTGTTCCCATGGCGGCTCATCGCGGCCAACCCCTTCTATTTCGCGCTGCGCTCTCTCGCGACCACTGCCGCCGCCCTATTGCGCCGCGGTGAAGCAGGGATGGCCCGCGGTCAGCTCGGCGTCCTGCGTTTGATGCGCTGTATTCTGAAAGCGCAGATCGCCGGTTGGATCGGTGTTCCAATGATGCTTCGCAAACGCAGGGGGACGCGCGCCGCGCGCAAGCTCAACGCTTCCCAAGGATATAAATTGATCCGGCGTTTCCAAATCCCTCTCAGCGATCTCGTATTCAAGGCGCGTTGATGTCCGAACTCCAGATCGATGTCCGCGCGGGAGGGGCCGGTGGCGCCTGCCCGCGCTGTGAAGCTGACGCCTACCTCACGCTGTTCCAGGCCGAAGACCGCCTCGGTACATCCAACGGCCGCCGCTTCCACATCGTTGAGTGCAGCCAATGCGCGCTCATTCGTCTCGACCCCATGCCGAGCGCCGCCGAAATGGCGTCCTTCTATCCCGAGGACTATTGGTGGGAACCCGACGCATCCGCTTCGGGACGGCTCGCCGAAATCTATCGCCAGTTCGTGCTGCTTGACCATGTCTACTTCGTTACACACGATATCGATCGCGACGGTCTGATTCTGGACGTTGGTTCCGGCGGCGGCTCACTCGTCCATGCTCTTAGAAAGCGCGGCTTGAAGGCCTTCGGGCTCGATGCGGCTACCGGCGCGGCTCGGAGCGCCCATGCACAGTACGGCGTCAGTGCCGTGCAGGGCCTGGTGCATGAAGCTCCGTTTCCGTCTGGTCTGTTCGGCACGATCACTCTCTGCCATGTCCTTGAGCATGTTCCTGACCCGATAGCGTTTCTCGAAGACGTAGGACGCATGCTGCGACCCGGAGGGAAGCTCTTCGTACAGGTGCCGAACGCTGCCTGCTGGCAGTTCTTGCTTCTTGGCAGCCGCTGGAGCGGACTCGACGCCCCGCGGCACTTGTTTCACTTTCGATCGTCTGACCTCGAACAACTTCTTGACGCGGCAGGCTTTGATGTGCGGCGGCGCAAGTTCTTCTCATTACGCGACAACCCCGCCGGACTGGCCGCCAGCATCGCCCCGGGTCTCGACCCCGCCATTCGCCACGTCCGGCGACAGACTGAAAGCACCGGCATGCGGCTGCTCAAAGATCTCAGCTTCTTCGCACTCGTCGTTGCCGCCATCCCGTTCACCCTGCTCGAAGCCGCCGCCGCCGCCGGCGCCACCGTCATGGTCGAGTCCACCTGGCGCGGTGTTTCCTGAACAACAGAGCCGTGCACGGGCGTCGGCTCGTTGCGGAGGGAAAGAAGCGGAAGTACATGTGCGCGTCCCGCGGGCGCGGCCCGCGGCCCAGACGCCAAAACAGCGAACTCCTTAGCTATGGAAAAATGAGATCACCCTGCCTCGTCTGACGCACTACCGAAGAGCTGTCCTCCTTAGCTTGCTTGCCACAAGCTCGGCGACTTGTTCCGATCCACCGCCCGCCGCCACCGGCCCGTACTTGCAAGCCGGCAAGCAGGCCCTCGCATGGACCACCAAAATTGTCGAACTAGGGCCGCGTCCCCCCGGTTCCGAAGCCCACCGCGAGCAGCAATCCCTCGTGATTGATGCCTTGCGCGCAACCGGCGCTTCCGTTGAAGAAGTCGCCTTCACCGCGCAAACGCCCCACGGGCCGATCGAGATGAAGAACGTCATCGCCAAGTTCGACGGCGCAAGCGATCGCGTTGTCGTCATCTCCGGCCACTATGACACCCTCAGCCGCCCCGGCCTACATTTCGTCGGAGCAAATGATGGTGGCTCGTCAACGGGGCTGCTCCTGCAGTTGGCGGCGATGCTCCCCGAACAATCGCTACGCGACGACGTCTGGCTCGTCTTGTTCGACGGCGAGGAATCTCTCGTTCTCTGGACGGGCAGCGACCACACCTACGGCAGCCGTCATCAAGCCGCGCAATGGTCCGTCGACGGCACCGCGGAACGCATCAAAGCTCTCATCAACGTCGACATGATCGGCGACGCCGATCTCCGGCTCGCATACGAACAGCAGTCGACGCTCTGGCTAAGAGATTTGGTCTGGGATGTCGGCACGCGCCTCGGTTACACGGAAGTTTTTGCCAATCGCCGGCTCACCTACATCGATGATGATCACGTGTCCTTCCTGCAAGTGGGAATCCCGGCCGTCGACCTGATCGACTTCGACTACGGTGCCGGAAACCAGTACTGGCACACCGAGCAAGACACTCTCGACAAACTCAGCTCCGCCAGCCTAGGCGTCATGCTGCACGTCTTACTCGAAACCATTGACAAGCTGGCGACCCAACCATGAAAGCCTACGCTCATCGAGCTGCTTGATCGGCGGGCGGGCAAGATGCCGCGGCCGGTCCGCTCTAGCCATCGCGAAGTCCATGGGCCTTGATCTTAGAGGCCAAAGTAGTCGGCCGTAGTCCGAGAAGCTTGGCGGCGCCGGCTGGGCCGGAGATCCTCCAATGAGTCTCTTGCAGTGCAGCAAGCAAGTTGTCGCGCTCCTGGCGCTTGAGTTCGCTGTATGTCAGCACTGCCTTGGGGCCACTTCCAGATTTGGCCGTTGCGTGGAGCGTCTGCCGGCTGTCGTGCCGATCGCCCGGCAGTTCGAATTCCAGTGGTCCCGACTGTGCCCCGATAGCCGCCCTTTCGACGAGATTCTGCAGTTCGCGTATGTTGCCCGGCCAGTCGTAGCTCTGAAGGGACTCGACGTGTCGGCCTTTGAGCCGAAGCGGAGGAGCACCCAAGCGCCGACAGGCCTGCTCTAGGAAACGGTCGGCTAGGAGAGGCACGTCGTCCGGCCGCTCGCGAAGGGGCGCAATCGTGATCGGAAATACGCTGAGCCGGTAGTAGAGGTCCTCTCGAAACCTGCCGGCTTTGACTTCCTGTTCCAGGTTTCGGTTGGTTGCGGCGATCACTCTTACGTCGACTTTGCGTGTGCGCTCATCCCCGATTCGTTCAAAGGTCCCTTCCTGAAGTACCCGCAACAACTTGCTTTGTAGGTCCAGGGGGATCTCGCCGATCTCGTCCAAGAAAAGCGTTCCTCTGTCGGCCAGCTGGAACCGGCCAATCCGGTCCCGAATCGCACCGGTGAACGCCCCTTTGACGTGACCGAAGAACTCGCTTTCAAACAACTCTCGTGGCACGGACCCACAGTTCACCTTGACCATCGCATGGTCTTTTCTCCGGCTGCGCTCGTGAATCGCTCGCGCGACCAGCTCTTTTCCTGTGCCCGACTCCCCGCAAATCAGCGCGGTGGTATTGGCGGGAGCCACCAAGCCGATCTGATCCAGGACTTTCCGTAGAGCCGCACTCTCGCCGACCATCTCTCCAAACCCCTGAGCGGCTCTCACCTCTTCTCGGAGATATTCGTTCTCAAGCTCCAAGCGGCGCTGCAACTGCTCGATCTCCTCAAACGCTCGGGCGTTTGCAATCGCCACGGCCGCCTGATCCGCGAACAGCCGCAGCCAATTCACTTTCTCTGGCTCCAGGCTTTCTCGGGTGAAGACTCCCAGCACCCCAAGGGTTTCGTCACGAAAGCGGAGTGGGTGACCGACGAACGATCGAATGCCTTCTCGATGCAGCCAATCATCGCGTCCGATCCACTCTTTGTCGTCAGCAGTATCCAGCAGGTATTCCGATTGCCCCGTAGCTCCGATACGTCCGATGATCCGGACACCGAGTGGAAGGCGTCGAAAATCACCGTCCATCCGGTACCATGCATCGCCGCTCGAGGGATTGGTTGGCCTTCCCATGCCGGCCTTGAGGTGCAAACACAGCTTTTGATCCGGGCACTCAGTCCGCAGTGTGCACTTGTTGCAGATGTCACCGGGGGCAGTTAGCCAGACACGGACTAGCGTACACGAGGCCTTGTCGGCCAGTCCGGCCACGATCATTTGCAGCACGCTCTCCACATCGCGAGCCTCTGCCACCGCCAAAGAAATGGACTACAGAAGCTCCAAGTTGAGAGATCCGGCTTCAACCGGTTCGTTCGTTTCTGGTGAATTGGGCATCGCCGTGACCTGCACCCATTAGATACGAGATTTCGTGAGTCGTCAACGATAGTTCGTCAATAAACCGAAATCTAATCGATCGTATTGATCCGTAGATTGTGAGTTAAGTCTCTTGTAACCAAATACATGAAAATCCTAAAGCGGTTTGGCCGGTCATGTGTTCATGGTTATGTGAAGCAGCTTTCAACGGCCCAATCGGGCCCGTCAAAAAGGAGACAGCAAAATGCCAGCAACAGCTACTACGAGTCAGCGCCAGACGATGCATCGATCCGTGGAGATCGATGGGTTAGACATCTTCTACCGGGAGGCCGGCTCACCGGACGCTCCAACCGTTATGCTCCTGCACGGCTTTCCGACGTCGTCCCACATGTTCCACAATCTGATCCCCCGATTGTCGGATCGATTTCATCTCGTCGCTCCGGACTTCCCGGGCTTCGGCGCCAGTTCAATGCCAGGTCTTGATGAGTTCGAGTACTCGTTCGACAACATCGCGCGGGTCGTCGAGAAGTTCATCGACCGTCTCGAACTCAACAGCTACAGCCTGTACTTGATGGACTACGGCGCTCCCGTTGGATATCGGGTTGCTGTGAATCGGCCGGAGCGTGTGGACTCCTTGATCGTCCAGAACGGCAACGCATACGAAGAGGGACTTCGGGAGTTCTGGAATCCGATCAAGAATTACTGGAAGGACAAGACCGCTGAGAATGCCCAGATTCTTCGTGACTCGCTCTTAACCGTAGAGGCGACGAAATGGCAGTACACCTACGGTGTACGAAACGTCGATACGATCGCACCCGACAACTGGTTCAACGACCAGTTCTTGCTCGATCGTCCCGGAAACAAAGACATACAAATCGAGTTATTCCACAGCTACAGCACAAATCCGCCGCTCTACCCGCAGTGGCAGGCCTACCTCCGCGAGCATCAGCCCCCGACACTCGTCGCTTGGGGAAAGAACGACTATATCTTCCCGGGCGAAGGCGCGGAGCCGTACAAACGTGATCTTCAGAACATCGACTTCCATCTGCTTGACACCGGGCACTTCGCCCTTGAAGAGGACGGCGAATTGATTGCCGGACTGATGCGCGACTTCCTTGAAAAGAACGTCGCCCGCAAAGGCGATCAAGTCGCCGCCGCATAAGCAGAGGGCTAGTCCAATGGGCCACCGGTAATGGTGTCGGCGGCCATATCGAAGGAGCAAGGCATGAGAAACTCAATCAGTGACATCGCCTTTACCCCAGCCGTTAAAGCGGCTCAAGAAGCGCGGGGCTCTCGATCCGCCTACGCCAAGATGGAGCAACGAGAAGGTTGAAATTCTGTCATTACACCGGCGTTAGAGAGCTTCATTGCTGACCGCGAGTTCTTCTACCTTGGCACTGCCAGCGCCGATGGCCAGCCCTACGTCCAGTATCGGGGAGGCCCCAAGGGATTCCTCAAGGTTATCGACCACAAAACCCTAGCGTTGGCCGACTATGCCGGCAACACCCAGTACATCTCATTGGGGAATCTGACGGAGAACGACAAGGCATTCACCTTCCTGATGGACTACCCGAACCAACACCGGATCAAGGTCTGGGGAACAGCGGAGTTTATCGAGGATGATGTGTCACTGCTTGACCAGGTGACGGACCCGGACTATCAAGCACGCGCACAAAGGGTTCTCGTCTTTCATGTGAAGGCCTGGGACGTGAACTGCACACAGCACATCCAGCAACGCTACACGGTCGAAGAGATAAAACCGATCGTACAAGAGATTCACGGGAGGGTCGCGGATCTCGAAGCTAGGAATAGGACGCTTGAATCACAACGAGAAGCCTGGTGGTCTCAATGGGTCGATGCAACACTTCACCGAGAGGAGAAGTGGATGCAGAGGAAACAGAAGGAGAGGAGGCGAGGGTACACGGCAGCAGAGCTGGCCGAGGTATTTGATCGCTGGCAACG
>Ga0315339_1002413_pt1 | contig 14259 bp, 9 predicted proteins | sample ASW17metaG_FD_204514 | JGI IMG/M metagenome (GOLD analysis project Ga0315339, IMG submission 204514) | Ammonia-oxidizing marine archaeal communities from Pacific Ocean, United States - ASW #17 | ecosystem: Environmental > Aquatic > Marine > Oceanic | place: USA: California | collected 2016-12-05
AGCCGGTCGTAGAACGCGTGACCTGGAGAACGAGGCATCTCAGCCCAGGTCACGACCAAATCGCCTTGAACACCCGTCTCGCGTCGCATCGCCATCGTATCAACCCCGGTCGAATCCCAATGTCATAATTGAGTCAGTCAACCGGGACTTCGTCAACGGGCTGCTAGGGCGGTTCCGAACGTCGATGTCAGTCGTCGCGCTTGGCGGTGATCTCACCAAGAAGCCTTACCATCTCATGCTCTAGATCACTGACTTTTGCCGCGCTTTTCGCGTCACTCGCCTCGGCGCTATCGGAGTCTTCTGGCGAATCGTCGAGCACAACCGCGGGCGCTTGCTGTGGCTCGACTTCTATCGTTGCCTCTGCGCCGCTTTCGGGTTCTGCGTCGGCTATCGCCGATGCGTCGGCGGCGGGTGGAGTTACTTCCTGGTGGTGCTCTGGTTCGGTAAACTCTGCCATATTGGTCGTCATAATCGGCTCATCGGCAATTTCGTCGGGTTCGATTGCGGGCGAAACTACCGGCTCTATTTCGCTTATTCGTGTTGGCTCCTCAAAATGAGCCGAGCCGGGGGCGGAGATTTGGCTGGCGGTGTCTGCCGGTGCGGTATCTGTCTGGCTGGTGTCTGGCGGGGCGGTGTCTGCCGCGACAGGTTCAACCGTCGGCACGGCCGCTTCGGCTTCGCTGCGAGGCTGCGCAGCCATTCTTGGCGCCGCCGTGTCATTTTGCCGAGGCTCGCCAACTTCTGCTTCACCGATTTGCGCGTCCGGATACAGTTGAGCGGCTTGTGGAAAGGGAATCGGCTCGGAAATTCCAGTCGTTTCAGCTCGAGGTTGCGTAATAGCAGTTGTCTGCGAGGCTGGTTGAGGGGGCGGAGCCGTGGCGATGCCGGGGGATGCGGCGGCGGCCGCGGCTGCCGGTTGGTGCTGAGGCTGCGGCGCCTGAGCCTGTCGCACACGGGCGATGGCCTGAGCGCTGCGAACAATCGATGATTCGACGACCAGATTGGCGGTTCGGCCGATCAGAATCAGGTGCTCGACATTGTCGCGGCGGACAAGGACGAGCTTGTGCCGGGAGCCGATCGACAACGCATCGGTAATCGCCAGTCGTGGAATTCGGCCTCGGCCGATGCCACCGAAACGAAGGCCGCCGAATCGCCGAAACACCCAATAAACCAAGCCAACCAGGATGAGGAGGGCTATGACAGCGATAAAGAATTGGGCCACTACGGCACCGCTTTCGCCGAATGTCGGTTCCAGCATGTCGCGCATACCGCCTCTCCTGGTTGCGCCCTTCGCGCCGAAGATTCTTCGGCCCGACGCGGTCCGGTGCGCCGGTTTCCGAAATTAAAATCGAACCATGAACATTTCACCGAATGCTCCTGTCGATGACCGCCACGATTCAACCATGATAGTGAGTAGCACCCCATCTAGGAGGTGAAAAAATTAACAAATTGTCAACCATGATCGTCTCACTTGTCAGATGACTTGGAATACATGCGCCATTACCTGAACTTAGCGGGCGGATTCGGTTTTTGGGCAAGTCTTAGGCGTTGTGTCGTGACAGTTTCCCAACCATCCTTTGCCGGTCGCGGGCATCGTGATTCTATTTCATCGGGCGGCATTGGCAAAAGTGCGGAGGTCTTGGCTGGGTATGAGCGAGCGCGACGGTGGAACAGGTCCCGCCGCTCCGATCATCGATCGGTCGGAGCGAATGACCGGCGTCGGAAGGCTGCTCATCCTTGCGTGTGGACTGGTCGGGGCGGCCTTTGCATTCGCGTTTGTCCAGAACGACAACGCTGAGCCGTTCGTTCTAGGGCTCCTCGGCGTCCTCGCGGTTATCGGGGTTTTTACGCTTTTCGCCGGCGCCATTGGACTTCTGCGTTTCGCCGGGCGCGGCAAGAGCAATGATTTGCCGCAAGGCATCCTGGATGGAATGGACGAGGGAGTGCTCGTCGTCGATCGGGATGGTCGTATTGTCTATGCCAACGCCGCCTATGCGGCTTTGACGGGGGCGGAAGGCGAACGCGACGTGCGCACGGTCGAGCGGGTCTTCGCTGGCGATCCGAATGCCGGCGAAGCGATTTATCGGCTCACCCAGGCACTGCGCGAAGGGCAGTCTGCTGGCGAAGAAGTGCGCGTGGCGCGCTCGCTCGCCGGTCCTGTCGTTGGCGACACGGGGGCTCGTTGGTATCGCATCGGCGTACGCCCGCTCTCGCTGCGTATAGGGCGTAAGACGCTGTCAGCCTGGACAATTGCCGATATCAGCCGCGAGTGGGCCAGCCAGGAAATGGTTTTCCAGGAACTCCAACATGTCATCGACTATCTTGATCACGCCCCGGCCGGCTTTTTTTCCGCCGAGTCAGATGGCCGGATCGTCTATCTCAACGCAACGCTCGCCGAGTGGCTCGGCATAGACCTGGCCGGCTTCGAGCCGGGCGGGCTTGTACTCTCGGACGTTGTGCGCGGTGAGGAAGTGGTGCTGCTTACTTCTCCGCCGGCGAGCGAGGCGGGTGACCGCGCCCAGATTATAGACCTCGATTTGGTCAAGCGGAACGGCCAGAGTCTGCCGGTGCGGCTCCATCATCGGACACTGCGTGCCGCCGACGGCGCGCCCGGTGCGACCAGGACGCTGGTACTCAATCGTAGCCCTGGCGAGGAATCGGCGGAGGCGCTGCGCGCCGCCGAGGTGCGCTTTATCCGTTTCTTCAACAATACACCGATCGCCATTGCCGCTATCGACCAATCAGGCCGCATCGGCCGGACCAATGTGCCGTTTGTCAAATTGTTCGGTCAGACTTCCGGCGATAGCGGTGCGCCGCGCCGTCTCGCCGACCTGGTCGGCGAGGGCGACCGCGAGCAGATAGAAGCGGCGCTCGCCGGCGCGGTGGCCGGGGCCAGCGTCATTCCTCCGATCGATGCATCACTTGCCGGCGAACAGGGCCGGAGCGCGCATTTCTATATCTATCCAGTCGAGGACAGCGATGGCGAGGAAGAAGCGGTCATCGTAAATGTTCTCGATACCACTGCTCAGCGGGGACTTGAGGAGCAATTCGCGCAAAGCCAGAAGATGGATACGGTCGGCCAGCTTGCCGGCGGCGTGGCTCATGATTTCAACAATGTTCTGACCGCGATTATCGGCTTCTCGGACTTGCTTCTGTCCAATCACCGGCCGAGTGATCCATCCTTCCAAGACATTATGAACATCAAGCAGAACGCCAACCGGGCCGCCGGCCTGGTACGCCAGCTGCTTGCTTTCTCGCGTCGCCAGACGCTCCGGCCACAAGTTCTGTGGCTCGGTGAGGTGCTATCCGATCTATCGATCCTGTTGACCCGTCTCCTCGGCGAAAACGTTAAACTGGAACTCGTCCATGGTCGCGACCTGTGGGCGATCAAGGCCGACCTGAATCAATTCGAGACCGTTATCATCAACCTTGCGGTGAACGCACGCGATGCGATGGAAAATGGCGGGACCATGACCATTCGCACTTACGACTTGCCGGCGGATGAAGTGGCCGGTTTTGGCTATCACCCGCTTCCGGAGATCGACTATGTTCTGGTCGAAGTGGAAGACACTGGCGCGGGCATGTCGGCGGAAATCCAGGCGAGGATTTTCGAGCCCTTTTTCACCACCAAGGATATCGGCAAGGGCACCGGCCTCGGGCTGTCGACCGTTTTCGGTATCATCAAGCAATCCGGTGCCTTCATCCACTTGACCAGCGAGGTCGGAAAAGGGACGATTTTTCGCTTGTTCTTGCCCCGTCATGTGCCGGCGGACGGCGAGGATGTGGCAGCTGCCGAGGAAGAAACCAAATCCGAAACCGAACCCGAAACGGAGATCGTCGATCTTACCGGCAACGCCGGCATTCTGCTGGTTGAAGACGAGGAAGCGGTTCGCACTTTCGCCGCCCGCGCACTCACATCGCGCGGCTATAAGGTCTTCGAGGCCCCCTCCGGTGTCGAGGCGCTCGATGTGATGAAGGAGTCCGGCGACGAAGTCGACCTTGTGGTCTCGGATGTCGTCATGCCCGAGCTCGACGGGCCCTCGCTACTCACTGAACTGCGTAAGACGCGGCCCAATTTGAAAATAATCTTTATCTCGGGCTATGCCGAAGACGCCTTCAAGAAGAACCTGCCGGACAACGAGGATTTTCATTTCCTGGCAAAACCGTTCTCGCTCAAACAACTGGCAATCGCGGTCAAAGAGACGCTAGGCCGGTAGATAGATACCGGGCCCTTGCTAATGAGAACAAAACGTGTACATTGAAATTAACGGGGGGCTGTTGGTCGCGCTGTTTGAACGTCCCCCAGTGCTGTGAAATAAGGAGAGTTATCGATGTCAGCTACATCTCTGCGTTTGGTCGAGGGGCAGTCAATGGATAAGTCGAAGGCGCTGGACGCGGCGCTTAGCCAAATTGAGCGGGCTTTTGGCAAGGGCTCGGTCATGCGGCTCGGCAAGAATGAAAATCTCGTCGAAGTGGGGACCGTGGCTAGCGGCTCGCTCGGCCTCGACATCGCCCTTGGTATCGGTGGCTTGCCGCGCGGGCGCGTCGTCGAAATCTACGGGCCCGAATCGTCGGGCAAGACGACACTGGCCCTTCATGTCGTCGCCGAAGCTCAGAAGGCCGGCGGCATTTGCGGGTTCATCGACGCCGAGCACGCCCTTGATGCATCTTACGCGCGCAAGCTCGGGGTCAATCTCGACGATCTTCTGATTTCGCAGCCCGATACTGGCGAGCAGGGGCTTGAAATAACCGATACGCTGGTGCGTTCGGGGGCTATTGACGTGCTGGTTATCGACTCGGTTGCAGCCCTCACGCCGCGCGCCGAGATCGAAGGCGAGATGGGCGATCAGCTGCCCGGTCTCCAGGCCCGCCTGATGAGCCAGGCGCTCAGAAAACTCACCGGCTCGATCAGCCGCTCGCAGACCATGGTGATTTTCATCAACCAGATCAGGATGAAGATTGGGGTCATGTTCGGTAGCCCGGAGACCACGAGCGGCGGCAACGCCCTCAAATTCTACTCATCAGTGCGACTGGATATCCGCCGAATTGGATCGATCAAGGACCGCGACGAGGTGGTCGGTAACCAGACCAGGGTCAAGGTCGTAAAGAACAAGCTGGCGCCGCCGTTCAAGCAGGTCGAATTCGACATTATGTATGGCGAGGGCATCTCCAAGCTAGGCGAGTTGGTCGATCTTGGCGTCAAGGCCGGCATCGTCGAAAAATCCGGCGCTTGGTTTTCTTACAACAGTCAGCGTCTTGGCCAGGGCCGCGAAAATGCCAAGCTGTTTCTTCGCGAAAACCCTGAGATCGCCAATGAGATCGAACGGGCAGTGCGCGAAAACGCCGGCCTTATCGCGGAGAAATTTCTCGAACAGTCCGGACCCGGCGATGATGCCGAGGACGTGCTTGAGGCTTGAGCGAGTATTAGCGTCATGGAGCAGCGTGTCAGCATGGTGACGCTCGGCGTCGCCGACCTTGATCGCTCGCGCCGTTTCTATGAGGACGGTCTCGGCTGGAAGCGGGCAAACAAGGAGGATGGTATTGTCTTCTTTCAGCTGCCCGGGGCTGTTCTCGGGCTGTGGTCGGCGGCCAGCCTGGCCGAAGAAGTTGGACTAGGCGAAGCCTCGACCGGCTTTGGCGGGATTGCGCTTGCCTACAATGCGCGCTCGCGTGAGGCCGTCGATGAGGTGCTCACGGAGGCCGAAGCGGCAGGGGCGCGGATCCTGAAACCAGCGGCGGAGACCTTTTGGGGCGGCTATTCCGGCTATTTCTGCGATCCCGATGGCCATCCATGGGAGGTCGCGTTCAACCCGTTTTGGTCGCTTGACGCGGCCGGCATGGTTACGCTTTCGCCATAGGAATTTTTCGGCATTGTGGACAGGATCGTCGAACGGACTGTACAAACCGTTCGCGGCCGCTTTTGACGGTCGTTTTTTAGGCTGGTCCGAATGATCCGATGAGTAGCGTCAACGATATCCGTTTTCATTTTCTCGATTATTTCGAGAAGAACGACCACACGCTCGTGCCGTCCGGCCCCTTGGTTCCGAGGAACGACCCGACATTGATGTTTACCAATGCCGGTATGGTGCCGTTCAAGGATTATTTTACGGGTAGGGTGCAACCGGAGTTTACCAGGGCGGCATCATCGCAAAAATGCGTGCGGGCCGGCGGCAAGCACAATGATCTCGACAATGTTGGTTATACGTCGCGACATCACACATTTTTCGAGATGCTCGGGAATTTTTCTTTCGGCGATTATTTCAAGGCGCATGCGATCGAACTTGCCTGGAATTTGGTGACCAGGGAGTTTGGTCTGGCCAAGGACCGTCTGACGGTGACCGTCTATCACGAGGACGACCAGGCCTTCGATCTTTGGAAGCAAATTGCCGGACTTCCCGAAGAACGGATTATCCGGATCGCGACCAGCGATAATTACTGGGCGATGGGCGATACCGGGCCGTGCGGACCGTGTTCGGAGATTTTTTACGATCACGGGCCTGAGATTGCCGGGGGACCGCCGGGCACTCCCGAGGAGGACGGAGATCGTTTTGTCGAGATCTGGAATCTGGTTTTCATGCAGTCGGAGCAGCTCTCGAAGGATGAGCGGGTCGATTTGCCCAAGCCGTCGATCGATACCGGCATGGGGCTTGAACGGATCGCCGCGATTCTTCAGGGGGTCCATGACAATTATGATATCGATCTATTCAAGGCGTTGATTGCCGCGGCGGTCGAGGCGGTTGGCGTCGCGGAGGATGGCTCTAGCCGCGCTAGCTATCGGGTGATAGCCGATCATCTTCGAGCGACAAGTTTCCTGATCGCCGATGGTGTGCTGCCCTCGAATGAGGGGCGGGGTTATGTTCTGCGCAGGATCATGCGGCGCGCCATGCGTCACGCCCACCTTCTCGGTGCCGATGAGCCGCTAATGTGGCGCTTGGTGCCGGCGCTTGTTGCCGAAATGGGCCGGGCGTTTCCCGAGCTTGCTCGTGCCGAGGCACTAATCGGCGAAACCTTACTATTGGAGGAGCGGCGCTTTCGGCGGACGCTTGAACGAGGCTTGGCGCTTCTCGATGACGCCAGTGCTGATTTAGCCGCAGGGTCGACACTTGCCGGTGATGTCGCCTTCCGCCTTTACGACACATACGGCTTTCCTCTCGATCTGACCGAGGACGCGCTCAAGCAACGCGGGATCTCTGTCGATACTGCCGGGTTCGGGCAGGCGATGGAGCGCCAAAAGGCAGAGGCGCGGGCAAGTTGGTCGGGTTCGGGCGAAGCGCAGAGTGAACCGATCTGGTTTGATATTCGCGATAAACTGGGATCGACCGAGTTTCTTGGCTATGAGACGGAGACGTCCGAGGGCGAGGTTTTGGCGATTGTCCGCAACGGGGGAATGGTTGAGACGGCCGAAGCGAATGACGAGGTCGCGATCGTCGTCAACCAGACGCCGTTTTACGCAGAATCCGGTGGTCAGGTCGGTGACACCGGTTCCATCGAGACAAGTGAAGGCGGCAGCATCGCCATCAGTGGCGTGCAGAAGCGGGCAGACGGGCTTTTCGCGCATTATGGTAAGGTCGCGAAGGGATCGCTCTCGGTTGGTGATGCGGTGCGTCTCGTCATTGATCGAGATCGCCGTTCTACTATCCGGGCTAATCATTCGGCGACCCATCTTCTTCATGCCGGACTTCGCGGCATCCTCGGCGATCACGTTGCCCAGAAGGGTTCGCTGGTCGCGCCCGATCGTCTGCGTTTTGATTTCTCCCATCCCAAACCGATGTCCGACGAAGAGATCGAGCAGGTCGCCACGCTCGCCAATCAGGTCGCTTTACAGAACACCCCGGTGGTTACGCGGCTTATGGATCGCGACGAAGCGATGGGTTCGGGTGCCATGGCGCTATTCGGAGAGAAATATGGCGACGAAGTCCGCGTCGTTTCAATGGGTGGACGCCCGGATGGGTTGCCGTCCGACAAGCCCTGGTCGGTCGAACTTTGTGGCGGCACGCATGTCAGGCGGACCGGCGAAATCGGTTCGATTGTGCTGGTTGGCGAGTCCGGTGTCGCCGCCGGCGTGCGGCGCGTCGAGGCTTTAACGGGTTCAGCCGCGCGCGCTTATCTTACCGCACAGGAACGGCGCTTGCGTGCGATCGCGATGGTTTTGAAAGTGCGCCCGGAAGATGCCGCCGAACGGGTCGCGGCTTTGGTTGAGGAGCGCCGCAAACTTGACCGCGAGTTAGCCGAGGCGCGCAAGAAGCTGGCCATGGGGGGCGGCGCGCAGAACGGCGGCGATTCCGGCATTCGCGAAATTGGCTCGATAAAGTTCCTCAGCCGTGCGGTACAAGGCATGCCTGCTAAGGATTTGAAGGGTCTGGCCGACGACGGCAAAAAGGTGGTCGGCTCAGGGGTCGTTGCGATCATTGGCGTATCCGATGAGGGCAAGGCGGGTATTGTCGTCGGCGTTACCGCCGACCTTACCGAGCGCTTCAACGCGGTCGACCTTGTCAGGTGCGGTGCCGAGGCGCTTGGCGGGCGCGGCGGCGGCGGCCGGCCGGACATGGCCCAGGCCGGTGGACCGGATGGGGCAAAAGCCGATGAAGCGCTTGCCGCCATTGAACAGGCGCTTGCCGCCGGTTGAGGCGGCCGGTCTGACGACGCGGGATTTCTTTCTTCGACGAACCCCTCTACTCGGCTACCATGGTCGTGAAGCGATCGGCGGGTGAGAATGTTCGAGGGAAGTGGCGTCAAGGAACTGTTGATCGTGCTGGCGACTGCCGGCGTCGTCGTTCCGCTGTTCGGGCGGATGCGGCTTGGTGTCGTACCGGGTTTTCTAATTGCCGGTGTTATCCTTGGGCCAGCCGGGCTTGCCAGACTGATTGGCGATTATCCGTGGCTGTCGACGATCACTGTCTTGACACCTGAGCGGGTACAGCCGCTCGCCGAGCTCGGCGTGCTTTTTCTTTTGTTCCTGATTGGGCTGGAGTTCTCGCTCGAGCGACTTTGGAAGATGCGCCGGCTGGTGCTCGGCCTCGGTTCGGTGCAGTTCTTTGTCTCAGCCATACTCATTTTTGGCGGCGTGGTTATCCTCGGCTTCGGCTTCGAAATTGCCCTGGTTATTGGTCTCGGGCTGGCGCTGTCGTCAACAGCGATCGTTATGCAATTGCTGATCGATGCACGCCGCTTTGCCGCGCCGGTAGGGCGGGTCTCGATTGGAATACTTCTATTCCAGGATTTGATGGTGGTCCCCGTCGTCATCGTTATTGGCCTTCTCGGCGGCGAGACAGCCGGAGTGCCGAGCGCTATCGTCGAGGCGATCGGGCTGGCGGCTGCGGTGCTTGTGACGATCATTGTTGCCGGGCGCTATCTCGTCGGTCCTCTTCTCCGACTTGCCGGGATGACCGGCAGCCGCGAGCTTATCGTCGCCATTGCTCTTTTCCTGGCCATAGGTACGGCACTTCTCACCAGTGCGGTCGGCTTATCTTCGGCACTCGGCGCGTTCCTGGCCGGGCTACTGCTTGGCGAGAGCGAGTATCGGCACCAGCTTGAGGTCGACATTGAACCGTTCAAGGGTCTGCTTCTTGGCTTGTTCTTTATGTCCGTCGGCATGAGCCTCGATCTAGCGGAGATCGCGATTGCACCACTTGCCTATTTCGGTGCGCTGGCTGCGCTGCTTATCCTCAAGGGTCTTGTTATTTTTGGTGCTGCCCGCCTCTTCGGCATTGAGAAGCACGTCGCCGTTGAGGCGGCGTTTGTGCTTGCTGGTGCCGGCGAATTTGCGCTTGTTGCTTTCACGATCGCCAGCAGCGAGCAATTGCTTGATCCGGCGCTGCATCAATTCGTGGTTGCCGTCGCGGCCTTGTCGATGATTGCAATACCTGGATTGGCGATCGCCGGGCAGCGCCTTGGGCGGGTGCTTGAACATGGCCACGCGAGTACAAGCAATGGTGTTGACCTGATGGATGCACAGGGTCTTACCGACCATGTTGTCATTGGTGGATTTGGCCGGGTCGGGCGAACGGTCGGGCGCGTTCTCGACGCTGAAAACATCCCGTATGTGGCGCTCGACATCAAGGCGGATCGCGTGTCGCAGTACCGGAAAGAAGGGCTGCCGGTGTATTTCGGCGATGCCAGCCGGAAGGAAATCCTTGAAAAAGTAGGTGGCGCCAATGCAAGGGCGTTTGTCGTCACTACCGACCAGCCCAAGGCGACCGAACACATGGTCAGGGCAATATTGGCCGCGTGGCCGAAAGCGACGATCCATGCCCGTGCGCTCGATGGTGATCATGCCCACCAATTGACGGAAATAGGCGCTACCGACGTGGTGCCCGAAGCGCTTGAGGGCAGTCTTCAACTCTCAGGGCGCATACTCGCAAATATCGGGCTCCCGGACGACGCGGTTGACGCAAGGTTGGCTGTTGCCCGCGAGAGCGAGATTGGACGCCACGAATTTGGCCGGAGTTGAGGCCGATCGTTGAGTGTGACCTGGTTCGAAACGAAAACGGCGCCGGGTGACCAGCGCCGTCAATTCGCTCGAATGGGGCGAGGGGCTCAGCCCATCGCTATTCTGAGATTCTCATCGACCTTGTCGAGGAATCCGGTAGTTGTCAGCCATTTCTGATCCGGCCCGATAAGCAGTGCGAGATCCTTCGTCATGTGGCCGGATTCGACAGTGTCGACGCAAACCTTCTCTAGGGTCGTGGCGAAGCGGGCGAGGTCTGCATTGTCGTCGAGCTTTGCACGGTGGGAGAGGCCACGCGTCCAGGCGTAGATCGAGGCGATCGAGTTGGTCGAGGTCTCATTGCCTTTCTGGTGCTCGCGATAATGGCGGGTCACCGTGCCATGGGCGGCCTCGGCTTCGACGGTCTTGCCGTCCGGTGTCATCAGCGCCGAGGTCATCAGGCCAAGCGAGCCGAATCCCTGAGCGACGATGTCGGACTGAACGTCGCCATCGTAGTTCTTGCAGGCCCATACATAACCACCCGACCATTTGAGCGCCGCAGCGACCATGTCGTCGATCAGCCGGTGCTCGTAGGTGAGACCACGCTTTTCGAATTCGGCTTTGAACTCCTTGTCGAAGACCTCCTGGAAAAGGATCATGAAGCGGCCGTCATAGATTTTGAGGATCGTGTTCTTCGTCGACAGATAGACGGGGTAATTGCGGATGAGGCCGTAATTGAACGAGGCACGGGCGAAATCGCGGATCGATTCGTCGAGATTGTACATCGCCAGCGCGATGCCCGAATCGGGAAACTCGAAGACCTCGTGGCTGGTTTCCTTGCCGTCGGCGACGTAGCTCAATGTCAGCTTGGCGCCTTTGGGCACCTGCATGTCGGTGGCGCGATACTGGTCGCCATAGGCGTGGCGGCCAACGATAATCGGCTGGGTCCAACCCGGCACCAGACGGGGTACGTTCTTGCAGATGATCGGCTCGCGGAAGATGACTCCGCCGAGAATGTTGCGGATTGTGCCATTTGGCGAACGCCACATTTTCTTGAGCTTGAATTCCTCGACGCGGCCCTCGTCGGGCGTGATCGTCGCGCATTTTACGCCAACGCCAACTTTCTTGGTCATCTCGGCGGCGTCGATCGTGATTTGGTCGTCGGTCTCGTCGCGCTTCTGGACGCTGAGATCGTAATAGAGGAGGTCGATGTCGAGATAGGGGTGGATCAGCTTGTCCTTGATGAACTGCCAGATGATCCGGGTCATCTCGTCGCCGTCCATCTCGACAACGGGATTGGCGACCTTGATTTTTGCCATGATAATGTGGCCCTTTCTGAAGCGCGGATATATTGGAGACCTCGCTTCCGGCGAGGCGTGAAGAAATCGGCGTGGCTATAGCATCCGCCTCGCGCCCCTGCCAAGGCAAGCATGGCCCGAGCGCTGATTTTACGCAGGTGACAGGCATAGCTCGGTCGATCGCGGCCCACGAGTTCAAATTAATCATCATGAGAAAGATAGGCTTCAACTGTGCCGGCTGGCTCATCGCGACGCTTTCGGTTAGGAAGCCGGCATGTCGAATATAGCGGATAAGCACATCAAGGGTCCGGCGATCATTCTTGTCGAACCGCAACTCGGCGAGAATGTCGGCACGGCGGCGCGGGCCATGGCGAATTTCGGTTTGCTTGATTTGCGTCTCGTCACGCCGCGTGACGGCTGGCCAAACGAAAGAGCACGAGCCGCGGCGAGCCGCGCCGATCATGTTATCGACCGCGTCCGCGTCTTCGATAGTGTCGAAGCAGCGATCGCCGACCTTGGCTTTGTCTACGCCACGACCGCGCGACAGCGCGATCTCGCCAAGGATGTGGCGGGGCCGCGAAAAGCGGCGGCGCGGCTCATTGAATTCGGCGGCGAGACCAATGCCGGCGTTCTATTTGGTCGCGAACGCAGTGGCCTGACCAATGATCAGGTGGCGCTTGCCGACGACATTCTGACCTTGCCGGTCGATCCAAACTTCTCTTCGCTCAATATCGCCCAGGCCGTACTGGTCATCGCCTATGAATGGCGTCTAGCGGTACTCGGCGCGGAGGATGCAGGCATGCCTTTCGCTGGACCAGGTGCCGATGAACTTGCGGCGAAAGAAGATTTGGTCCGTTTTTTCGAACATTTCGAGGGGGCGCTCGATTCGGTTGATTTCTTTCGGCCTCCGGAAAAGAGGCCGCATATGGTTCGAGCGCTGCGAACCTTGTTCCAGCGCGCCCGGCTCAGCGAACAGGAAGTTCGCACGCTGCGTGGCGTCATTGCTGCTCTGGAGGGACGAGCGACCCGACCTCCGCGGAATGACGGACCAAATACAGACGGCGCGCGTAGTGAAGACCGCGATCAGTGAGTCGGCTTCTCGTCTTCGATTCAGGAATTGGCGGATTATCGGTGGTTCGCGAAATTCGCCGGTCGATGCCAGACGCTGAAATCATATATGTCGCCGACGATGCCGGATTTCCTTATGGGGAATGGGCGGCGGCGACGCTTAGCGAGCATGTTGTCACAGTCATTGAAGGGCTTGTTGAGCGCTACGAGCCGGATGCGGCAGTGATTGCCTGCAACACAGTTTCAACGTTGGCTCTGCCGCCGCTCAGGGCACGCCTTACATTGCCGATCGTCGGCACGGTCCCGGCGATAAAACCAGCGGCGGCGCAGACCAAATCTGGGCTTGTCAGCGTGTTGGCGACATCGGCCACGATACAGCGAGACTACACGCGCGATTTGATCCAGAGTTTTGCCCGGAGCTGTGATGTCCATCTGGTCGGTTCGAGCAGGCTCGCGCCGCTCGCCGAACTCCATATGTCGGGCGGGGCGGTAAACGACGTTGAAGTGTTCTCGGAGATTGAACCGGCGTTTGTCGAGGCGGCCGGCCGGCGAACGGATACCATCGTGCTTGCCTGCACCCATTTCCCGTTCCTCTCCGAAAAGTTTCGCCGCCTCGCACCATGGCCGGTTTCCTGGATCGATCCGGCTGAGGCTATTGCCCGTCGCGTGCGCGACGTGGTCGGTCCGACGGGGCAGGGCCCGACCGCGGGCCGCGCGCTGCTGACATCCGGAAAGGCGTGGCCGATGGCTTCAAACCGGATACTGACTGCGCTCGGCCTGGAGAGCGGATCGCAACCATAGGCCGTTGGCATGGTGCCGCCCGTTCGCCGGCGACCCAGTTTCGAATTCGATACTTTCATAGCTTTTTATACATCACGTGGGCAGCGACAAAACCCAATCGCGGATGTCGAAAAGCCTCAGGTAACGTGCCGACGATCTCAAATCCAAGGCTTTTCCATAGCCGGACGGCGCTCTCGTTGGTCGAGACCACGAGGTTGTACTGCATCGCCCGAAACCCATGCGCCAGCGCCTCGCTCTGAGAGTGCTTGCACATGTCAGAGGCGATGCCCTTGTTTCGCGCGTTTTCCGCGACGATGTAACCGCAATTGCAGACATGCGCTCCGAGCGCTGCCTGGTTTGGTTTTATGTAATAAGTGCCAAGAATGTCACCGTTTTCATCGACTGCGACATAGGTCGCAGTCGGCGCGGTTATCCATATCGCGAATGCCTCTTCCTTGGTTATATCTTGCGAAAACGGGTAGCTTTCTCCAGCCCGAAATACCGGTTCGATGACGCGCCACACATCATCCCAATCTCTGACTTGGATGGGGCGAATTTTGTTTATACCGTGCCTACGCCAAAACCCGAAAATTATCATGGGTTGTGATACGAAAGTTGTCTGACACCTTGTCGCGGAAGTTTTTCCATTCTTTTGGGATTGTTTCGCGAAAGAACGCGAGAATGGCA
>Ga0315339_1002414_pt1 | contig 14258 bp, 12 predicted proteins | sample ASW17metaG_FD_204514 | JGI IMG/M metagenome (GOLD analysis project Ga0315339, IMG submission 204514) | Ammonia-oxidizing marine archaeal communities from Pacific Ocean, United States - ASW #17 | ecosystem: Environmental > Aquatic > Marine > Oceanic | place: USA: California | collected 2016-12-05
GGCGAGGCGATGGTCGGCATCAGCGCCAAGTCACTTCCAGAAGACGAACTCCTTGCCGCCCGGAGCAAGTAAGGACCGGACGATCAATTTAACCAAAGGTATTAGCAGGCCGAGTTGGAAGTAGGTGTCTTAGCGGTACAAGGCGATTTCGCCGAACATATAGCTGTCCTCGCCAAGCTTGGTGTAAAAGCCAGGGAGGTTAGGCTCCCAGAACATCTGGACTCGCTGGACGGACTGATAATTCCAGGAGGTGAAAGTACCACGCTTAGCCGCCTGATGACCATCTATAACCTCAGAGAACCCATGCAACAGATGGCTTCCGAAGGGTGCGCTGTCTGGGGCACCTGCGCCGGCATGATAATGCTCGCCCAGGAGATCACCGAGAACGACCCTGTCCCGCTTGGCATCATGGACATTGGCGTGCAGCGTAACGCCTTTGGACGCCAGATCGACAGTTTCGAGCAGTCGTTGGATGTCAGCGTTTTTGGCCCCGACCCCTACCACGCCATATTCATCCGCGCACCATTGATAATCCGCGTTGGCAAAGATGTGAAGGTACTCTCAGCCCTGGATGTAGACCGGCCGGTGGCCGTGCAGCAGGAAAACCTGATGGCCACCTCATTCCACCCGGAATTGACCGACGACTACCGTTTCCACAGCTATTTCCTGGAACTGACCAACGGCAATTGGAAGGGCGCGTTATGATCACGGCCTTTCGGCTGAGCGACGCACTGCGCTGCATGCTGGTCGACGCCCCTGGCGGGTCCAACCTGGCTGCGCCAAACGAATCGGTGGTGAGCTGTCGACCCTTGCGCAACTCAACTTTCTGGAAACAATCGTTGGCCGGAAGCTCTAACCGCGTCACGATGGGAGATTGGAACGGCATGGGCCTGGCCAGCCTGGCATCAGCCAGGGTGCGCAACGGGACGCGTGCCTGGGAAGTCGACCGGCTTCACTTGAAAGACATTGGCCAAGCTTTAGATCTTCTGGAACAGGTCGTCCATGCCGCCGGTTGCCGCGGGGCTCAGAGAGTTTTCCTACGGATACCCTGCGACAGCCAGATGATCGGCATCGCCCAAAGGGTCGGTTTCTTTCCTTACTACGAAGAGATTCACCTGGCCAGCCATGAATGGCTCCCCGAAAGTGGTAGTTCCTCGACAGACAACACGGACAGGTTCACTGCCGAGGACAGTTGTTCGGCGGACCAGCAGGGGTTATTCCAGCTCTATTGTGCGGCGACGCCCCAAAAAGTCCGCGAGGGAATCGGTATGACCATAGACCAGTGGTGGGATTCCCAGGAGCCGGCCCAAGCTCACCGGAAAGAGACCGTCTTGAAACTGGACGGAAAGACTGTTGGCTGGCGGATGAGCGAACTATTTGGCAAGACCGCTTCAGGACAGATGATCGGACATCCTGACCACCCGGATACAACTCCGTACCTGGCGCGTCTCTGCGGTCAAACGCAAAACTGGCTCGTCCCGGACTACCAGGAGCACATCGTTGATCTGCTGGAGCGGCAGGGCTTATCAGAAGCCGGCCGTTATACCATGTTGATCAAGACGGTTGCAGTACCGGTTAGAAGTCGCGAATTTTCCTATGTGGAGGCGTGATATTGGCAACGGTGCAGGAAGAGATTCAGGAAGAAGATATTCCAGAAGAAGAGAACCAGGAAGAGGCGATTCTGGAAAAGGAAAGCGCCCGGAATCAGGTTGAATTGGACCTGATCCTAAATGTGCTGCCTTCCGGCGTTGCTGACGTCTTACGTGAACGCGACGACCTGGGCCAATTGCTGGAAGTAGTGCTTGATCTTGGGCGTCTGCCTGAGGCCAGGTTAGTGTCCGGAGACGCCGAACTGGACCAGTCTCCCGTGACCAACGCTGACCTTGAGAACGTGATTGAACGGATCGGCGATTTCGGCGAGGACAACCGCGCTGGCATCGAGCGCACTCTCCACCGTATATCAGCCATCCGCAACCGCCGCGGCCAGGTCATCGGCATCACCTGTCGTGTCGGCCGTGCGGTCTTCGGCACCATCAAGATAATCGAAGACCTGGCATTTTCCGGCAAGAATATCCTGCTCCTGGGTCGCCCCGGTGTGGGCAAGACGACCATGTTGCGTGAGATGGCGCGGGTCCTCTCAGTAGAGGCCAAAAAGAGGGTGATCATCGTCGACACCTCCAACGAGATCGCCGGCGACGGAGACGTGCCTCACGCGGCGATCGGCGGTTCCCGCCGGATGCAGGTGCCGAGCCCCTCACGCCAGCACGGTATCATGATCGAGGCTGTGGAGAACCACATGCCAGAAACCATCATCATCGACGAGATGGGCACCGAGCAGGAAGCTGCCGCCGCCCGCACCATCGCCGAGCGAGGTGTGCAATTGATCGCCACCGCCCACGGCAACACGCTGGACAACCTGATTATGAACCCCACACTTTCGGACCTGGTGGGTGGCATCCAGACTGTGACACTGGGAGACCAAGAAGCGCGCTACCGGGGAACTCAGAAGAGCGTGCTGGAACGCAAGGCGCCACCGACCTTCGACGTCGTGGTTGAGATACAGGGCTGGGACCGCCTGGCCGTCCACGATAACGTGGCCCAGGTGGTCGACCAATGGCTGAGAGGGTTCCCTATCGCGCCTGAGATTCGGTCCATGGGCAACAATGGAGAAGTGGTCCATACTCAAGAGGCGGCTAGGGTCAGTGAAGCCCAACCAGGCACTTGGCAGGCCGATAATCGGCGCGGACGCCAGGGGAAACATGGCCCCCAGCAACGGGCACCGGCGCCTCAAGGCCCCCTGGACAGCCAAATGGCAGCGCCGGTCGCGCTCCGGGAGCCCGAGTCAGTAGTAAAAGAGTCTGAAGTCCGGGTGTTCCTCTTCGGTGTGGGCCGGGACAAGCTCGAGGCCGCAGCCGCCGAGACGGGTACTTCGGTGCGGATCGTCAACGAACTGCGGAGGGCCGACCTCGTCCTCACAACCAAGACACATTACCGGCGTGGCTCGCAGTTGGTGCGCATCGCCGAATCCAGTGGCACACCGGTTTGCGTGCTGCGCAAGAACACTATGCCCCAACTTCATGAGTTCCTGGGCACCGTGATCATGGAATGGCATGGCGGCGGTGGCAGCCAGGGGTTCATGCCCGACTTGGGTAACGACGATGACGGCCCGCCCTTCACCGGTGGCAACGGTTCGCCGACTATGGAGAGGGCGATGGACGAAGCTGAAGAGGCTGCCAATCGGGTGTTGGCCGGCGAGCAGACGGTCCACCTGTCGCCCCAGCGGTCTTACATCCGTAGGCTGCAGCACATCTTAGGCCAGCGTTACAATGTTGCTTCGGTAAGCCAGGGCCGGGAACCGGAGCGTTCCGTCCTCTTTTATCGAGTTTAAGGACGGGGGTCCAACGCCCAAACCGGGGGCAGAATAAGATGGCCAGCTTTATCGTATTTGAAGGCGGCGACGGCTCAGGCAAGAGCACCCAAGCCAGTTCGCTACTGCGCCGCCTGCGCCGCAGGGGCATCAAGGCCCTCCGCACACATGAACCCGGCGGCACCCCGCTTGGACAGTCCCTTAGGCGTCTGCTGAAGTCCGGCGAACCGATGACACACATCAGCGAATTGATGCTTTTTGAGGCGGCCCGCGCCCAGTTGGTAGAGCAAGTGATCAAGCCTTACCTAGCTGAAGGCGGGGTGGTCATAGCTGACCGCTTCACCAGCTCCACGATGGCCTACCAGGGCTACGGACGGGGTCTGGACCGCGAGTTGATCGAGAGGCTGAACCGGGAAGCAACCGGTGGTCTGGAACCCGACCTAATGGTGCTGTTGGACATGCCGGTTGAGACTGCGTTGGCCCGCAAAGGCGGCGGAGCGGACACGTTTGACGATGCGCCGGTGGACTTTCACCGCAAGATACGCCGCGGATACAGCGCTCTGGCTGCAGCCGACCCTGAGGGCTGGTTGGTGCTGGACGGTCAGCGCCCGCCCAAGGACCTAAGCCGAGACATCTGGACCAAGGTACAGTCAATCCTCTAGCCTCGACCGCAGTCGAGGAGATTAATCGCCAACTTAAAAAGGCCCTCCCGAATGGGAGGGCCTTTTGTTTTCTACTTTCGAAGAAGACCTAGTCGTCGGCCGGAGCAGGCTCGAGAGTCTCGAGCTTGGCGTCGATGACTTGGCGCATCTCCCGAACCCGTTTCAGGTCGGGGTAGATGTTGCCTTCGCCCTTCTTGTCGAAGATCCGCTCACCATTGAAGAATACTTCCATGATGCCCTGGCCGCGGGGGGAGATAGCAATGGCAGCGTCCTTGCCATAGTGCCGGAAAAATTCGTTCGCCATCCACGTGGCGACGGCGTGGTGCTGTCAACTTACGCAGTAGGTAATCTCTATCTGGAATTTGCCTTCCATTTGGTTCCTCCGAGTAATCCTAAGTTTTGCTGACCCTAGTTTAGCGCATAACTTCGCCAAGTCAACTCAATCCAGGCGCGAAACTTGCCAAATCAACGGGCTGAATCACGCCTAGTTAGGCTAAGCTCTATGCGGGCAGCCAGATGCAGGCCATACGCTCGTCATCCAATGGTTGCTACAGGCGTGAGATCACCTCTTGTCCGAAGCGACGTATGATGTTGTCAGAATCAGAGCTGATTGCCAGTATCAAAAGGTGGTCAACGCCTGCCTCTTGGATGGTGCGGACCTTCTCCAAGCATTCGTCCGGAGTGCCAACCACGGCGAAACGCTCGGCCAGGAAATCTGTCAGGCCCAATTCGTCACTGAGGGCGGCGTTGCGAGTCTCGCCAAGCTGCTCGTGCTCTGAGGCAACATACTCACCCTGCAGGGCCATGACCGACTCCTGTAGCTCCTCAGGGACGTTCTTTCCTTCCAGTGTGAACCGGAACGCATGGTGTCCCGACGCCGCCAGGGCCATCTTTATCTCGTCGATGGCGTCTTCCCGCCGGTCAGAGATGTTGCACTTGGCGAAGGCCCAGACTTCGGCCGACCCCTCCGGCCTTCCTGTGGCGCGCTCCCCTTCTCTGATGCGGGAGATGGTGTCCTCCAAGACGTCTTTGGTCAGGCCGGAATGGATGATTACGGCGTCGGCAATTCCTCCGGCCAAGGCCAGGGTCTTGGGGCCCTCTGCTGACATCACTATGGGCACCGGGTCCTTCGACCACTGTACGTGGATCGACCGGCCTTTGTAGTCGTGGGACTGGCCGGATAAGATGGCGCGTACTGCCTGGATATAGTCTTCCATCTCAGCCAAGCGTGCCGGGCGCAGGCCCAGGTTGAGGATCGCGCTGTCGCCGCTGCCGAGGCCCAGGAAAGCCCGTCCGCCGGATATTTCGTTCAGCGTGGCGATGGCCGATGCGGCTACTGCCGGATGACGTGTCAGGACGTTGGAAACAGTGGGACCGATGCGAACTCTACTGGTGGCATTGGCCACCACGCTCAGGCTTAAATAAAGCTCTCGCCAGAGGGACTGGGAGTCGGGGATGCCGATATAGTCGAACCCCTGTTCCTCGGCCAGCTTGGCGCTGACTGCTGTCTCGCCCAGGTCGTGGGGAACGATGGCGACTCCGAATTTCATAATCTCTCCTTGGCTAGGTCCATCTGCTTCGCCTGGTGTAAACGGCGGATATGCCGCGCCTGTTTCATGTTGGTGAAAGTGTACATGACGATACAGAGGCCCAACATCACTTCAGGAACCTCTGAGCCTCTGGGGCCGGAGTTGAAATGGTCCATCACCAACCTGGAAATGTTGGCGGTCTGCCATATCCCGCCGGTACGCCAGACCATGATCATCAGCAGAGCCGGGGCCATAGCCAGATATGGCAAAAACAACCTCATTCGGTCGTTCAGCCCGCGAAGATTGGCGGTCAATCGTCAAAGCTCGCCGACCATGCCCAACAAGTTGCCTCAGAACAGGGCCTCAAATATCACATTATTGGCGAAGTTTACGTTGTGGATGGTGGTCTCATCCTGAAAATTTATCTCGCTGAAGGCTTCGGGCGTCCCCCAGCCGACCAGCCGCTGGCCCCAACTGATCTCCTCCATGGCGCCCAGGAAAAAGGCCACAGCCATGACCAAGTAGAAGTAACGAAGCTTGGTATGCCTCGTCACCCACAACGCCCAAGCGGCGGCTCCGGCGAGGCCCGACGACACCAGGTAGGTCGCAACCGACCGCCACTCGCTGATTCCATCTTCGCCCTCCAACCAATCCGTGTCCAGGTGGGTCATCAGCACCCAATGAGAGAGCACGGCAAAAGCCAAGACAGCCAGCGCGGCCAGGGGTGAATTCCAGCCTTGGCGGTCTGGTGGTAGTGAATCGCTGTCTTGCCAGGCAAGTATGAGGTGAAGGAGCCTGGCGAGTCTTTCGCGAAATCTTTCGCCTCCCAATAAGAACGCAACGGCTGCTACGATGAACCCGGCCCAGAGCCAGGTGTCTATGCCGTTCCGAACGAAGTCTGCGGTCTTAGGAGTTAGTGGGTTGAGACCGGAATGAGATTGTTCCACTAGCCACCCAACAAACGAGAAAACCGAGCCGTCGAAGACCAACAAAACAGGCCCAGCGCTAGAGCAAATACCCCTATGGAGTTCCACAGGAAGGGGGCGTCATATATGGAAGGAATCTGACGGTCGGCTGCCATAGTCAACCAAGTAGCGGGGCTATTGGTAAACCTTGCGAGGCCCAACCGTTTTGATGTAGCCTTCTAAATTGTGCCTGGTCTCCGGTATGGAATCTCCACCGAACTTTTCCATGAATGCATCGGCGATGACCAAAGCGACCATTGCTTCACCAACCACGCAGGCCGGGGGCGCTTGGCAGACGTCAGAGCGCTCGAAGTGAGACAACACCTCTTCGCCGGTATCCAGGTCCACAGATGGTAAGGGCGTGACCATGGTCGGGATGGGTTTGATTCCGAACCTGGCAACCAGGGGCATGCCGTTGGTCATTCCGCCTTCGGTGCCGCCAAGCTTGTTGGTGTTACGCTGCCAGGGGTTGTCCGGGTCGGTAACCGGCAGTATCACGTCTTGCACCTGAGAGCCAAGCTGGCTGGCGGCCTCCCAACCAGGGCCTATGGACACGGCCTTCACGGCATTGATGGACATCAAAGCCTGGGCCACTAGGGCGTCGATCTTCCGGTCCCAACTGACGTGAGACCCCAGCCCGATGGGGACGTTCTCGACGATGATCTCGCAGGTGCCGCCAACCGTGTCGCCGGCCTCTTTGGTGGCGTCGATCTCAGCGGCCATCTTCAGGGCGGCGTCAGGGTCGGAACAGCGTACCGGTGACTCCTCGACGGCCTCCCAGTCGATGGTCTCCGGAATCTCGGCCTGTACGGAGCCTATGGATATCACGTGGCTATGCACTTGAATGCCGAACTCTTCAAGCAGCTTGATGGCGATTGCTCCGGCAGCCACCCGCGCGGCTGTCTCACGGGCGCTGGAGCGTTCCAGAACATTGCGGACGTCGTCGAAGCCGTATTTCATGGCGCCCGGTAGATCGGCGTGGCCAGGTCTGATCCGGGTGATGCGTTGGGTGCGCGGGCTCTGCGGCAGGCCTTCCAGAGGCTCAACGGCCATCGCTTCCAACCAGTTGGCCCAGTCCTTGTTCTCCAGGGTCATGCCGATGGGGCTGCCCAGGGTCTGGCCATGGCGCACACCGGAGATTATCTTGGCCCAGTCCTGTTCGATGAGCATGCGTCCACCGCGGCCGTAGCCCTTCTGACGGCGGCCCAAATGGACGCCGATGTAGTCTTCGCTGATGGGCAGTCCGGCCGGGATGCCCTCCAATATGATTATCAGGCCCTGTCCATGAGACTCGCCTGCGGTGAAAAATCTGACCATGGGAATCCTGCGTGAAATATAGGGTTAATGAGGACGCCGGAGCCGCTTAGGTTAGGCGCCTCGGGAGGCCATTTCGCGGGTGGCTGCTTCCAACATAACGTCTACCGGTGCGTCTTGACCCGTCCACATCTGGAAGGATAAGACCCCTTGGTAGACCAGCATATGGAGCCCACCCAGCGTCGTAGCCCTAGCCTTAGCGGCCTCTTTGAGAATCGGGGTTACCAACGGATTATACACGACGTCATTGACGATACATGAGGCTGGGATCTGTGCCGCTGATAGCGGAGAGCCGTGCTCATCTGGTCCGTGGGACATGCCCATGGTGGTGCAGTTCACAATCAGGTCTGCCGATGCGGCGGCCTCGGTGAGGGCGCCTCCGGAGAGAGGTATGGCAGCCGAGCCAACGCCGTTGTCCGATGAAAGCTGCGCTAAGGTCTCCGCCCGCTCCAGGGTGCGGTTGGCTATCACCAATGAAGTGACTCCTCCTCTGACCAACGCCAGCAAGATGCCTCGTGCCGCGCCGCCCGCGCCCAGTATCAGGGCGCGGGTGCCCTTGGGGTCGTATCCGGTCTCGACCAACAGAGCTCGGAGGAAGCCGGGGCCGTCGGTGTTATGGCCGGTCAGGCGGCCATCGTGGTTGACGATGGTGTTCACTGCTCCTGCGGTCGTAGCCCAATCATCGACTTCGTCCACGAAGGGAATCACCGCCTGCTTGTGAGGCACAGTGATGTTGATGCCCAGGGTGCCAGGCGCGCGCAGACCGTTGACGAATTCGCCGACGTCGTCGGGTGCAACTTCCCATTTCTCATAGGCAGCTTCGATGTCAAGATGATCAAGGCCCGCCTGCTGGAAGATAGGCGATATGGAATGCCCGATAGGGAAGCCGATTATGCCCAGGCGTTGTGTCATATCCACCTACCCGGCCAGCTGGGCCAGAATATCGTTCAGGTGCTGATGTCGTTCCTTTAAGTCCTGCAGCCGGGCCTGCTCTGTCTCCACAACCTCTGATTTGGCTTTTTCCAAGAAGTTGGGATTGGAGACGAGTTCCTCGACTCGCTGCATGTTCTGAACGCAGTCGTCCAGTTCTGAGCGCAGGCGTTCTGCCTCGTCGGACAGGTCGACAACTCCCTCCAGCGGCAGGTGGACTATCAATGGGTTGACCACCAGCGTGACGCCCTTGGGCAGGTCATTACCTACAGAGCCGTCGGCCACGATGTGCAGCGGGTCTATCCGGGAAAGGGCTCGAATAACTGCCGCTTCTTCTTCTATCAGACCCATCATGCCGTTGGCTTCGATCTGGGCTTCCAGACGTTGACCGGCCGGAATACTGAGTTGGGCGCGGGTGTTGCGCACGGCCCGGATCGCCTGCATGACCATTCCGATCTCTTCCTCGGCGGTCGCGTCTTCCCTCGGTTCGTCGGCGCGAGGGTAGTCCGCCACCATGATGGACTCTGCTTCACTTCCCTCTTTCGGGAGCTTGGAGCGCAGGTTCTGCCAAACCTCTTCGGTGATGAAGGGCATGAAGGGATGCAGCAGACGCAGCGTGCGTTCCAGCACGTGGGCCAAGGTGGTCAGGGGCGACGGCCCTTCCCCGGAGCGGATTCGGAGTTTGGCCATCTCGATGTACCAATCGCAGTAGTCGTTCCAGAAGAAGTCGTAGAGCTTCTGTTGGGCGTCGCCAAGCTCAAAGTTCTGGAGCGATTCGTTGGCCTCGGTGGTCACGCGGTCCAATCGGCTGACGATCCAACGATCTTCGCGGTGTTCGGATTTGGGCAAGTCGTGCCAGCCTTCAAGCCCCGACTTGCCTTCCAGGCCTGAGATCACGAATCGTGAGGCGTTCCAGACCTTGTTGGCGAAGTTGCGGGCGGCTTCCAGGCGGTTCTCGCCGAAGCGCAGGTCGTTGCCCGGTGCGGTACCTGTTGTCAGGGCGAAACGCAGGGCGTCGGTGCCGTACTTGTCGATCAGTTCCAGAGGGTCAAGGGTGTTGCCCCGGGTCTTGCTCATCTTGGCGCCGGTGCCATCACGGATCAGACCGTGGAGAAACACCGTGCGGAAGGGCACTTGGCCAGTGTTCTCGATGCCCAACATGATCATGCGGGCCACCCAGAAGAACAAGATGTCGTAGCCTGTTTCCAGCACCGCTGTGGGGTAGAAGTAGTCTAGGTCTTCAGTCTTTTCCGGCCAGCCCAACGTCGAATGAGGCCAGAGTCCGGAGCTGAACCAGGTGTCAAGAACGTCTGAGTCCTGTTCGATTTCGGCACTACCGCAGCTCTCGCATTTGTCAGGGTCTTCGACGGCCACGGTCATGTGCTCGCAGAAACCGCAGTACCAGACCGGGATGCGGTGTCCCCACCATAGTTGGCGGCTGATGCACCAGTCCCGTATGTTCTCCAACCAGTTGAGGTAGACCCACCGGAAGCGCTCAGGAACGACCTTGATGTCGCCATCGGCCACGGCGGCGTGGGCCTTGCCGGCGATGCTGTCCGGCTCGTGTTGTCCTCCCAGGTTTACGAACCATTGGAGGCTGACCAGGGGCTCGACCACCGAGCTGCAGCGTTGGCAGTGTCCGACCGAGTGGCGGTGCTCTTCCACTTTCTCCAAGAAGCCAAGTTTGTCGAGTTCTTCGACCACTGTCTTACGTGCTTCGGAGCGTTCGACGCCCCCGTATTTGCCGGCGGCCGCAGTGAGGTTGCCGTCCAGGCCGATGACGTTGAAGACTTCCAGGGCGTGGCGTTCGCCGATCTCAAAGTCGATCGGGTCGTGGGCGGGGGTGACCTTCAGCGCGCCGGTCCCGAACTCACGGTCGATCGCCTCGTCGCCGACGATCGGAATGGGCCGGTCCACGATGGGCAGCATGGCGTTCTTGCCGATTATGTCGCTGTAACGTTCATCCTCGGGATGGACGGCCACGCCGGTGTCGCCAAGCATGGTCTCGGGCCGGGTTGTGGCGACGGTTATGAAGGACTTGGGGTCGTCTTCCAATGGATAACGGATGTGGTAAAGATGCCCCTCCACATCTTGATAATCAACTTCTAGGTCGCTGAGTGCTGTGGCGCAGCGGGTGCACCAGTTGATGATCCGCTCGTGCCGATAGATACGGTCTTTCTTATAAAGGTTAACGAAGGTTGTGCGCACTGCCTTGGAAGGACCGGGATCCAAGGTGAATGTTAGGCGGTCCCAATCGGCCGATATCCCCAAGCGCCGTGACTGCTCATGGATGATTCCACCGGTCCTGTCGACGTGGTCCCAGACCCTTTCCAGGAATTTCCCGCGGCCCAAGTCGTGGCGGCTGGTGCCTTCGGTGGCCAGTTGGCGTTCGACCGCCCACTGGGTAGCGATGCCGGCATGGTCGGTGCCGGGCAACCAGAGAGTTGGCACCCCGCTCATCCGACGCCAACGGACCAGGGCGTCCTCGATGGCTTTTTCCAGGGCGTGGCCTAGGTGCAGCTCGCCGGTGACGTTGGGCGGTGGCATGATAATCACATAGGGCTCTTGGCCCTTCTGGATCTTGGCGTTGAAATAGCCTTTGGACTGCCAGTCCTGATAGATGCGTTGTTCAACGTCGGCGGCGTTGTAAGCGCTGGGCATCTGGGCGGAAGTCATTGCCGGAATCGTTCTCCCTAGTTATTGATGGTCGAGATAATTGACCGGGGCGAAAATTGCTTCAACCGACCATGAGCAAATATATCATTCGCCGTTGATTACCGTCTATCGGACCATTCTGCCAAGTTAAGAAAGAACGGACGGGAATCCACGCCTGAGATAGCTAAAAGGGCATCCTAAGGCGATTTAGCAACGCAAGTAGGTCAAAGTGGGCCTGGGGGAGGTGTGGTTGACCGGGGAATTCCAGGGCTAGTTTTTGTGGGAATCTGCCTTGTGTCCGTCGTGGCTTAGTTGGAGAAGGTCCAACCGGTGAATGGCTTTTCGGGTGTCGCTGGCCACCCGAGCCGGGTCCCAAAGGTTGATGCGCCGCTTATGGAGCCAGTAGGTGAACTCTTTAAGATCAGAGAGGGACAGGTTACGGCGGCGGTCTTTCTTGGCCTCTTTCTGAAAAGTTTTCAATAACTCGGACCGGGGTTTTTGGTAGAGGTGGGTGTAGGCCTCTTCGATTAGTTCGTCGTTGTCGGTGTAGCTCCGAGAAAGGTGCGTCTTGCGGACCTCTTCTTCAGCAACCAATTGCAGAGCTTCTTCCAAAACGACCCCATAGCGATAGTTCATATAAGCCCGGAATTTGCTAGGACCCAGATAATCGCGGAACTGGTCCTCGTCTACGGTACTGGGAATCTGACCGCTGAAGAGGAACGTCTCTTTCTCCTCGGTCGGGATCGCGCCGTCAACATCGGCGCAGAGCCGCTCGGCCAGCAACAGCCAGTCGAAGGCCTCGCCCATGAGCAGGTAACGGTACTGGCGGCCATCGAAGGTCTCCTCAGGGAGCGTCCAACGTCCCATGGCCTCCAGGATGGCGCGGTGCCAAGGAGCTCCCGCAGCCAGGGCGGTGCGGAGGTGTACGACGGCGTCGGGCACAGATTGGGCGATGGCCGTCTCACCCGACGGCTCAATGATCTGCGCCCAGTCGTCTGGTTGCGCCGTGTCTCGGGCCTGGCTCGTGCCTGAAGGTTGGGTCATGTCTGACGGCTGGGTCATGCCGAAACCGTGCCGTTACGCCGACGGTCGAAGACGCTGATGCGTTGCGGCTTGGGCGTCCGGATGAACTCCAAGAAGTGTTCCCTGGACATGGTGTTCAAGATGTCTTCCGGGCGGCACCACGCCCTGCGAGCCACTGCCACGCCGAAACGGCGTTTGTCCAGATGAGTGTGATGGTGGGAATCGGTGCTAATGACCAGCGGCACGCCCAGTTCTCTGGCCCGGTAGGCATGAGTGTCTCTCAGGTCGAGGCGTTCGGGCGAGGCGTTGATCTCCACGGCAGTTCCGGTGTCTCGGGCGGCTCGGAGCACGGCTTCCAGGTCAAATTGCACGGGCTCGCGTTGGCCCAACAACCTGGTGGTCAGGTGACCGATAATCGTTACAAAGGGGTGTTCCATGGCCTTGATCATCCGGGCGGTCATGGTTGCCTGGTCTTGACCCATTGCCGAGTGAACCGAGGCGACAACAACGTCCAGCTGAGCCAGTATCTCGTCGGAGTAGTCCATCTCGCCGTTGGCCCGTATGTCGCACTCCGACCCGCAGAGGATGGTGATGTCGTACTTATCTTGCACGGAGCGCAGCAGTCCTATCTGCGACTCCAGCCGTTCGTTGGTGAGACCGTTGGCGACACCCAAGCCTGCCGAGTGGTCGGTGAGCGCCATGTATTCGTAACCCTGGGCGGCCGCAGCCTCGACCATCAACTCGATGGGATCGTTACCGTCGCTCCATTCGCTATGCAGGTGCAGGTCGCCGTTTAGATCAGACTCCTCCACCAAATGGGGCAGCCGGTCTTCCAAACCAGCATCAAGTTCATAGACCCCAGTGCGTAATTCAGGCGGCATCCAGGGCAGCCCTAGCCGTGCGTAAAAACTCTCTTCATCGGCGAACTCTTCCACCTGTCCGGTTTCGGTGTTGGTGATGCCGTATTCGTTGAGCGAGAGGCCCTTCCGGTTGGCGTAGTCCCGGAGGCGGATGTTGTGTTGCTGGCTGCCAGTGAAATACTGCAGAAGGGCGCCAAACGAGCCTGGTTCTCCGATCCGTAAGTCGATCTGAATACCGGACTCAACGACAACACTGGTCTTCTTGAGGCCGTGAACGAGCACGTCTTTGACCATCGGTAGTTTGACCAGAGCGTCGCCCACCGATTCAGGGTCGGGCGCTGTGCCGATCAGGTCGATGTCACCGATAGTCTCTTCCCATCGTCTGAGGCTGCCGGCGGGGAAAAGCGCGCCTATCTCGGGGCATTGCTCCCGCAGGGCCGCAATCACTTCCTCAGCCACCGAGAGGGCTTGGCCGATGGGTGTGCGGTTGCCCATGGCCTGGAATGCTTGAATGTGCCGCAGGATGCCTTCAGCAGCCTTTTTGCCCATCCGGGGCAGCGTTGCCAGACGGCCATCTGCGGCGGCTTCAGCCACGCCTTCAACGGTGCTGATACCCAGGTCCCAGCCGATGGCCACAGCGGTCTTGGGGCCGATGCCGGGGATGTCTTTCAGTTCGAGCACGCCAGGGGGGAGTTCTTCCAGCAGCCTTTGGTAGGCGGACACCTGCCCGGTCTCCACGAACTCGGCAATCTTTTCGCTGATGGCTTTGCCAACTCCCGGGATCTTGGTAAGGTCTTCCCCGTTTTCCAATGATTTGTCCAGCGGCGTGGACAGTTGCTCGATGGTTCGGGCGGCCCGTTGGTAGGCGCGAATCTTGAATATGGTGTCTCCCTTCATCTCCAGAAGAGACCCCATGTTCTCGAAGAGCTCGGCTATCTGTTCGTTGGTGGGAG
>Ga0315339_1002415_pt1 | contig 14250 bp, 9 predicted proteins | sample ASW17metaG_FD_204514 | JGI IMG/M metagenome (GOLD analysis project Ga0315339, IMG submission 204514) | Ammonia-oxidizing marine archaeal communities from Pacific Ocean, United States - ASW #17 | ecosystem: Environmental > Aquatic > Marine > Oceanic | place: USA: California | collected 2016-12-05
ATGCGCCGCGCTGCGATAGGGAAACGTAAACACCCGATGAGCCTCCGCCCTTATCGAGACATCGACCGCCGCGCGCGGCGGCGGATCATGGTCGGCGATGTTCCGGTCGGCGGCGATGCGCCGATCACGGTGCAGTCGATGACCAACACGCTGACCAGCGATGCCCAGGCGACCATCGCCCAGGTTCGCGCCCTCGAGGCGGCGGGCGCCGACATCGTCAGGGTCTCGTGTCCGGACCAGGACTCATGCCAGGCCCTGCATGAGATCGTTCGCGCCGCCAAGGTGCCGATCGTCGCCGACATCCACTTCCACTACACACGGGCGATCGAGGCAGCCGAGGCGGGCGCCGCGTGCCTGCGCATCAACCCCGGCAACATCGGATCGCAAAGCCGCGTGCGTGAGGTGATCGCCGCCGCCAAGGACCACGGCTGCTCGATGCGCATCGGCGTCAACGCCGGCTCGCTCGAGCGCGGCCTCTTGGAGAAGTACGGCGAGCCATGTCCCGAAGCGATGGTCGAAAGCGCGCTTAACCACGCGCGCCTACTCGAGGACAACGACTTCACCGAGTTTAAGATCAGCGTCAAGGCCTCTGACGTGTTTCTAGCCGTCGCGGCCTATCACCAGCTCGCCGAGGCGTGCGACTACCCGCTGCATCTCGGCATTACCGAGGCGGGCGGGCTGCGCGCGGGGACGGTGAAATCGGCGGTTGGCATGGGCGGCCTGTTGTGGGCCGGCATCGGCGATACAATCCGCGTTTCGCTGGCCGCCGACCCGGTCGAGGAGGTCAAGGCCGGCTACGAAATCCTCAAGTCGCTGGGGCTGCGCCATCGCGGCGTGACGATCATCTCGTGTCCATCGTGCGCGCGCCAGGGCTTCGCGGTGATCGAGACCACGCGTCTACTCGAACAAAGGCTCGCGCATATCACCACGCCCATGACCCTGTCGGTGATCGGCTGCGTCGTCAACGGACCAGGCGAGGCGCGTGAAACCGACATCGGTCTCACCGGCGGCGGCAACAGCGCCCACATGGTCTATCTCAACGGCATCACCGATCACAAGATCATGGACGCCGATATCGTCGATCACCTAGTCTCCTTGGTCGAGGACAAGGCCGCAGAAATCGACGCTGCTCGTACCGCGGCCGCCCAGATCGAGCCGGCCAAGACCGGGGCCGACTCGCTTCCGGCCTGAGAACCGGCCTGCGTCATGAGATCGTTGCAGCCGGTTCGCGGCACCCACGACATTCCGCCGCTCGATGTCCGTCGCCATCGCCATGTCGTCGAGGTCGCCCGATCGACCGCCGGGCGCTATGGATTCGAGGAGATCGCGACGCCGATCTTTGAGTTCAGCGAGGTGTTCAGGCGCACCCTGGGCGAGACCTCCGACATTGTCGCCAAGGAGATGTACACGTTTCAGGATCGCGGCGGCGAGGAGTTGACCTTGCGTCCCGAGTACACCGCCGGCATCGCCCGCGCCTTCATCTCCGGCGGCATGGCCCAGGACCTTCCGCTGAAGTTCTTCGCCTCCGGCCCCATGTTCCGCTACGAGCGGCCGCAGAAGGGGCGTTTGCGCCAGTTTCATCAGATAGATGTCGAAATCCTCGGCGTCGCGACGCCGCACGCCGACATCGAGGTGGTCGCGCTCGGCGCGCATATTCTGAGCGAGCTGGGCGTCGCCGACCGAGTCGAGCTTGAGATCAACAGCCTGGGCGACGCAGCGAGCCGGGCCGCCTACCGCGACGAGCTGATGGTCTATCTGCGCGACCATGAGGGGTCATTGTCCGAAGACAGCCTCGCCCGTTTGGCGCGCAACCCTCTCCGCATTCTGGATTCGAAGGACGAGAGCGATCGTCGCATCGTCGCCGGCGCGCCGCCGATGTCGGCGTCGCTCAACGAGGCGTCGGCCGCCTTCTACGCCGCCGTCCGCGACGGCCTGGACGCGCTCAACATTCGATACCGCCACAACGAGAGCTTGGTGCGCGGCCTTGACTACTACACCCATACCGCCTTCGAGTTCGTCACAGACGCGCTCGGCGCCCAGGGCGCGGTCATCGCGGGGGGCCGCTACGATCGCTTGATCGAAACCATGGGCGGCCCACCAACGCCGGGCATCGGCTGGGCCGGAGGCATCGAACGGCTGGCCATGCTGGCCGACACCGCGCCGCCGGCGCCGCGCCCGATCGCGGTCGTTCCGGTCAGCGCCGACGAAGAGGCCTCCGCGTCCAAGCTCGCCCACAATCTTCGCCATGCCGGGTTCACCATCGAGTTCGGCTACCGTGGCAACCTCTCGCGGCGCTTGAAGCGGGCCAACAAGCGAGAAGCCCGCGTCGCGCTTCTGATCGGCGGCAACGAGCTCGCGCGTGCGGTGGTGACGCTGCGCGACCTCGACAACGGCGATCAGTCCGAGGTCGCCCTGGCCGCGTTGCCCGAACGCCTGGCACTCTACCGATGACGGCGGTGCCCCAGGCACGGCTGGACGCACTGGCCGCGCATTTCAAGACGCTGGAGAGAGCCCTGGCCGACGGCGGTGCGTTCGACCGCGAGGAGTTCGCTCGTTTGGCCAAGGAGCACGCCGATCTCGCGCCGGTGGTCAAGGTGGCGCGTCAATTCGAGGGTGTCCGCGACGAAGTCGCCGAGTTGATGGTGATGGCCAACGACGTTTCCGCCGACCAGGAAATGCGCGCGCTCGCGCGTGAGGAGATGGAGGTCCTGCGCGACCGTCTGCCGAAACTCGAACATAAGCTGGGGACGTTGTTGCTGCCGCCCGACGAAGCCGACGCCAAGAACGTGATCGTCGAGATCCGCGCTGGCACCGGCGGCGACGAGGCGGCGCTGTTCGCCGCCGATCTGTGCCGGATGTATCAACGCTATGCCGAATATCAGGGGTGGAAATTCGCGCTCCTCAATCTCAGCGAGACCGGCATGGGCGGCTTCAAGGAGGCCGTCTGTGAAATCACCGGCAAGGGCGCGTTCGCGCGCCTCAAGTTCGAATCCGGCGTCCATCGAGTGCAGCGGGTTCCCATCACCGAATCGAGCGGCCGCATTCACACCTCGGCGGCGACCGTCGCGGTCCTGCCCGAGGCCGAGGACATCGATATCGAAATCGACGAAAAAGACCTGCGCATCGACGTGTTTCGGGCCAGCGGGCCGGGCGGGCAGTCGGTCAACACGACCGACAGCGCCGTACGCATCACCCATCTGCCGACTGGGGTCATCGTCCAGCAACAAGACGAGAAATCACAGCACAAGAATCGCGCCAAGGCCATGAAAGTCCTGCGGGCGCGGTTGTACGATCGGATGCGGCGCGAGAGCGACGCCGAACGGGCGGCGGAGCGGCGCACCCAGGTGGGAACCGGCGACCGGTCCGAGCGGATTCGCACCTACAACTTTCCCCAGGGCCGGGTTTCCGATCACCGCATCAATTTGACCCTCCACAAACTCGACCAAGTTCTTGCCGGCGAGGCGCTGAACGAGATCGTCGACGCGCTTGTCGCCGACGATCAAGCTAGCCGCTTGGCCGAACTGGAGACCGAACATGTCTGACTCGCCATCGCATGAGGCCAAGGCGCCCCCCCAGGCTGGCACCCGCCCATGGCCGGTTGAGGTGACGTTGCCCTCGCTTGACGGTATCCGCGACGCCGCGCGCCGCATACGCACCGACCACATGGTCACGCCGCTGGTTCGATCAGAGCTGCTGTCGAGCGCTTTCGAGGCGGATATCTGGCTCAAGAACGAAACCGTAAGTCCGGTGGCCTCGTTCAAGCTCCGTGGCGCGCTTACCGCTCTGTTGCGCGCGCGCGAGCGGGGTACGGTGGCCGGCGCGGTCAGCTCCTCGACCGGCAACCACGGTCAAGGCGTGGCCTATGCCGCGCGACTCCTCGACCTGCCGTGCACCGTTTTTCTTCCGGACAACGCCAATCCGGTGAAGCGTGCGATGATCGCCGCGCTCGGCGCCGCCGTGCACGAGGTCGGCCATGATATCGATGCGGCCAAGGCCCAAGCGCTCGTCTTCTGTGAGGCCCAGGGCCACGTCTTCGTTGACGATGGCGAGAACGTCGATGTCATCGAGGGCGCGGGCACGGTCGGCCTCGAGGTCGCCGAGGCGCTTGCAGACATCGACCGGCTGATCGTGCCGATGGGCGCGGCGACATTCGTGGCCGGCTGCGGCGCGGCCATGCGCGGGCTTCAGCCGAAGGCCAAGGTTATCGCGGTGCAGGCCAAGGGCTCGGCCGCCCTCCACGACAGCTTTCATGCCGGTCGTCCGATCGCCCGCGACATCGACACGATCGCCGAAGGTCTGACCACGCGGATTCCGCCAAGCCATGCGCTCACAGCGATGCTCGCGTTCGTCGACGATTCGTGGCTCACCGACGATGGGGCCATGCTGTCGGCCATTCGCACCCTGGCCGAGTGCGCCCACCTCCTGGTCGAGCCGGCGGGCGCGGCAGCGATGGCGGCGGCCTGGTCCCATCGCGCAGAGCTGGTGGGCCGACGGGTGGTACTCGTGCTATCGGGCGCCAATATAGCGCCTGAGCATCTCCGCGCGGCGGTCAACGCGGAGCCGACCTTCTCCCTCGAAACGGCGAGCCGGCACGGATGAACGCCGCGCTCCCCGCGCCCATCACCGGTGCGCCCATCGCCGTCGCGCTTGACCGGGCAGCCGCGCGGCTGCGGGCGGCCGGCATCGAGGGCCCACGGCGTGATGCGCGTATCCTGCTGGGCGAGAGCCTGGGGGTCGGTCGCGAAACGATCGTTGGCCGTCCCGAACGCTCGGTTCCGCCGGATCGCTTGGTCCTCTTTGACGCCGCGCTTGCGCGCCGCTGTCGCCACGAGCCCGTCTCGCGCATCATCGGGCGGCGTGAGTTCCGAAGCTTGTCCTTGAGGATCGACCCGGCGGTCCTAGATCCGCGGCCTGATAGCGAAACGGTCGTCGACACCGCGCTTGAGCTGATCGGCGCGCGCGGCCAGGCGGCGCTCCGCATTCTCGATCTCGGCACCGGCTCCGGCTGCCTCATGCTCGCCCTGTTGTCGGCGCTGCCGAACGCCACGGGGGTTGCCACCGATGTGAGCCCGGCCGCGCTTCTGACCGCGCGCGAGAACGCCCGAGCCCTTGGCCTCGCACCGCGCTGCCGGTTTGTTGCCGCGTACTGGGCCGCCGGTCTCGGCGGTCGTTTCGACATCGTGATCGCCAACCCACCATATGTGCGGCGCGGCGATATAGCGCGGCTCCCGCGCGAGGTCGTCGATTACGAGCCGCGCCTGGCCCTCGATGGTGGCGGCGATGGTCTTGCCGCCTATCGCACGCTGGCGCCGACGCTGGCGGACCTGCTCGCCCAGAACGGACTCGTGCTCCTGGAGATTGGCGCCGAGCAAGCCACTCCGGTGAGCGATCTTCTGCACGCAAATCGGCTTGCCGTGACCACGATTCGCCAGGACCTCGGTGGGTATGACCGGTGCGTCGTTGCCAAAGCCGCGACCGACCGCGAAAAAAGGGGTTGGAATGAGGCAGCGGGCGGACTACGTTCTGTGCGGGGTCAGGCCGCGCCGCTGGCGTAGGGCGAGCGTGGGCCAGGTCTCCTCCGCCATCGCCGCCGTATCCAACCCGTCTCCCGTAGCGTGAGGCATGAACAGGCGGAATCCAGAACGGGGCATAGTGACCGACGTGGATAGACCAATGAAACAGGGTCAGAACAACAGGCGGCAGCGCTCGGGGCGTGGCAGTGGTGGAGGCGCTGGAGGCCGTAGGCCGTATAATGCCGGTCACGGCAACCGCAGTCTCGAAAGTGCTGGTCCGCACATCAAATTGCGTGGCTCCGCCAATCAAATTTGGGACAAATACCTTGCCCTTGCTCGCGACGCCAGCAGTTCGGGCGATCGGATCGCGGCGGAGAATTACTATCAGCACGCCGAGCACTACTATCGGCTCATGACGGCCGACACGCAGAACAACAACAAGCCCGAACAAGGGTCGAGCGATCCGCTGGTCGTCGCGACGCGGGGTGAGAGTGGCAACGGCGCGCGCCCGCAGGAGAGCGCCAACGGCGCACCGGCGCCGGACCGCGGCAATGACACGCCGCTAAAGGCCACCGAGCCACGACCCGTGGAAAGCGACCGCGAGGACGGGAAGACCCCACTCTCCTAAACGCGTCGGGCGCGCATCGCCCCCCTACCCTTCAGGCCCCACTGTTTCTGGCCCGCTGTTTTTGGCGTTGTGTTGCCGACGGGCAACACTATATGCCTCAGTGTCGTCGCGCCCCGATGTGAAGGCCGGATTGGGCCAAACACTTCTGGGCTGGGCATGCCATCGTGATGGGTGCCCCAGACGATGGGCCAGCCTGTGGAAAGGGGGCAAGCGATGGACTTCGAGAAATACACCGAGCGCTCGCGCGGCTTCGTCCAGGGCGCGCAAAGCTTGGCGTTGCGCTCCGGTCATCCACAGTTGGCGCCCGAGCATCTTTTTAAGGTGCTGCTCGACGACGAGAAAGGTCTTGCCGCGAACCTGATTCAGGCGGCCGGCGGCAACGCCAAGGCGGCGCTCGCCGGGGTCGAACGCCAGCTCGCCAAGCTGCCTCGGGCCGAGGGCGAAGGCGCCGCCCAGCCGCACCTCGCGCCGAGCCTAGCGCGCGTGCTCGAGGGCGGCGAGCAGATCGCCAAGCGAGCCGGCGACAGCTTCGTCACGGCTGAGCGCTTGCTGCTCGCCCTGGCGCTCTCGGCGGGAACACCGCCCGCCGATATCCTGAAGGATGCGGGCGTCACGCCCCAAGCGTTGAACGCCGCCATCAGCGATTTGCGCAAGGGCCGTACCGCCGATAGTGCCGGTGCCGAGGACGCCTACGACGCGCTGAAGAAATACGCCCGCGATCTCACCCAGGCGGCGCGCGACGGCAAACTCGACCCGGTCATCGGGCGCGACGAGGAGATCCGCCGCACCGTCCAGGTACTGTCGCGCCGCACCAAGAACAACCCCGTGCTGATCGGCGAACCGGGCGTCGGTAAGACGGCGATCGTCGAGGGCTTGGCCCTGCGCATCGTCAACGGCGATGTTCCCGAGAGCTTGCACGGCAAGCGGCTGATGGCGCTCGACCTCGGCGCTCTGGTGGCGGGCGCCAAGTTCCGTGGCGAGTTCGAGGAGCGCTTAAAGGCGGTTCTCAGCGAGATCACCGCCACCGAAGGCGAGGTCGTTCTCTTCATTGACGAACTACACACCCTGGTCGGCGTGGGCGCGGCCGAAGGCTCGATGGACGCCTCCAATCTCCTCAAACCAGCGCTGGCGCGCGGCGAATTGCATTGTGTCGGCGCCACCACCCTCGATGAGTATCGCAAGCGGATCGAGAAAGACGCGGCGTTAGCCCGCCGTTTTCAGTCCGTATTCGTGGCCGAGCCCAGCGTCGAGGATACGATCTCCATCCTGCGCGGCCTTAAGGAGAAGTACGAACTTCACCACGGCGTCCGCATCGCCGACTCGGCGATCGTCGCGGCGGCGACGCTCTCGAATCGCTACATCGCCGATCGCTTCCTGCCCGACAAGGCGATCGACCTCATCGATGAAGCCGCGAGCCGGCTTAGGATCGAGGTCGATTCGAAGCCCGAGGAGATCGATGAGCTCGACCGCCGCATCATGCAGCTGAAGATTGAGCGCGAGGCGCTCAAGCGCGAAAGCGACGCGGCGTCCCAAGAGCGGCTGACAGCGCTCGAAGCCGAACTGACCGGCATGGAGCAGCGCGCCGCCGACCTGACGACGGTTTGGCGGGCAGAGAAGCGGCAACTCGCCGATGCCCACAAGATCAAAGAACAGCTCGACGCCGCGCGCAACGAACTCGCCAACGTGCAACGCCAGGGCGATCTCGCCCGCGCCGGCGAGCTGACCTATGGCGATATCCCCCATCTCGAGCGCCGTCTCGCAGCGGCCGAGGCGGCCGGCGAGCAGAGGATGCTGCAAGAGGTCGTGAGCGAGCACGACATTGCCATGGGAATCTCGCGCTGGACCGGCATCCCGGTCGAGAAAATGCTGGCCGGCGAACGCGAAAAACTCCTTCATATGGAGGACAATCTGCGCACGCGGGTGGTTGGCCAGGACGACGCGCTCCAGGCCGTCTCGAACGCGGTCAGGCGGGGCCGCGCCGGCCTTCAAGACGACACCCAGCCACTCGGATCATTCCTGCTGCTGGGCCCGACTGGTGTCGGCAAGACCGAGCTGTCCAAGGCGCTCGCCGCCTTTCTCTTCGACGACGAGACGGCGATGGCGCGCATCGACATGTCCGAGTACATGGAGAAGCACTCGGTGGCGCGGCTGATCGGGGCGCCGCCAGGCTACGTCGGCCATGAGGAGGGCGGTGCCCTGACCGAAACCGTGCGCCGCCGGCCCTATCAGATCGTGCTGTTCGACGAGATCGAGAAGGCCCACCCCGACGTTTTCAACGTATTGCTACAAGTGCTCGACGACGGTCGCCTGACCGACGGCCAGGGTCGCACCGTCGATTTTCGCAACACCCTGATTGTCCTGACCTCGAACCTCGGCTCCGATATTCTTGCCAACCAGCCCGAGGGCGAGGACGCGGCCGCCGTGCACGGCTCGGTCATGGAGGTGGTGCGCGCCGCCTTTCGCCCAGAGTTCCTGAACCGCCTCGACGAGATCATCCTGTTCCACCGGCTGACCCGAACCGACATGGACGGCATCGTCGAAATCCAACTCGCGCGTCTGCACGAACGTTTGGCGCGCAACCAGGTCGAGATCGAACTCGACGAGGCGGCGCGGGCATGGCTCGCCAACGCCGGCTACGACCCGGTCTACGGCGCGCGGCCGCTCAAGCGGGTCCTCCAGCGCCATGTCCAGAACCCGCTCGCCATCATGATCCTCGAGGGCTCGGTGGCGCCGGGCGACGTGGTCGCCGTGTCGGCGGGAGAGTCGGGCCTGGTCGTCAACGGCGTATCGGTCGAAGCGGCCTGAGATCCGTCCCCACCCCGCCTATCCCCAAATGGCGGGGTGGCGGTCGGCCCACGGGCGCGCTGCCTCCAGTTGCGCCGCTAACCGGAACAGCATCGCCTCGTCGCCGAAGCGGGCGGCGAAGTGCAGGCCGATGGGCAGGTTCTCGTCGTTGTGGACGAGCGGCAGCGAGATCGCTGGCTGCCCGGTGACGTTGCCCAACGGGGTGAACGGCGCGAAACCGAAGACATTGTCGATGTGCTCGGCAAGGTTGGGGTTGTGCGGCGCCAGCATGCCCCCGAGTGGAATCGGCGGCAAGGCCAACGACGGCGAGAGCAATATGTCGTAGTTCTCCTGGAACGTGGCGACGACCCGACCGATCTTGTGCATCCGGTTGACCGCCTGAATGAGGTCGATGGCCGACAGAGTCCGGCCGTATTCGATACAGGCACGGCTCGATATTTCCACGTCTTCGATACGTGACGGACGCCCGGTCAACTCCTCGTAGTCGATCATGCCGGCAGCATTGAGCGCCGATGCGAGCAGCATGAACAGCTCGTTGCCGGCCTTGCAGTCCTCTGGCTCGAAGGGGGGCCAAGCCTCCTCGACATGGTGGCCGAGATCCTCGAGTAATTTAGCGATCTCCTCGACCGCCGCGACGCAGTCCGGGTGTACCGGCGCGCCGGAGGTCGCCGAGGTGGTGAAGGCCACACGCAGCTTGCCCGGATCGGCACCGACCTCCTCAGTATAGGGCCGCGCCTTCGCCGGGGACGCATAGGGGGCGCCAATCTCAGTACCGGCAGTGGCATCAAGGACGGTGGCGCTGTCGCGAACGCTGCGCGTCACCACATGCTCGACAGCGAGGCCGAACCCAACATCGCCGAGATCGGGCCCCCACGGATTGCGCATGCGGGTTGGTTTAAGGCCGACCAGGCCGCAGGCGGCGGCTGGGATGCGGATCGAACCGCCGCCATCGTTGGCGTGGGCGATCGGGACGATGCCGGCGGCCACGGCCGCAGCCGAGCCGCCGCTCGACCCCCCGGTCGTGCGCTCGGTGTTCCAGGGGTTGCGGCTAGGGCCGAACAGGTCGGGCTCGGTGCTGGAATCAAAGCCGAACTCCGGGGTGTTGGTCTTGCCGCAGATGATCAGCCCAGCGCGCTTGAAGCGCGCGGTCAGCTCCGTATCGTGATCGGGGACGTAGCCCTGCAGTACCTTGCTGCCGGCGTTGTAGGGGGCGCCGGCGCAGAACGCGCCGATGTCCTTAAGCAGGAACGGAACGCCCGTCAGCGGCCCTTCGGGTACGGTGGCGGCGGCCTCGCGCGCCATGTCGTCGATCCGGTGGATGACGGCGTTGAGTGCGCCGTTGTGCTTGTCAATGAGCCCAAGCGCGGTCTCGACCAGCTCGGCCGGGCTCACCTCTTTGCGCCGCACCAGATTAGCCAGACCCACGCCGTCGTGCTCGACATATTCCTTGAACGCCATCATTTCCTCCCTGTCAGCCGTTGTCGGCTGCGAAGACTGCGTTGCGGCCACGGCTCGACGTTATCAGAAAATGTGGCGGTGGGCGGAGCCGCGCCATGACCGTCGGCCGGTCGAGAGTGCGGTCAGTCGCGGGCGGCGATGGTCGTGGCAATCGGCGTCTGGGCGATCCGCTCTTCGATACCCGCGCGATAGGATTGGAAGGCCACCAACTGTTGGCCGGCGAGCTTCATTCCGGTCGGCAGCTTGACACTCATGGGGTTGGTTTGCCGCCCGCCTCGGTGGACCTCGTAGTGCAAGTGCGGCCCGGTCGAACGGCCGGTCGAGCCGACGTAGCCGACGATGTCGCCCTGGCGCACCCGGCGGCCCTGCCTGATTCCCTTCCGGAACGCCTTCAGGTGAGCGTAGGCGGTCTTGTACTCCTGGTTGTGGCGGATGCGCACGTACTTGCCGTAGGCGCCGTTGCGCCCGGCTACCTCAATCACGCCGTCGCCGGCGGCCATGATCGGCGTCCCGCTGGGTGCCGCGAAATCGACGCCGCGATGCATCTTGGTGTAGCCGAGCACCGGATGCTTGCGCTTGCCGTAGCCCGACGACAGCCGCGCCCCGTCGACCGGTGTGCGCAGCAGAGCCTTGCGGACGCTCTGACCATTCTCATCGAAGTAATCGATGGTGCCGTCATCGAGTTCGTAGCGGTAGAGCCGCAGTTCGGCGCCGCTCAGGGTCATCGCGGCCTGGACGATCTCGCCTTCCTTCACCGCCGCGCCGGCGCTGTTATAGAGCCGCTCGAAGAATATCTCGAAGCCATCGCCGGGCTGAATGTCGCGCTGAAAATCGACATCCCAGCTGTAGAGGCGAATGAGCCCCATGATGATGCCGACCGGCACGCCGCTTCGTTCGGCGGCGCCATAAAGGCTGTTGTCGATGGTGCCGTGCACCCGCTCGAAATCCCGCCGCAACGCCTTCTTGATCTCGAGCGGGAAGAAGCTGCCATCAGCGCTCCGACGCGCCACCACGTCATGCTCGACGCTGGCGTTGACGGCCACGGCCAGCAGTCGCGGCGGGCCGTCCTCGCCGTCGCTCCGCGTCAGGGTTAGCGTGATCTCCTGCCCGGGCATCAAACGGCGCGGATCATAGAACGTGCGCAGCGACGTGATGGCCTCGTGGGCTTCGCCGCGATCGGCGCCTGCCTTGACGAGCGTCGCCATCAGCGTGCCGCCGCGCGCGACCGCGACCGTCTTAATGACCGTCGGGTCGGGTATCTCGTGGAGGCCTATCGTTTGCCAAGAGCGCGTCAACGCCCGGTCGGCAAGCGCCGGACCGCTCCAGGTTGGGATGGCTTGCGAGCGCGGCCCGGCAATCAGGATCTGCCCGAATGCGCTATAGGCGGCGCCGTCGATGAAACTCCCCGCAACGACGGCGGCCACCGCCACGGCAGCTCCGGCGAGGACCAGCGCGCGGGCGGCGAACGGCCGCGCGATCGCCGCCGCGCTTGTTTCTGGGCGCTGCTGGCCCCGCCCGATCCTAGATCGATTGAAGCTGGACAATGAGACACCGTCCTCCGAAATCAACGCGCGCCACCATGCGGGCGTGCTCTGAATCTGTCAATCTTTTTGACGCTATATCAACACCTTGCGGTCGTTCCGCCACTCGAGGTCAACTGACCGAGAGGGCAAGTAAACGGCTGAGCTAGCACAGTGGCCGGCCGGTCCTCTCCCTATCGGCGGCGCGCCTTCGCCATCATGACGCAAGGAGCGTGCCACGGACGCCGGGCCATGGACGCAGCTATAAGGGGATTGGCCCTCGATTGGACTTCGGGCCGTTTCGGGCACCGTCAGCGCGCCTTCGTATCATTTCACCGAAATGGGGCTTTATCGCTTTCGGCCATTGGCTATGGAGGGTTAGTTCGGGTCGGCCCTTCAAGTTTCCGACTAAGGTGGTGAAAAAAATCAATAAAAGAAAAATTTCTCTTGGCACGGCTGTCGAAGTGTGGCATATATAGTGGTACAGCATCGTTGATTGTCTATCAGCGGTGCTGCCTACCATACCCGTCCTGGGTATTTCCTCCCTGAACTCGGGCCATGCGGCACAATCGCATGGCCCATTTTTCATGGCCCATTTTGGTGGGCATAGGGCCTTCAGGCGACGCCCTTGACCTCGGCCAGGCGCTCAATCAGGGTCGTCATGCAACGGGTTGTGCCGGCCATCCCACGGTGTCGGCGCAGGCGCCGCTGCTCCATATAGAGCGCGCGATTGATTTCGATCTGCAGCGCGTGGACGCCGTCGTCGGGACAGCCGTAGTGCTGGGTGGTGAAACCGCCCGCGTATGGAACATTGCGAACAACCCGGTAGCCGAGCCCCGACAGCGTCGCTTCAACGGCGTCGGTCAGGGCCGGCGCGCAACTGGTGCCAAAGCGGTCGCCGAGCACGATGTCAGCACGCTCCCGGCCTTGGTCGCGGTCGCGCGGGCCGCCGATCGAGGGCATCGAATGACAATCGATCAGGACGGCGTGTCCGAAGCGCTTTTTGGTGGTGTCGAGAAGCCCTTTGAGGGCGCCGTGAAACGGCTGATAGAACGCGGAGATCCGGTGCTCGGCCTCGGCTACCCGTAGCTTGCGGCGATAGATCGCGGCGCCGGTCGTCGTCACTCGGGCGATGGTTCCAAGCCCGCCGGAAACCCGGAACGAGGTTGTGTTGGCGTGCTCGGGCAGCGGCCCGTCAAACATCTCGGGATCGAGTTCATAGGGCTCACGGTTGGGATCGATGAAGGCGCGCGGAAACAGCGCGCACAGCAACGGTGCCCCGCGCTCGGGCGCCGCCGCGAATAGTTCATCGACGAAGCTGTCCTCAAGCTGGCGCAGGCTGACGAGATCGGCCTTAACGGCGGTAAGGAAGGCCGGAGTATAGCCGCTGCCGCTGTGCGGCGAACAGAACACGACCGGCATCGACTGACGCTCGGGCGCCCGAATCTCGTAGGCGGGCGCGGAGGCGCCGAATTCGGATCCAAGCGAGAGCGGCATCAACCAGGGGCAGGAACGAGGGACCACCGAACGGGCGCGAAGGCGCGGGCGCCGATCATAACAGCCGCACGCCGGCACGGTCGAGGGGCGCTCCGCCGCCCTCTAGGCGGCCGACTGGGCATTCTTGCAAAGCGCATTGGTTGCGCTATAACCGGACCGATCGGGCGCGTAGCTCAGCGGGAGAGCACTGCGTTGACATCGCAGGGGTCGCTGGTTCAATCCCAGCCGCGCCCACCACCTACACCTTTGAAGTTACGGAGGGTTTATCCCGCACCCGCCCTGCTGTGGCTGACCTCGTCGTGCCCGAACGCGCCGAGAACATGCCGACCGTACCCCCCAAACGCGGGCGGTGCATAGGCAATTCGTCGAGCGGTGCGCTGTCGACGCTTGGCCCCTCACTGTATCCTCAGGTGGGTATGCTCAGGCTATGGCGCAGCAGACCCGAGGTCGCGCGGGCGATGGTGGAGGCCGGCCATGAGATCGTCAGCCATGGTTGGCGGTGGATCGACTATCAAGACGTGTCCGAAGAGGTGGAGCGTGAACATATCTGGCTCGCGGTCGAGGGGATCGAACGGGTGTGCGGCAAGCGCCCGGTGGGCTGGTTGACGGGGCGCCCCGGTCCCAACACGCGCCGGTTGGTGGTCGAGGAGGGCGGGTTCCTCTACGACCGCGACGCGCTTGACGACGAGATCCCCTACTGGGTCGAGGTCGGCGGTAAACCCCACTTGGTGATCCCCTACTCATACGAGACCAACGACAACCGGTTCAACGAGAACAGCGGCTTCAATACCGCCGACGATTTCTTCCAGTACATGCGCGATGCCTTCGA
>Ga0315339_1002416_pt1 | contig 14242 bp, 13 predicted proteins | sample ASW17metaG_FD_204514 | JGI IMG/M metagenome (GOLD analysis project Ga0315339, IMG submission 204514) | Ammonia-oxidizing marine archaeal communities from Pacific Ocean, United States - ASW #17 | ecosystem: Environmental > Aquatic > Marine > Oceanic | place: USA: California | collected 2016-12-05
CGGGTGCTGAAGCCCGGACGCAAGGCCGCCTTCATGACCCACGGGGCCCAAGAGCGCAACACACTTTCCGACATCCTGGAGCAGGTCGTGCGGGACGTCCTGGACGAGCATAAGGGGGGCGGCGCCAGGAGACGGCTGAAGTTCAGCGCGGCTGGTGCGCTGCAGGAGGTGTTCACCGCCGCAGGATTCGAGAATATTGGTGAGCGGGAAGTCCGCAAGACAGTGACCTATGAGCGCAACACACGGTTCTGGCGGGGACTGCTGGAGCGGCGCCACGGGCCTCTATTGGAGTCTCTCCGCGCGGAAGAGCTTGCGCATTTGAACGAGGAGCTGGAGATGGCCTTCGCCCCCTATCTCTCAGGCGATCAGTACGAACTCATCTCGGCCGACATGGCAGGCTGGGGAACGGCCTGAGATTGGATGTACCGGTCAATCAGATGAGGCCCAACTCCCGTTGCTTCTTCTTTGACAAACCGAGCGAGACAATGTGGTGGGAGTGGCGCAAGTAGTCTTTGAGGTCGGCGTCCGACAGCCCCGGCTTTGAATAGTGCTGGATCCACTTCATGCCACGTGACGCCAGGTAGGGTGCCGGGCGCAACCCCGGCTGATCCCTGAGCATCTCGTAGGCGATCTCGGTCACCTTGAACGTGACCGCCGCGTCGTCATCGGCCCAGCCGCCGATCGCGAAGACCTTGCCGCCGACTTTCCAGACGTGCGAGCCACCCCACTGCATCACATAGGTTGTAGCTGGAAGAGCATCACAAAACGTGTTGAATTCATCGTAAGTCACTCGAACCCCTCCCGGCTACAACTCATCATACGTCCAGACCGCTCTACAATCCGAACCTGGGTTTTCATGCGAGTTGCCGGGAACAGGAAGGCGGCTCAAGACCCACCGCAGGGCAGGTGCGAGACGATCATGATGTCGGGCCTGACGATCACCTACTTTGAGAGTGGGCGATTTTCAGGTCACCGGTTGGCGGGGCCCCGGCAACCCATACTTGACAATCAAATCATCATGGTGCCCCGACGTTGCGATGGCGCGGTAGATCCTCACGACCTGTTCCGTCGTGTAGAAGCGGAACCACCATGGGAACACGGCATGAACGAGGCCGGCGGCGCCGGCAACGATCAGCCAAAGTGAATGCTTCGCCGCGAACGTTCCGTGCTCGAGATAGCTTTGTGGCCGCTCTGGGCGGTCATAGCAAAGATGTTCAGTCATGAATTGGGGCATGCTCATATTAGTGCCTCCGTGTCGGACTGATTCCCCTTACCGTTCTGACGTGGTGCAGATTTCCGGGATGGCAAATCACCACCGATCACAAATTCCGGCGCGGCGTCGTCAGGACGGAGCGCAGAACTTCTGAAATTGATACAAATGCGCAGCTGTCGCAGTAGGGAGGCCTGATCCATGAGTTACACGGAAACGGAGAAACGATTGCAAAGTGGTGGCATCGTCATTCTCGACGGCGGGACGGGCACCGAACTCGAACGGCGCGGTGTGCCCATGGACGCGGAGGCCTGGTGCGGACCAGCGACGTTGGAAAACACCGACATGCTCGAAGCCATCCACCGGGATTATATCGCGGCGGGCGCGGAGATCATCACGGCCAACACTTACGCGTCCTCGCGGCTGATGCTCGAGCCAGCCGGTTTAGCTGACCGGTTGGAGGAGATCAACCGTACCGCAATCCAGGCGGCGCACCGGGCGCGCACGGCGAGTGGAGGGGATGGCGTTTTGGTTGCGGGCTCGCTGTCCCATATGTGCCCCATCGTGAAAGGTGAGTCGCGAGCTGATCTGTCGCGGGCACGGTCCGAAGGAGAGATGGCGGACGCTTTCGGGGAGCTTGCAGTGCTGCTGCGGGACGAAGGGTGCGATCTGATCCTTTTGGAAATGATGTACGACTTGGAACGGATTGGTCTCGTCTCCAACGCGGCAGTGTCGACGGGCCTTCCCGTGTGGGCCGGATTCTCGGCGCGCCGCGGCAATGATGGAGCGGTCCTCAGTTTCGCCCGGGAGCGGGACATCCCGTTCGAGGATATCCTCAATGTACTCGATGACTTAGACGTGGCCGCAGCGGGTATCATGCACTCCGATTCAAACGTCACCGGCGACGCCATTGCCGTTTTGCGGAACACCTTCGAAGGCCCCCTCATGGCCTATCCCGATTCCAGCTATTTCGAAATGCCGCACTGGCAGTTTGAGGACGTGATCCCGCCGGATCAATTTCTGAAGTTCGCGACGAATTGGGTCGAGCAGGGCGTACAGATCGTCGGCGGCTGTTGCGGCCTCTCGCCTGACCACATCGCGGCCCTGAAGCCGCTGATGCAAAGGTAGTGGGTTAGGAGAAGGATCCGGTACCGGTTGGGAAACCGCCCTGTTTGTCAGGACAACGCACCTTGCCACGAGAACGGCGCGTAGTGGCCGTTGTTGCCGACGCCCTATAGATCCAGATCGAGGCCGAAGCCCTCGACCCGCATCTCGCGCGCGGTGGCCAGCGCGAGCTTACGGCCGGCCGGATGGGCCTTATTCTCGAGATAGTAGGGCTCGCCATTGGCCAGACGCGAGGGCACACCCTTGATGTCGAAGCCGAACATGCCGGGTGCCGACGCAGCGCGCTTCAGGCCATCCATCTCGACGGTGATGGCGCCGAATTCGACGCCCCGGAAGTCGCTCACCAGGTTCTCGTGGATCATCGATGTCGGACCGCCGGCCTCTCCGCTGGCGATGGCGGCGAGAATCCCACGCTGGCTGTCGTCGGCACGATCGTCAACGACGCAGCCGAAGATCCAGTCGCCGTGGGCCATGACATTGCCAGTGCGGATCACCAGGCCGACAACGATCAGGACAAACCCGAGACTCAAGAGTTCCACGGGCACATCTTTCACAATGATCCGAATATCTTGGGTTTTATCCACGATCCAGGAGATAGTCACGCGCCGCGCGGACGCCCGACAGGTAAGCCCCCGGAAGCTGGCCCGCCCATTCGTTGTGAGTCGCCTCGCCGGCGAAGTAGAGGCGGCCTTTGATCGTCCGGCGCAATTCCCGGCGCATGCGGTTGTATCCGGGCTTGGCGGCAGCGTAGGCGCCGAGGCTATAGGGGTCCTGCCCCCATGCGGTCGCGTGTCCCTTGACGAAACGCTTGTTCACGGCACTGCCGAACATGCTCGCAAGTTGCTCACGGATAAATTCGACGGCCACCGATTGCTCCTGACCCTCCATGTCGCGCGCCGTCTCGCCGCCGACGAACGCGATGGCCAGCGGTGCGCCGAACGGATTGATGAGGAAACTCACCGCCTCCCCCGCTTTGACGGGGTAATTGACGCTGGTGTTGTCGTCGGCATCGGGGAACGGACGGTCAAACTGCAGCGCGACCTTGTTGAGGGCCCCCATCGGGACATGCGCGATCGCGTCCCGCTTCCAATCCGGCAGCTCTGGTGTGAACCGGATGGCCTGACCGCCGAGGACTCCTGTCGATACAGTGACGATGGCCACGCGGGCGTTCAGGGTGCCTCGCGCCGTGGATATCGAGACCTGGTTGGGGCCCCAGGATATGCGATCCACGGGCGTCCCCAACTGCACGGCAACCTGCTCACCGTATTTAGCCACGATGGTGCCCAAGCCCGCGGCAACCAGGGCATCGTCGCCGCGGCCGAATTGGGCCGCGTAGTTGGCCGTCGAGAGTTCCCGCAGCGGGACGCCGGCACTGATATCGCCGATCAACGCGCAGGCCAGGGGTGCCCATATGCCTTTTTCGGCGATCACGCTCGATGCCGAAACATCCCGGCCAGCCTTCCCGGCTTTTGTGATCGCCTGATCGATGCGGTCGAGGGTGCCGCCGAGTTCGTCGTAGGCGGCAATCGTGGCATCCCGGCCTCCGACGCGGTCCCGGGCCTCGAGGACGGCAACACGGGTTCCGCTCGCCATCAGAGTCCGGGCTGCCGCCAAACCAGCCATACCCGCCCCAACAACGATCACTTCCGGATTGGAAGGAATCTGTGCCAGCACGGGCGTCGCGATCAGCGAGGCCGCACCCTACAATAGTGTTCTTCGCGTAATCAAACGCATAACCCATTGTCTTCGGCCGGTATTAACAACACATGGCCGAACACGCCGACGCGCGCCCATTGTCGCTGACCTCGGCCAGCCTGTCGATAACAGGGAATACAAACCGTGCCAGGCTCGGTGCCTGGCACAAGTGGGCCTGTGCTACTGCCGATCCAGACTTTGGACGGATTAGCCGGCGACAGCCGTGGCGAAGACGCTGCCGCCGTTGCCGTCGAGGTCGGTCATGGGCCGGCCACCTTCGTCCCGATATTCGTGGGCCGGGTAGATGCCAAGCAGCTTGACCTCCGGCGCGAACAAGCTCAGTTCGTCAAAGGCGCCGCGGACGTTGGCGTCGTAACGGTGGGCCTCGATCTCGGCGTAGAAGCGCGCAACCTCGAAGCGGCTGCCGATGATGTAGCTCTCGAGTTTGGTAAGGTTGATCCCACGCGTGGCGAACCCGCCCATGGCCTTGTAGAGCGCCGCCGGCACGTTGCCGACACGAAACATGAACGACGTGACCACGTGTGGTGCGCTCTGGTCGGGCACGATGGAGTCACGGGACAGCACGATGAACCGCGTGATGTTGTGCTCGGCGTCCTCGATGTTCGTCCGCAGGCACTCGAGTCCATAGATCTGGCCGGCCAGGGAAGAAGCGATGACCGCGGCGCTGGTATCGCCCTGTTCGGAAATCTGCCGGGCCGCACCTGCGGTATCGAGCGTGCTGATCGATTCCAAGCCCAACTCGCTGGTCGTCCGGCGGCACTGCGCCAGGGCCTGGGGATGGCTGCTGACGGTCTTGAGATTGGACAGACTGGCGCCGTGCGGTGCCAGGAGGCAGTGGTTTACCCGCAAAAACGTCTCATCAATGATGTGAAGATGCGTGTTTGGCAGCATGTAATAAATGTCGGCAACACGGCTCGCGATCGAATTCTCGATCGGGATCATTGCAAGGGTGGCTTCCTCGTTCTCCACAGCGGCGAAGGCATCCTCGAAGGACGGACACGGATAGGGATCCATGTCAGGGTATTTGAGCCGACATGCGAGATCGGAGTAGGCACCGCGTTCGCCCTGAAAGGCGACGTTTCCGCCGGACGTGAGATGCTGGTTCATGGCAGCTAAAAAGGTTTCGGAACTGAGCTTTGCGCGCTAATGCCACGCGGCCGTTACGGCGCGAGAATGGCACGAGCCCGCTCAAGATCGGCGGGAGTATCGACACCGAGAGGCAGAGTGTCAACGAGTGCTACATCGATCCGCATCCCGGCCTCAAGCGCCCGCAACTGCTCAAGCTTTTCGCGCGCCTCGAGCGGCGCGGGAGGAAGACCGACAAATTGCGCCAGCGCGGCCCGGCGGAATGCGTAGATACCGATATGGTGCAGCAACGGGCCCTCGCCGCCCGGTGCCGGCGTGCGCGTAAAATAGAGCGCCCGGCCGGAGACCGCAGCCGGCACGAGAGAGACCACCGCCTTGACGACGTCGGGATCGCTGCGTTCCGAGTCTTCCCTGATGGGACAGGCCACCGTTGCGATGTCGACGGCCGGATCATCGAGGGGCCGGAGCACGGCGTGGATCACGTCGCCGGCGATCGTCGGCAAATCGCCCTGCAGGTTGATCACCGCGCCATGGACGCCGCCAGGATCGACAGCCTGCACGGCCTCAAATATGCGGTCCGACCCCGAGGGATGGTCGGGACGGGTCATCACGGCATCACCGCCTGCAGCGGCGATCGCCTTGGCGATTTCTGCATCGGCACAGGCCACCACAACACGGCCGACGCCGCTCTCGATCGCACGCCGCCAGACATGGACGATCATCGGTTCACCATGGATGTCGGCGAGCGGCTTCCCAGGCAGGCGCTGCGCTGACAATCGCGACGGGATAACGATGATGGGATTATTTGGTGGCGTCATGGGGGCGTCATGGTAACGATCAACTATGGCTTGACGGCGTTGAAAAGGCTGCTCTCACTCCGGCAGAGCCGCGATTTCGATTTATACGGCTTGCACCAGCCCTCGGGAAGTCGGTAATCTTCGCCCGCACCGCGATTCGTGTATGGATTTCCCATGGATACCTTTGAATTCAACAAGATAGCCGGCGGCCTCCTCGCGACTCTGTTGGTGCTGTATTTCATCAATGTTATCGGCAATATCGCGGTCAGCCCGCACGACCTCGACGCTGTCGCGTATCCCGTTCCTGAAATGGAAGGCGCGGCGAAGGAGGCACCAGCCGCAGCCGAGGAAGAAGGACCTTCGCTGGCCGCTTTGCTGGCCGCTGCCGATGTCGACAAGGGTAGGAAAGCCGCGAAGAAATGCGCGACCTGTCATACCTTTGAGCAGGGCGGGAAGAACAAAGTGGGGCCGAATCTGTGGAACATCGTCGGCCGGGATATGGCAACGATGGGTGGCTTCTCTTATTCCTCAAAAATGACGGCTGCCGATGGAGCCTGGAGCTTCGCCAGCATCAGCGATTTTCTCACCAGTCCGAAGAAATTCATGCCGGGCAACAAGATGACGTTCCCCGGCCTCAAGAAGGCAACGGATCGCGCCAACGTGATCGCCTTCCTGCGCACCCTGAGCGATTCGCCACAGCCGCTTCCCAGCGAATAAGCTAATCTCAACGGCGTTCCCGATGTGCGGCACCGGAGAGTCCGGCCGCACGACGTCTTGATGCGGAGTCGCGGTGTCCGATCGCTGTCCTGATGCTTATGTGACGCTGGCCCACGAACTGGCCGATGCCGCCGGGGAGATCGTGGGCGGCTACTTCCGCCAACCCTACGACATTGTCACCAAGCCGGACGCCACGCCAGTCACCGAAGCCGACCGCGCCGCCGAACAGGCGATGCGCGCGATCCTGGAGGATCGGGAGCCCGATCACGGCATATTCGGCGAGGAGTTCGGCACCGTCCGCGCCGATGCCGAGTACGTCTGGTACCTCGATCCCATCGACGGGACCAAGGCATTCATCGCGGGGGTGCCCGTATTCGGCACCCTCATCGGCCTCGCCCGCAACGGCCGGCCGGTGTTCGGCGTGATCGACCAGGCCGTCAGCGGCGAACGTTGGTCGGGTGGCGCCGGCCATCCCGGCAAGCTCAATGAGGCAGCCGCGACCTGCCGGACCGGCGTGGACTTGTCAAACGCCGTGCTGTTTACCACTTCTCCTGATGCTTATGAGAACGGCGACCTCAATGCTTTCGACCGATTGCGCGACAAGGTTGGCTTCGTGCGCTATGGCACGGACTGCTATGCCTTCGGGCTCGTCGCCGCCGGACATGCGGATATCGCTATCGAATGTGGGGTCAGCGACTATGACTACTGTGCGCTGGTGCCGATCGTGGAAAGTGCGGGCGGCATGATGACGAACTGGGAGGGCGCGCCGGTGACACTGGGCACGGATACGCGCGTGATCGCCAGCGGCAGCGCGGAGCTGCACGGGGCGGCGATCGATTTACTGAGGGGATGAGACGATGAAAGCGCGCGCGATCTCGATCGTCTGTTCAGTGTCGGCGCTACTGATGTATGCGGCAGTGGCGATCGCCGAGACCCGTGTTTCGCACGGCAATTCACTTGTCGGCGAGCTAAAATACCCGCCCGATTTCAAGCATTTCGACTATGTCAATCCAGACGCACCCAAGGGTGGCGAGGTGCGCCTGTCGACCACTGGATCGTTCGACAGCCTGCATCCGTTCATCCTCAAGGGTGATGTCGCTGCCGGCATCGGACTGACCTTCGAAACTCTGATGACATCAGCGCGTGATGAGCCGTCGTCAGAATACGGGTTACTCGCGGAGAGCGTGGAGACCGCAGAGGATCTCTCTTGGGTCGCCTACACCCTTCGATCAGAAGCACGATGGCATGATGGAACTCCGGTCACGCCGGCCGATGTGATCTTCTCGTTCGACATTTTGAAGGCCCAAGGACACCCGCAATACCGAACGTATTACAAGAGTGTGGCCCAGGCAGAACAGAACGGCCCGCGCACGGTAAAGTTCACGTTCTCAGGTGGCCTCAATCGCGAATTGCCCAGCATCGTTGGCCAATTGCCGGTTTTACAGAAGGCATTCTTCGACAACAGGGAATTCGAGAAAACGACGTTGGAGCCGATTGTGGGTAGTGGACCGTACCGTGTGATCGACATCGACCCTGGACGTTCCATCACGTACGAACGCGTCAATGACTATTGGGGGGCCAACCTACCAGTGAATCGAGGTCATTATAATTTCGACCTCATCCGATATGACTATTACCGCGATCAGACCGTCGCCCTCGAAGCCTTCAAATCGAACGAATTCGACTTTCGCCAGGAGAATCGCGCGAATGTTTGGGCAACCGGCTATGACGCCCCGGCCGTCCGCAATGGCCTCATCATCAAGGAAGAGATTCCCCACTCCTTCCCGATGCCGTTGCAGGCTTTTACTCTTAATCTTCGCCGGGATCAGTTTCAGGATAGGCGGGTACGCGAGGCATTGTCCTATGCCTTCGATTTCGAGTGGACGAACAAAAATCTCTTCCACGGTCAGTACAAAAGATCGAAGAGCTTCTTCCCCAATACCGAACTGGCCTCGTCCGGCCTCCCGACGAAAGCCGAACTCCACTACCTTGAGCCGCTCCGGGGACAGATCCCGGATGAGGTATTTACCAAACCCTATGCCCCCCCTCGTACAGATGGATCAGGCAACGTCCGCGCGAATCTGAGAAAGGCCCAGCGCCTGCTGCGTGAGGCTGGGTGGCGGGTGCGTGACGGAAAGCTGGCGCATCAGGACTCTGGCCTGGCGATGTCATTCGAGATTCTGCTGGTCAGTCCAGCCTTCGAGCGAATCGTTTTGCCGTTCAAGAAGAACCTCGAGAAGTTGGGCGTCGACGTTCGTGTGAGGCTCGTCGACTCAGCTCAATACCAGAACAGAATCAACGAGTTCGATTTCGACGTCGCGGTCACCAATTTCGTTTCCACGTTGTCTCCTGGCAACGAACAACGCGAACTCTGGGGGTCGGCCAGTGCAGACCTTCTGGGTAGCCGCAACGTCATCGGCATTAAAAGCCAGGTCATCGATGGGTTGATCGAGGAAATCATCGCTGCAACCGATCGTGAGTCCCTCGTCGCCGCAACCCATGCGCTCGATCGCATCTTGCTGTGGAATCACTACGTCATCCCGAACTGGTACTCTGGTGTATTCCGGATCGCCCGCTGGGATCGGTTTTCGCGTCCGTCGGTTACGCCGAAATATGGCCTTGGACTTTTTACCTGGTGGATCGACCCCGAGAAGGATGCCGGGTTGAAGCAGCGGACGGCCGAGCAGGAAAAGTGACGACAGACATGCCGGGCCTGGCATCTGCTATCATTTCCACGTGAACGAATTGCCATTGATATCGAAGCTCTGCGGGGCGCTCACCGCGGTTCACATCGCGGTTTTGACGACCGTCGCCTGGGCAGAGCCCCGACACGGCATGTCTGCCTTCGGTGACCTGAAATATCCGTCCGATTTCCCGCACTTCGACTATGTAAATCCGAATGCGCCGAAGGGTGGCGCGTTTCGTCTCCACTCGATCGGGACGTTCGACAATCTCAATCCCTTCGTTCTGAAAGGAACGCGTCTAAGAGGCGATGCCGCCATCGCGCTCTCTGGGCTTCCGTACGACTCGCTCATGGTTCGGGCGCTCGACGAACCGGACGCTATGTATGGTCTTGTGGCGAACCGGGTGGAAATTGCACCCGACCGATCTTGGGTCGCCTTTACGATGCGACCTGAAGCGCGGTTCAACGATGGTTCGCCCCTGACCGCAGAAGATGTCGTGTTTTCTTACAAAATTTTGATCGCCAGAGGTGCGCCCCAATACCGCGTTATTTTGCGTGATGTTGAATCGGCGGTGGTGGAATCGACACACAAGGTTCGTTTCTCGTTCACCAAAGATGCAGCCAAACGCGACCTCCCCCTGACGGTCGCCGGGATACCTATATTTTCAAAGGCCTACTATGCGACGCGTGATTTCAGCAAAACGACCCTCGAACCGCCACTCGGCAGCGGACCCTACCGTATCACCCGTGTCGATCAAGGCCGGTCGCTCGTTTACGAACGGGTGGATGACTATTGGGCGAAGGACCTGCCGGTCAACCGCGGGCGCTACAACTTCGAGACCATCCGCTTTGACTTCTACCGCGACCGCAACGTCGCCATGGAAGCCTTCAAGGCTGGTGAGTACGATTTCCGCCAGGAGTACACATCAAAGACGTGGGCGACAGCCTATGAATTTCCGGCAATAGAACAAGGGTTGGTGCAGCGCGTATCGCTTCCCGACGAGTCGCCGGCAAGCCGGCAGTATTTTGTTCTCAACCAACGCCGGGAGGTTTTCAAAGATTGGCGGGTCCGCGCCGCGTTAAACCACGCGTTTGATTTCGAGTGGACGAACAAAAACATCTTTTACGATCTCTATGCCCGGACCGAGAGCCTGTTCCAGAACACGCCGATGGCCGCGCGGGACCTTCCAACCCCCACCGAGGTGGCACTATTGGAACCCTTTCGAGACAGCTTGCGCGAAGAGATATTCACGCGAGTGTATGAACAGCCCAAAACAGACGGATCAGGCAACAATCGCCACAACTTGCGGATTGCCAAGAGACTCTTGCAGGAGGCCGGGTACACAGTCAAAGACGGAAAACTCACCACTCCGAAAGGCGAGCCGGTGACCGTGGAATACCTCACGTTCTCACCGGGATTCGAGCGAGTGGTGGCCCCCTTGATCAGCAATCTAAAGCGGCTGGGGATCGAAGCGACAATCCGTATTGTGGATACCGCACAATACACGAATCGGCTGCACGAATTTGACTTCGATCTAACGATGGCCGCATTTGGAACCGTCGCGACACCTGGACTTGGTGAGCGCGCCTTGTGGGGATCGGACGTGGCCAATAGCCCCGGGACCATTAACTACGCCGGCATCGCCGATCCGGTCGTCGACGCGCTGATCGAGAAAATCGGTAACGCACCGGATCGCCAATCTCTTGAGACGGCAGCCCGCGCGCTTGACCGCGTACTTCTGTGGAATCGCTACGTCATTCCGGCATGGTTCAATGACTCCAATAACATCGCCTACTGGGACAAATTCACCGGACCTGCCAAGGCAGCAAAATACGACCCGTATTTTGGCTACATCGATACGTGGTGGATAGATCCAGCCAAAGCCAAAGCACTTGAAACCCGCCGTGCGGCCGGCGAGTAGGACCCGCCGCCGTGCTCGCCTACATCATCCGCCGCGTGCTCCTCATGATCCCGACCTTGTTCGGCATCATGATCCTCAACTTCATCATCGTGCAGGCGGCGCCGGGTGGGCCGGTGGAGCAGCTCATCGCCCAGATCAGCGGCACAGCAGTCGACGCCACGGCGCGCCTCGGTGGCGCCGACCTTGGCGAGACGGGTCAAACACAGACGGCCCAAGCGGGCGATTCCTCGATCACCAGCAAATATCGCGGGGCGCGGGGCCTCGATCCTGACTTTATCAAGGAGCTCGAGGTACTGTACGGCTTCGACAAACCGGCGCATGAGCGCTTCTTCAAGATGATCGGCAATTATCTGCGCCTCGACTTCGGTGATTCGTTCTTCCGCGACCGCTCGGTCATCGACCTGGTCATCGACAAGATGCCGGTCTCGATCTCGCTCGGCATCTGGACCACGCTGCTGGTCTATTTCATCTCGATCCCGCTGGGCGTCGCCAAGGCGGTGCGCGACGGCACGCGTTTCGATATCTGGACCAGCGCCACCATCATCGTCGGCTATGCCATCCCGAACTTCCTCTTCGCCGTGCTGCTGGTGGTGTTGTTCGCGGGGGGCAGCTTCTGGGACGTCTTCCCCTTGCGCGGCCTGACGTCCGAGAACTGGTCAGAGATGGGCTGGCCGGACCGCATCGCCGATTACTTCTGGCATATCACCCTGCCGGTCGTCTCGATGGTCATCGGCGGCTTTGCCACGCTGACCATGCTGACCAAGAATTCGTTCATCGAGGAGATCAACAAGCAGTACGTGCTGACGGCCCGCGCCAAGGGGCTGACCGAACGCCGAGTGCTGTACGGGCACGTGTTCCGCAATGCCATGCTGATCGTGGTCGCCGGATTCCCGTCGGCCTTTGTCGGCATCCTGTTCACCGGCAATCTGCTGATCGAGATCATCTTCTCGCTCGACGGTCTTGGCCTGCTGGGATTCGAGGCGGTGATCAACCGCGACTATCCGGTGATGTTCGGCACCCTTTTTGTGTTCACCCTGCTCGGCTTGTTCCTCAACCTGCTGGGCGATCTCATGTACGTGGTGATCGATCCGAGGATCGACTTCGAACGGCGGGACGTCAGTTGATGCGCCCGCGCCTGCCCGGCCAACAGAAGTTCCTCGGCCTGCGTATCACGCCGCTGACCCGCCGGCGCCTGCAGAACTTTCGCGCCAACAAACGCGGGTACTGGGCGTTCTGGATCTTCGCGGTCCTGTTCGTCTTGAGCCTGTTCGCCGAATTCATCGCCAACGACAAACCGATCATGGTGTCCTACCGCGGTGAGCTGCTGATGCCCGTCTTCGCCGCCTATCCGGAAACGAAGTTCGGCGGGGATTTCGAGACCGAAGCGGATTACCGCGACCCGTTTGTCGCCGAACTCATCGAGGCGGAAGGCTGGATCGCCTGGCCACCGATCCGCTACAGCTACAACACCATCAATTATGCCCTTCCGGTGCCGGCGCCGGCGCCGCCCTCCGCCGAGAACCTGCTCGGCACGGACGATCAGGGCCGCGATGTCGTCGCCCGCGTGATCTATGGGTTCCGCATCTCCGTTGAATTCGGGCTCGTGCTGACCATCTTCAGCTCTATCGTCGGTGTCGCGGCCGGCGCCGTGCAGGGTTATTTCGGCGGCTGGCTCGACCTGATCTTCCAGCGCTTCATGGAGATCTGGGGCGGCATGCCGGTGCTGTTCCTGCTGATCATTCTGGCCTCGATCATCGAACCGGGATTCTGGTCACTGCTGACGCTGATGCTGCTGTTCAGCTGGATGGCGCTGGTCGGCGTAGTGCGTGCCGAGTTCCTGCGCGCCCGGAATTTCGAGTACGTGCAGGCGGCCCGCGCGCTGGGAGTCGACAACATCACCATCATGTTCAAGCACTTGCTGCCCAACGCCATGGTGGCGACCGTCACATTCCTGCCCTTCATCCTCAACGGCTCGATCACGACCCTGACCTCGCTCGATTTCCTGGGCTTCGGTTTGCCGCCGGGCTCGCCGTCCCTTGGGGAGCTGCTGGCCCAGGGCAAGGCCAACCTGCAAGCGCCCTGGCTCGGCATCTCGGGGTTTGTGGTCATCGCCTTCACGTTGACCCTGCTGGTGTTCGTGGGCGAGGCCATTCGCGACGCCTTCGATCCAAGAAAGACGATCGGATGAACGGAGAGACAACCGAAACAGCGCCGCACTTCCTGGAGGTCGAAGACCTCTCCGTCACATTCAAGGTGGAAGACCAGGAGATCCCCGCCGTTCGTCATATCTCGTTCCATATCGACCGGGGCGAGACGCTGGCATTGGTGGGGGAATCCGGCTCGGGCAAATCAGTGACCGCGCTCTCGGTGCTGCAGCTCCTGCCTTACCCGAAAGCCTCCCACCCCAACGGCTCAATCAAGGTCGAAGGCGAGGAGGTCGTCGGCGCGGCGGAGCCGGTGTTGCGTAGCATCCGGGGCAACCGGATCTCAATGATCTTTCAGGAGCCGACGACGTCACTCAATCCACTGCAGTCGATCGAGCGTCAGATCAACGAAATCCTGTTCGTCCATCGCGGCATGGACCCCGTAACGGCGCGGGCCCGGACCCTGGAACTCCTGCAGCTCGTCGGTTTGCAGAACGCCGAACAGCGACTCGGTGCCTATCCGCACCAGCTTTCCGGCGGCCAGCGCCAGCGCGTGATGATTGCCATGGCACTTGCCAACGAACCTGACCTGCTGATCGCGGACGAGCCGACGACGGCCCTCGACGTGACGGTACAGGCACAAGTCCTGGCCCTGCTGCGAAGCCTGCAGGCGCGGCTCGGCATGGCGATCCTGCTGATCACGCACGATCTCGGTATCGTGAGGCACATGGCCGACCGAATCTGCGTGATGTCCGAGGGGGAATTGGTGGAGCGCGGGGAAACCAACTCGGTGATTACCAATCCCCAGCACGACTACACGCGCATGCTGCTGGCGGCCGAGC
>Ga0315339_1002417_pt1 | contig 14242 bp, 5 predicted proteins | sample ASW17metaG_FD_204514 | JGI IMG/M metagenome (GOLD analysis project Ga0315339, IMG submission 204514) | Ammonia-oxidizing marine archaeal communities from Pacific Ocean, United States - ASW #17 | ecosystem: Environmental > Aquatic > Marine > Oceanic | place: USA: California | collected 2016-12-05
TCGGCGATAAAGTTCACCGGCCCATCGTCCACTTCAACTTGCTCTTCCTCGTCCTCGAGGAAATGTAGATAACCACTATAGGTCCCATTATTTTCTACTACACTTCGATATAAGGCGCGCGCTTCGTCCTCGCGCCCCTGCTTATAGCGGATAATGGCCATGTTCATGCCAATGCCCGGGTGGCCCTTGAGCAATGCATTGGCTCTTTCTAAACTAGCGTAGGCTTCATCGAGACGCCCCTTGTGCGCCATTATGACGGCCCGGGCATTATGAGCGTGTCCCAGCTCAGGATCAGCGGATAGTGCTTTTTCGAGTTCTGTCAACGCCCTGTCGTATTTCTCCTGCTGCATATACGATACCGCAACCGTATAGTTCTCTTCGGCCGCCCCTACTACGTCGGCTATAAAATCCAGTAACCCATCATAGGCCGGATCCTCGGCCCGCAGTTGCGCATAGGTCGCCTGAGCCCGTTGAACATCTCCCTGCAAATGGTAGATCAGGGAAATATTTAGCCGAAAGCCGCCTTGCGCTGGATCGACAAAGGCGGCCTGCTCAAACTGATCCAGCGCCTGATCGAGTTTGCCCTGATGCGTGAGCACTACGCCCTTAGCATTCAGCGCATCGGCATAACGCCCATCGGCAGCAAGCGCTTCCTCAAACTGGGCCAGCGCCATGTCGTAACGTTTTAGCCGCAGATAGTTTACGCCGACCTTGTATGATTCAGCAGCGTCTCCTACCGTCGCGAGGAAATCGAACAACTCTAAATAAGACTCGTCTATTGCCACGACCTCCTCGAACAACTCATCCGCCTTTTCTCGTTCACCTTTCAGATAATAGGCCAATGCGATGTTCATACGTATGCCGATCTCGTCCGATAACGCCAAGGCTCGCTCGAATAACGCAAGAGCCTCATCGTGCTGTCCCTGGTGAGCAAAGACAACACCACGGGCGTTCAACGCATCAAAATGCCTCGAATCCATCGACAGCACCTTGTCAAACATCTGCGCGGCTTTTTCCAAATGGCCAATGCGCAAGTAGGCAGCACCGGCATCGTATGACCCGTCGGGCGAACCCAGCGAAACGGCCGAGCCCATAGCGATCTGATCTATACGCTTGTCGAAGAAATCAAGGTCAAGAGATAACAGACTATCAAAAAGGGCATTCGCCGGCACCGTAATGTTAACGGGAGGAATTGAGGCAGGCTTATAGGTCTGAAGCCATTTTTGTACGTATACCTCGTCGATTAATTTCTTCGGTTTTAATCGGTGATATTCAGCCGCGCCATTGCGCCAGGCATCAGCGAACGTAAAGCCATACATAGTCGCTTCAACCGGAATCCAGATCCGCCCCTGCCATTTTACATACTCGTTGGCGCTGAGAAAATGGTCCTCGGCCTTGGCCGGCTTAATTCCACTGTCGAACATCATGTAGATGTGGCCATAACCTGGGTCGTTGGCCTCGAGAAATGCGGTATCTATACTGAGATTTTCCAATAGTGACGCATAAAGCACGGTCAGGTCGTCGCAGTCCCCGATTTTTGTCTCAACGCCCTCTGCTTTGTATAGCAGTTCGGCCGGATATTGCACCGTATCGAATACCGTCTTGTCATCGGCAACACTGGCAAACGGTGTTTTCTGATCCGCCTGATAGCGGATGCGGTATCCACCCATTGCGTCAAACAACAGGACGGCCTTGCCCATATTTGAACGATTGAACTTAGCCGAGAGCATGTCCATCTTGCTTTGTACCAACCCCCGGGCCATACCCGCAACACTAAGATCGGCCGGCGTAACGAACGCCGCAGCCATCCCGGGAATATTCCAGCTTAGCTTACCCTTGCCTGCCAGATAGACTCGCTCGAGTTTCTTTTCGGTAATTTGTTCCTTCTTACCAAGCGTATAACTCACGGCCACAGTCGGTGTTACAAAGTTGTCAAAATATGACTCTGGCTGATCAAATAATCCTTGATCAAAAGTGCATTTCAAGGTGTATTTCTGCTTACTTTGCGGGGGCAGCACGATATTTTCTTGATGGGCGGTAACCATCGCATTTGGGATCATCACGCTGACGCTAGCCTCAATTTCCTCAATCGACGAATTAACTATTACCACATCGAGAAAATCGTTTTCTTCGTAATGCTTATAGAGTGAGCGGAAGATCGGATTGGGACGGATCGTCGCATCTTTAATCGAGACAACGCGCGGGTTGTAAGCTAATAAGAGCGACGTATAGTGAGTCGGCGACAGCAGCGGATGATGCTCGTAAGCATAATCGAGTGTAGCGAAACGGTACTTTAGGCCAAAGCCAAATGTTGAGGTGGTCGCCCCACTGAAATCCTCAAGCGAATGGCGCTCGGTCCGTCCCCCTGCACGAAGGGCCAACCCGCCGTTGACCCAGTATTCTGCGCCTAATCGCCACGCATCGTCACGCTGCGCCGACAGTGTCAAACCATCCAGTGGCTTGACGCCGACCCCCATACTATAGCGCTGTCCGAACGCTTTCTCGGCCACGCCGTTACCGTGTTTGATATTGGTACCACCGTAGTCGAGCACGGCTAACCCTACCCGGATACGACCGGGCAGCGGCACCAACACACCAAGGTCGAAGCCCCACCCCGTCGCGTTGGTAAGATTTCCACCATCCAGATCTACGCGTAGTGATCGATATTTACCGCTGACGCCGATCGCCGTATTACCCAGCAACGGTTTGAGCCACGTTACATTGTTTCGATAAGACCACGCGGCATTGATCCGATTGTTGGACAACCCGAGTTCGACATCCTCGTAACCCAGCCTACTCCAATCTACCCCAAAAGCGTGGTTGTCACCTATCGGTAGCGAATATCCGAAATAGCCCTGATGCAGTAGACCATACCGATTGCCTTGCGACATACCAATCTCCTGTCGCTGCAACGAAGCCAAGCCCGCCGGGTTCCAATACACGGCACTAATATCAGCCGCCAGAGCGGTATACGCCCCTCCCATACCTATCGCACGTCCACCCACCGGCAGTTGCGTCGCCGCACTAACCGACTGGACACTGCACCAGGCCACAGCTGACAGCATTACGAATCGAATGTTGGACCACCGGAGCCAACCTTTTGACTTTGGTCTCGGCATCTACTATGGCTCCGTTATGGTTATCAGCCCATCGCTCGCGGTCAGGCCTTCGCGCGAGACCACTTGGCCAGTGGCCGGAAAGAAGACCTCGAGTCGATAGGTTTGTTCAGGATCAACACCGAGACTAACGCCTGCCAGATCCGCTACATGACGACGACCAAAGATCGCTCCCGCCCCATCGTAGAGCGTCATGCGGGCGCCGAGGCCACTGGCATTACTGCCACCTAAAGCCCCGCCCCGCCCGCGGACCTGTACCGAGAGAAAACGCTCACCCGGTGTCTGATTCTGAAAAAGACCGTTTGGAAGTTCGGTATAGGTGCGTCCATCCGTGGCGTAGATGTCTGGTGCTCCATCACCATCATAGTCAGCGATAGCCACATCCGTACGGAAAGAAACCGTCTGTGCTTGCAGAATACCGGCCTCAGAAGTGGCATTACGAAAATTTCCGTCAATAGTAGCCAGATACACGACATCAGTCTGAGGACGTCGATCGCCGCCATTTGCCAAGAAGAGATCCAGTTGTCCATCACCGTCGAGATCTGACCATGCGACATCAGCGGTAAACCAACCGACCTCGTCTGTGCGCACACCTGCCTGAGCGGAAACATCAACAAAGCTTTCCCCGGCATCGTTGCGATAGAGCGCATTGGCTCCGACATTCCCAACATAGAGATCACCGTCACCATCTCTATCGTAATCGCCCCAAGCCGCCGCTTGGCCGATCTCGTCGTTAGCAACGCCGAGCAGACCAGCGACTTCACTGAAGGCACCCGAGCTACTCAAATCATTGCGATAGAGTCGGTTTTCCTGATCGCGATTTACGAGGTATAAATCTAGATCACCATCGTTGTCATAGTCGAACCAAGAGACATCGATTGCGTCGCGACCATCGGAAATGCCGACATCACTCACACGGGCAAACGTACCATCGCCTCGATTTGTATAGAAATCGTTGGCAAAGTAATACTTGCCAAGATAGATATCGAGAAACCCATCGTTATCGTAATCACCCCAGGCCAACGAAACTACCGAACCTTGCCTTTCGAGATCGGTCAGTCCCTGACTACGCCCGACCTCGGTAAACGTACCAGCGCTCGTATTTTTAAAGAGGCGATCCTGCTCATAGAAATCGGCAACATATAAATCGACAGCACCATCGTTGTCATAATCGGCAAAAGCAGCCGCTGAGCTATTGCCACGGACGGCCACTCCAGCTTCCATCGCACGATCGGAAAATAGATTGTCGCCTTCGTTGTGAAAAAGCGAGTTCACCGGGCTCGATGTGGCGGTTCCCCAGTTGGTGACATAGAGGTCTAACAGGCCATCACCATCGTAATCACCCCAGCTGCACCCCGTGCTATATAGCCCAAGCACCCCGGTTGAGGAGGCTTCGGTCCGGTCCGTGAACAGCTGTGCCGATACGGGGATTGAGGTCGCACCACAAAAGACCGGCACCGCCCAGTGGAGTAGCCACCGCAAACGTCCCATCATCAGGCTGATCATCGAATAACCGCCACAATCTTATCGAGCCGTTGATCGCCGGCCTGTACGCTAATAATATAGGGCCCACTAGGAACAACCATACCCTCGTAGTCCCGCCCGTCCCATGGTATCGCTGAGCGCCCCGACAGCATCGGTTGGTCTCTCGCCACGAACCGGACTACGCGGCCAGCTGCATTGAAAACGCGTATGCTTATCTCGGCCGCAGCGCTTAGTTTGAAAGAGATGTCAATGTGGTCGCGTAGTGTGCCCGTGGCCGGCCCAAATGCCCGAGGTTGGCAATCGAGATATTCTAGTATCGATTTGGCCTCGCTCACCGCAATATCCTCAAAGGCCGCATAACGTCCCAACTGGTCAATCACGGTGCGAATGGTTTTCGTTTTACTGTCCTCGATACCACCAACACGCACCCATAAACCATCAGAGTATTGGAATATAGCACCCGGCAGTCGGTCAATAATCTGACTGTCCGGAGGTAGGTAGTGCAAGGTCAGCGTGGCCGGTTTGCTGAGTATCTTGGCTCCCGATTCAATTTCGTAAATCGGAGTCAATTGCAGCGGTTCGATTTGCGCAATGGGCTTACCTGCACCCGGTATCTCGATACGGCGAATAGCTACCTGATTCGACCCCGCTGGCAGTGCATTCGGCGGAAAATACACAACCACCGAATTCTCACCGTTGCGGATGGTCCCACCCATACGGCTATCGGCTAGCAGTGCCGCGGTACGGAAACTCCAGCCGACACCCGACTCAGCCAGATCACCCAAAACCTCTCTGGCTACATCGACGCGATAGTGCGAAAACGGCCGCAGGCCACCTACTGGTGCAAATGAGATAATCTTGCCGGTTTCGTCTGCTCCAAAACCGGTAATCCCAATTATTTCAGTCGGGGCGTCAGCAGTATCAAGAGCTCGAACCGTGATGCTGAAGTCATTCGCATCCTGCTGTGCTACTGGTTCGGTGAACCTTATCTGGATCGTGGGATCGGCAACCGAAACCCCATCAGCATCGACGCCGGGGACTTGCGCCGCCACCGCAGGCGTTCTCGTTACGAAAGACCACGTCGAATCCTGCAAGCCAAGGAACTGGGCTAACGGCCCACTAGTGCGCGCACTTACTCCTCCGCGGTAAGACGAACCAGACACTAAATCAACCGCCGGGAAACTAACGCGATAAGCCACCGGGTCGTAGCTAAACTCTTCAAGCGGAAGGGGCAACAGGCGGCCAAGGTGACTGATGCTAAATTGGTCATTGTTGATCAATCGTTCAGACACTGGCCCCGAAAACGAAACGACCAACCGCGTGCGACCTGCGGCAATCGGCGAACCCGGCTCCGGCGTCAGTGCAACAACTCGCGGGACACGAGTTGCAAAACCCCAAGTATAGGATAAGGCATCTGTTTGCAGGGGCCCACCAACCTGGGAAAGGATCCTTACTTGATAGTCTGTGCCAGGTTGCAGCGCCGCTGGTATCTGGAACGAGACCGCGCCCGTCTCCAGGTCATAAGCAGGCGTCGAAATTTCAATGGGTAGTGTGCCGGCAAAAAGTTGTACCCCCCCGTTTTGCAGCAGAACACTCTGATCGATTGGGGCATCAAACACCACCTCAATTTCCAAACTCAAATCGGTGATGGCGGTGTCACCAGGAGCCGGCGTGCGTTGCAATATCTGAGGTATCGTCGTCGCGAAACTGACCTCATTATCCAGGCCAGGGCCCAATGGGCCCGAGATAGCAGCCGCCATGCGCACTGAGTAGCGACTACCAACCTTCCATCCTGCCAACGGCGCCATAGCGTAGCTGTTATCGCCACGGGCAATTGGATCGCCGGGTCGCACTTGCACCGCAGTACCCTGATGCATCAGGATAAAATTATCTGCCGTCAATCGATCGGCATCAATCGGAGCACTGAAGTGCGCGCTGAATTCCTGCAAATCCGCCCCGACATCTACAACACCATCTGCTGGTATTGAACTGAGCAACCCAGGCACCGCCGTACTAAATTCCCAACTATAATCACTACGGCGACCGGTCCCCCCAACCACTGAGGCGACGCGAACCTCGTAACGAGTGCCCGCGCGCAGGCCCGTTCCAGGTATCATGCGCAGCCTACGCAGTTCCCGGTCGAACTCGATCTCTGACACATCAACCGGAACCCCGCCCGCCAACAACTGCACATTGTCAGCCAACAGCAATGCGTCGATATCCACCGGGCTATCGAATGTGGCTTCAATGGGGTCATCGCCAGCGGTTACATTTACGCTACCTGCAAACGGCAAGGTAGACGCAATCTTGGGAATCGGCGTGACGAATTCCCAGGTAAAATCGCCTTCGGACAGAACCCGTTTTGGACCACCTAATTTACCCGACAAACGCACCTGATAACGGGCGCCGGGCACCAACCCGTCAACAATTTCAAACGCCAGCGTATTACTCTGTGTATCAAAATCTAATCCCGTAATCGGTTGCGCAGCACCATCGCGGAATATTTGCACCACCTCTTCGTTCAACTGATTCGTATCGATCGCAAGGTCGAATACCGCTTTGATGACATAATCGGTCGCTTGCGAATCCATCGCCGGAATTCGATCCACCAGTTGCGGTATAGCGGTGCTGAACTCCCAGATAAAATCACCCCCAGCCTCAGTGCGCATTGGACCGGCCAATGCGGCAGCAAGCGTTATCCGGTAGCTCGACCCAGGTCGAGCTCCACCAATGAGCGCAAAACTGAGCATATTGGTGCTCGCATCATACAGAGGTGATCCATCAAGAGCTACAGCTTCGTCCTCCCGTTGCACCTGCACCGCCTCAGCATTTTGCTCCAGCAGTACCGTGCCGTCTATTGGTGCAGAAAAACCTGCTACAATTCGACCAATCTTTTCTGCAACGAGCACTGAATCCGCCACCGGCGAACGAGATACGATAGTGGGCACGACCGTAGTGAATGACCAATTGGTTGCGTCACTCGACCGATTGCCTGCCCAGTCTCGCAAGCTTGAGGATACTTCTACCGTATATCGGGACCCAGGCTTCAGATCTTCTGGCGTCAGCATCCGCACTACTGTTTCCGACTCGTCTATAATAGGCTCCGTCAGTAATTCAACAGCTGCGCTGCCTCGCCGCAGGTTAAAATTCCCAGAATTTACGCTGGATACATCCAAAGGCTCCGAGAAAGTAATCTCTATTGCGCGAGATTCGAGCATTACATTGGCGGCACCGGCTGGCGGATTGGTAGCAAGTATACGCGGCAGCTCGGAATCGATGTGAAATAGCCTATCGGTTTGCACCTCATCCATCGGATTGCCCTTGGCATCAATCGCCCCGGAAATATTTAACACGACCGGCCCCGAAGGGAATTCTTCGCCGATGATCAGTTGTGAGCTCCACGTGCGACCATTCCATTGCAACGGGGTAAGGGCTATGGTGGTATCCGCTATTTCAACCAATACTTCGAGCGCCACATCGGCGGACACTGTAGTGTGTTTATCCACCAGTTCGAGCACCACCGCTACCGTTTGGCCGACGCCCACCGTGTCACTCCGACTGACCAGTATCGACGAGACTTCGGGTTTTTCCGTATCGATAGTGAAAGATCTATCCAGCGACCACCTCGAGCGAGTATATCCATCGTCAAGTGTTTGCACCGACCAGTAATAATCGCCGCTATCAAGACCCTTTAAATTATACGACAGGCGATGGCCGAGGTGCCCTCCAAGCCAACGAGATGCGCCACTGACGACATCCCCCGCACCTGGCTCGGTGCCCACTCTCACATTATAGCTCATACTCGACGGACTATCTTCTCCGTCGTCTTCTCCTGCAAACCACGCCAATAGCACACTGTCGCCACTATCGACTTGCGAACTAATCATTGGCGACTGCGGTGCAATGTTGGAGTTATACAGACCGGTCAAGTTGTCATTGACTACAGTGCGCGGAATCGCCGTCACCCCCCCCTCGCTGCCGGCGGATACTAGATCCAGATCGCCGTCGCCGTCGATGTCGACCAGCGCGCTGCAACTGAAGTCCAAAAAACGAACTACAGTCGAGTCTACTGGCTCGAGTTCAAAGGGTCCCGCGGCCTCGCTGCGGCCTATAGTATTCTCATACAAGCGCAGTATCGGTTTATTGCCATCATTGCCTACGATCACCAGATCTGCATCACGATCATTGTCGAAATCGCCCCACGCCAGATCACCGCCGCGAATACCCGGTAACTGCAGATCCTCGATTGGCGCAAATACGCCGACACCAGAATTTTGTAAGATGTCCGTCTTAAGTTGACCGCCTGCGGCGATACCTGCAACGGCTAGATCTAGATCGCCGTCACCGTCGAAATCGGCCCAACTGAGATCACTCGATTCTAGTCCGGTCAAACTCACATTCACTTCCGTGAGTTGGCCCTCATCGTTCTGATATTGAGTAAATAGGCTAGTCGCATCCTCCGCCGCTCCAATGGCCATAATATCCAGATCGCCATCACCATCTACGTCTCCCCACAGCAGTTCACCATTAGCTAAGCCGCGCAAAGAATCGACCTGGACCAAGTTACCCTCGCCATCGTTGGCAAATATCCCGGATCGATAGATGCGCCTACTGTCCTGTCCCATCAGCGCCAAGTCGAGATCACCGTCGTTGTCAAGGTCGCCCCAATCGGCGGAACTAAAAGAGACGGCCGGTAATTCAAAGGCCAGCTTCAGCCCCATCTCGTCCCTGCGATACAGTATTGTAGATGGATTGGCATAGGCATCTTCACCCGTCAGCAATAGGTCGAGGTCACCGTCGTTGTCGTAATCAGCCAGCGCCGCATCTCCGTTTGTAAAACCGGCTAAATTTTCATTGGAAACCATATCGAGACGCAATATACCGGAGTCATTTAAATACATCAGACTCTGCGCCTGCCCACCGCGATCCAAGCCGATAAGACTCAGATCAAGGTCGCCATCTCCATCACAGTCGCCCCAATCCATCGCCGCTTCTTTTAACGCTCGGATGCTTTGCTTGGATGACACGAAACGCCGTACGTTGAGAATCTGTTCTTGTGACCACTCAGAGGCTGAACCCGTAGCATCGAGTGTCTGCACACTCCAGTAATACGTATCGATGGCAAGTGAGCGAAAAAGCGTCTTAGTGGTCTTATAGCCGGCATTGCTCGTTCCCACAGCCGTTGCGCCCGAATAGATGTCGTTACCGCCCGGCGCTGTGCCCACACGCAAATTGTAAGCCATTTGGGCATCTTCAGCATCCGTCCCAGCTCCCCATCGGAAGGTCGCATAATCGCTTGTAACTTCTGGACGATAAAGCACCTGGGGCGGCAGCGGTTGTTCATTCGGGTTGAAATTCCCTTTATTCTCGTAAAGTATAGTCCGGCGAATACCTGCTTCGTCAACGCCGCAGACCAGCAGGTCCGCTAACCCGTCCTGATTATAATCGGCCCAACCGGCACTACCACCCGCCAGCCCCTGCAACTGCGTCTCGACCGGCTGCCTGCTGAGAGACTGCCCCTCGTTCACTAAAACAAAGGCATGGTATTGCGACAGGAAATTTCTGCCTGTAGCTACTAGATCTTGGTCGCCATCGTTGTCATAATCGAGAAACGCTAGGTCGCCGGCCACCCGCCCACTGGCTGGCAACTTGAAGTTGCTGTCCAGAGATAGCTCTCCAGCGGGTCGATTACGATACAACGCAAGTTCCGGTTCAGAGTCCCACCGCCGACCCGACACCGCTAGATCGACAGCACCATCGCCATCGTAGTCGCCCCAAGCCAACCCCCCGCGTCTAACACCTGCCTGGGTCTCTTCTATCGGATCGGATACAGTGCGGTCGAGTTCCAACATACCCAATGGCTGATTCCTGTAAAACCTAGTTTCCGGCACAATACCACCACCAGCATAACTCACGTTATCGCCAGAAATAGTCAGATCCGGATCGCCGTCATTGTCGTAGTCGGCCCAGGCCAGATCCCCGTTGTGGACTCCGAGTACTATATCACTTATGGAATCGTCAATAGCCAGTACGCCGTCGGCATTGCGATAAAATGTAGTTTGCGAGTTGCCTGCGCTGTTCATACCGGACACCATTAGGTCTAAGTCTCCGTCCCCATCGCTGTCGGCCCAAGCGAGTGCAGCATATCGCACGCCTTGCAATCCGCCTTGCGCTGGGTCAACACGCATACTGCGCTGCAATACACCTTCTGTGTTACTATAAAGCACCAGGCTCTGCAGGTCATTAGCTCCCCATCCTGCGATCGCCAAATCGGGAAAACCATCCGAGTTGTAATCTCCCCACTGAACATCACCCCGATAAACGCCAGCCAATTCGGAATCCTCCGAAGGATCTTCGATCAGCGTTCCGTTCCTGTTTTCGTAGAGCCGAGCGATTCGGGTAGGCCCGCTGACACCAAGTGTTTCCCCGATCAACAGTAGGTCGGGATCCCCGTCTTGATCGTAATCACCCCAGGCAGTTTGCCCGGCTAAAAGCCCCGGCAGTTCCTGGCCCGCGTCATGCAACGACGTCTGCCCACGAACGTCTGTAACCGCCAATAGCAAGCATAGAAGGAACAAAGCAGACCTCACGTTGAAACCCCCCGGAACGAGATATAGGTGGCTACAACGTCAAGACATAATCTATCCGTGACATAGGACATAGTTGGCATACATTTCGGTTGCAACGAATTGATCAATTGTTACCCACAAACAGTGGACACACTCAAGTCGGCGATGGGGTGATTGCTATTAAATGTGACAACGATCACAGCGAGTATACGGTAGTTACATTAAGATAGGAGGTATCCTTGCCGCAAAAGGCCAGTGTCCTATCAGTGTATCGGCAGCAGCGGTCAATCCATTGAGCTTCCGCTTATTGGCTCTCAGCCGCTACACAGCTCGCACTGCGAGCAGAGTTAAATCACGATTCTCGCAAGAAGATTCTTCTGCCAACTCGCGGTTTTACTCTAAAACCAATGGTCGATGCCTGGATTCGTCGGAGTCCATAAAGCGGCCATTCCAACGACCTCTAAGGAAAGGGTGACAATCTCGTTAGCTATACCAAAAAAAACCTACAAGAAGCAATCCATCTTTCTTTTATCCACACAGCCAAATATAACGCTAAATTTCAATCAAAACGTATTCAAAATAGACAATAATGAAAGGTAAAAACGCTCGCACATTGCAATATGCCCCACAAATATTGTAATAACAACACTATTAGACATGTCGCGCTATGAGAGAAAAATGGTAATTAAACCGCAGAAAAACAGCGACTTGCAAACTTGGCAGATTAAAGCTCTGCAAATACCATAATTTTCAGTATTATTATTATATGCCAATATTGCGGGCATTCCCCCTAAGTAATTTATAAACAATGACTTGTATGATAAAGTATTAAAAACATGTAACCTATTGATAAGTGAGCACTTACGAATTACTACATCATGCAAATTCACTCAAAATAAAAAAAGTGCCCACAGTATTCATATATGCCTTTTTAGTAATAGTGTATTCTTAATGGATAAATTTTATATTTTCGTTTGTAATGCCGATATATTAAACCTGTCGGCTATAAACAATTTAGAGGAACTATAACGGCGAGTGGGAACACAAGTGTTTTCAGTAGACAGCACCTGGCACCGCACCTGTTGCTTTGGTATCCCGCAAAAGGATCACGAAGATCACCGCCACCATTTTTTCGCCGTTTTTTTCCGAGGATTCGAGGCAACTGTGCTTCCTACAGCCGCCAATATAGCAAATCATAGGCTCCGAACTCAAAGGATGGCACGCCGGTTTTGCCAACTGCTCATAGCTCCATCATGTTCGCACACCCCATCCCGTGCAATAGCAATCCGTACCGCTTTTGCACTTCGGAATATCGGTTTCACGCTCATCGTCATGCTATCGGTGGCCTCTTTTGCTACGGCGTCCGATTGGTCCGCTGTTATTAGAGTAACTGACCAGAACGGGCAAGTCGCAGATCTCGAATTTGGAGTCGATGCTCTGGCATCGGACGGTATCGACGTCACACTAGGCGAAATCGAACGCCCACCTCCGCCGCCAAGTAGCATTTTCTACGTGGCGTGGACTGCACCTACACTAGGAAATGGGGTTCTCCGTGATCTCCGCGCTATTCCGACAGAAGTTGACACACTCGTATTCCATCTCGCCATTCAACGAACTGGCCCGGTGAGCCTTCAATGGAATTCCGAACTATTAGCAATCGAATTGCAGGTCGCCGAGATAACCGACAGCTATGGGGGCAATCTTCTCCGTCTCGACATGCTCAAGCAAGACAATGTCACGATCGATAATTCTCGTGTACGCGAATTGAGATTAGCCTGTGTCGTTCGTAGAATCGAGATTCCAACGGTTGTTAGCGAAACCACCGATCGATGCCATGTAGGTTGTCCTGCAGTGATTTGCACTGCCACTACAATGGCGCTGTATCCCAACCCAGGCAATAGCAGTGCTGTAGTCTCAGTGTATGCCCCGACGGACGATGTCTATGATATCGATGTGTTCAATGCCGCAGGTCAGCGCATCCTTCAGCTAGCTAAAAAAGCAAGAATAATTGGACACTATTCGATCATTTGGAACGGTAGGGATGCCTACAATCGAACCGTCTCCTCGGGCGTATACTGGATCAGAATTCGCTCGGCACAAAGGCGCATAACTCAGTCATTGGTATTGCTACGTTGAGCGAACATTTCACCTCCCAAAGCACCGATGGCACATACCGTGTGACCACGGTAAAAGCGATCTTACGTGCAATAATTCTCTACATCTTGCTCGTTGGAGTACAGCCTTCTACCGGTCAGCCCAGCGCTGTCGATTGGTTAATTGATCTACACGTCGAAGACATCGTTAACGGTCTACCGGTTGCCGCGCGTGACCTGAGCTTCGGCGTATCCTCAGACGGCACCGATGGCATTGACCCAACACTGGGCGAAACCGAGCTCCCACCCTATCCGCCGGGTGGGCTTCATGTGATTTTTGTCAGTGATCTAACGGGCAATGGCTTGAGTTCCGATATCCGTTCAAATACGGATAGCGTATTGACATTCAACATTCAGATACGGCACAATTCTAATACTGAAACCATCAAAATCACGTGGGATAACGTACCCTTGGCTGCCATAGCCAGCGCCGCCTGGCTCGATGACCCGATCAACGGGTCAATAGGGGTAGTCAACATGCTGACTACGGACAATATATCGCTGCCAACATGGGCGAGTGACGTGCGAATCGTAGTGCATTTGTCAGCGACAGGATCCGGCTACAATCCTGCAAAAGATCCTAACAGGGCGGAGTACAATCAACCCGGCGGCGACGGCTACAATCCTGCAAAAGATCCTAACGCGCCGGAGTATAATCAACTCGGCGGCGACGGCTACAATCCTGCGAAAGATCCTAACGCGCCGGAGTACAATCAACCCGGCGGTGACGGCTACAATCCTGCAAAAGATCCTAACAGGGCGGAGTACAATCAACCCGGCGGTGACGGCTACAATCCTGCAAAAGATCCTAACAGGGCGGAGTACAATCAACCCGGCGGCGACGGCTACAATCCTGCAAAAGATCCTAACAGGGCGGAATACAATCAACCCGGCGGTGACGGCTACAATCCTGCATAAG
>Ga0315339_1002418_pt1 | contig 14238 bp, 11 predicted proteins | sample ASW17metaG_FD_204514 | JGI IMG/M metagenome (GOLD analysis project Ga0315339, IMG submission 204514) | Ammonia-oxidizing marine archaeal communities from Pacific Ocean, United States - ASW #17 | ecosystem: Environmental > Aquatic > Marine > Oceanic | place: USA: California | collected 2016-12-05
CGTAGTGTTTCGTTGAAGGGCGAAGCGTAGTCGCGAAGCACCGAACGGTTGGCCTGAGTTTCACGGACGAGATAGGCCACGGTCAGCGAGACCCCGACACTGCTGCCGAAGTTTCGGGCCACGGCATAAAGGCCGGTGCCGACGTCGGTGTGCTGCCGCGGCAGCGTGGAGAATGTGATGATCGTCAATGGCACGAAGTAGAAGCCAATTCCAAATCCATGGACGAACACCGCCGTGTAGAACACCCAGCGATCGAATTCCGGCGTGAACAGCGACATTTGCCAATTCGCCCAAGCAAGGGCGAACACACCCACGACCATCAAGGGTGCGGGACGAAAGCGTCCCAGCAATCGACCGGCAATCATCGATCCGGTAGCGTTCCCGAGCGCCTGCGGCACCATGACCAAACCCGTCAGGAAGACCGGGTATCCGGCCAGAGACTGCAGATAGGGAGAAACCAGAGCCAGGAAGGCGAGCCAGTGGATACCGAGCATGAACATCAACACCATGCCGATGCAGAAATTTCGATCGACAAGGATGGCGCGGGCAATGAAGGGGCGAGATGAGTAGGCGGTGTGGACGACGAACAAATAGAGTGAAACGGCGACAAGCACCGACGCAGCAATGATCTCAGGCGCCGCGAACCAATCCATACGCTCGCCCCGGCTCAACAAGATCTGCAGCGAGACGAGACCGACCGAAAGGATCACATACCCCACCAGGCCGAAAGGGTAGACGTTGGGCCGTTGTGGCCGCGTTGGTCCATAAATGTAAATAATCGAAAAGGCTATAACGCCAAACGGAACGTTGATGTAGAAGGCCCAGCGCCAGCTATGGAATTCGGTCAGGTAACCGCCCAGTGCGGGTCCCAGCACGATTCCCACCATCACGCCGAGTGACCACCATCCCATTGCTTTGCCACGCTCACCGGATGGGAAAGCGTCGAAAACAAATGATTGCGAGATCGGCACGAGCGGCGATGCGAAGACGCCCTGGAAGAACCTGTACACCACCATCTCGCCCAGGCTATCGGCTGATCCTGTGAACACCGAGGCGATGCAAAAACCGACGGTTGTCACCAGGAACAAGCGCTTACGGCCCAGATGCTGGGTCAGTGTGCCCGCCAGCGGCGTAACGATGGCAACCCCGACGAGATAGGCAGCGAGAACCCAGGCGATCTCGTCCTGGGTTGCCGACAAGGATCCCTGAATCCGCGGCAAAGCGACCGTCGCCATCGTTGTGTCGAGGACCTGAAGATTGGCGCCGAGCACAACCCCAACAAAGATCAGAAGCCGAAATCTCATCGGCACAGCCTCTGTGTCGGATGAGACCGCTTGATTTGTGGTCGGTATATCAGTCATCGCGGTCGCCGAGGATTATCTTCGACCATAACCGGTTAATCCTGCTGGATCGTCCCACTCCGTTCGCGATATTATAAGAAGGTTGGCCGCCAGTTGACGAGCCGTGCGCGACCCCGATCGCCGCTTCACTCCTGCTCGGAAAGCACGTGCCGGGCGTAAAATCGGATCGCCGGCCCTCCACCGAAGAACGTCTCCTCATAAGTCGTCTTGGCATAGACCCGGCACATCTGGGACAGCACGGTATGGCCCTTCAGTCGCGTCCCGAAATGGGTAATCACCTCTTCGCCGGGCAACAGCACACGGGGCCAGGGCTTGTTGTCGTGGAGCATGGGCTCGAACAGCGAAATTCGCGGTGAATCGAACCAGCCCATCAATCCAACCTCCGAGACCGTCATACGAGTCGTACCGGAATTGACGACCGAGATACAAAATCCTAGATCCGTGATGTTTTACCGCTTGAGGTTCCTGAAGTCCTTGGGCTTCTCACCCAGCGCAATGGCCTGACGGTCAATCGCAGAGGCAACTTTGGCACGCACTTTATAGACGCACCTTATTGCGCATGATCAGACTAACAGGACTGAACACAGGACACCGTGATTCGCGCGCCACCGCACTCCGGTTCAAACGTTCGGTGATACTCATTGCCCTGGCCCGCCCACACTCACAAACTAAGCTCGTTTACTAGCTGATTACTTAAATGTCGGCGTATTGGCGAACCTCGGAGTGACCACCTGGATGCGTCACCGCACCTTTTTCCGCCGAACCAACCGTCTGTGCATACTTCCACAGCGTACCCGATTGGAAGTCACTGGTTCTGGCAGTCCACGCTTCGCGCCGCTTGGCCAATTCCTCATCGCTCAACTCAACACCGAGCGTGCCCTTGTCGGCATCCATATGGATTATGTCACCATTTTTCAATAACCCGATCGGGCCGCCGACTGCCGCTTCCGGGCCAACGTGGCCGACGCAAAATCCACGGGTCGCGCCGGAGAATCGGCCATCGGTGATGAGCGCAAGTTTTTCGCCCATGCCCTGACCGTAGATGGCAGCCGTGGTCGACAGCATCTCGCGCATGCCCGGGCCGCCACGCGGCCCTTCATAACGAATGACGATGACTTCGCCCTCTTCATATTGCTTCATTTGGACGGCCTCGAAAGCGTCCTCTTCACAATCGAAGACGCGCGCCGGACCCGAAAACTGCAGGCGTTCGAGACCAGCGACCTTCACAATGCCACCCTCGGGCGCAAGATTGCCGCGGAGGCCGACCACCCCACCCGTCGGGCTGAGCGGATTGGAGACGGGACGGATCACGTCCTGATCCTCGCGGAACTCAAAGTCCTTGAGATTCTCGGCGATGGTCCTGCCGGTCACGGTGAGGCAATCACCATGCAAGAACCCGCCGTCCAGGAGCGTCTTCATCAACACTGGCACGCCCCCGGCGTCATACATGTCTTTCGCCACATATTTACCGCCCGGCTTCAAGTCGGCGATGTACGGTGTCCGTCTGAAGATTTCGCAAACTTCGTGCAGGTCGAAATCGATCCCCGCCTCATTCGCGATAGCGGGCAAATGGAGGCCGGCATTCGTCGATCCGCCAGAGGCCGCGACCACCGTGGCAGCATTCTCCAATGCCGCCCGGGTCACGATATCGCGGGGTCGCACGTTGTTCGCCAGCAGCGTCATCACCGCCGCACCCGACGCTTCGGCAAGCGCATCACGGGATTCATAAGGCGCCGGTGCGCCAGCCGATAAGGGTAGCGCCAATCCCATTGCCTCGGAGACGCAGGCCATCGTATTCGCCGTGAACTGGCCACCGCATGAGCCAGCCGAAGGACAGGCCACACATTCGAGCTCGTGCAGATATGCATCGTCGATTTTACCGGCGCTGTGCATGCCGACCGCTTCAAAGACGTCCACCACGGTTACGTCGTTGTTGCGGAAGCGTCCCGGTAGAATGGTTCCGCCGTACATGAACACCGACGGCACATTGAGCCGCACCATGGCCATCATGAGACCTGGCAAGGACTTGTCGCACCCGGCCAGTCCGACCAGCGCATCGTAGGAATGACCGCGCATGGTGAGTTCGGTCGAATCGGCAATCACTTCACGGCTCACCAGAGAGGACTTCATGCCTTCGTGCCCCATGGCGATGCCATCGGTCACGGTAATCGTCGTGAATTCCCGCGGCGTACCACCGTTTGAAGCCACACCCTTCTTGGCAGCTTGAGCTTGCCGCGACAGTGAAATGTTGCAAGGCGCGGCTTCGTTCCATGTCGTCACCACTCCCACCAGGGGCTGATAAATCTCTGCCTCGCTGAGCCCCATCGCATAGAGATACGAGCGATGTGGAGCCCGCTCCGGCCCGACCGTGGAATGACGGCTGGGCAGCTTTGATTTATCGAAAGTCTTAACGTCCATCTCGCGATCTCCCCGGTCGCAATAAAGTCACCTCAGTCGCCGAAAACTGGTTCCGAGCGCGAAGCTGACCACCCTGGCCACGCCCGGCAAATTGACAATTTTTCGACGTTCCCGTCCCACAAGTAGGACGCCTAACGTTTCACGGGTGGGATCGAAAATCAATTCCCTAAATTGGCAGTCTGGATGATACGTTCCGGCCTGCCATAAATATCATTCCGTTCAGTCGTCGAGCTCGATCGTCGGTTCGATCTCCAGGACCATTTCCCGTGAAGCCAGTTTGGAAATTTGGATCAGCGTGGCCGAAGGCCGACCGACGTAGAGTTCCTTAATTGCGTCCCGCGCATCCTGGAACGCATCGATATCGGTGGTGTAGATCGTCAGGCGGACCATGCGGTCGATACTTGCGCCTGTCACCTCACAGATATCCTTGATATTCTGAACGATCTGCTCCGCCTGCGTGCGCATGTCGCCTGGTCCGGAAACCGAACCATCGGGCAGGCGGGCAGTGATGCCTGAAATATGCAGTAGCTTGCCAGTCGAAATATTGGCCGGCGCGTGCGGGACGTTTTGCTCCCACGGCTTGCCAGTGAATACGGTACGTTGTCCCATAATGTTCTTCCCTGATTCTGACATCTACAGATTGGTGAATTGCGTGTGGACTCTAACACTCACATCCGCTCCATGTGGATACTCAAGCTTGGTTACACCCCCGGATCGGCGAAGGCAAACTGGTACCGGTGGGTTCTCGGAACGTTCGCTACCGGCAGCCAACCGGGGGTTGATCGGGCGGTCTTGGACGTCGCGCCTGTGCTGCCTCTGCCGAGCGGCAGTTGGTGTCCACGCGGACGATGGGCGGAAGACGGGATGATCGATGCCCTACTCTCTCTCCGTGAGACGCTGCTTACGCGCGTCATCCACTTCGTCAGGGCGAACGGACCCACCGTCCTGAATATCGGTGGACCACGCGAAAGCGAGGATCCGAGAATCTATCGGGCAACAAGGGCTTTTCTATTCGCGCTTTTCTCCCCATGCTGGAGCCTCATCATCACCACGACTCAACCCCGGTCAGGAGCCAATTCACCATGACATTCACGATCATCGGCAGATGCCAAAGGACAGGACGGCTCGGCGTGGGAATAGCTACCTATTCCCTGGCCGTTGGTTCCTACTGTCCGCATGTGAAGCACGACGTCGCTGCGCTCTCTAATCAGGCCTTCGTCAATCCACCCCTTGGCCCCATAGCGATGGATCTTCTGGAAAACGACATGGCGCCCGAAGAAGTCATCGAACATCTCAAGACCCACGATCCGTTGCTCGACTATCGTCAAATCGGCATCGTCGGTCGCTTCGGTGCCACTGCATGCTGGTCCGGAGACAGTTGCCGCCCCTACGTTGGCCATGAGGTCGGAGACGGTTTCGTTGCGATGGGAAATGCGCTCGCTGGCCATCACGTCGTTGAAGCCATCGCTGGAGCCTTCCAAGATAGCAAGGATGATGATCTCGACGAACGATTGATGAAGGCAATCGAGGCCGGCCGCGATGCTGGCGGTCAGGCAACCGCGGCCGGAGAACACATGGCGGAACGATCGGCAGCCCTTTACGTTGCGCAGCCGGACATGGCGGAAATCATCGACTTGAGGGTCGATGTCCACGACACCGCCACGGAAGAATTGCGCCGCGTGTTCGAGGCCTACCGGCCCTATGTTGCCCACTATCTTTGGCGCTCCATGGACCCCGCTACGCTCCCGCCTCAAGACGTTTGGGTTGCGCAGCAGGGAATGTCCGCTTGACTGGGAGTACAAATCAATGAGCGCACCGGTCAACATGGCAGTCATTGGAGCCGGCCACTTTGGCCAGTTCCACGCGGCAAAGATTGCAGGCCTCAAAAATGCTACCCTCGTTGCCGTTGCCGACTCGGTAGGCAAGCAAGCCCGCAAGATCGCCATGAAACATGGCGCGGAGGCTGTAACGGATTTCCGAGTTCTCTTCGGACGGATCGATGCAGCTTGTGTCGTAGTACCGACCCGCTTCCACTATGAGGTCGCTAGCGCGTGCCTGGAAAACGGCATTCACGTCCTCGTGGAAAAGCCAATTACCGATGATCTCGAGTCGGCAAATAAACTTGTCGCACTCAGCGCTCAGCACAGACGTGTGCTCCAAGTCGGCCATCTCGTGCGTTTCTCCGGTGTGGTCGAAGCCTTGAGGCAACAAGTCAAACGCCCGCTCTATATAGATTCGGTCCGCATCGCACCGTATAAGCCACGTGGCACAGACGTGAACGTGATTCTCGATCTCATGGTCCACGACTTGGACTTGATCCTTTCGCTCGTGGACTCCCCGCTGATCTCGCTGGATGCAGCCGGTGCGCCTGTGATCTCGCCGTCCGAAGATATCGCAAGCGCGCGACTCAAGTTCGCCAACGGTTGCATCGCCAACATTACGGCAAGCCGCATTAGCCTCAAGACCGAGCGCAAGATGCGTATCTTCGAGCCAGACACTTACGTTACGGTCGATTTCGATGCACAGCGCATTCGTACGCTACGCAAAGGCAAAGGCTCTCTGCTGCCGGGCATTCCGAAAATCGACAACGAAGAGCAGCAGTACGACGAAGGTGACGAATTGGAGCAAGAAATTTCGTCGTTCGTAGAGGCCATCGTGAACGGCCGCCCACCTGTGGTATCGGGAGAGGACGGTGTGAAAGCGCTGAAAGCTGCGCTTCAGGTCAATGACAGCCTGCGGGCCCATCTTGAGTTCGTGCGTCAAGCGGATATGCAAGACTCTGGCGACAGCCTGTCTTCGTCAAACCAATAGGACGGGCAGGAATATGGACGGCAACGATTCCAACAGGGCAAAGAAGAAGTACTCTCCCGAAACTCTGAGTGCCCAGGCGTTGGGCCGGATCGATCCGATTACGCGGGGCCTTACACCGGCTATCCACCCCGGCACCACCTTCCAACGTGATGCGGACGGAGGTTACAGCTCGGGCCGGGGATACACGCGGCCACATAACCCGACTTATGACGAGCCTGAGGACCTCTTGGCAACACTCGAGGGCGGCAGTGACTGCCTGTTGTTCGGTTCGGGAATGGCCGCGGGAACAGCGGTGTTCCAGTCCCTTCTTCCTGGCGACCACGTGGTCGCGCCGCGAGTGATGTATTGGGCATTGCGGAAATGGATAGTCGACTTCGCGGTATCGTGGGGCCTCGAAGTCGAGTTCATCGACACCCACGATCTCGATGCGGTGAAAGCCTCCATGCGGCCGGGCCAAACCCAACTCCTATGGCTCGAAACTCCGGCGAACCCCACCTGGGAAATCACGGATATTGCAGCGGCGGCCGAAATCGCCCACGGCGCCCGTGCGCGGGTTGCCGTGGATAGCACCGTGGCATCACCCGTGCTGACCCGGCCCATTGAGTTGGGTGCCGACCTCGTCGTCCATTCCGCAAGCAAATATCTCAATGGACACAGCGATGTGCTCGCGGGGGCTGTGGTCACCGCCGAGGAAGACGGCTTCTGGCAGCGCGTCCGTGCGTGGCGACGTGATGGCGGCGCTATGCTTGGACCGTTCGAGGCGTGGCTGCTGCAGCGCGGCATGCGCACATTGTTCGTTCGCGTGACGCGCAATTGTGAGACCGCGATGGCCATCGCCCAGCATTTCGTTGGACACCCAAAGGTGTCACACGTTCTCTATCCGGGACTTCCCGAGCATCCGAACCATGCGGTGGCAGCCCAGCAAATGAGCGGTGGTTTCGGAGGCATGCTGTCGCTGCGAATTCAGGGTGGCGAAGCCGCCGCCATACAAGCGGCCTCCGGCGTCTCATTGATCAAGCGTGCCACCTCTCTCGGCGGGACGGAGAGCTTGATTGAACATCGGGCCAGCGTAGAGGGGCCTGCCTCGCCGGTACCCACCGACCTGCTTCGCCTCTCCGTCGGGCTAGAGAGCGCAGATGACCTGATTGCTGATCTCGAGGCGGCGCTCGATGCGGTAACAACCGAGATCTCGGTGACAGTCTCGGATCAAGTAGCGCGGATATCATCTCAGACGGCAATTGAAGATGTCGTGGATCGCCACATCCGCGCCATGGTACAGGAGCGCGGCGGCGACCTCGACTACAGGGGTGTTAAAGACGGCGTCCTTGAGCTTGGGATCATCGGCTCCCCCGGCGCGGCGATCCCCTTGAGATCAACAATTCGTAACACCATACGGCACTATCGCCCGGAGATTGAAGACGTCCGGTTCGCCCTCAGTGACGCGTCATCAGGGAATGGGGGAACGTCAACGGCTGAACGGGTGCAACACGTGCTGGATGACGTGATCAATCCGCCCGTCGCCGCACACGGCGGGGTAATCGTTATGTCTGGAGTCGACCACGGAACGCTTTTCGTTCGCCTCGAGGGAGGTTGTCAAGGATGCGCGATGGCTGCGTCCACATTGCGCCAGGGCGTTGAGCCCATCCTTAAGGAACTCATTCCAGAAATCGTGGCGATCGTCGATGCGACCGACCACCCCGCGGGAACGGCGCCCTACTACAAGACGAAGAAATTCTGAGCGCCTACGCGTCTTTGCGCCACACCGTGGCTACCCACGGCTGCTCGTCGCGGGAAAGACCTTCCGGTCGATAGTAGTGATTTAGTTCGACGAATCCCGCGTTCGTGACAAACCTGCGCCAAGACTCGAGATCGTGGAAGCAATTGTAACGATTCCCGTATACGCCCTCTTCATTATTGCCACGTGGATTTGAGCAGAACAGGACGCCTCGAATTTTGAGAGAAGCGTGAAGTTCGCGCAGGACCCGCGGCAACTCCCGGCTTGGAACATGGAACAACGAAGCATTTGCGAATATCCCGTCGAAGAGATCTAGAGGTAATTCCAGCGAGAGGAAGTCCTGATGAAGGACTTCACAACCCGCGTGCGCCCGGGCCATGTCCACAAAGTCGCGTGCACCCTCGAGGCCAATGGCCTCATGCCCAAGCGATCGGAAATATTGCAAGTCACGGCCTGGCCCGCAACCGAGATCAAGGATGGTAAATGGATGTGCCGTGTCGATCGCATCCAGCAATGCGGCGGTGTTTTGGGTGACATCGTGGTCCCATGTTCCTTCCCAAAACTGACGGGCCCGTCGGCCATAATCGGCAATCGTCATCTCCGAGAGGCGCCGTGGATCTCCGCCTTCGGATTTAGGCTCCAGCCGCTCGGGTTCTTCATTTACTACTTCGTTCCCCATGACGTTCGGCCTCTCATTCAAATCATTTCAGCTTCGACCAATTGGAGCAACTGCTCCAACCGCCGGTCACGGACTCCGAGTAGATCGAGATTATTCAGCGTATCGACAAGATAGTCGCGGCACGGCCCTCTCCTGCCACGCGCATACGAGATGTGAAAGGCAGTTCTTTCAAGCTCAAGACCGCCGGCATACTGGACGTGATCCTGCCGCGCCACGAAAACCACAACATGGACGGCACGATTTTCCAGCCGCGCAGTCGTCCAACGCGGCTTGTAACAGGCGGTATGCATCTCTCGCCGCCACAATGTATCGAAAGCATCCTTCGCTTCATGACGAGGGACTCGGAACGCAACGCCGCGGCAAGACCCTCCCGGTTCGAGACCAAGCGCCAAGCCAGGCATTTCTGGCGTGCCTCTAGCGAGAACCGTCCAGATGCAGAAGCGCCGATGATAGCCGTGGAGTAACGCCGATGCGGTGTCTTGAAAAGGGAAGACATCACGATCCCACATCAACGAACCATAGGCGAAGACCCACGGATCGCCTGGCGGCATTTCTTCAAGAAACTGATCTCGCGAAGCGTCTCGTTCGGCATCGGTGAGTGGCTGGAACGGTCCGTCAAACCGGAGCGAAGCTCCAAGAGAACGCTGATTACTCACGACGTTTTAGCCATCTAATATTCCTATGGCGCACACTCGGAATTGATACCACTGCCCTTCATTGCTTGTTCTCAATGACCTGAAGCACCATTGCCGCAGCGCGTTCACTTGGCGGAGGTGTACCGGTGCCAAGTGCGATGACAGCCTCGGCCAGGCCTGCTCGTTGTTGAGATCGGGCGCCCTCGTCGTCAAGGAGATGCCCCAATTGTTCAGAGAGGCGGTCGGGCCGGCAGTTTTCCTGGAGGCATTCGGGGACGAAGGCGCGGCCTGCGAGAAGGTTCACCATGGCCACGTTGTCCACGGTAATCAATCGCCTGGCCAGGAATGCCGTCAACGCGCTGACCTTGTAAGCAACGACCATTGGCACGCCGGCAAGCGCGAGTTCCAGCGTCGATGTTCCCGACTTCGTCACCGCGACGTCACTTCCCGCGAAGAGATCCGCTTTCTCCGTCGGGTCGGTCACGACGATAGTGCGAACATCCCAAGCGCGCGTCAAATTTTTCACTAAATCGATGGTGGCGCCCACCGTCGGAACCACCGCGGTCAGTTCGGGATGGCTAGAACGCAATCGCCTCAAGGCTTGTCCGAAAATCGGCAGGAGCCGCCCCACTTCTTTTACCCGGCTACCCGGCATTGCTGCCACCACAGGACCTTGAAGATCGATGGCGTGCCGTGTTCGAAACGCTGAACCGTTGCCACGGTCAACGCCGAATTCGACAATTGGGTGCCCTACAAATGTACAATTTACATTAAATTGAGAGAAAAACTCCGGCTCGAATGGCAGAAGCGCGAGCAGATGATCGACCTGTGATGCCAATTTCCTACCCCGCTCGGGATGCCAAGCCCAAAGCTGAGGCGCGACATATTGAACTGTTGGAATACCCAGCCGCCGTACCCGTTCCGCCACGCGCAGAGAGAATCCAGGTGAGTCGATCGTGACAACCACGGACGGCTTCAGGCGCGCGACCGCCGCGACGGTTTCGCGCAGTCGACCGATGAGACGTGGAAGATGCGGAACGATCTCGGCAAGCCCCATGAGGGCGAGATCGCGCATGGGGAACAGACTCTCCAGCCCCTGCCCCTTCATCGCCGGTCCTCCGATACCGGCGAAGCGGACATTCCCCGCTGTCTGTTTCTTGAGGGCCGCCAGAAGCCTGCCACCAAGGTTGTCTCCCGACGTCTCCCCAGCGACTACAAAAATTAGTGGTGACGTGTCGGCCAATTCTCCGGTCAGGTGCCAACCTCCACCACGATCCGCCCGGTCAATTTTGACTCAATTAGACGATGGAATACGGCCGGAAGTTCGTCGAACGGTATCATACGTGCAACCTCTTCGAGATGTGCGGGCTTCAGATCTGAGGCTAGCCGTTTCCAGATATGACGCCGCAAGGGCATATCTATTGCACTCGAAATATTGATTCCGAGATAGTCGACTGCGCGCAGAATAAAGGGCATCACGGATACAGGAACTTGCGCGCTCTCCGCCAAGCCGCACAGCGCGACCGCCGAGTTCGGTTGCATCGCCTTGGTCAACCAGACCAGCGTTTCACCGCCAAGATTATCCACCGCACCGGCCCATAACGTGTCTCCCAAAAATCGTCGCTGCTGGGGCAGCTCCCCACGCAGCAAGATATCGTTCGCACCCAGTCCCCGCAGGTAGTCGGCTTGGCCCGCCTTCCCAGTGATTGCGGTGACCTGATATCCAAGCCGCGCCAGGATATCGATCGCCACACTTCCGACGCCACCCGTCGCTCCGGTTACCGCGACCGGCCCTTTGCCGGGCGACAACCCGTTTTGTTCCAGTCGCTCAATTGCGAGGGCAGCGCAGAGACCTGCACTGCCAAGAATCATCGTCTCGCGCAAACTGAGACCATCCGGCAGAGGAACGACCCAATCGCCCGGAACACGCACGATCTCCGAATATCCGCCGTCATGATCCACGCCTAGCGCATAGTTGGTTACGATCACCGGATCGCCGGGACTAAATCGCTCATCATCGGACGTCTCGACGACGCCCGACACATCCACGCCGCCGACGCAGGGCGGATCGGCTCTGACATTGCGGCCGAGTCCGTGGGCGGCCATCGCGTCCTTGTAGTTTACACCTGAATAGGCGGCCCGAATGACAACGTCACCTGCGTCGATGTCGTCCAAGGTGAGTTGCTCAAATCGTTGGCTGACAGCGGAGCCATCCGTATAGGTCCGCAGTGCCTTGAAAGTTTCCACGTCCGGTCGTCTCCTCAGAGAAAGCTACTCGGCAGCGCTGGCCGTCCGGGTCTCTTCGTCGCAGAAAATGATGCCCTCCGACTCAAGGCGCGAAAGTTCCGCATCGTCGAGATCGCAAATTTCAGCCAGCACGACGCGCGTATCCTGGCCGGGCTTGCGGCCAGCCCAGCGGACCTGTCCCGGCGTTTCCGAGAGCTTCGGTACCACGCCCGCGAGCGTGACATCTCCGAGTTCCGTGCTGGGAACGTTGAGCAGCATGTCGCGTGCCGCGAAGTGGGGATCCTCGAACACTTCAGCCATGGTGTAGATGCGCGCCGATGGCACGCCCGCTTCGTTGAGGCTGTGCTCCAAGTTCTTGGAGTCTATCCCGCCAGCCCAGGCATTGATGATTTCTTCCAGTGCGTCCACGTTCTGCCAACGCGCGGCCGGCGTGGCAAACCGTTCGTCCTGGGCAAATTCAGGCTGACCCATGACATCAGCCAATCTCTCGAAAATTCTGTCGTTGCCCGCCGTGACTTGAACGTAGAGGCCATCCTTCGCCCTATAAAGGCTGTTGGGTGCGGCACCCGGTAGACGTGCGCCGGCACGCATGCCGGACTCGCGGAGCTTGTGGTACTCGGGCACGAACGGCTCGGTAACGCTGAAGGCACTCTCGTAGAGGGCGGTGTCGACACATTGCCCTTCACCGGTCTTTTCACGATGGGTAAGCGCAGCCAAGGCGCCATATGCAGCAAACAATCCACCGATGTAGTCTGTGAGCGGGACGGCGACTCGGGACGGTGGGCGATCAGGCTCCCCCGTGATGTGCCGGAGTCCGCTAACCGCTTCTGCGACGATGCCGTAGCCCGCTCGGTTGCTATAAGGCCCCGTCTGTCCGAAACCACTGACCCGGATCATGATGATCCCACGGTTGATGGCTTGCATGTCGTCGTAACCCAGGCCCCAACGCTCTAGCGTTCCCGGACGGAAATTCTCAATCACGAAGTCGCACTTCTGGATCATCCGCCTGACTAAGTCTTGGCCTTCTTGTTCCCGCAAATTGAGAGAGATATTACGCTTGTTACGCATGATGCTGGCGCTGTAGAGCGACTTCCCTTCGAAGCGCTTGCCGTAGTCACGGATCGGATCTCCCTCGGCCTGCTCCACTTTGATGACTTCGGCACCGAAGTCGGCCAACAGTCGGCCAACGAATGGGCCTGCCGCCATCGTTCCCAGCTCCAGGACGCGATATCCAACTAGAGGACCTTGGGCTGACTCATCAGACATCGTTTTTCAGTCCCATGATTGTGGAGGCACGAGCGCGAAGGTTTATCAAATCAAGCCGCCCCAGTGAGCAAGAATTTGCTCAGTACCCGATTGAATACCTCTGGCACCTCGAGATGAACGTTGTGGGCACAATCCGGCACGATACAAAGCTTCGAGTCCCGGATGCCGCGCCATAACGCTATAGATTCCTGAGGATGCGTGGAACAGTCCACGTCACCGCACATGATAAGCGTCGGCACTTCAATCTCATCCAGGCGGTCTGTCACACGCCATTCCGCAACGGCTCGCAGCGTTCTGATCGCCGAATTCAGATCGGCGCCCGCCCCTGCACCTCGCAATAGTTTGATCGAAGGTCTCAAAGTGCTGCGGCAATTCACCCGATGACGACGTGCCGCAAAGAACCAATCGTTCGACTCGATTTGAATAATCGAGAGCGATTTTCTGAGCGATCATTCCAGCCGTCGAATGACCCAGAAAGCTAAATCTCTCCACTCCGATCGATGACAGAAATTCGACCAGGATCTCGGAAAATCCTTCCAATGAATCCGGCGAAGGCGTCGCGGCGCTTCCGGCAAAGCCGGGCAAGTCGGGCGCGATGACATCGAAATGCGGTGCGAGATGATTGATGACCGGTGCGAAGTATCCGCCACCGCCCAAGAATCCGTGTTGAAGAACGACGGTCTTTCCAGATCCGAAACGCCGGTAGTTCAGCATGCAGTACTTCCCGACACCCGTCAGACGTGGAGCCGCATCAGTTCTCCATCAGGAAGCGAGAGACGATTTGACTGAAGATGCCCGGCAGTTCAGCGTGCGCGGCGTGGGCACTGTTCGGCAGAATACAAAGTTGGGAATTGGGAATTTTCTCCCACATCTCGATTGAGTGCCGTGGATGGGTCGTACGATCCATGTCGCCACAAATGATCAGTGTCTTCGCCTGCACCTCTCCCAGCCGGTCACGTACGTCAAAGTTCCCCATGGCACGCACGAGCTGTTTGGCGCCTTCCTGGTTGGAGTTCACCCCGCAACTCCGCATGAATTCGTAGAGCGGGTGGTCAGCACCCTCGTTGGTCCAAGTCGTGGCAATGC
>Ga0315339_1002422_pt1 | contig 14216 bp, 10 predicted proteins | sample ASW17metaG_FD_204514 | JGI IMG/M metagenome (GOLD analysis project Ga0315339, IMG submission 204514) | Ammonia-oxidizing marine archaeal communities from Pacific Ocean, United States - ASW #17 | ecosystem: Environmental > Aquatic > Marine > Oceanic | place: USA: California | collected 2016-12-05
GACGGTTTCGATTTTCGATGACGCGACACGCCTCGCAGAGGTCTTCCTTCGGGGCGAAGTGGCCCTGGTCATCAATGAGAACGGGAAATTGATGACACTGCTGTCGAAGCTCGATCTCATCGAGCACCTCTCCCGAAGCGGTGTGAGGCACTAGGCCGAGCAACGCACCAACGCGGCGTCGAGCCGGTGTGGCAGCGATCTATTTCGAAGGCTGTGAGCTTTCGAGCCGCTCCATGACTGCGCGCACCACGAGAGGCCAGGCAATCGTGGCATCGGCTTTCACTTCTGCCCAGCGTCCACCCTCGGCGGCCGGCACGATCTTTCCCCAGCTCACGCTCTCGCTGTAGTCACAGCCGGAGAGACCGCCCCAGTGCACCGGCTCGGGACACAAACGCACCGCGTAACGGTAACGGAGCGGTTCGCGGGCCATGCTCGGCACACGCTTCCCCAGAATGTCGATGTACGGTGCCACTTGCTGTGCCCAGTTGCGCGGGACACCCCCTCCGACCGTGAAAATCCCGTGCACGGAGGCGGCTGTGAACTTCTGGTGGAAGTGATCCAGGTCGCGGAACGGGTCGAATTGCAGTGGTTTTTTGCCGAGGGCTCGACGCGCATGGTTGTTGGTGGCGAAGTCGAGACCCAACTCGCTGTCGGTGAAAGCGGGCACGTAGATTGGCACGCCGTGCTGGGCGGCTGACTTGAGCGGGCCGCGGCCTTCCGTGTTCTCTATGAGCCATTGGCCAAGAGTCGCGTTGATCTCATGGCTGCTCGTGGGCTGATCCGGATCGAGGGAGGACAAAACCTTCGCCATGATGCGCTCGGTGTCGTCGAGGTTCTTCTCGAGCTCGATCGTGTCGTAGACGCGGTTGTATCCCCGTTCGAACAGGGTTGCGTCAGGCACTTCGGTGTTGTGAGCGAAGTGCTGCATGCCGAGCGATTCCACGAGTCCGTGGGCCATGAGCGCACCGGTCGACACGATGGCTTGGACCCAGCCGCGTTCGACCATCTCGCAAATGATGAGGCCTTGCTTGGCGATGGTCATGGCCCCCGAGAGGGTCAAAACCACATGGCAGGAGGTGTCGGTGACCATGGCCTCGAGAACGTCTGCTGCCTCACCGAGACTGCGACCTCCGAAGCTGGTGCCGCCCATGCCGCGTACCAGGGAGTCCACGGACCCGGTTTGCGCCAGGTCCAGTGAGTGCAACGGTTTGAGTCCGTCTTGGTGACCGTCGTGCAGGGTGTGACGCAGGCTCGTGTCCGCGCCCGTTTGATCGGCAGGCGTCGCGTTCGCGACGGTGTCCGGGACGTGCTTGTCGTCAGGTTCGGACCCGCCGCAGGGGTGCGCCCTGCTCACGACACGCTCGCGCCGCCGTGCTCCCGCACCAGGTCCATGAAGCGCCGGAACAGGTAGAAGGCATCACGAGGTCCGGGCGCCGCTTCGGGGTGGTATTGCACGGTGAAGAGTGGAAGGTCCTTGTGGCGTAGACCCTCGACGGTGCGGTCATTGAGATTCTCGTGCGTGATCTCCACCTTGCCGGGATCAAGCGTGGAGGCATCCACCACGTAGCTGTGGTTCTGTGAGGTGATCTCGGTCCGCTCGGTGGTCAGATCGATGACGGGCTGGTTGGCCCCGTGGTGCCCAAATTTCATCTTGGCTGTCTTGCCTCCCAGCGCGAGCGCCATGAGCTGGTGTCCGAGGCAGATACCAAAAGTAGGCAAGCCGCTGTCGGTCAGTTCGCGAATGGTCTGGACCGCATACTGCAGAGGTTCTGGGTCGCCGGGGCCATTGCTCAGAAAGAGACAGTCGGGCGCGGTTTCCTGGATCTCAGCAGTTGTTGTGCTGGCCGGGAAAACGGTGACGTCGAAACCGACCTCGTGCAGGCCGCGGAGCATGTTGTGCTTCACACCAAAGTCGAGCACCGCGAGTCGAGGGCGGGCGTCGCCGACTCGGTCCATGTGCGGCAGGAAGGGTTGGTCGAGGCCGTCCGACCAGTGCTCCGGTGTCTCGCGCGTGACGGTCTGGACCACGTCGATGCCATGCAGCCCGGGCCAGCTGAGCACTTTCTCGTGCAGAGACTTCGGGTCGTCATCGAGGCTCGACAAGATGGCTCGCATGGAGCCCATCGTGCGCACTTTGCGGACGATGGCACGTGTGTCGACACCCTGCAGGCCGACGATGCCTCGTTCGTTCAGCCAGCTCGAAAGATCGGCGGTGGCGCGCTGGTTGCTGACGATGGGTGACAACTCCTTGATCACGAAGCCGTCGAGGTAGCAACGGTCGGACTCCATGTCCTCCTCGTTGATCCCCGTGTTGCCGATGAGCGGATAGGTCATCAGCACGATCTGCCCGCGGTAGCTGGGGTCGGTGAGAACCTCCTGGTATCCGGACATGGCCGTGTTGAAGACGAGTTCGCCGCAGGACTCACCGTCGTAGCCAAAATGAGTGCCCTTGTGGACGTCACCGTCTTCGAACACGAGTAGGCAGGGCTTTTTCGAGTGCATGTGAGCATCGTACCGGTGTTTGAGCCGGTCCGTCGAGACGTGGGGCGCCTGGAAGCTCGTGGGCCGAGCGGCCGCCCTCAGTCGGCGCGGGGAGCCGCGTCCAGGGCCAGATCTCCCACGACCCCTGCCCGCATCAGGTGGTAGCCAAGGCCGGCGATCATGACGGCGTTGTCGGTGGCCAGGCGCCGACTGGGGAGAAACAGTGGGAGGTTCAGACGCTGGGCCTCGGACTGCGCGCGCTCCCGGAGGGCCGCATTGGCGGCCACGCCGCCACTGATGAGCAATCCGCCGGCGTCGATGGTCTGGGCTGCCGCGACCAGTCGATCCGCCAGGACGTCCACCACAGCGGCCTGGAAGGAGGCGGCCAGATCTTCTTTGCAGAGGTCCGGGAGAAGCGGCGCGTTGCGGCGAGTGTTGGGCCCACGGGCCGCATACACCACCGCGGTCTTGAGCCCCGAGAAAGAGAAGTCGAGCCCATCGAGCTTGGTACGTGGAAAAGCGTAGGCGGCGGAGTTGCCGCGGGTGGCCATCTCATCGATTCGTGGTCCACCTGGATAGCCGAGACCCAGTACGGCAGCCACCTTGTCGTAGGCCTCTCCCGCGGCATCGTCGAGGGTCCGCCCTAGCCGCCGGTGCTCGGTGGGGCTGGTGCTCTGATAGAGCGAGGTGTGTCCACCCGAGACGACCAGCGAGGCCAGGGGCCAGGGGACGTCCTGGGGGGGCGGCGCCGGTGGCTCCATGAGGGCTCCGTACACATGGGCGTGCACGTGGTTCACCGGGATGAGTGGCTTGGATGCGGCCAAGGCCAGCCCTTTGGCGCCGGACAGCCCCACGAGCAGGCAGCCCACGAGGCCTGGGGTGTTCGTGACGGCGATGGCATCGATGTCGTTCAGTCGGACGGAGCCCTCGGCCAGAGTTTCCTCGATCACCGGAAACAAGGCCTCGAGGTGGCTACGACTGGCAACCTCGGGAATGACGCCCCCGAATCGCGCATGCAGATCGACCTGACTGGCGACTCGCTCGCCGAGCACCTCGCGCCCGTCCCGGACGAGGGCCGCAGCGGTTTCGTCACAGGAGGATTCGATGCCGAGAACGAGGGTCATGTCGGGTGCTCGGGGATGGTCGGTCGATCAGGGTACCCCTCTGGCAACGGGGGTCGGACGAAATCGGCGATCTTGCCCGAACGGGCTCAAGAAGCGAGGGATCTGCTTCCGATAGGCCCGTCTCGCATCAGAGGGGAGAGATGCGGTTCTCCAGAGGAATAAAAGGCAATGGACAGGTTAGAGAGCATGGGCCCGAACAGCCGTTTCAAGGCGCGGATCACCCGCTGCGTGTTGATGTTGATCGCCGTTGGCATGCTGGCCGTTTCGGCTGACGCTGCGGTGAGCAAGCTGGGCAAGCTGAAGAAGAAGGTGGTCGAGCTTGAAGCGGGCGTCGAGGCCAAGCAGGCCCAGGTGGAGCTGGCCGAAGCCGAGCTTCCGACTCAAGAGCAGGCACTCAGCGACGGGCAGACAGCCCAGGCGCTTGCAGCCCTTCTGCCGCGGACGACCAAGGCCGAGAAGAAGATCGCCAAGAAGGCCACCCAGGTGGCAAACAAGGCGGTCAAGAGAGCCACGAAGAGCATCAACAAGCTGACGCAAAAGATCGCGACGCTCGAGGTGCGGATTGCCAAGAACCTCGAAACGATCACCGCGCTCGAGCAGAAGATAGATGAGCTCGCTCTCGGAGGACTTCCAGGCGCGGGGGCGATCGGTCTCCCGGGCCTCAAGCTTCCCGGCCTGATGTCGATGGTCGAAGCCATGACTGCCGATGATGGATCATCTGGCAGCACCACGCAGGTCGGTCAGGGTGGACCGGGCGTGATGTCTTTGAGCATGCCCCAGCGTTCTGATTATTTCACGGACGAGGTGTCCACGTGGGTCTGGGACCCGTCGATGGAAACGCTTGAGTCGGTCAACGCGATCCTTTCGGTAATCCGTCAAACCGCGCACGACGCTTTGGTCAACGAAGGCGCTTACGTGGCCCAGGTCGATCTGAACCTCCGCCGTGACGGCGCGGCCTCCAGCGGTCAGCAGGGCGAGATCGAAGAGGTCGAACTGTGGACAGTGAACAGCCAGCGTGGCAACGAGAGCAAGCCAAACGTGGTGGGTGTCTGGGTCCCGCAGGAGGAAGACGACGGGTCTGCGAGCACCCTGCAGGTGCGTATGGTCATTGCCGAGGAGCCGAGCGAGAACAACCCCTACGGCGTGTTCTCTCTGGATTTTGAGAGCAAGGCGACCGACGACTCGACCGACGAGACCTTCTTCTGGGGAACGTTGGAAACCGTGGATGGCTCCACGGGCGCGACGGGCTTTTCGTTCTACGAGACCAGCGGCAACTCGGACAATCACGAGAACTTCGAGCGGGCTGTGCACGTCAGCATCGACGCCAATGGCACAGGTGTTGCGAAGGTTTTTGAGACGGCCACTGGCCCCTTTGGACCGGGCGAATCTGAGCAGGTCGCAGAGAATTCTTTCTGGCTTGCGTTCGACGAGAACAACGTTCTGCGTCAGCAAGGTGCGTCCGACCAGGAATGCCTGGAGCGCCATCAGTTCGAGACCAGCGTTTGGAACTACAACCTGTACGAATCTTCCGGGCTTGAGGCGGGTTCACTTGTCACGCGCAGCAGCGGCTTCGGGATTGCCACGACGGACGGCGACTATGGCTGGATCGGCTACGACGGCCTCTGGCTGGAGTCGCAGGCGCCATTGCTTTCCGGTGACATCGTCGACAAGAACACCGTCGACAGTGGTGACTCACCCGAGCAGTTCACCGTCATGCGTTCCCCGGGCAAGCTGTTGCGTTTCTCGAAGAGCACGCTGGCGTTGATTGGCATCGACGGCATGCAGTTCGAGTGGGCTGGCGACCCGTCAGAGGTTGCTCCGGTGAGCCCGCAGATGGGAGGCAGCATGCTCGGCGGCCGCCCCTCGGGTGACTCGGGCCTGGTCAACTATCTGGTTCAGTACAACCACGGCACCGGCCAGTTCATTGCCATCGGGACGTTGGATGACGACCAGCAGGTCTCCTCCCTCTCGCCCCAGATCGTTCTGGACACCTCGGAGCTGGGCTTCCTCGACATGTGGTCCAGCGCCCTGGGCGGTTCGGTGGCTTACGTACACGGTGAAAACTCAGTGACCTACTTCGCAGAGGAAATCGTCAGCGGGAATGACGGCATCTTCGGTGTGGGCGGTTCGGTTCACCTGTATGCCTATGTGGACGCTCTTGCCTCGGAGATCACGGGGGCGGAGGCCACCCTTGGTCGGGTGTTTCTGTCCGACGCGGTTCAGATGAGCGCGCCGCATGTCTTCGTGATGGATCGCGACGACCTCACCCTTTACCACGATGTTGCGGGTGATGGTTCGGTGCTCGGCCGAGTTGGTCTGGGTGCCGATCAGTCGTACGACTCCGGCCCATTCTCGTGGGGCATGCGGAGCGGTCCGATGGTGACGGATACGGGCTCGCTCTCCGAGCCCTTGGACGTGTGGAATCAGAGTGTGTTCTACGTGTACGAGACCGGTCCGAACGATTGGAACTCGCACACCACGCTGGTCGATAGCAACGGCGAGTTCGTTGACTTCGAACCACCGGTGCAGTTCACGTACACGCACAGTTCGGACGCGGACCGGAACAGTTCCTCTCAGTTCGAGGGTCAGGTGTTCCAGCTGCAGTTCTATGGTCCCGGTGACTTGCGCGGCATTCCGCTCGAGGGGGTGGATGTTGACGGGGATGGCACGGAAGACCGGTGGTATCCGGCCTTCAACATCGCTGATGGCACCTTGATTGGGCCCGCGGGCACCGAGTACCTGGTGCGCGGCATCGAGATGGAGCAGCGCCTGGCAACGGACGCCGAGGGTTGCGCCGGTCTGGATCTCGGGAGCGCCTCGCTGCTCTCGTTGCCTGACGGAATCCACTTCGAGCAGCCCAACCTGGGCGATCGGCCCGTGGTGACCGGCCCCGCAGCCGTCATCGCAGGGGTCGTGCAGGAAGACTGACCCACAACAGAAGGTGTTCTTCGCCGGGCTCGCCACAGAGGCGGGCGCAGCGCACTCACCTCTGACAGGCCCTCGGGGTCGATGGAGCGTCGAAGCGCTCATCGATGTCGGGGGCTTGTTCCGTTCTCAGCGAATCAGAAAGTCCCGCCAGCTGAGTCATGCTGAGCAAGCCGAGCAGCCAGTCGTCGCAGCAACTCTGCGCCGTCGCCGCGCCAGCTAGAGCCATGCATACAGGCCAGCAGCGCCGGTTCGGTGCGCGCCAACTTTTCCAGCAACGGGCCTGTGTCCCGACTGTGTGCGTAGTAGTCGAAGCGTTCGCGCATGGCCTCGCTCGGTTCGAGTAGGTCCTCTTCGGTGATGGCTGGCTGTTCATGGCCCTTCTGGGTGAACAGGTCGCCGCAGAACAGCGTGCGCGTGGTGGTTTCGAAAAGATGCCCACATTCCCAGCCGTGCGGGACGTGTGGTGTTGCGAGCCAGCGCACGGTGTGCTGGCCCAGCTTCAACTCTTCCCCATCGGCCATGCCGCGCGCTGCTCTATCTGCCACGTCATCGGCAGAAAGGTCGCGCATGAGTTCTCCGCAGAGGGGTTCCGCGTTGGGAGCCGCCTCCAGGAATTCATTGAGTGAACCGCATTCGTCAGCTTCCCAGTGCGAGAAAGAGATCCAGCGCAGTCGCTCCAGCGGGACGACAGCAGCAACGGCATCGCGCACCAGGGGGAACATGCGACGCAGTCCGGTGTGGTAGAGCAGCGGTTGTTCGTCGTCGATGAGAAACTGGTTGTAGGTAAAGCCGTCCGGGATGACATCTGGAGGAATGGGTGTGCTGATGCGGTGGATCCCTTCCGCAATCTCTTCGATCTTGGTGCCAGAATCTGGATGGATGAAGCCCACGAGTCGCTCCTTGTCTTGTCGTTCTGTGGATCTCGGTTACAGAGAGATCGTGTTGAAAAAGGGCTCGCGGAGAGCGGACGTGCCCGAACGCGTCATGAGTCCGGGTTTTCGTGACACGTGCGCACGGCATCCATCGCAGCACTGAGAAAGTCGTTTAGCCTGTCCGCTGGCGTTCCGTTGTCAGCGGACAGCAATTCTTTGGCGGTCAACACGGCACCGCCCCAGCCATCACTCCGCCAGCGCCCGTGCAGCAGGTCGGGACGCGGGATGTGGGGGGATGGGGTCGGGCAGGGCGTGACGTAGAAGTAGGGCTGTTCGATGGACGTGTCGCCCGGGGACATGCCGACGGCCATTGAAGGCGGCCTCTGGGAGGGCTCGCCGTGAGCCAGTGTGATCTGAGTGGCGATGTCGAAGTGATGCGGTGAGCAGCTCACGTCTGACGCCTCCTCTTCGCGTGCGCTCACCGCCTGCAGGACGGGGGCCGCAAAGGTGAACCATGCTGCCAGCTCTTCGGGCGTGCCAAGGGCGACGTCGCTGGGTTCGAAGTAGCGGGCTCCGTCGGCGACCGGGTGGTGCGAGATTTCATAAGGGTGATCGAGCAAGTAGGACACGGCTCTGAGATCTCGAATCGCCATCTGGGAGCGCAGCCAACCCGCGGCCTCGGTGCGCACCCGCCCCGTGAGTGGAAGTCTGATCCACGTGCCGTCGCTCTCGACGACCGCCACGCTGGGAGAGTCTAACTGCAGCGCCAGTCGTGATGATTCGCCTGAAGGCCCGAGGACTTCGGTGACCAGGGCGCTGTGCTCAGGCATCCAGGTCAGTCGTGCGTGTGCGTCCTTTGGCTGGGGTGTGGCAAAGCTACGGGCGCCGGAGGCCACGAGTTGCAAGGCATGGTGCAGTTGTTTGCGCGCATCGATCAGTCCAGTGGGCGCGAGGGCACCGAGTTTGGCGTGCTCCATGTTCAGGCGAGGGCTCCTCTGCAAGCCAGGGTGAGCGGCGGATCACTCAGCATAACGACCCTTGGCCGGGAACCCGACGAGGGCGTCCGTGTGGAAAGGATTGGACCCGCCGATCGGGCGGCGGGTCCCATGCCTGGCTGGTGCCTAATCCAGCCCGAGTTCGTCCAACGCCTTCTTGAGCTGCTCTTCATCGGGGGTGACGCCGTGCCAGCCGGGCTCGTTCTCCATGAACGAAACACCTTTGCCCAACACGGTGTTGCACACGATGAGTTGCGGCTTGCCACTCGCCTTCTTGGCTTCGTCCAGTGCCTGGTGGATGGCCATCATGTCGTGCCCATCCACTTCCTGAACGTGCCAACCAAAGCTCTTGTACTTGGCCCCAAGGTCGCCCTGATCCATGACGTCCTTGGTGAAGCCGTCAATCTGTATGCCATTTCTGTCCATGAGCAGTGTGAGGTTGTCGACCTTGTGGTGTGCGGCGGCCGACGCCATCTCCCACACTTGCCCTTCTTGTGATTCGCCGTCTGATGTTCCTGCATAAACACGGAAGTTCTTGCCTTGTGCGCGTGCGCCCATCGCCATGCCGAGGGCAACGCTCAGGCCGTTGCCGAGGCTACCGGTGCAGCAATCCACGCCCTTCGTGAAGTGAAAGTCGGGGTGCCCTTGCAGCGGAGATCCCAGCTTGCGCAGCGTCCAGAGATCCTCGCGCGGGAAGTAGCCCTGTCGCGCCAGGATCGCGTAGAGGATCGGGCAGATGTGCCCGTTGCTCAGCACGAAGCGGTCGCGGTCTTCCCAGGTGGGGTTCTGCGGGTCGACCTTCAGGTGCCCCCCGAACCAGAGTGTGGTGAAGACGTCGGTCATGCCGAGCGAGCCGCCAGGATGTCCGGAGCCAGCGAGTTGCAGCATGCGCAGAACGTCACCGCGGAGTTCATTGGCGACGGTTGCGAGTTCCTGGAAGTCAGGCGTCATGCCGGGATCCGTGGTGCGCGATGGGAAGGGGTGTGTAGCAGTCACGATGCGTGGCCCAAGAGTTCAAGCGCGGCGCCGGTGATGGCCGGAGCCGTAAGACCGAAGTGATCCATGAGCTGCCCTCCGGATCCCGACTCGCCAAAGCGGTCGTTCATGCCGAGACGGCGTACGGGGCAGGCGGCGTGTTCCGAGACGACTTCAGCCACGGCGCTGCCCATGCCGCCAGCGCGCTGGTGTTCTTCGACGGTGACGATGGCACCGGTTTCCTGAGCCGCTTTGATCAGGGTTTCGGTGTCCAGCGGCTTGATGCTGCACACATTCAGGATGCGTGCCGAAAAACCCTTGTCGGCCAGAGCGTCTGCAGCAGCCAGGGCGTGCATGACGGTCGTTCCGGAAGCCGCAATCGTGATGTCCGTGCCCTCCCGCAGCGTGTTGATCTTGCCGATCTCAAAGGTGTAGCCCTCGGGCAAGAACTGCGGGGTTTTCATGCGCGAGAGGCGCACGTAGGCGGGGCCGGGGCTCGCAGCGACGGCGCGGATGACCTGTTCGGTTTCGCGCGCATCCGCCGGCACGAAGACTCGCATGTTGGGCAGCACGCGCATGATGGCGATGTCTTCGAGTGTCTGGTGGCTTGCACCATCCTCGCCGACCGTGATGCCTGCGTGTGTGCCGCAGATCTTCACGTTGGCAACGGGCAAGGCAACTTCCTGCCGCACCTGCTCGAAGGCTTTGCCCACGGCAAACATCGAGAAGGATGAGGCGAAGACGGTGAGGCCTGTGCTCGCGAGTCCCGAAGCCGTGCCAATCATGTTGCACTCGGACACGCCCATGTTGAAAAAGCGGTCGGGGTACAGCTTCTTGAAGTCGGCCGTCTTGGTGGAACCAGACAGGTCGGCATCCAGGACGATGATGTCTTGGCGTTCTCCGCCAAGTGCAGCGAGTGTCTTCCCGTAAGCCTCTCGGGTGGCCACGTCGCCACTGGTCTGGGTGACGGTCACGAAGTTTTTATCCTCGGTGTGTGACGGTGGTGGCGAGCGTGCCCGACACTCGCAACGAGTGGTACGTTCTCCATCGAGGCCGGTCAGCGCAAGTATGGAAAGTTATCCACCGAACGTGGAAAACTTTTCGACGGCGGCTCAGGGGCTCGGACTGGCTGGCGCGCCCTGCCGAAGTGAGGCGAGAAAGCTCGCCATGCGCTCCAGGCCATCGGTCAGCACCTGATCGGCAGCCGCAATGGAGAGTCGCACGCAGCGGTCTTCGCCAAAAGCTGCCCCGGGGACCACGGCGAGCCGGACGTGTTCGAGGAGCGCGGCAGACAGCTCGACGCTGCCCTGAATGGTGCCGCCGGCATGCTTACCGTAGTAGGCGTCGACCCTCGGAAATACGTAGAACGCGCCCCCTGGGGCCTCCAGATGCACATCGGGCATGGCTGCGAGGGCCTCCAGAGCGAGCTGGCGGCGGCGGGTGAAGGCGGTCGTCATCATCTCGGCATGGGCGTCTCCGGCGGCCAGGGCCGCCAGCGCAGCGTGCTGACTGGGAGTCGCGGCGTTGCTCGTGAGATGACTCTTGAGACTCCCCGCGGCCTTGGCCATGTCTTCCGGTGCTGCCAGGAAGCCGATGCGCCAGCCGGTCATGCTGTGCGATTTGGAGAGGCCATTGATCACCACGGTCCGCTCGGCCATGCCGGGAAGAGCCGCCGGAGAGCTGAATCGGCCCTCGTAAACGAAGGGCCAGTAAATCTCGTCCGAGATGAGCAGCAGGTCGTGGTCGATGCAGACCTGGGCGATGGCGGCCAGTTCGTCCCGGGTGTAGACCAGGCCCGTGGGATTCGAGGGGCTGTTCACCACGAGGGCTCGGGTGGCCGGGGTGACGGCCGCGGCCAGATCGTCTGGATTCCAGCGAAAGCCCCGCTCGGGGTCGCCGGCCACGGGCACCGGGACGGCATCCACGGCCAGGCACATGGGGGCATAGCTGAGCCACCCCGGTGCCGGAAGCAGCACCTCGTCGCCGGGATCGCAGGCGCTGGCGATGGCGAGAGCCAGCGCTTCCTTCGCGCCGCTGGTGACCACGAGTTGAGAGGGTTCGTACGAGCAGCCCGCCACCCGGCTGACCAGTTCGGCGGCCGCCGCACGGAGTTCGGGAATGCCTGAGGCGGGCGTGTAGCCCACCTGGCCGCCCTCCAGAAAGGCCTGGGCGGCCTCGATGGCCTCACGGGGGCTGGGAAAATCGGGTTGCCCGGCGGCCAGGCTGACGACGTTTTCGCCGGCGCGTTTCAGTTCGCTGACGCGGGCGCCGAGTTCGAAGACGACAGAGGGAGGAATCGAGCGTGCGCGTGCCGAGATCTTCATTCCGGGACGATACCGCTCCGAGCCCCGTGGGGCGCATGCCAATCCTCGGCCCGAGTTCGGGGTTTACTCCTCGATTGGGTCTTGCGAAGCACCCGGGACGTCGAGACCCTCTTGGATCGTCCAAGCCTCTTCGAAGACCGGATCCGGAAACCCTAGTTCATGGCACGCAAGGCCAGAAAGCGCAGACGCCACGGTTCTCGTGGTCGCTCCAAGGGGCTTGGCGGCCGGATTCTGCTCATCGCGGGCCTGGTCCTGGCGCTGCTCTATTTTGCCTTCACGAAGGTCTTGTTCGACCCTTTCGAGGGGGATCAGCCGGCCTACCAGCTGTTGGTCCCGCGCGATGTGGATCTTTTCGTGCGCCGGGAGGCACTGGCGTCGGACGTTGTGGACGACGAGGGCTTGCCGGTGCCCAGGATCTACGAGCGGCTTCGAAACACCGCGAAGTGGCGGGAGTTTCAGGAGGGCACCTACTTCACCCAGCTGACCTGGCCCGACGAGCTGGAACGGCTTGTGGATGAGGTGCAGCCCCAGTTGCGCGAACTCCCGTTCGACCCTGTGGCCGATGTTCTGGGTCAGGAAGTGGTTCTCATCGGACGGGACTTGCAGGGCAATGGGCAATGGGCGCTGATGGCACGGCTGAGTGCCAGGGCCAAGCTGGCCGTGGAGCTCTTTGGATTCGACGCCACCTTGGAGTCGGCCGTGCCGGGTGCGACGCGTGAGCTGCTGCGTGACGGGGAGCACGCGGAAGTCAGCTACTTCCGGGTCAGCTTGCCTGGGCCGGGAGGGCCTGCCTCGCCCGGGGCTGCTGACGGCGAGGCCTATTTCTATGCTCGCGAGACGGATCTGCTGGTGGTGTCCGACGACGAGTCTTTGATCCGGGATGTGTTGCGGTTCGTGAAGGGAGCCAGCGATTCCGAGCGCAGCGTCGGTTTGTCGCGGACATACGACGGCCATCTTCCACGCACGTCGGCCGACCCGTCGGCGGGGTTCAGCGCAGAGTTTGCAGTGGCTGCCGGCACGCTACTGAAGAGCTGGGGCCTGACACCGGACACGACCAGTCGGAGCGAGGACGCCTTGGCCAACATCCTGCTGGGGCTGATCGACACCGAGCTCTTGGAAGATGTCGTCGGCCGTCTGGATCTGGGGCAGGGCTCGGTGTCGTTGCGCATGCACGGAGAGATCGACTTCGGGCGAGCCTCGACGGACCAGGGGGGGCTTCTGGGCCAGCGGGATTTCATCGTGCGCGACCGCTTGGGCGAGACCCTGGGCCTGATGCCGACGGACCTGTCGGCGCTGGTCACCATGAACGTGGCGCTGGGTCGCTTCTTGACCACGGTCAGCAGCGGGTTCTCGCCCGACGTGTTGCGGCTGGTGAACAGCACGTTGCGCGAAGTGGCCAGTCTGACGGCGGGTCGGCAAGTGGACACGGTTCCGGAGATGATCGCCGAGTTGTCGCGCGCTCTGGGGGACGAGATCACGATTGCGATGCGTCCTCTGGACCATGAGATTCCAGAGGGCAGCCAGCCCTTGCCCGCAACGGTCTTGCTGCTGCCCATCGATGACCTCGAAACCTGGCTTGCCGTCGAGGACAGCTTTCTTCGCGCCCACGCTCTTTTCGGTGTGTCGAATGACGGCGGCATGTTGAAGCTGGACGAGGGGGTTGGTGAACGGCGCTGGCTGAGTTTCGTGAATCAGCCGTTCGAAGAGATCGCATACATCGTGCTGGACGGAGAGATGCTGGCGCTTTCGACCGACAACGATTTGTTGCGTGAGGTCGTGCAGATCTACACCGGCGCACGCATGTCGCTGGCCGGGCAGGAGAAGGTGGCGAATCTGCTCGACGCGTTCGATCAGGGAGGCCTCCAGGCGCCCAGAGGCAATGCGGCGGCCTGGGTCTCGGCGGACTCTTTGCAGGTTGTGCTGGAGCCCTATGCGGCCTATGCGGCGGATCTCGCGACGATCATCGACTTCGGTGTCGAGCGGCAGAGAGAGCGTCGGAAGATCATCCAGCGGGCTTACCCGCAGTTCAAAGGGGCAGACAGCTTGCCGCCGGATGTCGAGGATGCAGTGAACGAAGAACTCGACCGGATTCTCGACGAGATGGAAGCCACCCGCCGTCGCGAGACCATTCCGGCTTTGGCCCAGGAATGGGCTCAGGAATGGGCGTGGCTTCCCCTTTTGGAGCAGGGAGTGCTGGGCCTACGCCTGGGGGATCGTTCGATGAATCTCGAGCTGCATCTCGAGACCATGGGGGCCCGCTGAGGGGCGAAGTCAGGCCGGGGGGTTGACCGAGGGGGGCCCGGTGGGCTGGAATCTGCGCTCCACGCGGTGCCCAGATGGTGGAATTGGTAGACACGCTAGGTTGAGGGCCTAGTCCGGGTTAAACCGGGTGCAGGTTCGAGCCCTGTTCTGGGCACCATTTCTTGCGGCCCTCGTGCGTGTCTGAATCTGCCGGTTGACGGCTTGCAGGGTGTGGTCAGGGCCCGTTTGGGCCGACCCGCCGACGGCCTCACGGCG